>Ga0335080_10009158_pt1 | contig 10345 bp, 11 predicted proteins | sample Lox_Sample_34_FD_206720 | JGI IMG/M metagenome (GOLD analysis project Ga0335080, IMG submission 206720) | Soil microbial communities from Loxahatchee National Wildlife Refuge, Florida, United States - Lox_Sample_3.4 | ecosystem: Environmental > Terrestrial > Soil > Wetlands | place: USA... | reverse complement strand
GCGCGGGCACATTCACGTAATTGTCAATTACGAAACCACGTGGTATCCCACGCACGCCGCCATCTGGGACTTCATGAAGGTGCGGCACGCCGGCGGCGACATCCGCAAGATGGTGGCGATGGACGGCCATGAGGGGCCGAAGGAGATCGGCGTCGGACCGGCGTTTCTTGGCTGGCTCACCGATCCGGTGAAGAACGGCGCTGGCGCGCTCTTCGATTTCGGATGCTACGGAGCGAACCTCATGACGTGGCTCATGGATGACCAGCGCCCGGTGGCGGTGACCGCGGTTCTGCAGACCTTCAAGCCGCAAATCTACGCGCGCGTTGACGACGAGGCAACCGTGCTGGTCGAGTATCCCAAAGCGCAGGGCATCATTCAGGCCTCGTGGAACTGGCCCATCGGCCGGAAGGATTTCGAGGTCTACGCGGAACGCGGTTACGCCATCGCCACCGGTCGCGACAATCTGCGCACACAGGTCCGGGGAGGTCAGGTGGAGATCAGCAGTCCGTCGCCGCTGCCTCCGGATCATCGCGATTATATGGAGTACCTCACCGCGGTGGTTCGCGGGCGGATTCCGCCCACCGGCCTGTCGTCGCTCGAAAACAACATCGTCGTGACTGAGATCCTGTCGGCCGCGCGCGAATCGGCAAAGACCGGCCGGCGCGTCGTTCTGCACTAACGCTCTTTCGCTATCCTGAGAGGCGAGTTCACCGTGCGCATTACATACGTTCTCGCTTTCCTTGTCATCGTTCTGACACTTTCCTCGCAGACGGTGCCGCGTGAGCAGGTCGGTCCGCAGCCGGATGGCAGCTTCCTGCTGAACAGCGGCTGGCATCTTCGGCCTGCCGGAAATCAACTGCCACTGGATACTTTCCCGATGTCCTGCGTCCTGTCGAAGGACGGCAAATTTCTCGTGGTCATGAACGGCGGGTTCAATCCGCCTTCGCTCAGCGTGATCGACACCGCCGCGCAGCGCGAGGTCGGCCGCACGCCTGTGTCCGACGCGTGGCTCGGGATGACCTTTTCGCCCGACGGCCGCACGCTCTGGGTTTCCGGCGGTTCGCGCGCGGCCATCTACGAGTTTGCCTTCGGCAGTGACGGCTCGCTCAAGCCGGGCCGGACCTTCACGCTGGTTGAGCATCCGGCCAGACAGGACTTCCTGGGCGACCTGGCAATTTCGCCCGACGGCCGTCTGCTCTACGCCGCCGACATCTTTCACGATTCGGTGCTGGTGGTGAATCCGCAATCGGGCCGCGTGATCGATCGCTTCAAAACCGGCCGTCGGCCGTACCGCATCGTGTTCCAGCCGACCGGCGCTTCGTTCTTCGTGACGAGCTGGGCCGACGGCACGCTGCAGCGCTTCCAGACCTCGAACGGTTCCCTCATGAATACCGTGCGCCTGGGCCCGCATCCCACCGATATCGTCTGGAGCGATCGCAAGCCAAAGGCGCCGGAGGGCGATGACGAGACCGAATCGGCCGCCCCGCCGTGGACCGCGCGCCTGTTCGTTTCGGCCGCCAATACCAACAATGTCTACGTGCTCGGCGTCGGCGAGAGCGATATCACTAAGATCGAAACCATCAACATTGCCATGACTCCGCGCCAGCCTCTGGGTATGACGCCATCGGCGCTCGCCACGAGCCCGGATCAGAAGACGCTATACGTGGTCTGTTCCGACGCAAATGCCGTGGCCGTCGCCGACATCGGCGAGCGTCAAACGCGTGTCGAGGGCTTCGTGCCCGTGGGCTGGTATCCGACGGCGGCCCGCGTGCTCGCCGATGGCACGCTGGTGGTCATCAACGGCAAAGGCGCGCGCAGCTACCCGAATCCGCAGGGGCCGAATCCCTCGCTTTTCCAGTACGGCCGTGACCAGTACGTGGCGCACATCCAGACCGGCACCGCGTCGTTCATCGCGCACCTCAATGACGAATCGCTCCGCCAGTACACGAAAACGGCGCTCGCGAACTCGCCGTACGACGATGCGAAGCTCGACCCGTTGCCTGCGCCCCCCGGCAATCCAATCCCGGCGACGCCCGGCGATGCCTCTCCCATCAAGCACGTCATCTACATCGTCAAGGAGAATCGCTCCTGGGATCAGGTGCTGGGCGACATGGGCAAGGGCAACTGCGATCCCTCGCTGGTGCTCTTCGGTGAGAAGGCCACGCCCAACCAGCACAAGCTGGCCCGTGATTTCGTGCTGCTCGATAATTTCTACGTCAACGCAGACGTCAGTGCCGACGGCCACAACTGGAGCACCGCCGCCATCGCCAACGATTACGTCGTAAAGATGTGGCCCAGCAATTACGCAGGCCGCCGTCAGGTCTACGACTTCGAGGGTGGCGAGCCTGCCGCGCTGCCTCCCGCCGCCTACCTCTGGACCAATGCCGCGCAGCACGGCGTCACCATGCGCAACTACGGCCACTGGGTCGAGAACCTCGATAAGGCGGCCCCTGACGGCACCCAGGTCGAGAAGGTCTACGATCCCGTGCTCGCCCACGTCACCAACATGAAATTCCGGAGCTTCGATCTCGACTACCCGGACGTCGACCGCGCGAAAGTCTTTCTGGACGATCTGGCCGGCTTCGAAAGATCCAGCGAGATGCCGCAGCTCATTCTCATGCGCCTCGGCAACGACCATACCTTCGGCGTCCGATACGGCGAGCTGAGTCCGTTCGCGCTTGTCGCCGATAACGATTACGCGGTGGGCATGATTGTGGAGGCCATTTCGAAAAGCCCGTTCTGGGCGAGCACCGCAATCTTCATTGTCGAAGACGATTCGCAGAACGGCCCGGACCACGTGGATTCACACCGCTCGCCTGCGTTTGTGATCTCGCCGTATACGCGCACCGGCGCCGTGGACAGCACACTCTACAACACCACTTCAGTACTACGCACCATGGAGCTGATCCTCGGCTTGAATCCGATGACCCACTACGACGGCGGCGCGACGCCGATGTATGCCGCGTTCGCGAAGGACCCCGTGCTCAGACCATGGCAGGCCGAGCAACCGCGCACATCGCTCAAGGAACGCAATCCCATGCCCCCGCCGGGTGCCAAACCGTCAGGCGATGAAGCGATGGAGTTCCGCGAAGCGGATGAGAATGACGACGACGCCTTGAATGCAGTACTGTGGCGGGCGATCCGCAAGACCGAACCGCCCGTCCCCGTGGAGAGCTACTTTTCGCGTTAGCCTCCGGCCTCTGCTTAGCTCGCGCTCAGCTTCCCTTGTGGCTGGAGTACTTGTTCAGAATCGTGAGCAGTTCTCCGGCTGCTTCCGGCGCCTTGCCGTGATCGATAATCTCGCGGTTGGAGCTGAGCGTGCCGTAGAGATCCTTGTTGCTCTCATCGTCCGGACGGAGTGTCGCTCCGTTCAGTGCAATGCCCGCGAACACGCCGCGCGAGCGCGACCAGGTCAGAATCTCGGCATGCATCTGCGCGTCGGTGTCGGCTGATGCGTTACGCCCCACCGGACCCGCGGCCACCGAAGCATCTGCGCCCACCGTGAACTTGCTCTCCATCAGCTTCTCGGCGCCGCGCCGGCTCATCACGGCCATGATGACGTCCGTCTCCGACGCGCCGATCTGGAAACCGAAACTGCCGCCCTCAACCTTTACCGCCGCCGGAGCCGACCAGCCGGTTGCGTCGTGGTGACGGCACACAATGAAGCCACGCCCATACTTGCCGCCCACGATGAATGCGGCTTTCTTCACGCCGGGCACAATCGCGAGGCACTCGGCTTTATCGAAAAGATCCTGCGGGATGGCCTTGTCCGAGGTCCCCATCACTTCGGTGATGATCTCGGCGGAATCGTGCAGGCGCCGGACGGCGTCGTTGGCCGCAAACAGTACGCCCGAGAACAGTAATGCGAAGGCAATGTGCCTGAGTTTCATGTCTTCTCCTCAACGGATTCTAGCAAACGCATACGCGGCCCGGTCCGCGTTCGTATGATGGGATGGTGTCTCAGCCTGCGGTGTTTCTTCTATTTGTCGCTGCGAGCGCGACGGCCGCATCTCCAGAGGCTGCCAGCGCCGCCGCCAAGCTGAACTCGATCCACGCCGGCCAGGCGGCGCCCGGTTCTACCGTTTACTTCAGCACGCGCGAGATCAACGCCTACGCGGCCCAGCAGGCGCCCCTTTATGTCCCGCGCGGGTTGCGTAACGCCCGCGTCGAACTGGCCAGCGGCACGGTCACCGGAAGCGCGCTCATCGATTTCCTCCAGCTTCGCAAGGGCACGGGCCAGACGACGAACTGGCTGGTGGCGAAACTGATCGAAGGCGAGCGGCCGGTGAAGGTGGTAGCCACCATTCAGTCCGCGCACAGCAAAGCGGCGGTCTATCTGAAGCGCGTGGAGGTGGGTGGAATCGGCGTCAGCGGCAGTGTGCTCGATTTTCTGATCGGCAACTTCGTGAAGCCCACGTTCCCCGACATTCGCGTCAACGAGTGGTTCCCGCTGATGGATAACGTGGAACGGATCGACGCGCGCCCCGGCATGCTGACCGTGCAGATCACATCACAGGTGCGGAAGCCATCCTCGCCAGCTCCGCCGAAGCGAGCGGCCACGCGGAAGAAGTGAGGTGCGGGGCCATCTCCCATGCGATGCGCTCCACCACCGGCACAACCACGGCGTTGCCAAACTGGCGGTACGCCTGCGTGTCGGAAACTGGGATGCGGAACGGCGGCCGGCCCGGCCAGTCGAAGCCCATCAGACGGGCGCATTCGCGAGGCGTGAGGCGGCGTGGGCGTGGGCGGTGTCGAATCAGAATTTCCGAGCCGTCTTTGTAATAGCGCGCTGAGAGCGTGCGCGCGCAGTCCTCGGGCCCAACGAGTCCGAAGCCGAAACCATTGCCCTTGCTGCGGTGCTTCGTGGCATAGTCCTGCAGGTATCTCCAAAGGTGTGCAGTGAGCACGTAACGCGGATCGACGGCCGCGATGACGCCATTCGTGTAGTGCGGCTCTTCGAGCTCGCTTCCGTCTTCCGGATGCAATATCGTGCTCAGCCGCGGACCCGCGGTCGGGTCTGGAATGTCCACCGCCGCCAGATCGAACAGCGTTGGCTCCGCGAAGCCCACGATGAAAATGCGCTCGCGATGCTGCGGCACCAGCCCCTGCGCATCGATCACTCGGTGCTGGACATGATAGCCGAGTTCCCGTGTCAGCGTTTCGAGAATCACCTCGAAGGTGTGGCCTTTGTCGTGGCTCCGCAGGTTTCGGACGTTCTCCAGCAGGAACCCTTTGGGCCGGCAGTGCGCCAGAATGCGGGCCACTTCGAAGAACAGCGTGCCCTGGGTGCGGCAGAGAAACCCGTGCGGACGGCCCAGCGCGTTCTTCTTGGAGACCCCGGCAATCGAGAACGGCTGGCAGGGGAAACCGGCCACCAGCACATCGTGCCGCGGTATCTCAGACTCCCTCACAGCGCGGATGTCGCCGGCAATCGGATGGTCCTCGCCGAAGTTCGCGCGATACGTGCGCTGCGAATACCGGTCCCATTCGCAGGTGAAGACACATCGACCTCCAGCGGCCTCGAATCCCAGCCGCATGCCGCCAATCCCCGCGAAAAGGTCCGCAAACGTAAACATGCCGAAATGTCTCTATCCATCTGAGTGTAACCGGGATGCCAGGGGAGCGCCAGGACGCCTGCATGTTACGCTGACTTGCAGCAATGAAGTACCGCGTGCTTCTGGAACAGGACGAAGACGGAGTTTTCGTCGCGACATGTCCCGCTCTTCCGGGCTGCATCTCGCAGGGTACGACACCCTCTGAAGCCCATCGCAATATTCGCGAAGCGATTGAGCTCTATCTGGAGAGCCTGCGCGAACACGGTGAATCGATTCCTCCGGGCATCGAAGAAGAGATCGTTGAGGTTCCCGCCGGATGAAACTGCCGGTCGTCTCGGGAGAACAGGCGATCGAGGCGTTCGGCAAAACCGGTTACGAGAAAGACAGGCAGCGAGGAAGTCACGTGGTGCTGCGTCACGTTTCAGCTCCCATCGCCGTCACTCGATTCCTCTGCACAGGGAAATCGCAAAAGGCACACTGCGCGCGCTGATCCGCGAAGCTGGCCTGACCGTTGACGAGTTTGTCAGCCTGCTTTAGCCACCGCTTCCCCCGCCGTCTTCCCGCTTTTGATGCAGTCCGGCACCCCGATCCCGTGATAGGCGCTGCCGGCTAGATGCAGGCCCGGCAACCCCGCCGCCAGGGATTCGATGCGCGCAACCCGCACGGCATGGCCCACGGTGTACTGCGCCATCGATTGCGGCCAGCGGGCGATGCGGGCGAAGGTGGGCTCAGCGTCCACGCCCATGATCTGGCGGATTTCGGCACGCGCGGTGAAGATCACGTCATCATCGCTGCGTTTCAGGCTGTCGCCGGCCATAAAACACCGCAGCACCGCTTTGTCGTCGGGCACGCGATGCGGGAATTTCGTCCCCAGCCACGTGCAGCCCAGCAGCAGGCCGCGCTCGGCCTTCGGCACCAGGAAACCGAAACCGTTCAGCGGGTGCTTCACGTCCGTGCGGCGGTAGCCGAGCGCCAGCGTCATCGACGATGTGTAGGGGACCGCTGCGAGCAGATCCGCCATCTCTCCCGACAGCCCGCGCGCCAATTCGGCTGACTGATACGCGCGGCACGCCAGCACGACGTGACTGGCCCCCATCCACTCGCCGCCCACGCGCACGCGCCAGCCCCCATCCGCGCGTTCCAAGGCTTCCACCGCCCCGCGCACCACCGTCAGCCGCTCGCCCGCCGCCCGCGCAATCGCATCGGCCATCACCGCGAGCCCGCCCTTCAGCGACTGGAACAACGGCCCGCCCGCCCCACGCATCTTCCCGCGAGCCGCCAGTACCGCGCGCGTCAGGCTGCCGTGCTTCGCCTCCATCTCCGCAAACCGTGGCAGCACGCTCTGCACGCTCAACTGTGCCGGATCGCCACCGTAAACGCCGGAAAGCAGCGGCTCGCCGAGGTAATCGACGGACTCCTGACCGTAGTGATCGCGCAGAAACTCCGCTACAGACCGATCCGGCAGCGCCGCGCCCGGCGGCCGCCGCAACCACTCCAGCCCCATTCGAATCTTCGTGCCCCAGCCAAGCAGCGAGCTCGCCAGCAGCGGCATCACCTTCGTCGGCACCACCATCATGAGGCCGTCGGGCAGCGGTACCAGCCGCCCGTGCCGCAGGATGTAGCTTTTACGCAGATGATCGTTCGACGCGATGACCTCGCCGGCCAGCCCGAGCTCGCGAATCAGATCGAGCGCCCACGGCTTCGCTGCGAGAAAGGAATCGGGACCGAGCTCCAGCGTGCAGCCCTCGATGGAGTCGGTCTGCATCACGCCGCCAAGGCGCGCCTCGCGCTCGATCAATACGACAGGGATGCCCGCGCGCGTCAGGTAGTATGCGGCGGAGAGGCCGGAGATCCCGCCGCCAACAACAATCGCGCTAGGGGCGGAACTCACGGACAATCTGTACCACGGCCTTCACGTTGTCCACCGGCGTTTCCGGCAGAATGCCGTGACCGAGGTTGAAGATGTGGCCTGGCCGCGTGCCCGTGCGCTTCAGCAGCTCGAAGACGCGCATGCGCAGCTCGGGCAGCGGCGCGAAAAGCACGGCGGGATCCATGTTGCCCTGCACCGCCGACCGGTAGCTGATGTCCATCCACGCCATGTCGATGTTGACGCGCCAGTCCACGCCCATCACATCGCCGCCAGCCGCGTGCAGTTCGCGGAAGAAGCCAGCCGCCCCGGTGCCGAAGTGAATCACCGGAACTCCGCCCGAACGAATGCGCTCAATCAGGGCCCGTGAGTACGGAGCCACGTATCGCACGTAGTCGTCCGGGCTCAGCGCGCCCACCCACGAATCGAACACCTGAATCGCGCGCGCCCCGTTGGCGATCTGCATCAGCGCGAACGGCCCCAGAACGTCCACAATCTTGCCCATCAGCCGCCGCCACAGCGTCTCATCGCGATACATGAGCTGCTTGGTGCGCGTGAAGGTGCGCGAGGCCCCGCCCTCGATCATGTAGCTGGCCAGCGTGAACGGCGCGCCCACGAATCCGATCACCGGAACGCGACCCGCCAGCTCCCGCACCACCATCTGGATCGACTGGCCGACGTAGCCTAGGTCGTCGGTATTCGAGATCGACAGCGAATCGATATCCGAGGAGTTGCGCACCGGATTGTCGATCTGCGGCCCTTCGCCCTCCACGAACCGCAGCTTCAGGCCCATGGGCTCGATCGGCAGCAGCAGATCGGCGAAGATGATCGCCGCGTCCACGTCCAGGATCTCCACCGGCTGCAGCGTCACCGTTGCGGCCAGGTCCGGCCGCTTGCAGATATCGAGGATTGAGTGCTTGGCGCGAATTTCGCGGTACGGTTTCAGATACCGGCCAGCCTGCCTCATGAACCAGACCGGCCGTACATCCGTCGGCCGGCGCCGGCAGGCGTCGAGAAAACGGCTGCTCATTGAAGCCATGCGCATGGCGAATCCGCCTTGTCCTCGCAGAAAAACACGCGAAAGTCCTTTTGTTTATGACGGGCCGTCCACTCGCGGCCCAGGATGTAATAGGGCTTGGCCCAGGCTTCCGAATCGATGGTGCGCGGCGAGATGATCGAAACCGACAGCGTGCCCATCGCCGGGTACCCGGTGCGCGGGTCCATGATGTGGCTCCACACCTTGCCGTCGGCCACGAAGAACTTCTCGTAGTTTCCCGACGTCGAGAGCGATTCGTCTTTCAAAGTCACCGTCGCGGCAGTTTTGGTTTCGTCGCGCGGATCGCGGATGGCCACCTTCCAGCCCGCCTCGTCCGGCGGCGCGCCGAGCGCATAAATGCTGCTCGATCCCGCCGAAACCAGCGCCGATTGAACTCCGCTTTCCTTCAAAACCGCGATCATGCTGTCGACTGCGTATCCTTTGCCGATTCCGCCCGGGTCCAGTTCAACCCCGTCCCCGGTGAACCGCACTGTTCGGGTGTTGCTGTCGAGCATCACCTTCTGGTACCCGACATGGCCCAGCGCCGCCTCGATCTCCGCCCGCTTTGGGAGATGCCCGGTTCCCCGGTAGAACCCCCATACCTTCATGAGCGGCCCGACGGTAATGTCGAACGTTCCCTCGCTGGCCCGGCTGTATTCGGAGCACGCCTGAAGCAGGCCGAACAGCTCGTCCGGCACCCGCACGGGCTCCTTTGCCGCTAACCGGTTGACCCGGCCTAACTCGCTGGCCTGCCGGTAGTTAGAGAGCATCTCATCCAGCCGGCGGGCCTCATCCAGCGCCGCAGCCACGGCCGATTCCAGACGTCCCCGGTCTTCGCCCCAGGCCACCACCGAGAACACCGTGCCCATGGTGTCCGCGGAACCCTCGGCCCGGACAAGGTTCGCCGCATCGGCCGTCGCCAGCAAACCGGCAAACAACAAAGGTAGCACAACGTGTTTCATCGAAACGACTTTTTTTGATAATGACACGCGGGCTGACAGAAGAGCTACGGTCTGGGGCGTAAATCCTTATTCAGGAATCACTTTCGGGCAAAGGTGCGGATTTGGATGGCCCCGTCTCCGCCTTCTCCCCGTCCCTCGGCCGCCCGCGTTTGATGCGGCGGAACAGGAAGTCCATGCGGTCGCCGATCTGCGTCCCGATGTCCGCCTCGAAGTGCAGATCCGGTACGCGGAAAATGTCCAGCCGGCGCGACAGTTCCCGCTTCAGAAACCCCTTCGCCTTCTCCAGCGCCTGCAGGGCGGGTTCGGCCTCTTCTCGCTTGGGGAATGCCAGGCTCACGCGCGCGCGGCGGAGGTCGGGGGAGACGTGCACCTCGGTCACGGTGGCGTTGCTCACGCGCGGGTCGGACATTTCATACGAGATGATCTCCGCCAGCTCCTCGCGGATCGCTTCGGTCACCCGTTCTGCTCTGTGTCCTTCCATCCCGCCGCCTTGTTCCGATTCGATTCGTGTGAATCCGCGTTCATTCGCGGCTCTACTCGATCCACTCCACCGTCGTTTCCACCAGCACCGGCCCCAGCAGCGACGCCGCCTCGCGCTCCACCTGCTGCAGCGTCTGCTCGGCATAGGAGTGGCTGCCCGAGACGGTCGCCACGGAAATCAGCGAGCGCTGCCAGATGTCCTGATAGTCGATTTCGGCCACCGCGACGTTGAACCGGCTGCGCAGGCGGTCCTTCAGACCCTTCACCGTGTGGCGCTTGTCCTTGAGCGAATGCGAATCCGGCAGGCGTAATTCCAGTGTGAGCACGCCGACGGTAGCCATGTCGAATGACCGCGACTCCGTACAACCAGCTTACGCCAGAACTTCCGGCGCCACGCGCTCCGTGGTGAATGCTTCGATTACGTCACCCGGCTTCACGTCGTTGA
>Ga0335080_10009156_pt1 | contig 10346 bp, 12 predicted proteins | sample Lox_Sample_34_FD_206720 | JGI IMG/M metagenome (GOLD analysis project Ga0335080, IMG submission 206720) | Soil microbial communities from Loxahatchee National Wildlife Refuge, Florida, United States - Lox_Sample_3.4 | ecosystem: Environmental > Terrestrial > Soil > Wetlands | place: USA... | reverse complement strand
TTCACCCGGTATACACGTCGCAGATGGGACGCGGTCAGGCAGTGCTGCACAACAGCGCAACCGGGATGAACTTCGGCGCGTCAGATCCACGTGCTGATGGGGTGGCAATCCCGGAGCAGCCGGAGTCCTTCAAAAGCAAGGAATAGGGAAGAGCAGAGAGTGCAAGCCGGCGTGGGAAGGACCGCACATCGATCCAGTCACTTATTGCTGGATGTCAAGCTCAGACCAGGCATGGTCGGCCCGTGAGCAGCTGTCGTCAGCCGCATTGGAGCGGCGCGACTGATACTCAGTCAACTTAAGGGCAGTGATTGGATTTTCGAAGCCAGTTGGTTCATGGTCGAAGTTGACGCGGACTTCGGGTGTGCCTGCGAAGTAGGCAGCAAGCATAAAGCCGATGATCGCTGCACTGCCGGCAATGCCGCGCAGGATCCACTCGATTTTTGGAGGGGCGGCAACCATGAAGCTCCACGCGAGAAACGCGAAAGCTGTCCAGAGACCGAAGAACTCGGCGATCAGCGCTCGAGGGCCATCGACGGCTGGGTCTTTGTCGATGCGCATGGCATTGCCGATGATAGTGATCACAGCGAGAAAAGCTGAGAGAATTCCGGTTCCGATGAAGTTGAGAATGTGATAGTACATGGCCCTGAATCCCCCGTTTTGCCGCACTCGCTCCACAGACTCTTACAACAAGTTGCGAGCAACAACCTATTTTGACGTGGGTTGCGGGCAACGGGTTGTCGGAACGGGGACCCAGCAATCAAGCGGGGTTGCAAGGCATTGATTCACATGGGAATCGAAGACCTAGTACTGTTGCCGCCGTCCGGCTACGATTGCGACCATGGGTCGCGTAGAAGTGAGCAAAGGCCGAGATCGTTGCCGTATCGTTCGACTTCAACCTCGGCCATCTGAACTGTCTTTGGCATGCCTTTGAAGGCCGGGATGGCATCGGAGCCCATGATCTGGGGCGAGACGAAGAGATGCACGCGATCCACCAGACCTTCGACCAGAAGGGCGGTGTTGAGGCGGGTTCCGGTTTCGGTTAAGAGGGTGAGGATGCCTTCGGCGCCGAGCTTGTCGAGGACTTTGCCGAGCGGAACTCGCCCGCCCTCAGCTGCGAGAACTTCGACGCGAACCCCGCGGTTGCGGAGTTCGTTGGCGCGGGCTTCGTCTTTGCAGACGGTGACGATGACAAGATCGTTCTGGACGCCTCGGACCATTTTGCAATCGAGGGGCATGCGAAGGGCCGAGTCGAGGACAACACGGAGCAGAGGACGACGACGGCGAAGGCCGCTGCGGTCCGTGAGCATGGGGTCGTCAGCGAGCACAGTATCGACGCCGGTCATGGCGGCATCGGCCTGCCAGCGAAGAGGCTGGACAGCGGCGCGGGCTTGTTCGCTGGTGATCCAGTAGGGCTCGCGAGCGGTGTGGACGCCCGGTGGCGGAGCGATCCGGCCGTCGAGGGTCATGGCGACCTTCATGAAGACGAAGGGACGCTTGTGCTGGATCCACTTCGCGAAGCCTTCGTTGATGCGGCGGGCTTCTGCTTCACAGACACCGATGTCAGTCCGAAGGCCCGCCGCCCGCAGGGCCTCCGTGCCGTGGCCCGTGACGTTGGGATTCGGGTCGCCCGTCGCGGCCACCACGCGAGCCAGGCCGGCGGAGATCAGTGCCTCGGTGCAGGGGCCGGTGCGGCCGGTGTGATTGCAGGGCTCGAGGGTGACGTAGGCAGTGCCGCCGCGGAGACGGTCGGGCGCGTGCTGCTTTGCTTCATTGAGTGCGTCGATTTCGGCATGGTCGAGGAGGTCGTACTCGTGCCAGCCCTCGCCTATGACCTGTCCTGCGCGGTCGAGAATGACGCAGCCGACAGCCGGGTTGGGCGAGGCAACGCCGATACCGCGGCGCGCGAGCTCGAGGGCGCGCTGCATCCAGTGGGTGTCTTGGGCGAATGACGTGGTCATCGAAGCTTCACCACGAGAAGTGTAATAGGTGGTGAGGAGTCGGGGCGTAAAGGAGTTGTTACTGGAGATATTTGAGGTCAGCCGAGAGGTCCACCGAGGATTTCACCTGTTTCGCGGGATAGACGCGGTGGAACAGGAAGAACAGCGCTGCGAGAATTACAAACACGAGAACGCTGGCCTCGGTCCCGCGAGGACCGCCGGTGAGCCATGCGGGACCGTGGAAGTCCACTTTCAACAGATGACCAGGGAGTGACTTGCCCGCGTTACCGGTGTTCGGCTCAGCGAAGACAACCATGTCGGTGTAGTCGGATGCGGCGTGGAATCCAATCGCAAACCACAGCGTTCCCGTTCGACGCAGTGTGAGACACCAGAACATTCCGTAGAGTGCGACAGACAAAGGATCGATCCAGCCTTCATCGGGTTTGAAGAGGAGATGTACGAGACCGAACACGCTGGACAGGATGGCCGCTCCCGGCCAGAAGCCGATACCTTCCGAGAGAGTTTGCAGTGCGTAGCCGCGGAAGGTGAACTCCTCGGCGAAGCCCACGCCCAAAAATGCCAGCGCCCAGCCTGTGGCGTACCCAATCAGTTGGCCGGGAGGCAATGCTAGCCCGTGGAACGAACAGCCGCCCGCGAGCCAGATGGGGATCACGATGACGATTGAAGGCACGATACCCCACACAATGCCCTGCCCGAACAGCCGAAACCATCCGCGCGACATGCCGAGGCCATATGAGAAAAACCGCGTGCGATCCACCTGGCACATCACCAACGTCAAGAGTGCGACGATCGCAAAGTTCAGCCACTCGTTTGCGGCCATGCCGAACCAATTCATCTTCCAATCGGGAAAATGAACCTTCGGCAGCACGTACTCAAGAAGCGGGTTGGACACGTAATACAGAAGGACAAATAACGCAAATCGCCAGCCCGGCCGGATGCCGTGACTACCGACAAAAACAGCACGCAGACCGCTCCCATTCTTTCCGGGCGTCATGGCCCCACTGTAGCAAGAGGCGTCGTATGGCAGCCAATGAAGTTCGCTGAAATCGGTGGGGGCATCAGTAAGGTCACGCGCGAGATGGGAAATGATCAGCTGGTCGGAACTTGAGCGCAATTTCCGTAATGCTGCTAACCCAGCAGCGCGTCCACGAAGGCTTCAGGCGAAAATTCCAGCAAGTCGCTCATCTGTTCACCGACGCCTACAAAGCGCACAGGCAAATTGAGTTCACGGGCGATGGCTACTGCGATGCCGCCTTTGGCGGTGCCGTCGAGCTTGGTGAGGACGATTCCGGTGGCGCCTGCATGTTCTGTGAACTGGCGCGCCTGCTGCAGACCGTTCTGGCCCGTGGTCGCATCCATCACCAGAAGAACTTCGTGAGGGGCGCCGGGCACGAGCTTCGAAGCGGTGCGGCGCATTTTGTCGAGCTCGTCCATCAGTCCTGACTTCGTGTGGAGCCGACCTGCCGTGTCGACGATGAGCTCGGCGATGTTACGGGCCTTGGCGGCACTGGCCGCGTCGTAGAGGACGGCCGCGGGATCGCCGCCCTGTCTCGTCTTGATCATCTCGACGCCGCTGCGGCCGGCCCAGACTTCGAGCTGTTCGATGGCAGCCGCTCGAAATGTATCTGCAGCACATAAAAGCACGGAGTGCTCCTGGGCGCGGTACCACGAGGCGAGCTTGCCGCTGGTGGTGGTTTTCCCGGTGCCGTTGACGCCGACGAGAAATGTGACTTTCGGTGGCGCTGTCGGGGTGACGACGGGGCGGATCGGTGCACGGAGTATATCGACCATCTGCACCTTGAGCAGGTCGCGAAGTTCTTCGCCGCCGGCGATCGCTTGTTTGCGGGCGCGTTCGCGGAGGGCGTCGAGAATTTCGGTCGTCGTTTGCACGCCGATATCGCTCATGATGAGCGCGGTTTCCAGTTCTTCGAGCGAGGCCTCGTCGACTTCGCGCGTCAGCGCGACGATATCGTTGATGCGCGTGGAGAAGTTCTCGCGGGTGCGCGTGACGGCCTGGCGCATGCGCGAGAAGAAGCCGGACTTCTGGACTTCTTCTTCCTGAGATTGCTCTGCTTTCTTTTTATCTTCTTCGTCGTAGCCGGTAAAAAGCGTGATCATTGCGGGATGTGTCCAGTATTGAGTCTATAGGGTTTGGAGGTGTGGAGGCGAATCAGTGAATGGAGTGGCAGGTTGAATGCGATGGCTTTCCAGTTCGTCACTTTTGCACAGTTTTCAGCTTGAAGGGCCGGGAGGGTATGCGGAAGAATCTTCAAGCGGCCCGCGATTTCGCGTGTACCCAGCCTTCGCGGGGGAGGAACAAACAAATCTATGAGTAAAGTTCGTGTGCTGGTGGGGACGCGCAAAGGCGCGTTCATTCTGTCGTCGGACGGCAAGCGGGATAAGTGGGAAGTGAGCGGACCCTTCTTTGCAGGGTGGGAGATCTACCACATGAAGGGATCACCCGTGAATTCCAATCGAATTTATGTATCGCAGACGAGCGGGTGGTTTGGGCAGTTGTTCCAGGCTTCCGACGATGGCGGAAAAACATGGTACCAGCCGGGTGTAAAGCCCGAGGATGCTGCTGCGGCTTCGCAGTGGCCGCCTGTGAAGAGCAACCGCTTTGTCTATGACTCGTCGGATGCGACGGGGAAGCCCCTGACAACACACCAGTGGTACGACGGCACCCAGCATCCGTGGGAGTTCAAGCGGGTGTGGCACGTGGAGCCATCGCTGACCGATCCGAACACGGTGTATGCGGGCGTGGAGGATGCGGCGATCTTCCGTTCGACGGATGGCGGCGCGAACTGGAGTGAGATGCCGGGACTGCGGGGCCACGGGACGGGTCCGCAGTGGCAGCCGGGCGCGGGCGGGATGTGCCTGCACACCATCATCCTCGATCCCAGCAATCCCGACCGCATGTACATCGCAATCTCGGCGGCGGGAGCGTTCCGCACCGACGACGGCGGAAAGACGTGGAAGCCGATCAACAAGGGATTGATCTCGCAGTTTATTCCCGATCCGAATGCGGAGGTGGGACACTGCGTGCATCATGTCGCGATGAATCCGGACCGGCCGAACACGCTCTTTATGCAGAAGCACTGGGACGTGATGCGGTCAGACAATGCAGGGGATAATTGGATGGAGATCAGTGGGAATCTGCCGACGGACTTTGGCTTCGTGATCGATGTGAATTCGAATGAACCGGAGACGGTATACGTGGTGCCGATCAAGAGTGACTCGGAACACTTTCCGCTGGACGGCAAGCTCCGTGTGTACCGCAGCAAGAGCGGCGGGAACGAGTGGGAGGAACTCGCGAAAGGCCTGCCGGAGAAAGACTGCTATGTGAACGTGCTGCGCGACGCCATGGCGGTGGACAAGCTGGACAAGTGCGGCGTGTATTTCGGCACGACAGGCGGCCAGGTTTATGTCTCGCCGGATGGCGGCGACTCCTGGAAGGCGATTGTGCACGATCTGCCGGCGGTGCTTTCGGTGGAGGTGCAGTCGATCGCGTGACCTATGGCCGAGTCAATCCAGACGATTCGCATTCAGATTCCTTACCACCTTCGCAACCTCGCGCGGGTGGATGGGGAGATCTCGCTTGATGTGACGGAGCCGGTAACGATTCGGTCGGTGCTCGATGCGCTCGAGGCAAGGTATCCGATGCTTTGCGGAACGATCCGCGAGCACGACACGCTGAAGAGGCGGTCATTTCTGCGATTCTTCGCGTGCGAGGAAGATCTGTCGCACCAGTCGCCGGATACGCCGCTGCCGGAGGCTGTCGCTTCCGGGAAAGAGCCGTTTTTGGTGATTGGAGCGATTGCGGGAGGTTAGTGCTCGCCTTTGCCCGGACGAAGCATAAGTTCGCGGATGGCTTCGCGGGGGTCCTTGCCTTCTTCGAGAATGAGTTCCATCTGCTCGGTGATGGGCATCTCGATACCTTGTATGCGAGCGAGTCCGAGAGCCGCCTTTGTCGTCAGCACGCCTTCAGCGACCTTTCCGCCGAGGCTCTCGAGGATCTCCGGAAGCTTGCGTCCCTGGCCGAGCGCGTGCCCCACGGTGCGGTTGCGCGAGAGGGAACCAGTGCAGGTAAGAACAAGGTCCCCGACTCCGCTGAGACCGGCGAGGGTTTCGCGGCGACCGCCGCAGGCCACGGCGAGACGTGTGATTTCTGCTATGCCGCGAGTGATGAGCGCAGCGGTCGAATTGTATCCGAGGCCCATGCCTACTGCGACTCCGGCGGCAATGGCGATCACGTTCTTGAGCGCGCCCCCGAGTTCGACGCCAATCACATCGTTTGACGTGTAGATGCGCAGTGTTTCTGAGCTGAACTCTTGCTGCAGGAATTGCGCGACCTGGAGGTCGCTGAATGCCACAGTGACGGCGGTCGGCTGGCCCTGTGCGACTTCGATGGCAAAGCTTGGGCCGGAGAAGGTGCCGATGGAGACGAGGATGCCGGCAGGTTCCAGCACCTGGGAGATCACCTGCGTCATCCGCAGATGGGTTTCTTTCTCAATGCCTTTGGTCGCGCTGACAATGAACTGGCCGTTGTGAAGTTCGCCCTTTATGCGCTGCAAAGTAGAGCGGAGAAACTCGGATGGAATGACGGAGACGACGATCTCGGCTCCTGCAATGGGAGTCAGGTCGGCAGTGATAGCCAGGTCAGAGGGCAGCGAAAATCCGGGCAAGAACAGAGTGTTCTCGCGAGCGTTCTCAATCACGCGCGCTTCCTCTTCGCTGTGGGCCCAGAGCGTGACTTCGTGACCGCCGCGCCGGCAGAGGGTCAAAGCAATTGCCGTACCCCAGGCGCCCGCTCCAAGAACGACAATCCGGCTCATGCGGGCTTTCTCTCCTGAGTGTGCGAGCCGAAGCGGTTCTCGGTTCCGGTGACGAGGCGGCGGATATTGGCGTGATGCTTGAGGATGATAAGCAGAGCGACGATGACCTGGGCGGCGATAAAGAACGCTGGCTTGTCACCGTGCACGAGGAACCAGGCGAAGACCGGGAAGCTGGCTGCGCCGAGAATCGAAGCCAGCGACACGTAGCGGCTTAAGAGGAGCACGATAAAGAAGACCGAGATGGCCGCCAGAGCCGCCAGTGGCGCTGCAACGAGGAAGACGCCGAAACCGGTTGCGACACCTTTACCGCCACGGAAGTGAAGCCAGACGGGAAACATGTGCCCGAGAACGGCAACGACAGCGGCGAGTGCTTCGAGATCACGAGCTGGGATGCCGGCGGTTGCGAACTGAGGTCCAATCCACGCGGCAAGCAGCACTGCTGTGGCGCCCTTCAAGACATCGAGCAGAAACGTCGCGGCGCCGAGACCTTTTCCGCCGGAGCGGAGGACGTTGGTGGCGCCGATATTGCCGCTGCCGACTGAGCGAATGTCCTGATTGCGAAATAGTCTGACCAGCAGATACCCGGTCGGGATAGATCCGAGCAGATAAGAGACGATGACGAGCACACAAATTGCCAGGAGCATTCCAACCAGAGTTTAGCAGGAAAGGCGATGGCAGAGGGCTAGCTGCGAAAGCAGCGCTGATGTCCTCAGCCGCGCATCGCGTTATAGATGATTTGCGGGGCTGGGCAGTCCGGACGAGTTTCTTCAGAAGCGTTCGTCGGCGGACGGGCCGAAGATCGCGGGCACCTTGGCTTCGAGAAGACGCAGGTAGACGGTGAGTTGACCGCGATGATGGGCGAGGTGGCTGAAGACAGAATCGGCGATCATGATGCTGCGCGGATTCTGGGATACGGGATTGCCGCCCATTTTGAACGCCCAGGGCTTGGCCAGATGCTCATCGGTGGCGGACTGGAGAGCATGACGAGCTTTGTCGATGGCCGTGTCGAGGCTGGCGAGTAATTCAGCTTTGCTCCCCAGAGCCTTGGTGCGAAATTCAGCGCCTTCCGGAGAGTCAAGGTTGAGTTCGTCGCGATCGACAATGAGAGCGATCCAGCCAAGCATAGTCGCGACAACGGATGCCAGATAGCCGAACTCCATGGAGCGAGGGTGTGGCTTGAAGTCATTATGCCCATCGGGGAAGCGCTCAATGGTCTTGCGGGTTGTCGCACCTTCACGATCAAGCTGAGCGAGGAAGTAGTCCTTGAGGATCATGGTTGTCTCCTTGGAATGCAGAATTGTGAGCGATCAGGCGACGCAGCCGGCGAGTTCGTGAAATCGCGAGGCATTGCCGAACTTGAATAGCGCGTACCAGGCGTCGAGGGACGGCTGGCTGTAGAGATCGAGGACCTTGAAGATCTCGCGGGCGAACTCGAGCGGCGCTACCCCCGACGCCGTGACGACTCCTTCATCGCGGACGGCGGGAACGTCGCAGTAGAACTTGCCGCCGCGATAGCCAGTGGCGGCGAGATATTCACGGCTGTTGCTCGTGTGATGGAAATCATCGAGCAAGCCTGCGCATGCGAGTGCCAGAGTCGCGGCGCAAATCGCAGCGACTGGAATACCTTCGATGAAAAAGATGCGGGCGAGATCAATGGCCGTGGTGTTGCCGCCGGATTCCCACGCCTCGCCACCCGGTAGAATGAGCATCGCGGCCTGATCTGTTTCAATCTCGGAGAGGCTCCGATCGGGCTGAATGCGAACGCCGCCCATCGTGGTGATGGGTTCGCGTGTCAGGCCGACCGTGACAACGCAATAGCGGCCCGGGTTCTGCTGAAAACGGGGATTGTTCACGCCCGCGACCGCAAACGAAGCTTCCCAGTCCGCCATCGAGTCAAAGACGAAGAGATAAACATTGGGTCCGGCCATCCGTGTTTGACCTCCTACTGATAAGAACATCATCTTCTTCTATATATGACAACGAATGTCATATATAATTTGAGAAAGTCAGAAATGTTGAGGAAAACTTCCGGCGCATGAAAGCGGATCGTCTGATGTCGGTGTTGCTGCTGCTCCAGGCGCGGGGGCAGGTGACGGAGCGCGAACTCGCCGAGCAGCTTGAAGTGTCGCAGCGAACGATTCATCGCGACCTGGAGGCGCTGAGCGCAGCGCGCATTCCGGTATCGGCGGTTCGGGGAGCGCAGGGAGGCTGGCAGCTCGAAAAAGGCTGGCGGACGCAGGTGCCAAGCCTGGACGAGTCGGAGCTGCGGGCGCTTTTAATGGCGCAACCACGGACGCTGGGAAATCCGCGGCTGGCGGCAGCCGCACAGAGCGCCCTGAACAAGCTGATGGCGGCCATGCCCGAGCCGATGAAGGTGCAGGCGGCGCACATGCAGCAGCGCCTGCACGTGGATCCGACAGGCTGGCGGGATACAGGTGAGGATATCTCGATGCTGCCGGTGGTGCAGGAGGCGGTGGCGCGCGATCGCAAGCTGGCGTTCGAATACACGCGGGCCGACGGGGAGCAGTCCACTCGCACGGTAGATCCGCTTGGGCTGGTGTCGAAGGGGCTGAGTTGGTACCTGGTGGCGCGAACGGCGAACGGGATGAGGACGTTTCGCGTTTCGCGAATGCGGCAGGTTGCGGTGCTGGCTGTCGGCTTCGAGCGCCCGGCACGGTTTGACCTGGCGGCGCACTGGCAGGCCTCGACCGCCGAGCTGGACCGCAAGAGGGCGAGCTACAAGACTGTGCTTTCGCTCACTTCGGATGCGTCGCGGCGCATTCAGACGTGGTGTGTCACGCGCGAGGCAACGACCGAATGGGCAAAGAAGGCGGGAGCAGACCGCGAAGCGCGCGAGGTCGACTTCGATGATGAGCGGCAGGCGCGATTCTTCGTGCTCGGGCTGGGTGCGGCGGTTCGTGTGCTTGAGCCGGAGCCTCTCAGATGTTGGGTTGATGCTGAGCTGAGCGAGATGGCGGCAGCTTCGTCCCACGGTTGAGATTTTTCGCGTCAACTGCATCGGGGCGGCTGTATACTTTGCTCGCTCTCGTGTTCGCAGCTTTGAATTCGCAGAAAAGGACGGAAATCTATGCCCAGTTATCTCGTGCAGGTTTCGTACAACTCGGAGGCGGTCGCCGCGCTGGCCAAGAAGCCGCAGGATCGTGCCGCCGTCGTAGGCAAAGTGGTCGAAAAGCTCGGCGGCACTTTGAAGGGCGCATGGCTGTGTTTCGGCGACTACGACACGGTTGTCGTGGCCGACTTTCCCGATAACGTGAGCGCAGCCGCGTTTGCCATGGCGATCAGCGCCGGCGGCTCGTGCAAGACAGTGAAGACCACTCCATTGATGTCGGTGGAGGAAGGTCAGGCAGCGATGAAGAAGGCAGGAGGGTCGGGGTACAAGCCGGTCGCAAAGTAGTGCCAATGTGTCCGGGACGGCAACTCAATAGTTGCCGGCCCATTCTGCTGCAGCCCCCAATCTTCACGTGACCCTTGAGGCAACGGATTACTTCCGGATTGCAGGTCATTCACCGGCTTCCATGTAAGTCACTTGTCA
>Ga0335080_10009155_pt1 | contig 10347 bp, 9 predicted proteins | sample Lox_Sample_34_FD_206720 | JGI IMG/M metagenome (GOLD analysis project Ga0335080, IMG submission 206720) | Soil microbial communities from Loxahatchee National Wildlife Refuge, Florida, United States - Lox_Sample_3.4 | ecosystem: Environmental > Terrestrial > Soil > Wetlands | place: USA: Florida... | reverse complement strand
CATTTAGCATTCTACGCGACCCGGGAGGCCGTATGAACGCCGTCGATACTAAACCGGCGTCGGGATGGTGGACATCCGTCACCGATTGGATTCGAAGTGCGCCCACGATGAAACCGCGCGAGCGGCGGATCGGGTTGGCGCTGGGCGGTGGATTTGCGCGTGGCATCGCGCATATTGGGGTGCTGCGAGCGTTGGAGAAAAATAACATTCCTATCCACGCCATCACCGGTGTCAGCTCGGGCGCGATAGTTGCCGCGGCGTTTGCCAGTGGATCGAGTGCAGACGAGATTCAAAGGGTCGCGCTGGCTACGAAATTCCGAGACGTTGCGCGCTGGACGGTCAGTCTAATGGGGCTGGCCGGAAGCGACCGAATGATCGGTTTTCTCGGCCGATTGCTGAAGACGACGCGTTTCGAAGAAATGCGCATGCCTCTCGGTATCGTCGCGACAGACTTACTGCGTGGGACGCCCGTGACGTTCCACTCCAAGGGAGACGTCGTGAATCCCATCCGCGCCAGTTGCGCCTATCCGGGGCTGTTTCTGCCTATGCGGTACCAGGGGCGGATGCTGGTGGACGGCTTCGTCAGTATGGAAGTTCCTTCAGCGCCGCTGATGCAACTTGGCGTGGATCGCGTCATATCTGTTGCAATCCCGAATCAAGATGGAGCTACCGATTTCGGAAACATGTTTTCAGTGGTGAACCGATGCTTTCAACTCATGAGCGCGCGAAGCGAGGATGGCTGGCGGCGGTGTTCGAATGCGGTCATCAAACCTGCGGTCGCCGACCTGTCATGGGATTCTTTCGCCAGCGCGGATCGCTTGATCCAGCTTGGTGAGGAAGCCGCTTTCGCCGCCCTGCCGGTCATCCGGAAATGGCTCTCGGATCCGGCCGGGTCCACCTCCCAGGCGGCCGACTTCAAAACCGCCTCAGTTCCCGCGGAGGCACGATCGTCGTAGTTGCAGAAAATTTCGCGATCGCTGGCGGCGTTTCTATCTCGACAGCTAAGATTAAAGGAGTAACATGGCAAACAGTGCATCCACGCCGAAGATCCGTGTTTTGATAGCGGATGACGAGGAAAATCAACGAGCCGGGCTCGCCAAGATGATGCAGTCTTGGGGCTATGAAGTCGAGACGGCAGCGGACGGTCGAGAAGCTCTCGAGAAACTTAGCCAGACTCCCGTCGACGTTCTGGTTACGGACCTGATGATGCCTCGCGTTGACGGGTTCGAGCTGTTGAAGCGCCTGCAAGCCCAAGGGGATGCGCCGCTCTCGATTGTCCTGACGGCATTTGGGAATATCGAAACCGCCGTTCAGGCGGTGCACGATCTGGGTGCTTTCTGGTTTTTCGAAAAGCCGATCCAGGCCAGCGCGCTCAAGGTGCTGCTCGAGCGCGCGGCCAAGCAGAGCCGGCTGCAGGAAGAGACCGAACGTCTCCAGAGGCAATTGGCTTATAAAGGCGTGCTCGTCGATTTAGTGGGCTCCTGTGGGGAAATGCAACAGGTGTTCTCCATGATCCGCCAGGTGGCTCCCTCCAAAGCCGCCGTGCTGGTGAACGGCGAGAGTGGAACAGGCAAGGAATTAGTCGCGCGCGCCATTCATCACTTGAGTCCCCGGAGCAGTGGCCCATTCGTAGCGATCAACTGCGCGGCTCTTCCTGAGACGCTGATGGAAAGCGAGCTGTTCGGCCATGAGAAAGGCGCGTTTACCGGAGCAGTTGAGCGTCGCGCCGGGTGCTTCGAACTCGCGCAGCATGGCACGCTGCTGTTGGATGAATTGGGAGAGATGCCGATCGGTACCCAAGCGAAACTGCTCCGCGTGTTGGAAGACTCCTGCGTGCGGCGACTGGGCGGCAAGAGCGAGATCGAAGTGGACGTCCGCGTGATTGCTTCCACCAACAAAGTCATCGAAGAGGCGCTGCGCAAAGGCGAGCTACGTGAAGATCTGTACTACAGACTCAACGTTTTTCAAATCACCCTGCCGCCGCTCCGTCAAAGAGAAGGAGATCTGCCCCTGCTGTCGGAGGCGTTGATTCAATCCCTAAATCAAAAGCACGATACTCGAGTGGTCGAAATACATCCGGACGTGATGGAGCAATTTAAGCGCTATTCCTGGCCGGGCAATGTCCGCGAATTGCGAAACGTGTTGGAGCGCGCCGTGATTCTGGCGGGCGAGGGCACAATTACCTCGCATCATCTCCCGCGCGATTTCGGCGTCCCCGCCGGCGCGCGTCCCGTCCAGCAGATCAGCGAACCCGACGCAGTCCGGCTGCCGGTCGGCACCACGGTCAGTGAGGCCGAAAAACTCCTGATTCAGCTCACCTTGCAGCATACACGCAACAACAAGACCCGGGCCGCCGAGATTCTGGGTATCAGCTTGAAGACGCTTTTCAATAAACTAAAAGAGTACGGGGCTGCGGAAGCCGAAGCCGGCGCTGCCGCCCCATAGCCGGTAACAACGCATTGATGTCCCTAAAGGCCCGGCTCCGCATCGCGATAGTTGCGCTGGTCGCTCTGGTGGTGATCGCGATGTCACTCCTGTATCTGTACAACTTCACCAGCATGACCTTCGATTCGGCCTCCGAGCGCGGAGACCTGATCGCGAAAGAGATCAAAGGCAATTTACAGGATCACTTGACGCGTGAAAGCGCCGCTCGCGGCCTGCATCTGGACACACCACAGCAATGGAAAGCGGCGTGGACCGACATTATTCGGACCGATCCGAGAGTCACAGCCATGCTGCAACGCACGCTCGGGGACGCCGATGTGCTGGCCGCCATCATGGTGACCGACGAAAACGGGCGTGTCCTGGCCGCCTCACTTCCCGTCCTTCCGAATGCGCAACTCGGCCCTGCTCATGATTTTCACGAGCTGAAGAATCGGATGTGGCTCGAAAATCTTCGGGACTTGATGACCCGCCGCGAGGATTACGCCACCGAACTACCGATCGGATTTCCTAACTCGCAGCAGGTCCTGTTCAAGATCCGTGTCCTGATCCAGTCGGTGTTTTTGAAGCACGACGTGGCCCCCACCTTGAAGATTCTCGGGCTCACGTTTGCTTCCGCGCTCTTGATCGCGACTTTTCTGGGCTCCGTGCTGCCGAATCTGGTCTTGAGTCCGCTCGAGCGCATCAGCCGAAACATCGATTTGATCAGTTCCGGACAATTCGACACCTCAATCCTCCACCTGCAGCGCGAATCGAGCGAGTTTGCGGCCGTGCAATCCAAACTCAGTGTGCTTGGCCAGCAGTACCGCGGCGCCCGTCAGGATGCGATCGAGTTGCGCAGCAACATCGAGCAGCTTCTCCAAAACTTGGAGGAGGCTGTCCTGCTGTTCGATAACAACGGCCGCTTGATGATGGCCGGCGAAGCCGTAGAAAGAATTCTCGGGACCGATCATGAGCACATGCAGGGCCGCGGTGTGGAGGATTTGTTCCCATCCTCGACAGTACTCGGAGCCGTCATCGGAAAGGCCCTGCAAACGCGCCGCTCGATCCGCGACCAGGCGGTTAACATCTCGCGGGACGGAGTCGGAAATGTCCGGCTGCTGGTCGATGTCGAATTTCTCCGCAAAGGGGACAGTCACGAACCCGTGGGCACCCTGGTGAAGCTGCGCGACGCAGACAGTCGCCGCCAATTGGAGCGTCAATTGGATTTCTCCACGCGGCTTGCAGCCATCAGCCGCCTCACCGGGGGCGTCGCACACGAGATCAAGAATCCGTTGAACGCGATTGCACTGCATCTCGAGGTTTTGCGCTCGAAGCTCTCCAGCGAAGAGCCTGAACTCGATGTCATCGCTCGGGAAATCAAGCGTCTGGACAACGTCGTCAAGACCTTCCTGAATTTCAATCGGCCGATTGAAGTACAAGCCAGCCCGCTCGATTTGGGCAAAGTCGTGGAGCAGGTGCTAACGCTGGTTTCCGTGGACGCTCAGACCAAGAACGTCGCCATCGAGACTGCGCTCGCCGAGAGGCTGTGGCTCAACGGCGATCCGGACCTGCTCAAACAGGCGATCCTCAATGTCGTGAACAACGGTCTGGAGGCGATGGCGGACGGCGGAAAAATGTCGATTCGGGCCGAATGGGTGGGTGACGCCTGTCAGGTCAGCATCACCGATTACGGTGCGGGCATCCCGCCGGAGATCCAGGATCGAATCTTTAATTTGTACTTCACCACCAAACAGCAAGGCTCCGGAATCGGACTGGCCACCACTTTCCGGGTGGTTCAATTGCACAGTGGTACAATCGACTTTGCCAGCACACCTGGAAAAGGCACAACCTTTCGATTACGGTTTCCTGGGATGACAAACTACCAGGGTGAAACTCACTCTTCCGCGACCGTCGCTTCCTGATCGGTTTCACAATTCATGTCGTTTTTCGAGAATTCTCCTTCGCGGACGATAGTAGTTCTGGTGCTACTGGTCGGCTTCGAGGCCGGATGCCATAAGAAGCGCGTCCCTGTGGCGTTACCGGTGCAACCCGCACCCGCCGCAGAGCCGAAGGAAATGCCGGAACCCACGAATCTGCCACCGCCGCCATCCTTGCCGCCAGCCACGACCACGGCTCCGCAGATACCTGGAACACAGCCGTCGGTCAAAGACGACGCACGGTATCAGAAAAACCGGCCGCCCGAACAAGCGCCATCTACACCTCGACGTTCACGTCCGGCAGCGCCGCCTGCGACCGCGCCGCAGCCCGTTGCACCCGCCACTCCTCCCGCCGCCGAGAGCCCGCGACTGGGCGACATTCTGTCGCCCGATCAGCAGCGGCAACTGAACGCCGCCATCGATCAGAGCTTGTCACACGCTCAGTCCAGCCTGGGTTCCATTTCGAACCGCCAGCTCAGCCAGGAGCAACGGACTACTGTCACCCAGATTGAAAATTTCATGCGGCAAGCGCAGGAGACGCGGAAGACCGACCTATCGGCGGCAAAAAGCCTGGCGGAACGGGCCGAAGTCCTGGCTAACGACTTGACCGCGAGCCTGCACTAGGGCCTAAAAAACACCAAGGACGGCTAACCGGTGTCGCCGGCGCCGTCCTTTGACAAACGAAACAGTCTTCGCTTATTGCGCTTGGGGCTTAGGAGTGTTTAACGATGACTCGGCGGTATCACCGGTCACACTGAGCTGGTAGATCTTGACGTCTACCCGGCGATTCTCCTTCCGAGCGGCGCGAGTCTTGTTGTCGGCGTTGGGAAAGTCGCTGCCCACGCCGAGCTCACGGATCGAACGCAACGGGATGTTGCGCTCCACCGCCAGGTAGTGCACCACGGCGTCAGCCCGTTTCCGGCTCAATTCGCGATTGTAGGTGGGGTTGCCGCTGTGATCGGCAAAGCCCTCCACCTCGACGATGTACATCTTCATATTGGCAATCTTCTGCAATGTATCGTCAAGCTTGGTTTGTTCGGCTTTCGTCAACGTACTGCGGTTCAGCCCGAAATACACCGGTTGGGTCGCAACCAGCTTGTAGTTGTCGAGGTTCTGAAGCGACGTGTCGAGTTTCTGCTGAGTCGCCTGAGCCGCGCTATTGGCGGCGTCTGCCTTTTGAGCGGCGTCTGTGGCCGCGCTGTTTGCCTTCGCGGCCGACTCGGCGGCCTCAGCGGCTTTTTTTGCAGCTTCGACGGCCTTTTCATCAGCAGTCGCGACCTGACGATCTAAATCCCCAATCGCCTGTTTGTTCTCATCAGACTGCTTCTGCAGGGTAGACACCTGCCCTTGCGTCTTATTGAGCTGGTCTTGGACCGGGGCAATCGCCTCTCGGACGTGCTTCTTGGTGGCGCACCCTACGCTAGCCACAGACAACGCTACCAAGGCGGCCAAGAATGCAGATTTGTTCCCTAATGTCATAGGTCGGTCTCCTTCTCGCTCGGATTCAGCAAGCCGGCGTCCAAAAAGATAAGTCTATGTTACATATGTATTTCCCATTAGTCCACCAGAAAAAACATGTAAAACTTGCTTAGCCGACGCACATTTTGACACGGTGACGGCCGGTATTCCTTACACGGCCAGGGAGGCAATTAAGGATCGGTAATGCTCTAAAGGAGGGACTTGGAGCGCCTCGACTTTGGCCGCCTCGTCCCAGCGCCGCAGCGATATCGCCTCCTGAAAAAACGGGTTCGATTCGAAAACGCGCGCCTGAGCTGCATCATATGGGCCGCCCTGCAGCGCCAGGCTCTGTATGGAGGCCGGCGAGAGTTCGCCTCGATATCGAGCATCGGCGAAGCAGAGGTATCGCTTGGCGTCGACATGCAGGCGGATCGGTTCGGTAACTTCGGGTCCGTAGAATTCCGACAGCCAGGCGGCGCCGGCGGCTTCGTGATGGGCGTCGATGCCATGGTCGGCGATGTCATCCGGCATGCCATGGATCAAATGCCCTACGTCATGAAGGAGCGCGGCGAGCACGAGCGCCGGAGATGCATTTGCCCGTTCAGCGAAGAAAGCAGCCTGAAGCGCGTGTTCGAGTTGCGAGACGTTCTCACCGAAATAAGCTTCCGTGCCTCGACGCTGAAACAACTCCTGGATGCGCTCGGCGATCGTCATGGTGTTTTTCCCCAGCGACGCATCAGGCCGTCTGCCGCTGATGCAAGAAGTATAGTGCAGCCGCTATGCTGGCAGCCCAAGTGACAATTGCCAGAACGGCGAAAGCTCCCTTCCAGCCCCAGGTCACCGCTACGTTCGCGATGCTGTTGCCGGCCAGTACTCCGCCAAGATATCCGACGCCGTCGATGATCCCCGATGCGGTCGCGCTGCCTTGCTTGCCGCCGAAATCGAGCGCGATCGCACCGGCCAGATATGCGTATGGGCCGATAATCAGAAAAGCGACGAAAGCTACCAGGGCGACGGGCCAACCCGAGTGATGTACGAAATTCAACCGGCTCAACATCAACAGCACGGCGCCGGAAAGCAGCATGCCGATAAGAATGATCGCGGCCCGGCCCGACTTTCCGATCCGGTCGCTCAGAAAGCCGGTCAACAGCACCGAGATCCCTCCGAACAAGGGGAACAGCGCGCTTTTCTCGGCTGCTTCGGCGCTGCTCAGCCCGATACCTTGCGTAAAGTAGGTCGGGGTCCAAAGATTGAAGGTCTCGCGGACCAGCGTCATGCCGAGCGAGAGGATGCAGACCAGCCAGAAAATGCGGCTCGATCCAAAGGTCGCCAGCAGCGAGCGCACGCTAGCGGGCCGATGATGTTCGCCTTTTTCCAGGAACAGATTTTGTGGATTGACGGGCGGCTCCACCAGGCCGAAGTCGCTGGGCGATTCCCTCAAGAACAGCAGATTCAAAGCAAATATCATCGCCAGAACTGTCGTAGCCGAAAGGAAAACGCCGCGCCATCCCAACCCGAGCGAAATGAGAAACCCCATGAATTGTCGAGCGGCGGCGTCTCCGAAAAGAAAACTCAAGCTCACGATTCCCATTACGGAGCCGTAGGCGGAAAAGGAGAACCACTTGGAAGTGATCTTCACCAGCCCAGCCCAACCCAGCGACTGGACGGCGCGATTTCCGATCCACGCCAGGGTGAAGAGCGGCAGCGTTCCGGATACGGCAAAGAGCAGCGTGAAAACTATCGCGCCGCCCATGCCGAAAAGAAAATTGCGGCGGCCCCCGAGAAAATCCGCCAATCCGCCACTGGGGAATTTTCCGATCGCGTAGGCGAGCACCCCCAGCGATGCGATGGTTCCCAGGCGAGTGGTGGCTATGTCGATCGGAACGCCGCGCGCCGACATCTCCTGGATGAGAAGCGGCAGCGTCACGGAAAGATCAGAGCGGCAGAGGTAATATCCCGCATAGCCGATCAACAGCAGCGCGATCGTTGAGGCTTGCCGATAACGGAGGCGGGAACGGTTCAGCTCTGCACGAGCGAGAAGGGACGCGGCGGTACCCGTATTTCCGCTCATACTGCCGAACGATCAGATTAGGGAGCGATTCTTACAACTGAATATCGAAACGATGAATATCGGCTGACTGTCCGCTAGGGCGGACGACCTTCTCGGAGCAATGCATCGATCCGATCCAGGATCGCGTCACAATCGGCGACGCTCTGCAAGACGAAATGAGCGCCGGCATCGCGCAGGCGATTTTCAGCGACTGCCAAACGCTGCTCCCGGTCCGATTCGGCCAGCGCGGTCCATTCGTCCTCGGTGACGCCAACTTCGTTACCGGTGCGTGTCACGCCGATGGTCCACATCCCCGCATTGCGGCCCTCTTCAATGTCGACCGGCGTGTCGCCGATCTTGACCATTGTCGACATCGGGTAAACCTCCAACCGGATCGCTGCCAGGTAACACATCCAGGGTCGAGGACGGTCCGAAGGCGCGTCATCAGGGCAAAGTGCACAATCCGGAACAAATTGCTGTCGCGCGGCGGAACCCAGCAGATAGTCGAGCATTTCGCGGTTGTAGCCGGTGGTGGTTGCGATCTTGAGCCCACGCGACCGCATCCGCTGTACGGCATCCGCGACGCCCGGGATCAAACGCGAGTGATCTTTTAGCACCTCGATCTGGCTGGGAATGAACAGTTCGTAGAGCCGCTCGACCGTCCGTTCGCCGGGCGCGGCGCCATGCATCGATCTCCAAGCTTCGCGCACACGCGCGTTGTTCAGGATTGAGCGAATATGCGCCCTTTTCGCAAGACCCATGGACTCGCGCACTTCTGCGATCGTCACGGGAACGCCTGCACGTTCGAAAACCGACTGCAGGGCGGCCACCGGCGCTCGGCTTCCGAAGTCGACGATCGTTCCAGCCCAGTCGAGGACGACGGCCTGCAGCTTTCGGGTTTGTACTGGTTCCGGCACTTCATCAGCATAAAACGTCAGCATGAAATTGCGGTGAAGTAAGCTCCGCCACTTGATACGCACGCCCATGTTGCGGCGTCGGAGGATAATCGGATCAGATGAATGATCAGCAAATGGACCGAATCCGGCACGCACTGGATTCGTTTCAGGTCGAGTTGCCTTCCTGGGGCTTCGCCAACACTGGAACCCGTTTCGGGAAATTTCTCCAGCCTGCCGCTGCGACGAATCTGGAAGAGAAATTCAGCGACGCGGCCGAAGTGCATCGCTGGACCGGTGTCTGCCCCAGCATGGCGCTGCATGTCTTGTGGGATCTTCCGGACGGCGCGGCAAGTGCCGCGGGCGTGGAGCAGTTAGCCCGGAAATACAGCATCGAGCCAGGCTCGATCAACCCCAATCTGTTCGAGGACCAGGCCTACAAGTTCGGCTCACTCGCTAATCCCGACCCGGATGTCCGGCGCAAAGCGGCGAATCATCTTCGCGAGAGCATCGACGTCATGAACCGCCTCGCCTGCCGCGATCTCTCGATTTGGCTGGCCGACGGATCGAATTATCCAGGCACGCAGAGTGTCCGGCAGCGAAAGAAATGGATCGAAGCGGGATTGGCAGCCGCACACAGGCAGCTCGACTCGGGCCAGCGAATGCTGATCGAGTACAAACCGTTCGAGCCCGCGTTCTATCACACCGATATTGCGGATTGGGGCATGGCGCTCCTGTTGGCGCGTGCTGCCGGCCCCAACGCGAAGGTACTCGTGGATACCGGGCATCATTATCAATCGCAGAACATCGAGCAGATTGTCGAGTGGCTGCTCGCCGAAGGCATGCTCGGCGGATTTCATTTCAACGATCGCCGCTATGCGGATGACGATCTCACGCTGGGGTCCATCGATCCCTACCAGATTTTCCGGATTTTCCATGCCATCCAGTTTTATGAATGGGAAACCGGTCAACGCGCCGATATCGCGTACATGGTGGATCAGAGCCACAACTTGAAGGGCAAGATCGAAGCAATGATCCAGACTGTGGCCACGGCGCTGGAGCTGTACGCCAAGGCCGCGCTGGTGGATTACGAGCGGCTTTCCGAAAAGCAGGCCGGCTGTCAGTTAGTCGATGCGGAAGCGTGTTTGAAGGACGCATTCTTCACCGATGTGCGTCCGGCGATCGCCGAATGGGCGGCGTCCAACGAGTTGCCTGTCGATCCACTGCAGGCGTTTCGCCAAAGCGGGTACCTGGAGCGAATTACCTCCGAGCGCGCTGAAAAAAACGCCGCCTCGGTCTCAAGCTACGCCTAGCGTCTGGTGATAACTGCGGAGGAAAAATCCATCCGTCATGCCCGCGATGTAATCGCACACTACGCGGTGCAGCGGAGACGTGGAGAGTGCTTCTATGTACGGCCGCGGCAGCTTTTGCGGATTTTCCATGTAGAACTCGAACAACTCGGCCAGCATCGCCGAGGAGTTCCCCCGCTCATCCTGCATCAATTCGGAATAATACACCTGGTGATGCAGGAACTGCTTGAGCTCCCGATCGGTGGCTTGCGATTCGGGCGTGAAGACCGCCAGTC
>Ga0335080_10009154_pt1 | contig 10347 bp, 8 predicted proteins | sample Lox_Sample_34_FD_206720 | JGI IMG/M metagenome (GOLD analysis project Ga0335080, IMG submission 206720) | Soil microbial communities from Loxahatchee National Wildlife Refuge, Florida, United States - Lox_Sample_3.4 | ecosystem: Environmental > Terrestrial > Soil > Wetlands | place: USA: Florida... | reverse complement strand
CCATGAGCTCAGAGAAGCCAACCCCGGCACAGCTCGCGCAGAAGGAACTCGCGCAGAGGGCGCCCGTCAGCGTGAACGACGACGTGCCGGCCAAGGTCGAGGTCCACGACCTCAACGTCTACTTCCGAGCCAACCACGCCATCCGCCACGTCTCTCTCTCGGTCAAGCCGCAGACCGTCCTGGCGGTCATCGGGCCCTCGGGCTGCGGGAAGTCGACGTTCATCCGCGCGTTGAACCGGATGCATGACCTGGTGCCCGGAGCCCGCGTGGAGGGGAAGGTCTTCGTCGACGGCAAGGACCTCTACGCCCGGGGCATCGACCCGGTGCTGCTCCGGCGCCGGGTGGGGATGGTCTTCCAGCGCCCGAACCCCTTCCCCACCATGAGCATCTTCGAGAACGTGGCCGCGGGGCTGACCCTCAACGGAATCGGGGGGAACCACGCCGAGACCGTGGAGCGCTGCCTCCGTCAAGCCGCGCTCTGGGACGAGGTGAAGGATCGCCTCAAGCACGCCGGCACCTCGCTCTCCGGCGGCCAGCAGCAGCGGCTCTGCATCGCCCGGGCGCTGGCGGTGGAGCCCGAGGTGCTGCTGATGGACGAGCCGGCCTCGGCGCTCGACCCCATCGCCACCGCGAAGATCGAGGAGCTGATCCACGAGCTGAAAGAGCGGTACACGATCATCATCGTGACCCACTCCATGCAGCAGGCGGCGCGCGTCTCGGACAACACCGCCTTCTTCTACCTGGGAGAGCTGATCGAGATCGGCCAGACGGCGCAGATCTTCACCAACCCGCGCGAGCGACGGACGGAGGACTATGTCACCGGTAAGTTCGGGTAAGGTCGGCGCGTCGCACACCGACAAGGCGTTCGAGTCGGACCTGCGTCTCGTGCGGGAGAAGCTCCTCCAGATGGGGGCCAAGTGCGAGGAGCAGATCGCGAAGAGCATGCGCTCCCTCACCGACCGGGACTCGGAGCTCGGCGAGCAAGTGAAGGAGGGAGACGTCGAGATCAACCGGCTCGAGGTGGACATCGACGAGCTGTGCCGGAAGATCCTCGCCCTCCGGCAGCCCGCGGCCTCCGACCTCCGGCTGATCACCACCGCGTTGAAGATCGTCACCGACCTGGAACGCATCGGTGACCTGGCGGTGAACATCGCCGAGCGCGCGATGGACCTGAACCAGGCACCGCCGCTGGCCGCCTACGTGGACATGCCCCGGCTGGCCGAGCTGGCCCAGGAGCAGGTGAAGAAGGCGCTGGACTCGTTCGTGCGGGCCGATCCCGACGAGGCGCAGGAGGTCCTGGCGGGGGACGACCACCTCGACGACCTGTTCGTGAAGATCTTCAACGAGCTGCTCGCCTTCATGATGGAGGACTCCCGGAACATCCGCCGGGCCACCTCCCTTGTCTCGATCTGCAAGCACCTGGAGCGGATCGGGGATCACGCAGTGAACGTGGCCGAGATGGTCATCTACATGGTCCGCGGGACCGACGTGCGGCACCCTCGGAGCCGCGCCGTCGAGAGCTGAGGCCGGCCTTCCGTCTGCTTGCCAACCGGGCGTGGAGCGGGGCCGTGACCCGGCCGGTGCGATCTGGGAGGCTTGGTCGGGCGTGGCGGCCGGGAACGCGAGACGGAAGGTGCTCGTCGTCGACGACGATCCAAGCTGGCGGTCGTTGCTCGCGCTCGAGCTCCAGGAGCTCGGGTACGAGCCCGTGGAGGCCTCCGACGGCGCAGAGGCATTGCGGTTGCTCGAGCGAACGGACTGCTCGGTGATCCTCCTCGACCTCCGGATGCCCGGACTGGACGGGCGCGAGGTCCTGGCACGGCTCCCGGCCGGGGGCCCGCGGGTCGTGCTGCTCACCGAGGCGGGCATGGACGAGGTGCAGGAAGCCCTCGAGCGGCGCCCGCACTACTACTTGCCCAAGTCGGCCGGACGCGACGAGCTCGCGCTGATGCTCCAGTCGCTGGCGGCCTGAGCAGGGTCCAGACGCGGCACGCCGCCGTCCGTGGCCGCGGACGGCGGAGCGCCGGTGCCCCCGGATGACGGTGGCGCGACCGGTGCAGCGCGCCCACCGGGATGGGGGCGGGGTGGTGGTGGGCGGGCATCGCGGTCGCGTCGCTCGGCACGGCGGAGGTCCGTGGCCGAGCAGTGGCCCGGCCTGACCCGCCCGCGGCCGGACACCGCGCGCACGGGGGGGGGCCCCGCGCGCGGCCCGCGCCTCCTCGTCGGCCGGGGCAGCCGCCGCGACGGAAGTCGACCCGGAGCGCGAGGACGAGGACCCGACCCACCCGCCTCGTGCAGGGAATGGAGCCCGGGGCGAATCCGGCACGCCGCCTTCCCGCGGGCGTGCAGCCGGCCGGGAGTCCCCGGGCGTCTGGAGCGCTGCACGAGGCCGGGGCGCCTTTCGTCGAGACGTCGACGCCGCAGGAACCGGGCTCCCCACCGGCATCGCCGCGGGAATCGCGCGCGAGCGAGGTCGCGGGCACCGCCGTGTCGGTCGAGCAGCGGCGCTCGCCGGCGCGACCCGCGCGAGCGAGCTCCCGGGCCCCCTCGCGTGCCGAGCCACGAGCCACGCTCGCCGCGGACGAGCCTTCACGCGTCGACGAAGCGGAACCGGTCTCCCGAGCGAGCGCCCCCGGCCCGCCGCCGCTCCCCTGGACCCTGCTCCATCCGCCGCCGTTCGAGCGGACCGTCTCCATCGACGGGTTTCTGATCGGCCCGGATCCGGGGCCGCTCGTCCCGTCCTTCCTCGCCATCTCCGCGCGCGGCTGGATCGCCGCCGCGGGGGACGCTCGTCTCACCGGCCTGGGCTGGACCGAGGCGATCGCGCTGGAGCAGGGGCTGACGGTGCCTCGCTGGGCGGTGTCCGGGCGGTGGGCTCCTCCGGCGCTCTCCGCGCGCCCTGCCCCGCTCGGGCTCGGCGGCCCGGTCGTCGCCGAGGCTCCCGAGGGAGCGGCGGTCTCGGCCCCACGCGGCGCCTGGCGCGTGTCGGGCGTCCTCGGCGGGCCCGTCGTCGCCGATCGCCTCGGGGTGGTGCTCTCTCTCGACGCCAGCGGACTCGGGCTCCCTCCTCCCGAGCCGGGCCTCGCCGCTGGAGGGCGGGCACGGCAGAACGCGGCGCTCACCGCCACCTGGCTGCCCTCGGCCGAGGACCGGGTGGGACTGCTCGTCGTCGCCGGCCGGCGGACGGAGTCGCCCGACTGTCTGCGGTGCACCGAGGCCGCGGCCCGGGTGGACCGGACGCTCGCCGCCCTCGTCGGCCTCTCCTGGACGCACGCCTTCGCTCCGGACACCGGCCTCGAGCTCCGGCTCTCGGCGGAGCACCGCGCCGAGTCGGCCGGCGCCTCGTCACCGCCGCCCGGGCCGAGCCACCTGGACCTGTCGACCTGGGTGACCGACGGAGCGCCGGGGACCCTCGGGCCCGACCTCGCGGAGAGCGCGCTGGAGGCCACCTCGACGCGTGCGCGGCTCGACGCGCGCCTCCACTCCGTGCTCGGCGTGCAGCGCCTGGAGGCGGGGCTGGAGGCGGTCCTCACCTCCGGGAGACTCGAGCTGTCCGTCCCCGCGGGACGTCGCTTCCTCGATCGGGGCGGCCCCTGCACCCCCGACGAGAACGGGGGCTGCGCATTCCGGATCGACGTCGAGCCGGCGCGGGAGGAGCCACGAACGTGGGCGCTCGGGGCTTTCCTCGAGGACGCGCTCGGGCTCGGCGACCTTCTTCTCCGCGCCGGGCTCCGCCTCGACGCGGCGCTGGCCGCCGCGGGCCCATCCACCGGCCCGCGGGTCGGGCTCGGGCCCCGGCTCGCGCTGGTCTGGGACGTCGGCGGCCGGGGGCGGCACTGGCTGCTCCTCCATGCCGGACGGACCCACGACGTCGAGCTCGGGGCCGTGGTCCGCCGGCTCGTCGCTCCGGTCGCGCGCGTCGCCTCCTGGGACGGCGCGGCGTTCGACGGATGCGCGCAGCCGGGCCCCTCCTGCGTCCGGCTCGGAGGCGCCGCGGCGATCGACCCCGGAGGACTCCCGCGCTCGGACGAGGTGGCGCTCGGATGGCGTGGGTGGCTCGGGTCGCGGCTCGAGGGCGGCCTCGAGGGGCGCCTCCGACACACCACCGCGCTCTGGGAAGAGGAGGAGGTCGGCCTCGTCACCGACGCAGAGGGGCGATGGACGAGCCTCGACGGCCGCTGGACCTCGCGACGGACGGTGAGCGCGAACCCGAGGGCCTGGCGGCGGACCCTGGCGCTCGGCACCTGGACCCGCGCCCGGGTGGGGCCGGCGCGGGTGACGGCGAGCTGGAGCGTGGCCCGCGTCACCGGCACCGCCGCGGGTCCGTTCGACCGCTGGTTGACCGACGCCCGCACCGCGGCGCTGGCCGACGGACCGCTTCCCGACGACCAGCGGCACCGCGTCTCGATCTCCCTCGCCCTCCAGGTCCATCCGGGCGTCGAGGCCGGCGTCCGGCTGCGCTACGCCACCGGTGGTCCGCTCTGGGAGACCTTCACCGTCCCCGGGGCAGCGGGCCTCCGGACGGTGCACGGCGTCCGGGGGACGGGGCTGCTCGCGTCGGGCGCGGCGCTGCTCCGGGATCCCGACGTCCTGGTGGGAGATGCGTGGCTCCGTGTCCGACTCGGCGCCCTCCTCCCCCTCGGCGTGCCCCGGCTCGACCTCACGCTGGAGGCCGCCCAGATCGCCGGCGGGAACGCGCCGGTCCACGTCTCGGCGAGCGCGAGCCGGCTCGGTGCGGTGCTCCGGCGCGAGCCTCCATTCCAGCTCGTGCTCGGCCTCCGCGCCGGCAACTGAGGGGGGCCGCGACGGCGGAAGTCCCTCGGAAATTCACGGGCATCGCACCCCGGGAGTGGGCTAGATGGGGCCCGGCGAGGCTTGCCCCGGCGCAGGCCTTCCGAGGACAATCGACGCCAGCCTGCGCGGGCCGGATGCGGAGGGGAGCCGACGATGAGAAACGCAGTTCGCTCGCTGGTGGTGTGCCTGGTCGTGCTCGGCGCTGGTGGTGCGCTTGCCCAGGATCGGGGCACGACCACGGGCCCAGAGGGCTCGGAGATCGGGAAGGGCGGTTACACGTCGGGGCCGGGTGGCCTGGGCGGGTTCTCGCTCACCGCGGACGGCGGAGGCACGATCAACATCAAGGGCTCGCAGTTCAGCCCGCCGCTCTTTGCCGGACTGACCGCGTCGTTCTGGGACGCGGACTTCTACCGGATCGATCTCAGCGGCTTCTACGTCCCCGACCCGAAGCTCTGGGGCGCGCTCCTCGGCCCCTCGTTCCACACCACGACCTGGCCCATCGCCTTCAGCTTCGGGTTCCAGGCCGGCCTCTACATCCCCAACGCCGGGTCGGTGAACTTCATCATCTCCCCGCGCGTCGGAATGGACTGGATCACCCAGAGCCACTTCCAGCTGGGAATCTTCGCCAACTTCGACATCGACGTCGCCAACTTCGATTCCTCGGTCGTCCGCATCGGTCTGAGCATCGGCTACCGCTTCTGATGTCCATCTCGCTCCTCGCTCTGGCGCTCCTCGCCCAGGCGCCGGCCCCGCCTCCAGTCCAGTCCGCGCCACCGCCGCCGGTGGCCACGCCTGCGCCGGCACCACCGCCGCCGACGACCATGGCTGCGCCGGCACCTCCGCCGGTGATGGCCCCCCCGCCGCCGCCCGCGGTCGTGTCCTCGTTTCCGCCGGCCGCGCCGCAGGGACAGCCGGTGAACATGGCGCAGTGGGACTCGAATGCACTGGCTCCGGTCTACGAGCGGAGCGACCAGCCGCCGCTCACGGACGGAGACCTCGGCAAGCTCAGCCAGGCAGGCTTCTCGCCGGATCAGATCGTGCGGCTCATCGCCGAGCGACAGTGCGCCTGCGACGCCTCACCCGAGGGCCTCATCCGGCTCAAGGTGGCAGGCGTGGACCCGCAGGTGATCTCCGCGGTCTCGCTCCACGCGATGAAGCCGAACGAGGCCCTCAACCTCGAGGTGACGCTGGACTTCTCGGGAGAGAGCCGGCGGGCGCGGAACGCCTACCTCTACGTCTTCGTGGACGACGGAGACCTGACCCGGGTGATGAGCACGAACATCGACGAGCTGCTCCGCCGTCCGAACGCCCACGAGACCACCGTGGACACGAGCGACTTCCTCATCTCCCGCACGGTGCGGCGCATCGTTCTTCCGGGGCAGCTGGCCCTCAAGACCTACGGGCGCCACACCCTGGTGGTGGCCAGCTCGGCCAGCCCGAACCTCAACCACCCCTCTCAGCTGAAGGCTCAGGACCGGGCGGCGGCTCAGGTCTACCAGCTCGACTACCCCAGGGCCTCGCTGCAGACCTCGTGTCGACTCAGCGCCGCGTACCGGCGTGACGCCGAGATCGTCGACCGCTGGCGCTTTCTCGGAAGCCGTTTCGAATGCGAATGGAACTGACCATGACCCGCACCCGAACCTGTCTCTCCCTTCTCGCCGGCCTGTCCCTCGCCTGCTCCACCGAACGGGCCTTCACCAAGGGCGAATACACCGACCCGACCGAGATCGACCTGCTCTCCGACGCCTGGGCCCCGAGCGACCTGCAGCTGATCGCCAAGAAGGTCGTCGGCGATCTCCAGGCCTCGCCGGCCTTCGCGCAGATCGCCGGCCAGCCGTCGGTCCAGCCGATCGTCATCGTCGGCAAGCTGAAGAACAGCACGTCCGAGCACATCGACATGCAGAGCCTGGCGGACAAGATCCAGACCCAGCTGGCGAGCACCGGGAGGTTCGCCTTCGTGGACGCGAACGCCCGCCAGGCGATCGCCGAGGAGTACGAGTACCAGGGCAGCGGCTACGTCCGGCCCGACCAGGCGAAGGGCCCGGGCCAGCAGGTCGCGCCAGACTACATCATGACCGGCGAGCTCGCCTCCATCAAACAGGCCGTGGGGAGCGACGAGTTCATCTATTACAAGATGACCTCCAAGCTCTCGAACATCCGGACCGGTCTCCTGGTGTGGGTCGACGAGAAGGAGCTGAAGAAGAAGTTCGTCAAGCAGGGGATCCGTCCGTAGCGCTCCTCGCCGCGCTCTCCTGACGTGGCCCACCCTCTCCTCGCGGTCCGCTGGCCGATCGCTCTCGGAGCGCTCGCGCTGCTGCTGACCGGGTGCGCCGGCGACTACATCGCGCGGACCGCGGGGTACCGCCACGCCTACGAGTCGTATCAGTACCCGCCGGCGATCCAGGGCTTCGACGGCGAGGTGAAGTCGGGGCCGCAGATCGACCAGCTGCTGGCGATGATGGACGAGGGGATGGTGCTGCACGCGGCCGGGAAGTTCGAGGAGAGCATCCAGGTGCTCGCCCAGGCGGACAAGCTGAGCGAGCGGCTCGACTTCACCTCCATCAGCGAGGAGGCCAAGGTCCTCATCTCCAGCGAGCGGGAACGCGCCTACCGGGGCGAGGATTTCGAGAAGCTGATGATCTCGACCTTGCAGGCGCTGAACTATGGCCAGCTGGGCAAGGACGAGGACGCGCTGGTCGAGGTGCGCCGGGTCAACGAGCGCATGCAGAAGATGATCAACGACGAGAAGAAGCCCTACGAGCAGCTCGCGATCGCGCGGTACCTGACCGCGGTGCTCTGGGAGGACCAGGGCCACCTCGACGACGCGATCATCGACTACCTGGCGGCCAACAAGCTCGCCGGCGACCTCGGGTCGCTCGCCGAGCCCCTGGTCCGGCTGGCCAAGCAGACGGGCCGCGACGAGGCCTACCGGGCGCTCCAGCGGCAATATCCGTGGGTGCAGCCGCAGCCGCTGGGACAGGACGAGGGGCAGATCCTAGTCGTGCTCGAGGTTGGCAAGGTGCCGATCAAGACCAACGGCACCCGCTCGGGAGGTCCGAAGGCCGAGGTCATCGCCGTCCCGGTCTTCGCCAACCGCCCCTGGATCCGCGACGCCCAGGTCATCCTCGACGGAAACCCCGCGACGGCGGTGCGGCCCACCACCGTGACCTCGCTGGAACAGGTGGCGAAGATCCACCTCGATTACCGCATCGACGGGCTCGTCGCCCGGCAATTCGGAGCCCTCGCGATCCGGACGGGGGCGGCCGTCGCGGTCGGTGAGGCGACCAAGAGCGAGGCGCTGGGGCTGCTCACGTTCCTCGCCCTGAGCTTCGTGAACCAGCCGGACCTGCGGAGCTGGATGTCGCTGCCGGCCGAGTTCCAGCTGGCGCGCTACCGGGTGCCTGCCGGCGTGCACCGCCTCACCGTCGTGGCGGGCGGCGGCGCCCGGGAGCTCCAGGTGGAGGTGCGCCCGCGCCGGGTGACCCTGATCGTCCTCCGGAGCTACTGAGCCCGGTCGTCCTGCGCCTCTGCGCCGGTCCTCGGGCGTCCTCCTGGTGCGGGGGGCGAGCAGGCTTCCCGCCCCAGCGACCGGTGCGGGTCGGACCGCCGACCGGCACGGTGAGGTGTCCTCGGCTCGCGAGGTAGGTCTGGAGACGGGAGAGCACGCCGAGGAGATCCGGCGCCTCCCCGAGGACGCCGCGGAACGGATCGCTGCCGAGCCGCTCCATCCGGGCCGGCGCGTCGAGGGCGGTGAACTGACGGGGACGGAGGCCCGGCTTCACCTCCTCCCAGTGCAGCGGCATCGAGACGGGCACTCCGGGCAGCGGGCGCGCCGAGAACGGTGCGACCAGGAGCTTCCCCCGCCCGTTCTGGAGGTAGTCGACGTAGACCTTCGAGCGCCGGGCCCGGACCACCCTCGCCGTGGTCGCGATGTCCGGATGCTGCTGGACCAGGGCCTCGGCCAGCACCTGACCGAAGCTGATCGCCGCGGCGTGGTCGAGCTGCCGGCCCAGCGGCAAGAGGACGTGGAGGCCCGAGCTGCCGCTGGTCTTGATGAAGTGGGGAATCTCCAGGGCCTCGCAGAGCGCGCGGGCGGCGATGGCGATGGTGACCACGTGCTCGAACGGAGCGGTCTTGGGATCGAGATCGAGGATGCACCAGTCGGGATGCTCGAGGTCCGAGACCCGGGCGCTCCAGAGATGGAAGGGGATGGTCCCGAGATTCACGAGGAAGGACAGCGTCTCGGCGTCCTCGCAGACGAACTGGCGCTCACCTTCCAGCTCCACGGTGCGCACCCAGGACGGGACGTAGGGGGCGCTGGCCTGCCTCTGGAAGAAGCTCTCGGCGTGGATTCCGTCCGGGTACCGGGTGAGCATCAGCGGCCGGTCGCGGAGGTAGGGCAGCATCCACGGGGCGATGGCCTGGTAGTAGCGGACGAGATCGCCCTTGGTGAACCGGTCCTCGGGGAACCAGATCTTCTCCAGGTTCACGAAGGAGACGGCCCGCTCCTCGGTCCGCCACGGCGGCAGGCACTGGTCCGGGCGGCGGTCGTCGCGGAAGCGGCAGAACACCGGGGCGCGCGGGGAGCCACCGCGATCCCATTCCTTGTATCGAACCTCGGCGACCAGCGTCGGGTCGACCCAGAGGAGGTCACGGTCCGGGGGAGCGTCGCGACAGGAAGGAACGGGGCGCCGGTGTGCGGCCAGCTCCCGCTCGACCCGCGAGGCCTCGCGTGGCCCGAGGCCGCTGCCCACCCGCCCCGCGTAGACGAAGCCGTCTCCGTCCCAGGTGGCGAGGGCGAGCGAGGTCAGCTCGCGGGTGTGGCCGACGACCGCGAAGTCGCCGACCTGGTGAATGACGAACTTCTGCCAGTCCAGGCCGCGCCCGGCGTGGTGGGCTGTTTCCGAGCGCTTGGCGACGATGCCCTCCAGGCCCATCTGCTTCACGGCCTCGAAGAAGGCCTCGCCGTCGGTCTCCACCGGCTCGACGCAGCGCACGCGCTCGCCTCCGGCGGTCAGGAGCCGGAGCAGCTCCCGGCGCCCGGCGAGCGAGAGCCCGCGCAGGTCGCGCCCCTCGGCGGCGAGGAGATCGAACGTCCAGTAGGTGGCGGGGGGAGCTCCCCTCGGAGGCCGCGCGCGCTGGGCACGCTGCTGCAGGAGCGAGAACGACGGGCGTCCCTCGGCGTCCTCGACCACCACCTCACCGTCGAGGATGAAGTTCGCCGAGGGGAGCGCGCGGAGCGCCTCGACCACCTCGGGGAACTGCTTCGACGGGTCGCTGCCGCCGCGGTAGCGCAGATGGACGTCGCGCCCGCGCCGCTCGGCCAGGATGCGGTAGCCGTCGTACTTGAGCTCGAACCACCACCCCTTCCGGGTGAACGGCCGTGGAGCGCGGCTGGCGAGCTGGAAATCCACGTCCGCCAGGTGGACCTCCCGCTCCGGGGCGCCGCAGCGGTCGACGGCGAGACGGAAGGGGGTCGCGACAGACCTGTTGCGTGGGGGGCGTCTGCTGGCGGCCATCCGGACCCGGGTATATCTACGCCGTCATGGCGGC
>Ga0335080_10009153_pt1 | contig 10347 bp, 10 predicted proteins | sample Lox_Sample_34_FD_206720 | JGI IMG/M metagenome (GOLD analysis project Ga0335080, IMG submission 206720) | Soil microbial communities from Loxahatchee National Wildlife Refuge, Florida, United States - Lox_Sample_3.4 | ecosystem: Environmental > Terrestrial > Soil > Wetlands | place: USA... | reverse complement strand
CTTGAGGACCTGCTCGGTTTCAGGGTCGATCTGGTCAGCGAGGGCGGGATCAGGCCGTACCTGCGGGAGCGGATCCTGTCCGACGCCGTCGCCCTGTGAACACCCAGCGCGCGTACCTCCTGCATGCTCTCGACGCCATCGACGCTGTGCTCGAATACACCGAAGACGGCCGAGATGCGTTCTTCGCGGGTGGCAAGGCCCAGGATGCCGTGATCCGCAACATCGAGGTCGTCGGTCAGGCGGTGGAGGCCTCTCCGCCGAGACCCGCGCACACAATGGCTCGACCGCCTGGCGCCAGATCGCCGGGATGCGCGACAAGCTGATCCACGAATACTTCCTACCTCGCTTGGCGAACCTCGTCGTCGTCAAGACGGTCGTGCGCAGCGAGGCGGCGGGAGGCCGGGAGCGATCGTGCGGACCGCGGCGGCGGGCCGTCGAAGCGTGGGGGGCTTGGAGCCACCGGCCCGGGATTTGATCGAGATATGGTCCGTCCGTCGTTACGGTGCCCGGTGTAGGCGTCGCTCTGAAACGGTCTCGGCGACGATCCGACCGCGGCGTACGACCCATCTGCGGGGTGCCTGTTCGCGTAGCGCGTCCGCGGGACGTTCGGCGTCGAGCACGACGAGGTCGGCGCGCGCACCGGGGATAAGCCCGTAGTCGGGCAGGCGCAAGATCTTGGCGGCGTCCTCGCTGACCATGCGCATCGCCGCGGCGATCTCGGTGGGCGTGCCGAGCTGGGCGGCGTGCGCGAGGATCAGCGCGACCTGTAACGGGTCGGCATTTCCGAACGGGTAGAACGCGTCATCGACGCAGTCCTGTCCGGCCGCGATCGTCACGTTTGCTCGCATGAGCTCCTTAATGCGCGGGATGCCGCGTCGGCGAGGCTCACGGTCCTCGCGCCCCTGGAGCATGAGGTTCGTGGGAGGGTTCGTGATCACGTTGACGCCCACGGCCGCGGCGCGCCGGATCACGCCGGCGGCGTAGTCATCCTCCCAGGCCGCCATCGCGCACACGTGCCCAGCGCTCGTGCGGCCGCCCCAGCCCCGGTTCTCTGCCTCATCGACGAGCAGCTCGAAGCTCCGCCACCGCCCGTCGTCAGTCTCGTCGACATGCATATCGACATCGGCATCGTGTTGGACGGCGAGACCGACGCAGAACTCGATATGCCGCCGCGCGGCGTCGTGGTCGACTTCCCAGTGCGGCATCCCGCCCACGACATCGGCTCCTGACCGCATCGCTTCGGCCATCAGCTCGGCCGTGCCTGGGTCCCTCCAGATCCCTTCCTGCGGGAACGCGACCAACTGAATGTCGCAAAGGTCGGCGTGGTCGGAGCGCGCCAACGCGACACCTTCGAGCGGTTTGAGGCCGCCGATTGTGTCGACGTCCACGTGGCTGCGAATCACGGTCGTTCCCGCCATCACCGCCTCCCGGATGACGACGCCGGCACGCTCGCGGATCTCCTCGACGGTAGCGGCCCGCTTGGTGGCGTGCAACAACGCGATCGCCTCCGCGAGCGTGCCGCTGCGGTTCGGCGGAAGGAGCGGTCCGACGAGCACCTTGTCAAGGTGGATGTGTGGCTGCACGAAAGCCGGGCTTGCGAGCCGACCGTCCGCGTCGATCTCGTTGGCGGCATCGCCTTCGACCGCCGGCGCGATCACGGCGATGCGCTCACCAGCAACCGCGATGTCGTGAAGCGAGTCGTGGCCCGCGAGGCGCACGCGGCGCACAACGAGGTCGAACGGTGGGATCTCAGCGGTCATACGTGCGCTCCTGACGTTCCGTCGTTGGCCCGATCGCGTCGAAGGCCCGATCACACCCATGGCAACACCACGCTGCCGCGGGCGCACGATCACATCATTCTCCGGCCCTATCGCGTCGCGTGCCCGCTTCGGCGACGGGCCAGAATACAGCCCGACCCTCATCGGTCACACGATCGCATCCCAGTTTCGGGGGGGCGCGCAGCTTGCTTGCGTGTTGGCGACAAGGGGGAAGTGTGGGATCTGGCATTGACCGGTAAGCGCGACAGCCCGCCGGCCACCTGGGTCCGGGCTCGGTCATCGTGCTCGCTCTCGGCTTACGCGATCACTGCACGAGCGAACAGACTGACTGCCGTCGACGTCTCGACCACCCGGGCAATCGGAGTCCGCCGCAGGTGCCGCTGGCGGTAACCGCGTCCCCGACCAAGTCACGACCTGGGCAGGTAATAGACACGATCGACCGCAGGGGCGAACCTGCGTCTCGGAAATCGACCAACCAGAAGGAGCAGAGATGGCATCGATCGACGAGATGATCCGCACCTACGTGACGGCTGGAACGAAAGCGATGCGGCCAAGCGGGACCTGACCATCGAGAAGACGTAGTCCCCCGAGGGGATCTACCGAAACGCGATTGCCGAGTTCGGAGGATGTGACGGCATCGCTCGCGCTGTCACGGCGGCACATGACGCCTTCACCGCGAACGGTTTCGTCTTCACACTCGCGAAAGTGGATACCAATCACGACGCAATTCGCTACAGGTGGGAGATGGTTCGCGCCCGCGGCGGCGAACCCGACTCGATCGGGACCCACGTCGCCGTCGTGGGTGCCGACGGGCGTCTCGTCAATGACCATCAGTTCATCGATAAGCCTCCGTCGGCGAGCTGAACCGAGACGGGTCAGCCGGGGAGCGGCATCTGCGAATCCAGACCGCCCATACACGAGAACGATCGAGAAACGGGAGCGGCGACCTCGCGTCTGGTCGGGCGAACAGGGGGGAGTGTGCTGGACGGGCGTCGGCTGCCTGGTCGCCGATCGGGCTCGCTCACGGGTGCGCGGCGAAGACGTGGGCCACGGCTCCGCCACTGAAGACGGTGGTGCTCACCGGCTGGATGGTGAGCGGTGCGGTGAAGATCCGCGCGCCCGCGCCGAGGACGACCGGGTGGATGACAAGGCGGTACTCGTCGATCAGGCCGGTCTCGACGAGCGATCGGGCGAAGCGTGTCCCGCCCTGGGCGAGCAGGTATCCGTCGGAGGAGCGCTGCTGCTTGAGTCGCCGGATGGCCTCGGCGAGGTCTCCGGTGGCGATCTCCGTCTCGTCCCAGTCGGCGGATGTGAGCGAGTTCGAGAACACGACCTTGGGGATCTCGTTCATCGCCTTGGCGAATGGGCCGGAGGCGGTGGGCCAGTAGCCGGCCCATTCCGCATAGGTGGCGGCACCGATGAGGTGCGCGCCGGCGTTGCTCACGGTCTTGACCACCCAACTCGTGGAGTCATCGGAGCGTCCCGCCGCAAGCCAGCCGGTGCTCCCGTCGAGTGATGCGACGTACCCGTCGAGCGAGACGGACATCTTCAGGACCAGTGAGGCCATGCGCTGCTTCCTTTCCGGGATGGATGACACCAGCTGCTCGAGTCGGTGGTTGATCTGCAGACTCCAGACCACCGCGGAACTAATCGCCTACGGGATCAATCGCCGTGCTGCCAGGTTCACGAACGACGGGCTACCTGGCCGGCCGAGCCCGGTGACGTTCTCGCTTCTCCTCTGGGTCGGAAACCGATCGAAGCAGCAGCGACGGACGGGTGGCTGCGTGGGCGACGAAGATGGAAGCGTGTCGAACGATCGACGTGCTTGCCGCACCTCCTCGCTCGGTGAGCGAGGGAGTGTGTTGAATGGTCGCGCACGGGACGATGTGGTTTGCTTTCCGCCGTGCTCGAGCAAGCCGCCGGCCTGACATCGGGAGCCCTGCAAGCGATCGCCGAACTTGAGCGGCGGGTGGTCGAGGTCGATGGCGGCCGCTTGAAGCTGGAGTGGGACAACCTTCGCGGCCGCAGCGGCGATCGCGTCGAGGACCTTTTGTGGTGGGAGGGCGAGCGGCTGCTCGGCTTCCTCGGGATCTACGGGTTCGGGGAGTCGCCGGAGCTGGCCGGCATGGTCGCCCCGGACGCTCGCCGGCGCGGCATCGGCTCCGCCCTGCTCGATGCCGCTGTGCCGCTGTGCCGCGAGCGCAGCGATCGGCAGCCGCTGCTGGTCGTGCCGCGGGAGTCGATCGCAGGCAAGCGGCTGGCGTTGAGCCGCGGCGGGGCGCTCGACCATTCAGAGCATCATCTCGTCCTGTCTGGCGAGCCGACGAGCGGACCGCACAAGCCGGAGATCGGCCTTCGGCCGGCGACCGTCGCCGACGCGCCGCTCGTCGTGTCGCTGCTCGAGAAGGGGTTTGGATGGTCGGGGCCGGATGATCTCGGCGATCGCCTAGAGCGGACGGCGCTCATCGAGCTGCGCGGCGCCGTCGTCGGAACGCTGTTCCTGGAACGGGACGACGATGAGGAGGCCAGCATCTTCGGGTTCGCGGTCGAGCCGTCGTTGCAGGGCCGCGGGATCGGTCGAGCTGCGTTGAGGCAGGCCTGCGAGCAGCTCCGCGCGGACGGCGCGCGCCGCATCAGCCTCGACGTCGACGTCGCGAACGACCGGGCGCTGGGCCTCTACACGTCGATCGGCTTCACACCAGTCACCACAGAGGATTACTTCGCGCTGCCGTTGAGCTAAGTCCAACCGGCTCGCCTAGAGGAGATTGCTTCATCCCCGAACGACCAATCGCGTCGAACTTCGCGGCGCTGGCGATCAGGGCTTCCGCATCGGCCTGGCGGATTCCGAGAGCAGTTGCGCCGCGATCAGACCCGCGCCGGCAGCGGCTGTCGGACACGATCGAGTGGCTGATCAGCGTGTTCGTCGCCGAGAGTCCCGGCTACCACGACCACGTGGTGCTGCTGGACTCCACGCCAGTGGAATGCCGCGAGTCGGTCGAGACCACCCGCCGCTCCCAGGTCGCTGGTGCATGCGGCTACGGCTACTGCCGCGGCCATTCCCGCTGGTTCTGTGGATGCGCCTGCACCTGCTGGCCGCCCCGGACGGCACCGCGCGCGCCGCGATCCTCGCCCCCGGCCCACCAGAAAGAATGCGAGGTCGCGCTCAGAGTGCTGGCGATCTGGCCGCACGGCGCAGAAGTGATCGTGGCCGACGTGTGACGCGCCATTCGAGGGCGTCAACCCAGATACGGAGTCCGACGAGTTGCCCCTGCGTCACGGCCTGCTGCGGCGCACGGACCTCGAGCGCGGCCCCGGGCTGGCGAAGGTATACCGGCGCGCCGTCGGGCGCTCGACAAGTGTGACGAAAGGGGTAGTTGGTGTCCGCGGCAACGCCTGAACGCGAGTTCGTCCCCAAGACCCACGAAGAGCTGGGGGTGCGGCTGTTCGAGTCTCCGCCTCAGGGGTTTGACCCTCTCAGGGCAAGCGCACGCGAACTGCGCGCGTACGGCTACCCGCCCCGCCCGGATGAGCTACAGCGTCCGAAAGCGTACGCACAGTGGCAGCAGTTGCTCTCAAGACCCTTGAGGATGATCAGGCCGGAGTTTGTTCTCGTGAGCGGTCGATATCCCCCTGTTCGACCCGTCGATCGTCCTCCTTCTCCTCCTCTGGATCCCCCGGTGGTCACCGACCCGCGCTGGTCGGGCGTGGTGGCCTCAGATTCGCCTCCGAGTGAGGACGTGGCCTTTGTCAGCGGGCAGTGGACCGTTCCAAATGTGTTCCCGACCGAGAACGAGAGCGGCGGCTCGTGTGCCAGCTGGGTCGGGATCGGTGGTCGGTTTGGCGGCGGTGGTTTCGGAGATGTATTTAGCCTGATCCAGGCCGGGACAGACCAGGACGTTATCGCCTTCCTTGGCGAGCAACGCACGACCTACCCTCGGTGGGAGTGGATTCCATCGGGGCCAAATTCGGGCGGTAAGGCGATCAGCAATCTGGCTGTGTCTCCGGGGGATGTGGTGGTCTGTTCGATCTGGCTTGAACCTCCGGATACGGCCAGCTTCTTCATGGCGAACCTGACCAGTCGTGTCAGTACTGCCTTCGTCATAAGGCAAACCCAACCACGCAGCCCGTCGTCAACAACTCTGCCGAGTGGATCATCGAAGACCCGGCAAACGAACATGGTCCACCCGTACCCTTCGCTCGTTACGGCGAGGTCTACTTCGATAACTGCGTCGCCGGCACGATCGAGCACGAACTCACCCCCGGAAGCGGCGAACTCATCACGTTGACCGACGGCGCCGGCAACGTCCTCTCGACGCCCCAGATCGTGAACGACACCCTAATCAGGTTCGTCTACACCGGACCCTGAGCGCCGGCTGGGTTTATTTGGTACGCGGTCTCGCGCCAGGGCGTGGGCGCGGGGGGAGGCGTGCGTCGAAAGGCGGGGATCACGCGCCGCCGAGCGCCTGCCAGATCTCGGCTGTGGCGTCCACGTCTTAGGACAACTTGCCCAGGGACGGCCGGGCCCCGAACGCGGGGCGCGTCCCGGCCACGTGTGCTCGCCCCGTCGCAGACCCAAAGCGTCACCGCGCCCGGATCGCCCCGAGGTCCATACGAGAGCCGGGTAACCGAGGACGTGAGATCGGAGCGGTTGGGGTCCGGGGAGTGGCCCGTGGCCCGAGCCCGGGCCGCCGCCGCGTCGAGCACGGTCTCGCTTCACCGTGCCGTGGGCCCGCCGCCGCGGGGTTGAATCTGTCACGCGTACCGTGGAAGGCGACGGCGCACCGCGTGGTCAAGCCGTTCCACGGCGGGCATGCGCAGCTCCGCCACTGCGCCCAGGACGCGTGCCCGGGTTGCGACCCGACGAGGAGAACCGGCGGGCCATACGCACCCCCGGCAGACATGTCGCTGACACACGGGCACCGCCGGTGGCGCCGAAGGTCTCACGGAGGTGGTCGACGGCCGCGTCGATGAAGGCGACATCGCCGTGCAGGTCCCCACTCCCATCCCGCCCTCGACGCAATGGAGCCTTGCGGGAACGCGACCACCGCACCCTGCTCGGCCAGCGGAGCCATGCGGCTCGGGCGGACCTGGGCCTCGGGCGTCGAGGTACTGCCGTGCATGGCCACGATGATCGCGGTCGGCGTATCCGACGTCGCGGGGGCGATCCAGCTGGGCGCGACCGTGTGCGACCTCGCGGAGTGCGAGCTGTGCTACGCGCCGCCGTTCGGCAGTGCGAAGGATCCAGTCAACTTCGCAGGAATGGTCGCAGCATCGAGAACCTCGATCCGGGTCACTGGCATGACGTTTTTGCGAGGCTGACGGCGGGCCGGTTATGTGAGACTTGCTTTTGCGCTCGCACGCCTACGGGCGTGTGCCGGATTCCCGTCGCTTCCGATGTCCCGATACCTCGTCCTCGAGAGGGGCATTAGCTCCTACCGCATGGCTGTCTTCGTGGCCGAGCAAGGGCGCGGTTGACGACCCGCCGGACACACGTGATCAAATCTCGAGCGCGAGGTCGGCTCCTCCTGTGTTGGCTCGAACCGGCAGCGGTCGGCGCGAATACCGACCGACGGGCGGGCGGGCGGGCGGGCGGGCGGGCGCATCACCCGAATGGGATGACCCGCGCTCACGCGCGTGGTCATATGCTGACCGCTGCTCGCTCCGAACAGGTTTGAGGTGAGGGTGTGCGGAATGCGGTGGTGCCGCGATGTCCTCGCAGCAGCGATGTGAGGATCGGCGGTCAAATAACCCACTCCCGGGGAATACGCACCTGACGACCGAGGGCAGTAGCGGGCGTCGATGCCGACCCGGAACGCGCAAAATGGAGAGGACAATCATGGCCGAACTCAACCTTGATCAGCTCGGACCCGTGGACTACGTCGTTGTCAGGTTTCCTGCCGACAAGGCGGACTTCTCGGGTGCGATGGCCGACGAGCTGAAGAAGCTGATGGACAGCGGCACGGTACGGGTGCTCGATCTCCTGATGGTCAGGAAAGGCCAGGACGGCACCGTGGAGGTAGCCGAGTTGCGGGATCACGACGAAAGTGAGGTCGGCGAGCTGCGGTCCCTCGAGGCCGATCTGTCGCTTGTGCTGGCCTTGGAGGACGTGGAGCAGGTCGGCGCTGATCTCGAGCCCGGCAGCGCGGCTGCCGTGCTTGTATGGGAGAACACGTGGGCTGGTCCCTTCGCATCGGCGATTCGCCATTCCGGCGGCGAGCTGATCGGCATGGGTCACATCCCCACTCAGGCGCTCATCGCCGCAGCCGAGGAGGACCGCGAGGCGGCCGAGACAGGAGCGTGACGCGGGGTCTTTGACGAGACGACGTGGTCGTCCCGTCCCGCAACCCGAGGTCGGCGCCGCGAGCACCGCGTCGACGGTCGCGCGGCAGTCGCCTCGCGGCCCGTCAAACCAGAGCGGAATTCCTGATGCCCTCCGGGATAACGACGAGCTGATGTTCTCAGCCTGTGCCTCACGCTGACCTGTCGCCGGACACGTTCCTACAGCTCGCGCCGGGCATCCGGACGCGCTTGGACGCAGCAGGCCACGTGCTCGTGGACGCGCCGGACGGCACGATTATCGACGCAGGTCCGAAAGGGTTCGCGACCTTGTCGATGTTCGCCCGGCCGCTCAGCCTTGGAGCGGCGATCGAGCGACTCGAGAACAGCAGCAATGGCTCGACTGATTTCGTGCCGACCCTGAGTGTGATCAACATGCTGATCGAGGAGGGTGCGCTCGTGCCGCCCGACGCGGATCGGATCCCAACCAGGGGGTGGGCAGATCCCGTCGAGCACGCGCGCATGCTCCACGACGACCGCCGGACGAGTGACTACATCGCCGCCCTCCGCAAGGCAGTACGACCCGAGGACATCGTTCTCGACGTCGGCACCGGCAGCGGGGTGCTCGCGATCGCCGCCGCCCGAGCGGGAGCGCGTCACGTGTACGCCGTCGAGGCCAGCGATATCGCCGATGCCGCCCAGCGCGTGTTCGCCGCCAACGGCGTCCACGACAAGGTGACGCTGATTCGCGGGTGGTCCAGAGACATTGAGCTGCCCGAGCCGGCGGACGTGCTCGTGGCGGAGGTGATCGGCAACGAACCGTTCGAGGAGGAGATCCTCGAGACGACGCTCGACGCCCGGCGCCGGCTGCTGAAACCCGACGCGCGGCTCATTCCGCACACGCTCGAACTCGTGGCCCGTCCGCTGCTGATCCCGGATGCGGAGGCCAGGCAACGCGCGATCGGCCCGCAGGCCATACAACGCTGGCGGCACCTCTACGGGATCGAGTTTGAGCCGCTGCTCGACGCAGCCTTCCCCGGTCCAGTGAATAACCCGACCGAAGCCGACGTCCTCGCTCGGTGGCCCCCGGTGGGTCCGCCGGTCGCGCTCGCTGCCGTCGAGCTCGGGTGCTACGAGCGACCCACCGTCGACGCGTCCGCCGAGCTCGCCGTCGCGAACACCGCATGGGTCAATGCGATCGCCATAACGTTCCGCGCGTACCTACACGGAAGGGTCGTTCACACACTTGATCCTTGGAGATGGCCGTCTTCGAGCTGGGCGACGTCGGTGTGGGTGCTCCCTGACCCCGTTTGGGTCGGGCCCCCCGACACCTTGCGGGTGCGCTACTGCCGCCGGGTACGCGGCCGGGCCGACGGATTGACCTGCGAGGCATCGCCCTTTTTGGGTGATGCCGTGACAGCCCCAACCGGCACGATGGAGTGGCTCGGTTCCGGTGAAGTCACTGGAGCCTGATGTCAACACCGTTCAAGATCAGGAGGATGCGATGGGATTTGTACGTCGACGCGCTCGCCGCCGGACAGCGCTGGTGGTCGGAGGAGCAGCGTACGCCGCCGGCAGGCACCGAGGTCGCAACCAGGGCTACGAGGACGCGTCATACGACGAGCCGCCGCCCGAGGCAGCGCCTGCGCCCGCCGAGTCCAGTGCGTCGATCGACTACGACGAGCTCTCGAAGCTCGGGAAGCTGCACGCTGACGGCACCTTGACGGACGAGGAGTTCGCGGCCGCCAAGGCCAAAATCCTCGGAAGCTGACCCACGCGATCGCCGCAATGCGATCGTGTGTGCCCGAGCCGAGGGGCCGATTGCCCGAACTCGTGGTCGAGGACTCCCCCGACGCGGCCGACCTCGCGCTGCTCGAAGAGCAGGTGGCCCTCGCGGCGATCGCCGCCGCCGGACTTGGTGACGAACAGGAGTTCGGGATCTTCGGTCGGAACGACGACGGCCGCGTCGTGGCGGGCATCTCCGCCATCGTCTGGGGCGGGTATTGCGAGCTGCAAGCGATGTGGGTCGAGGCATCGCTGCGCAACCGCGGGCTGGCGCACGCTCTCTTCGCCGCGGCGGAGTCCGAGGCAAGCCGCAGAGGCTGCGCGCTCGTCGTGTTTCACGCCTACGACCTGCTCGCTCGCGGTCTCTACGAGCGGTTCGGATACGAGACGGTCGGCGTCATCGAGAACTGCCCGGCGGGAAGCGCTGCCCGCTGGTACCGCAAGGTCCTGTGAGCGCCCGCCGACCCGGCGTGCCCGGTACGCGTCTCAAGCCTGCCCAACGGGGCCT
>Ga0335080_10009151_pt1 | contig 10348 bp, 8 predicted proteins | sample Lox_Sample_34_FD_206720 | JGI IMG/M metagenome (GOLD analysis project Ga0335080, IMG submission 206720) | Soil microbial communities from Loxahatchee National Wildlife Refuge, Florida, United States - Lox_Sample_3.4 | ecosystem: Environmental > Terrestrial > Soil > Wetlands | place: USA: Florida... | reverse complement strand
ATCGCCGAGCACTATCTCCTGCTCATCCACCTGCTGCAGAACGCGCTGATCGCGGACATCGCGCCGCTGCTGATCCTGCTCGGGCTGACGCCGGCGATGCGCGAGAGCCTGAACCGCCGCGGCGCGCGGCGCCTGCGCGCGCGGTACGCGCTGCCGATCTGGCTCGTCGCGTGGTACGGCACGCACGCGGCGAACTTCTACGACTGGGCGCTGCGCACAGGCTGGGCGCTGAACCTCGAGCACGCGGTGCTGATCGCGGCCGGGCTCGTATTCTGGTGGCCGATCGTCTCGGGACGGCTGTCGACGCCGGCCGCGCTCGCGTACCTCGGGGTCGCATTCATCGTCTCGTCGTTCCTCGGGCTCGCTTTGATCTTCTCGACGCGGCCGCTCTACTCGTTCTACGAGCACACGCCGCGCCTGTGGGGGCTGAGCCCGGTGCGAGACCAGAACCTCGGCGGGATCCTGATGAACGCAGAGCAGACGCTCGTATTCCTGCTCGCGATCGGGTACTTCGTCTTGCGGCTGCTCGAGGAGGAGGACGAGCGGGGACGGCTCGGCAACGGCGAGCCGGCGCCGCGTTGACCGGAGCGGTGGTACCGTCGCGGCGTGCTGTTCCGCCAGTTCGTCGACGACGATCTCGGCTGCGGCTCGTACCTCGTCGGAGACGAGCATTCGGGCGTCGCCGTCGTCGTCGACCCGTCCTTCCGGATCGAGCCGTATCTCGAGGAGGCGGAGCGCCGCGGCGTCCGGCTCGTCGGCGTGCTCGAGACGCACACGCACGCCGACCACGTCTCCGGCCACGGGCGGCTGGCGCTCGAGCACGGGCTGCCGGTGCGGATCCACGAGGCCGCGGGCGCGGCGTATCCGCACGAGCCGCTCGTCGACGGGACCGAGGTCGAGCTCGGCGACGTCGTGATCCGGACGGTGCATACGCCGGGTCACCGGCCCGAGCACTGCGCGTTCGCGGTGATCGACCGGTCGCGCGGGCCGGAGCCGTGGCTCGTCCTCACCGGCGACTCGCTGTTCGTCGGCGACGCTGCGCGGCCGGATCTCGCGGTCGAGGCGCTGACGGGCGCGGAGGGACTGTTCCACAGCCTGCAGCGGCTCGTCGAGCTCGGCGACGGCGTCGAGGTCTATCCGGGTCACGTCGCGGGCTCGCTCTGCGGCGCGGCGATGAGCTCGAAGGCGTCGACGACGATCGGATTCGAGCGGCGGTTCAATCACGCGCTGCTCGAGGATCACGACGCGTTCCTCGCAGCCGCCGCGGGACCGCAGCCGCCGCGGCCGCCGAACATGGACGCGATCGTCGAGCTGAACCGCGGCCCGTTCGTCGGCGCCACGGCACCGCTCGCGCGGCTCGCGGACGCGCCCGCTGACGCGGCGCTGCTCGACGTGCGCCCCGCGCACGCGTACGCGGCCGGCCACCGGCGCGGCGCCGTGAACGTGCCCGTCTCCGGCTCGAGCTTCGGCACGAAGGCCGCGTTCGTCCTGCCGGAAGGCCCGGTCGTGATCGAGGCGGCGGACGAGGCGCAGGCGATCCGCGCGGCCGACCCGCTCCACTCCGTCGGCCTGCTCGAGCTCGCCGGCTGGCGCGAGGCGGGCGGCGCCGAGCGGCTCGAGCCGGTGGAGATGGACGAGCTGGAGCGGCTGCTCGCGTCCGGCGAGATCGACCTGATCGACGTGCGCGAGCCCGACGAGGCGGAGGCCGGCTCGATCCCCGGCAGCCGCAATGTCCCCTACCGCCTCGTCCGCTTCGAGGCGGCGAGCGGCGGGCTGCCGATCGTGACCGTCTGCGAGACCGGTCCGCGCGCCGCGATCGCCGCGAGCATCCTCCAGGCCGAAGGCGTCGACGCGCGCCCGGTGCTCGACGGCGGCATCACCGCCTGGCGCAGCCGCAACGCCGCGCCGACGACCTAGCCGGCCATCGCGAGCGCGAGCCAGTTCTCGGCCTCGCGATACAGGGTCGGATTGTTCTCCAGCGTGTAGTACGCGAGGATCGCAGCCGCCTGCGACAGCACCCAGCCTCGCGCCCGCTCCCACGTCGCGTCGTCGACCGGCAGCGCCTCGCGAAACGCGTCGCGCGCGGCCGGCGAGTGGAGCTTCCACGCGACCATCACATCGCACGCCGGATCGCCGACGCCCATGCCCGCCCAGTCGATCACGCCGCTGATGCGGCCGTCGCGGACGAGCCAGTTGCGGGCATCGAGGTCGCCGTGGTGCCAGACGGGCGGACCGTCCCACGGAGGCGCGGCGACCGCGCGCTCCCACTCGACCGCCACCGCAGGATCCCCCCGAAAACGCGCGAACCACGAGCGCATCTGCGGCTCGCGCTCCGCAAGCGGGATGCCGCGTCCCCGCGGCGCGCCCTCGGGATCGACCCGGTGCAGCGCCGCGACGAGCGTCGCGAGATCGCGCGCGGCCCGGATCGCGTCGATCTCCTCGACCGGCACCGTCTCGCCCTCCACCCACGTGTGAATCTCCCAGAACCACGGGTAGGCGCCGCCCGGCCGGCCCTGCGCGACCGGCACGGGCAGCTCGACCGGGAGGAGCGGCGCCAGCCTCGGCAGCCAGTCGAGCTCCTTGCCGCCCGGCTCCGTCGGCCCGCGGCGGCGCGCGAGCCGCACTGACAGCGCGTCGCCGAGCCGGAAGATCGCGTTGTCGGTGCCGGCGGGCTCGATCCGACGGAGCGGCAGGCCGGCCCACTCCGGGAACTGCTCGCCGAGCAAGCGGCGGACGAGCTCCTCGCCGATGTCGAGCTCGTCATCGTGCATCCTCACCATCCCGGCTACCGGGTCACGAGCGCGACGAGCGGGATCTCCAGCTCGTCCGCCGACATGCCGCCGTGGTGGCCGAGGAACGTCTGCTCGAACCGCCCCCGCTCGTACCAGTACACCGCCTCGCCGGGATGCGGCAGGCAGACGACGTCGGCGAGCCGCCGCCGCAGCGCGTCGGAGATCTCCGGCCCGAACGCGCCGGCGGCGACAAGCTCCTCGACCGGGTGGACATCCGCGACGCCGGCGAGCAGCTCGCGCAGCCGTCCGGCCACCTCGTCCACGCACCCCGGCCGGACGTGGAGGAACAGGTCTCGGCACGAGCCGCCGGGCGCGAGCGGCCTGCCGTCGGCGCCGCGCGGGACGAGCTCCGCGAGCTCCGGCCAGACGACGTTCACGTACGTCGTCCGCTCCGGCGAGATCGCCGCCATCCCGTGGTCCGCGGTGACGAGGACGAGCGTCTCCGGCGGGAACGCGCCGCCGCGAGCCGCCGTGTCGATCGCCGACAGCGCCGCCTCGAACGCCTCCGCCACCGACGGGTCGTCCGGCCCGACGCCGTGCATGAGCGCGTCGATCTCCGGGATATAGACGACGCCGTAGCCGCGCTCCTCGCGCGCGAGCGCGGCGCCGGTCGCGGCGAGCCCGTCTCCCGCCGTCTCGAAGCCGTGCACGGTCGCGCCGCGCGTCAGCCATCGCGTCGGCGGCGTGTCGGCGATCGGCGCCGGGTGCGCCACGTGGGACCCGACTCCCGTCGCCGACAGCCGCACGTACAGCGACTCCGCGGGATAGACGTCGCCCGCCGCCACCCCGGCGGCGAGCAGCGTGTTGCGCGAGTCGTCGCCGGCGAACGAGAAGATCAGCGGCGAGATCATCCGGTCGAGCGCCGGGTCGTGGACGAACCATTCGTACAGCCCGTGCGCGCCCACCGGCAGCCCGCTGTGGATCGTCGTCGTGTGGACGACCGTCGTCGACGGGAACTGGCTCGTCAGCGGCTCGACGAGGTCGGCGCCGCGGAGCAGCTGATGATCCGCGTGCCGCTCTGCGAACCGCCATCCGAACGCGTCGAGATAGACGAGCACGACGTGGTCGTAGCGCCGCTCCAGCGCCGGCGCGCCGAGGCGCAGGCCCTCTCCGGCACCGGTCAGCAGCCGCTCCACCGTCGCCGGCAGCGCGTCGAAGCAGCGCGTCCCGTACTCCGGAATCCGCAGCGTCACAGCTCGCGGGCGGGATAGCCCCAGCGCTCGAGCTGCGCGAGGATCTCGTCGCAGTGCGCGCGGTCGCGCGTGAGCAGCGTCAGCTCGACCCCCGTCTCGCCGACGGGCACGTCGGCCGATTCGCGCCGGTGATTGACCTCGACGACGTTCACGCGCGCCTCGCCGAGCAGCGTCAGCAGCCGCGCGAGCTGACCCGGCCGGTCGCCGACGCGCGTGCGGACGACGAGGTAGCGGCCCGCGATCGAGAGCCCGTGCCGCATGACGGAGATGAGCAGCGTCGCGTCGATGTTGCCGCCGGAGAGGATGGCGAGCGCCGGCGAGGCGCCGTCGATTCGCCCGGCGAGCATCGCCGCCACGCCGACCGCCGCCGCGCCCTCGACGACGAGCTTCGTCCGCTCGAGCACGAGCACCATCGCCTCGCTGATCTCCTCGTCCGTGACCGCGACGACGTCGTCGAGCACCCGCTCGAGGATCGCCGACGTCAGCTCGCCGGGCTGCTTCACCGCGATCCCGTCCGCGATCGTGAACCCGGAGCCGCCCGGGAGCGTCCCCGCCGCGCGCACGCCGACGATGCGCAGGCCCGGGCGCACCGCGCGCAGCGCGAGCGCGACCCCGGACGCGAGCCCGCCGCCGCCGACCGGGATCACGACCGTCTCCGCCTCGTCGACCTGCTCCGCGATCTCGAGCCCGATCGTCCCCTGCCCGGCGATGACGAGCGGATCCTCGAACGGGTGGACGAACGTCGCGCCCGTCTCCGCGACGTGCGCGCGCGCCGCGTCGAGCGCCTCCTCCAGCGCCGGGCCGGTCAGCTCGATCTCCGCGCCGTAGCTCCTCGTCGCCTCGACCTTCGCCATCGGAGCGTCCTGCGGCATGAAGATCCGCGCCCGCGCGCCGACCTCGCGCGCGGCCCACGCCACCGCCTGGCCGTGGTTGCCCGCGCTCGCGGCGACGACGCCCGCCGCCCGCTCGCGCTTGCTCAGCTGCGAGATGCGGTTGTACGCGCCGCGGATCTTGAACGAGCCCGTGCGCTGCAGGTTCTCGGCCTTCAGGTGCAGCTCGCGGCCGACGAGCTGCGAGAGCGTCTCGGAGCGGTAGACCGGGGTGACGCGCGCGACGCCGGCCAGGCGGGCGCGCGCCTCCTCGATCTCAGGAAGGCTGGGTTCCACCGTCGCGTTCGATTCGGAACACCGTCTCCAGTATCTCGCGGACCGCGGTGAGCGGGTCGAGCTCGCGCCGCTGCACCGCGTCGAGCAGGCGCCGCAGCTCGGGATCGTCGGCGACGGCGCGCTCGAGGTGCTGCTTGGCGCGGCCGGACGCAACCGCGAACACCTCGCGCGCGAGGTTGCGCCGCCGCCGCTCCTCGAGCTGCCCGGACTCGACCAGGTGCGCGCGGTGCTCCTCGATCCGCTCCCACAGCTCGGGGACGTTCTCGGCGCGGATCGCGTCGGTCAGGACGATCGGCGGCTTCCAGCCCGCGTCGCCGCCGAGGCCGAGGATCGAGCGCACCTCGTTCAGCATCGTCTTCGCCGCCGGATGATCCATCTTGTTGATCGCGATCACGTCCGGGATCTCCATGATCCCGGCCTTCAGGGCCTGGACCGCGTCGCCGGAGCCGGGCATGAGCACGAGCAGGACGGTGTCGGCGATGCCGATCACCTCGACCTCGCTCTGGCCGGTGCCGACGGTCTCGAGGAAGAGCAGCTCCTTGCCGGCCGCGTCGAGAACGAGCATCGCCTGCAGCGTCGCCTCGGCGAGGCCGCCGAGGTGGCCGCGCGTGCCCATCGAGCGGATGAAGACGTCCGGGTCGAGGAAATGGTCCGAGAGGCGGATCCGGTCGCCGAGCAGCGCGCCGTGCGAGAACGGGCTCGACGGGTCGACGGAGACGACGCCGACGCTGCGGCCGTCCGCGCGAACGTGGCGCACGAGCGCCGAGACGAGGCTCGACTTCCCCACGCCGGGCGGGCCCGTCACGCCGACCGCGTACGCGCGGCCGGTCTCCGGGTAGAGGTCGGCGACGACGTCGTACGCAAGCGGGTCGCCGTTCTCGACGAGCGTGATCGCACGCGCGAGCGCGCGCCGGTCGCCGCCGCGGACTCCTGCGGCGAGCGTCTCCCGCGTCCAGTCGCGGCGGCCGGCCACGGCTAGAGGGTGGACGCCTCGAGCGGCGCGCCCGGCTCGGCGCGCGGCGGCGGGGCTGCGGCCGGCTCGGAGACGCCGCGCGCCAGCGCGTAGCCCGCCACGGCGGCGAGGCCGTAGCAGATCGCCGCGCCGATCCACATCCAGCGCGCGCCGCTGAGGTGGAGCACCGCGCCGGCGACGACGGTCGTGATCGCCGTCAGGAGGTACGTCACGCTCATCACGAGCGTCAGCGCGCGCCCGCGCACGCGGTCGGGCGCGCCGCGCTGGACGAGCAGCGCGTTGCAGACGATGGCGGCGCCGTCGCCGATCCCGTGGACGACGCAGAACACGGCCGCGACCCAGACGTTCGGGCTGATCGCCGCGGCGGCGAGGCCGACCGCCATCAGCGCGAGCGAAGCGCCGTACGTCCGCGCGATCCCGATCCGCTCGACGACGAAGCTGCTGAGGAAGCTGCCGCAGACGAGCCCGGCGCCGATCGCGCCGTACAGGAGCCCGTAGCCGAAGTCGCCGGCCCGGAAGACGTTCTTCGCGAGGAAGATCTCGGCGACGTTCGCGGCGCCGAGCCCGATCGAGACGAGACCCCACGCGACGAGCACGGCGACGAGCGCGCGCGAGTGCGCGACGACGGAGAAACCCTCGCGCAGGTCGCGCCAGTGGCCGCGCGACAGCGCCGTCTCCGACTGGAGCTTCTTCGCCGGGATCCGCGCGACGAGCACCGCGGAGAGGAGGAAGGACACCGCGTTGATCCAGTACGCCGCGTGCGGGCCGGCGGCCGCGGTGAGCACGCCGCCGATGAGCGGCCCGACCATCCAGCTGAGGTTTTCGACGCTCTGGAGGAGCGCGTTCGCCTCCGGAAGCTCCTCCTTCGGCACGAGGTTCGGCACGCCGGCGTAGACAGCCGGCCGGAAGAAGCCGCTGGCGACGCCCGCGACCGCGGCGAGCGCGACGATCGCGGCAGCGCTGTTCGCGAACGGAAGCAGGCAGAAGACGGCGACGCGGACGAGGTCGGCGCCGACCATCAGGCGCCGCCGCTCGAGCCGGTCGAGCAGCGGCCCGAGCGTCAGCCCGACGAGGATCGCCGGCAGGAACTCGGCGAGGAGCACGGCGCCGACCCAGAGGCCGGAGTTCGTGCGGTCCTTGACGTCGATCGCCAGCGCGATCGCAGCGAGAAGCGTTCCGAGGCTCGAGCCGAGCGTCGCGAAGAAGAGGAGCCGGAAGCCGGAGCCGCGAAGGGGGGCCAGCTGCCGTCCGGAGAATCGCCCGGCCAAATCCGGGCCAGGGTAACAGCGTGGGCGGCCCTTCAGGTGATGCCGTCGAGCTTCTGGGTCGCGCGCACCGAGCGATGCAAGGACGCAGGGAGCGCTCGTAGCTGAAGCTACGGGCGCGCGCGCCTACCTGCCGATTGAGGGAGCTTCTGTCAGCGCGTGGCCGAGCGCCGCGTCGAAGAACGCGATCTCGTCGGCCGTCCCCACGGTGATCCGGATCGCCTCGGGCGCGCCGAAGCCCGCGAGCGGGCGGACGATCGCCCCCTGCCGCAGCAGCTGCTCGAAGACGGCGCGGCCGTCGCCGACCTCGGCGAAGAGGAAGTTGCCGACGGCGGGGCCGACCGGCTCGAGCCCGTGGCGGCGCAGCGTCTCCTCGAGCGCGGCCCGTCCCTCGGCGTTCAGACGGCGCCGGCGGGCGATCTCGGCGTCGTCGCCGATGCTCGCGAGCGCGGCTGCCTGCGCCGTGGCGGTGACGTCGAACGCGCGGCGCACCTTGCTCGTCGCCGCGACGACGTCGGCGGGCGCGACGCCGTAGCCGACGCGGAGCCCGGCGAGCCCGTAGATCTTCGAGAACGTCCGCAGGACGACGACGCGCCGCCCGGCCTTGAACGCCTCCTCGATCCCGTCCGCGTAGCCGGGGTCGTCGATGTACTCGAAGTACGCCTGGTCGAGGACGACGAGCACGTGCTCCGGCGCGGCCTCGAGAAAGCGGAGCAGCTCGGCGCGGCCGTTCGCGGTTCCGGTCGGGTTGTTCGGATGGCAGACGTATGCGAGCTTCGTCCGCGGCCCGATCGCGTCGAGCAGGGCGTCGAGGTCGTACGTGTAGTCGCGCAGCGGGACGGTCCGCGAGACGGCGCCGAGCTTCGCCGCGTCGATCACGTAGCTCGGGAACGACGGCCAGCCGCAGACGATCTCGTCGCCCGGGTCGAGAGTGGCCTGCGAGAGCAGGTCGATCACGCCGTCGGCGCCGCCGCCGACGACGACCTCCTCGAAGCCGACGCCGTGGTGCTCGGCGAGCGCCGACCGGAGCGCGTAGACGCCGCCGTCCGGGTAGCGGTTGAGCCCGGGCGCGGCGCGCTCGATCGCCTCGAGCGCCGCCGGGAACGGCGGAAACGGCCCCTCGTTCGACGCCAGCTTGACGACCCGGTCGAGGCCGAGCTCGCGCTGCACCTCCTCGACGGGCTTCCCCGGCTCGTACGGGACGAGCTCCGCGATGGCGTCGCGGAAGAGCCCGCCGCTCATTCCACCGCGGTCTTCGCGCGGCGGCGGCGCTTCTTCCAGACGAGGAACGCGGCGGCGGCGAGCGTCCCGGCCGCCCACGCGCCCGCGCGCGGGCTCGCCGACTCCCTCGCCTTGTTCTTCAGGGCGTACTTCCCGCCCTTCACCACCGCGTACCCGACGACCGCGTTCCGCGTGTTGACGATGCCGCCCATCCGGCCTCCCTTCTCGTGCCGACGAGGCTACCTGGTCCAACGAGAAGAGCCGCCCTGCGAGTGGCGGCTCCGCTCTCGTGAAGAGGCAAACTCCCCCGGGGCCCGCGGGCGGCATGGCCCCGGGGGATAGGGACGAGGGCACGTCCTTAGACAGTGAGATGCCGCCCCCGGGAGAAACTTGCGCGGCCCCGGAAATTTCTTTTCTACGCCGTCGTCGCGGCTCTGGCAGGGCGATTCGGGAGGTGGATCGCCCGCCCGAGGGCGACGAGACCGGCCTCCTTGATCGCCTCCGAGAGGGTCGGATGCGGCGCCATCCCGTCGGCGACCGTCTCGACCGTCGACTCGGCGTCGATGGCGACGACCCCGGCCTCGATCAGGTCGGTCACGTGCGGGCCGACCATGACGAGCCCGAGCAGCTCGCCGTAGCGGGTCTCGTGGATCGACTTGACCCAGCCGACGCTCTCGTCCTGCATAACCGCGCGCGCGTTCGCCACCCACGGGAACCGTCCGACCGCGACGTCGTCGCCGTACTGCTCCCGCGCCTGCGCCTCGGTGAGGCCGACGCCGGCGATTTCCGGGTCGGTGTAGATCGGCCGAGGCACGGCCCGGTTGTCGACGATCGCATCGTGGCCGCACGCGTTCTCGGCCGCGACCTCTCCCTCGCGGAACGCCGTGTGCGCGAGCTGCCAGTAGCCGGCGCAGTCGCCGACGGCGTAGATGTGGGACACCGTCGTGCGCCGGTGCTCGTCCGTGTCGATGCCGGTGCGCCGGTCCAGCTGGACGCCGATCTCCTCGAGCCCGAGGCCCTCGACGAGCGGGCCGCGGCCGACGCTGACCAGCATCAGGTCGGCCTGCACGCTCTCCCCCTCGCCGAAGTGGACGGTCAGCTGGGAGCCGTCGTCGTCGACCGACGTGCACTGCTTGCCGAGATGGAGCGCGACGCCGCGCCTGCCGAGCTGCTTCGCCAGCTCCTTCGCCGCGTCCGCGTCCTCCTGCGGGATCAGCGAGTCGAGCATCTCGACGATCGTCACCTCGGAGCCGAACCGGTTGAAGATCGAGGCGAACTCGCAGCCGATGATCCCGCCGCCGAGGACGACGAGCCGCTTCGGCACCGACTCCTGCGCGAGCAGGCCGGTCGAGTCGACGCAACGCGGCGAGTCGAGCCCGGGGATCGGCGGGCGGAGCGGGAACGAGCCGGTGGCGACGATCGCCGAGCGGAACGTCACGTTCTCGCCGCCCTCGACCGCGATCGTGTTCGCGTCGGCGAAGCGGCCGACGCCCTTGACCCACTCGACGCCGTTCGCCTTGAACAGCGAGGCGACACCGCTCGTCATCTGCTTCACGACGCCGGCCTTCCACGCGTTCGACGCGGCGAAGTCGAGCGTGGCCTCGCCCACCCGGACGCCGAACTTCGCGAAGCTCTCCTCGGCCTCCCGCAGCGCGAACGCGGTCTGCACCCACGCCTTCGTCGGGATGCAGCCGACGCGCAGGCAGGTGCCGCCGAGCTCCGGCTCCTTCTCGATGCA
>Ga0335080_10009148_pt1 | contig 10349 bp, 8 predicted proteins | sample Lox_Sample_34_FD_206720 | JGI IMG/M metagenome (GOLD analysis project Ga0335080, IMG submission 206720) | Soil microbial communities from Loxahatchee National Wildlife Refuge, Florida, United States - Lox_Sample_3.4 | ecosystem: Environmental > Terrestrial > Soil > Wetlands | place: USA: Florida... | reverse complement strand
CCGCCGGCATCGCGTTCTCGCTCTCGACCGTGTCCATTTGCTCCATCGAAGAAGTGCGCGCGGCCACGTCGCGACCGTTCTGGTTTCAGCTCTACATGATGAAGGACCGCGGAGTCGTCAAAGCGATACTCGAGCGCGCCCAGGCCGCCGGGTGCACGACGCTGCTGGCAACGGTCGATCTCGCCGCGCTCGGCACCCGCTACCGCGATATTCGCAACGGCATGGGCGCCCAGCTCGCCGGGCTCTCGGCGCTGCGCATGGCGTGGCGCTTCGCCTCACGACCTCGCTGGATCGTCGACGTGGGCCTGCGCGGCGGACCGCTTCAGTTCGGCAATCTCACCGCGGCGCTCAAACGAAATTCGTTGGCCGCCGGCATGGCTTACTCCGGTACGGCCTTCGATCCCTCGTTCAATTTCAAAGATCTGGAGTGGATCCGCAGCAACTGGAACGGAGCGATCGTCCTGAAAGGTGTGCTCGACGTCGACGACGCGCGAGAAGGCGTGGCCAACGGCGCGGACGGCATCGTGGTCTCCAATCACGGCGGCCGCCAGCTCGACGCGGCTTGTTCGACGATCTCCGCTCTTCCGCGCATCGCCGACGCCGTCGGCGACAAGACCGTCATTCTCATGGATGGGGGAATCCGGTCGGGACAGGACATCACGCGCGCGCTTGCGCTGGGTGCCCGGGCCTGCCTCGCCGGCCGGCCCTGGGTCTACGCGGTCGCCGCGCGCGGACAGGCAGGCGTGGCGCAAATGATCGAAACCATGCGCAATGAATTGCGCACGACCATGGCGCTGATCGGAAAAACCAGGATCGCCGATATCGACAGGTCGGCCGTGACGGTCTGACGCGCACGCGTTGCGGACAGGGTCGACGGCGCCGCGCGAAAGTCCGCCGCTCCGCCGCAAATCCTATATGCATTTGGAACGACGTTCGGTCGACAGATTCGCAGAATTCGTTCAGTCGGCCGCGCTCAGTCCGAAAAAGCGGGCGGCATTTTCGTGCAATATCTTGCGCAGCACGGGTTCGCCGAGGAACGTCAGTTCTTCGTCGACATAGGCGCGCGGATGCCGCGCCCAACCGTCCTTCAGGCTCGGATATTGCGACGTCGGATGCGGGTAGTCGGTCTCCCACATGATGTTGTCCGGAAGAATTTCGATCGCGTGGCGGATGCCGGCGCGCTCGGTTTCGAACCAGAAGCTGGCATGAATCTGCCGGCGAAAATACTCGCTGGGCAGCAGATAGTCCGGATGTTCCTTGCGGACGCTCCCGTTGGTGAACTGCCAGTCGCAGGTCTCGAGGAACGACGGCAGCCACCCCGCGCCGCTCTCGACCGTAAAGAGCTTCAAGCTGGGAAAGCGGTGACAGATGCCGCCGAACAGAATTTCGGCCAGGCACGAGACGTTGCCCATGAACAGCAAGGTCGACGCGGCGGCGATGTTGGCGCGCACGCCCATCTGCGAAGGGTCGTCGGTGAAACTGCCGCCGAGCGCGCCGCCTCCGATGTGAAAGCTGACCGGAAGACCGGTCTCCTCGATCGCCGCCCAGACCGGATCCCAATGCGGGTGGGCGAGGCAAGGCTGGCCGAAATCCTGTGGCGCCGTGCAGGCAAGGATGGTTTTGTGGCCGAGATCGGCGGCACGCTGGATTTCCTTCACGCACTCCCCGACATCCCAGAACGGCACCGCCGCGCCGCCAAGGAGCCGGTTGCGATCGGCGCCGCACCACTCCGCGAGAAAGTCGTTGTAGGCCCGCACGCATTCGAGCATCAGCTGCGGCTCCTTGAGCTTGAGGAACCCGCCGGAGCCGAAACCGCCGACGTTCGGATAGAGTACCTGGGCATAGACGCCTTCACGATCCATCAGTTCGAGGCGCTTGCGCGCGTCAAACGTGCTGGCGGGAATATCGTCGAAGCCCTTGGGGTGGTCGGGATAAGAGCCGTCGAATCCCGCCATCGAAACCCATCCCGGCGCGTGAATGATCTGGTCGCCGACGAACCAGCAGTCCTGCCCGTTCACGCGCCGAATGTGTGGAACGCGATCGCCCCATTTCTTCGACACGCGCGCGGTCCAGACATCTGGCGGTTCGGTGATGTGCGTATCGGTGTCGATCGGCTTGCAGCTGTCGAACATGCGAACTTCTCCTGATGCCGCGACGTGCGGAACGTCTAGGAATTCGGTGTCTCCCGCGGACCCCGCACCAGTCGGCCCGGCAGCGCTCCCGTCGGGACGCCGCCGCGCGCGATGACGGTCCCGCTGACGATGGTCGCGTCGTATCCCCGAGCAGCCTGGTCGAGGCGGCGCCCGCCGGCCGGAAGGTCGTAGCGTATCGTCGGACGCGGAAGCGCGACGGAGTCGTAGTTGATGACGTTGATGTCGGCTTTGCGGCCCGCCGAAAGCATGCCGCGATCGTTTAGGCCGACGGCGGCCGCCGGATCCGCGGCAAGAGCCTTGATCGCCTTCTCGATTGTCATGCGCCGCCCCTTCCGGTCCCGGGTCCAATGGGACAGGACGAACGTCGGGTAACTCGAGTCGCAGATCATGCCGTAATGGGCGCCGCCGTCGCCGAGGCCGAGCACGCTGTTGCGATCGCTCATCATGGCCAGAACGGGATCGAGCGTGCCGCTGGCGTAGTTGGCGAGCGCCACGAACAGCATCGCCCTGCCGTCATTTTCAAGCAGCATGTCGTAGGCAAGCTCGGTGGGCGCCATGCCGCGTTTTCTCGCCTGCGTCGCGATGCTGAGTTCGTCCGGCGGCTCGTAGTCCGGCGGGTCGTTGAAGGGATACATGCGCTCGAATGCGCGCCCGAGCTTGGACAGCGGGACGAGCGGATCGGCAGGCTCCTCCATCAACAGTCGCGCGCGAACGTCGGGTTTGCGCAGTTCGGCAATCCTGCGGTCGAACGGCATCCGGGCGAGCGGCTGATAGCTCGGGCAGAGGCAGAACGGATGCACCGACAGGTCGAAGCCGAGCACCATGCCGACCGGTCGCGGAAAGACTTGCGCGCGAATCGCGGGTCCGCCCGCATTGGCTTCGTCCAGGTGGCGCATGACGTTGCGCCATGCCTCCGGCCGCGCCGGGTCCTGCGCCATGGAAAAGCTCGCAGGACGCCCGGAAAGTTTGGTGAGACGGGAAAGAAGGTCGATTTCGTCTTCGAACGTGCGGCCGGGCACGCCGAAGACCGCCTGGAGAACGCCGCGCCCGCAGTCCTTCAGCGCGAGGGCCATCGCCTCAAGTTCGCTTTCGGCAGCCTGGAACGAGGGGATCGCGTCACCCTTGCCGGTCTTGTGGATGATGAGCCGCGACGTCGCGAAGCCGAGCGCGCCGGCGCGGATCCCCTCGCGAACGAGCGCCTGCATCTTCTCCAGATCGTCCTGCGTCGCGGCTTCGCGATCCGCGCCGCGCTGGCCCATGACGTAAACGCGAACGGCCGAGTGGGGAATCTGCGACGCGAAATCGATGTCGCGCGGGCGACGTTCGACGGCATCGAGATATTGCGGGTAGGTCTCCCAATCCCACGTCAGCCCGTTCGCCATCACCACTTCGGGAATGTCCTCGACGCCTTCCATGACGCTGATGAGCATATCGCGATGTTCCGGCCGGCACGGTGCGAAGCCCACGCCGCAATTTCCGCCGACCACGGTGGTCACGCCGTGCGACGACGAAGGCGATAGCCGGTCGGACCAGATCACCTGGCCGTCGTAGTGCGTGTGAATATCGACGAAACCGGGCGTGACGATGCGCCCCCTGGCGTCGATTTCCTCGTTTCCCGATCCGGCGATCTTGCCGATCGCGGCAATGCGTCCGCCGGTGACGGCCACGTCCGCCTCGAAGGGCGCGCCGCCGGTGCCGTCGACAATCGTACCGTTGCGGATAACGAGATCGAACGCCCGAGCCATGGTCACCTCCCGGATACTCGCTGCATTCTGAACCCGCCTTCGCGACGTGCAAGCGGATTCGCGACTCGGCGGGTTCCTTAAGACACCGTTTCGGTGCGGCGGCCTGCGAACTGCGGAATGAGATGGTCTCCTACCAGGCGCGTGCTGCGCAAAACCGATTCGTGCGGGATGCGGCCGTACTGCAGGAGGCACATCAGGCGATCCGTGCCGATCTTCACATACTCGGCCACTTTCTTGGCGCAGTGATCGGGGTCGCCGATGATCACGGAATCGAGAGGCTCGAGAACCTCATGTGCTTCCTCGTTCGAGATATTCTCGCCCTTCGCCATCCGCTTGAGCACGGCGATCACGGGCAGTTCGTCCGGCGCGATCTCCAGGCTCGTCGGATCTTCACCCGGGAGCGCCGCGATTTCCTTGGCCGATTTTCGCGTCAGGTGCGGGTTTAGACCCGCGCGGATCGTGTCCCACCAGATCGAGCGCGGCACCTTGAAGGCTATCGGCGCGGCGTGAACGTACCAGAGCGCGGCTTTGGCGGCGCCGTTCGCAATCGCTTCCTTGCGGGATTCCGCGACATGGACGAAGGTGAAGACGCCCTTTTGGTGATTGAGAAACTTCGGCGCGGGCGACTTCTGCGCCGCAAAGCCTTTCTCATATTCGTCCAGCATCGCCTTCATCACGGACACGGGACTGAGCAGCGTGGTGCCGAGAACGCCGACGCCGAGCTGGCCCGCCATGAAGAAGGAGTCGGGACTGCTCGCCATCTGCCACATGCGCGGATGCGGCTTTTGCACCGGGCGCGGCACGACTTCGCGCTCCGGCATCTGAAACAGTTTTGAATCCCAGCTGAAGCTTTCCTGGGTCCACATCTTCGGAATCATCTGGATCGCTTCACGCATCTCGTCGCGCGCGGTTTCCGGATCGACGCCGAACGTCTCCCACTCCTTGCCGCCCGATTTCGCCAGACCCAGCTCGAACCGCCCGTTGCTGAGAATGTCGAGCGTCGCGGCGCGCTCGGCGACACGCAGCGGGCCGTTGATCCTGAACGGCGCCAGTACGCCGGCATGTCCGACATGCATGCGATGGGTATTGAGCGCTATGGCGGTGAGCAGCAACTCGGGCGCCGAGCTGTAGCTGAATTCCGGGGCGCCGTGATGCTCGACCTGCCACCAGATTTCGAAGCCCGCCTTGTCCGCGGCCCGGGCTTCTTCGATCGTGTCGAAGATCAGCTTGCGCTCATGATCGGGCGGGAACGGCTTGGCGAGCTGGACCTCGCAGAACACGTCAAATTTCACGGCGACACTCCTTGTCCATCGGCTTGATCTGCAAACGCGTCAGAGAACGGCAATCGGATTGACGGGCGAACCGGTGCCCTTTTCGACCCGCAGCGGCGCGACCGTCAGCAGGAACTCCCAACGCCTTTCGGCGCTGCACGCCTTCTCGAGGTCCGCCAGATAGAGATTGTCGAGCAGGTGCAGACCCATCGATGCCAGGCCGCACATATGAACCGGGATCGGCCAGTCCTCGATCGGCGCGGGCGAGGGAGTCGGATCATGTACCGCGTCGGAGCCGAGGACCGCGATGCGTCGCTCGAACAGCCAGGGTATGCAGGACGGATCCATGCCGGCGAGCGGCGGACCTTCGCCGGGCTTCGGCGCGTTCTTCTCGCGCCACGCATCGCGACCGACGGACACGAGGAGGATGTCGCCTTCTCCGGCGCGCACCTTCTGGCTCGCCTCGGCTGCATCGAGTTCGGCCGCCGTCACGGGCTTTGACGGTTCGACATAGGCAGTACCGCGCAGGCGCGGGATGTCCAGAAGGACCGCGCGGCCGCACAGCCCGTCGCGCGCGGCCATGATGCTGTTGCGCCGCGCACCGGTCGAGCGGACATCCTGGGCGGGGAATCCGTTGTACATCTTGCCGTCGACGAACACGTGGCAGAGCGCGTCGATGTGGCTCGACGCCAGCCCGTGATAGGCGATGCCGATGAAGTCGAGCGAGACTTCCATGCCGGGAATGCCGTGCGCGCAGGGATCGTCGCCGCCCATGACGATGTGATGCAACGCGGGCGTCGGATTTTCGGGGCCGGGGTGAACGGGAAAGTTGCGCGCGCAGCTGATCGTCTTGCCGGAACGCACGAGTTTGGCGCCGGCCGCCGTTCTCTCGGCGGTCAGGTAGTTCAAGGTCCCGCGTTCGTCGTTCGCGCCCCAGCGGCCCCAATTGGAGACCCGCTTGAAGAGCGTCTGCATGTCCGTCTTGGTCTTGAACTCCATCGCGTCGTGCCCCGCCTCGGCGTGTCGCCGGTTAATTCTTCTTCAAAAGCGCTTCGTTGGCCCTGCTATGCCGCTGTCCGGGCAGCAATTCGATGAGTTCGATGAGGTTGCCGTTCGGGTCCCAGCAACAGCAGCTTCCGACGATACCGAGCTCCGCGTCCTGGAACAGCTCGCGCGTGAAGCGCACGCCCGCCTGCGCCAGCTCGTCATAGGCCTTGCGCACGTTCTTCACGCGAAAAGCGATGATGCGCGGCACCTCCCCTTCGGCGACGGGAATGGCCGCAAATTTCGCCTTCGGTTCGATCCATTCGATGATGTCGATCATCGGTCCGTCGGGATCGTTCGGTAAAATCATCAGGACGCCCCGGCCCTTCGCGCGCTTCATGCCGAATATGGTCGCGACGAAATCCGGCCATTCCACGCCCCGGCGATCGTTCAGGACGTCGAAGCCCAGCAATCGATAGAACGCCACGGACTCATCGAGATTCCGGGCGTTGACGACGGTGTGATAGAGCCTCTGGAGCGACCAATCTCGGGACATGCATTCGCCTGTCTGATGGACGTTGAACTGGAACTTGCGTACGCGACTTGATTTCAAAAAATAACAAGCGTTATGGAAAAAGGCAATCGCCGGAGAGGACAAGTGCGCATCGCAGATGCGCGATTGATTTTGCAAGGTCGGCTGGGCAGTGTTGCGCCGCAAAATTGAGCTACGGTTGCGAGTTCGACGCCATGCCAAAAAAGGTCGACCGGACGGTGAGACGCGAGGCTTTCCTCGCTGCCGCCTACAGCATGATCAAGAAGCACGGGATAGCGGGCGTGACGGCGCGCGCCGTCGCGGCCGAGGCCGGATTTACGACCGGGGCGCTCGTTCACTATGTCAAGTCGATGGACGAATTGCTCGTCGAGGCGTCGGAATACGCCGCGCGCGACGTGCGTGCCGACATGCTCGAGATCGAGGAACTGCCGGATCCTGTGGAAGCACTGCGCGGCGTCCTCCATCTCGCCTTGCCGAGCGACGCGGATAAGCGCGGAAACTGGAACTTTTTCCTCGGTTTCTGGGAGCGTTCCGTTCACAACGCGGCCGTGCGGCGCGTCACACATTTGCGCTACGAGGAATGGATCAAACGCGTCGCGCGCCTTATTCGCCGGGCCGTCGACGAGGGCATGGTCAGCGCCGAGGTCGATGTCCTCATCGCTGCCAGGTCCGCGGTCGCGCTCATCGACGGCATCGCCATACAGGTCATGCGCTCGGGCCGGCCTCCCTCGACACAACAGCAACGCTTGCTCGTCGATTTATGGATCAAGTCCTGGCTGATGCCGACGCGCGCCGGTGACGCGGCGCGAAGCCCGGGCCGTTGACCGCGCGCGCCCGGTGAAGGGCCTCAGCCGGCCATGACGCCGCCGTCAATTATCAGTTCGGTGCCCGTGACAAATCGGGACTCGTTCGAGGCGAGATAGACCACTCCTGCGGCTATGTCGGCGGGAACGCCGGTGTAGCCAAGGGGCGTGGCCGCGGCCCCGGCGGCGCGCACGTCCTCCATGGCGTCGGCGTTTCGGCGCCTGTCGTCCGTCGGCAACACGCCTTCATTGCCGAGTTTCAGCCAGATCGGCGTCTCGATCGCGCCCGGGTGTATCGAGTTGACGCGAATATTGTTCTTCATGCCGGCGCATTCCAGGGCGATGGCCTTGGTGAACAGACGCACTCCGCCCTTGGTCGCGCAGTAGCCCGACATTCCCGGAATTCCCTTGAGTCCGGCGACCGAGGAAATGTTGATGATCGATCCGCCGCCGGATCTGGTCATCAAAGGCAGCGCAGCCTTCGTGCCGAGAAAGACGCCATCCAGGTTCACGGCCATCTGCCTGCGCCAGCTTTCGAAGGACATGTTGAGAAGCGACTGCGAAATGCAGATGCCGGCATTGTTGACCAGGATGTGCAAGGCGCCGAATTCCGACGCGACCTGGTCGACCAGCATTGTCCAGCTGCTTTCGCTGGTGACGTCCAGCGGTTTGGCGAATCCCGCGCCGCTGTTCGCGGCGATCTGGCCGCATGTCTCCGCCGCGCCTTTCGGGTCGAGGTCGGCGACGACCACGCGCGCGCCTTCCGCCGCCAGCGCCACTGCGCAGCCTCGACCGATTCCGCTTCCCGCCCCTGAAACGATGGCGATCCTGTCTTGCAGCCGTCCCATTTTTCCTCCCAATCTTCCTTGCCGTTCTGAGTGTCTCAGGCCTTCGCTTCGCGCCAGCGCGCCACGACGAAGCGGCTCAGCGCTTCTATTGCCGTGGTGGCCTCGGGCAACATGGCGTGGAACATGTGCCATACGTGGATCATGCCGGGCCAAATCTCGAGCTGCGCCGCAACGCCCGCCGCCTTCGCCGCCTCGACCAGCGCGACCGCGTCGTCGAGCAGGACTTCGTCGGAACCGGCATGGACCAGCATCGGCGGCAATCCCGACAGATCGGCGAGCAGGGGCGACGCGAGAGGTTCCCGCGCATTGCGGCCGTCGAGATAGGCGAGCGCCATTTCCTTCAGGCTGCGCCGCGTGAGCAGGGGATCGACGTCCGCCTTGGTCACGAAACTCCGGGCGCCACAACGCAGGTCGACCCAGGGACTGATGCAGATCAGCGCCGCGGGCATGGGCAAACCGCGATCCCGCGCGGCGATGAGCGTGGAAACGGCGAGGCCGCCGCCTGCCGATTCGCCGCCGACCGCAATGTCTTTCGCCGGGACGCCGGAATTGAGCAGCGCGCGATAGGCCGTGACGGCATCGTCGACGGCAGCGGGGAACGGATGCTCGGGAGCGAGGCGGTAGTCGACGCTGACGACTTTGCACGCGGCCAGTCGCGCGAACGCGCAGGTGAAGGCGCGCGATCCTGCGGGGTTGCCGAGAACATAACCGCCGCCGTGCAGATGAAAGAAAACGCGGCGCGCTTGCGTATCCTGCGTCGATATCCGCTCGACAACGACGCCGCCCAGCGTGTCCGCATCTATCGTGATTCCTTCAGGCGTGACGAACGCGGCCGCGAACTGCTCCGCCTGCGGTCGTCTCTCCATGAACGGCGTGTCGGGTCCGCCGATGAGCGCGCTCAGCATCCGACGGACTTCGGCGATCGGTTCCATGCTCACCTCTAGATCATGACAAATTGTCAGTTCAATATAATAAGCCCAGTTCGATCAGCCGTTTGCCGCCGACCGTACCTGCAAGATGGAAGCGGTCACGGGGCGTCCGCGCACATCCGACGTCGCTGGCACAATTATTTCGAACATGAAGAAAAAACTTCGAGAGCTAAGTTTGCAAAGATTCGTTGTCACTAATTGTAACAGCTGTTATATCTAAAAAAAAACAAACGATGCCAGCGGGTATCGGCGGCGGATACAAAAAGCTTATCGCAGGGGAGCGAAACGTATGCCTATGGACCTCAGGGCCTCGCTGGCAAGCGGGGCTGCGCTGTTGTGCTTGCTTGGAATTTCGCAGGCGGCGCATGCCGATTCAGACTCGACTGCCGACGCCGCGAAACCGGTTCGCGTTGCGGCGGCGTCGCCGGCAAGTTCCGCCAATCGGGCATCGGGGTCGGCCGCTTCGAGTTCCATCGAAACGGTCGTGGTCACGGCGGAACGACGCGAGGAAGTCAGCCAGAAAGTCGCGATCCCGCTCACCGCGCTGGACGGCGCCGCACTCGATTCGAAGGGCATATCGGGATTTGCCGATCTGGGAACGCGTGTCCCCTCCTTGCGCTTCGGTGCGGGCGTGACGGGCGGCGAAAACGTCATCACGATGCGAGGCGTTGGCAGCCAAAACACGACGCCGGGCGGCGATTCACCCGTTGCCTACAGCGTCGACGGCGTGACACTCCAGCGTTCGACGTCGGTCGATCCCGAATTCTACGACATCGAACGCATCGAGGTGCTGCGCGGTCCGCAGGGCACGCTCTACGGCCGCAACTCGGTCGGCGGCTCGATCAACGTGATCACGAACAAGCCGACTGACACGCTCGGCGGATCTTTCGACGCTCTGGTCGGCGATTACGCGGCGCACATCTTCCGCGGCTGGGTCAACGCGCCCCTGATCGACAATGACGGCGGACTCAAGGTCTATGCGCGCATCACCGGCGTGTACGCCCAGCACGATCCATACCTCCAGAATCTCTCGACGGTCCCGACCGCGACTCACAACCAGGAC
>Ga0335080_10009147_pt1 | contig 10349 bp, 10 predicted proteins | sample Lox_Sample_34_FD_206720 | JGI IMG/M metagenome (GOLD analysis project Ga0335080, IMG submission 206720) | Soil microbial communities from Loxahatchee National Wildlife Refuge, Florida, United States - Lox_Sample_3.4 | ecosystem: Environmental > Terrestrial > Soil > Wetlands | place: USA... | reverse complement strand
AGAGTACCCGGGGGAAAACGACCCAACCAGCTGCCAGGGCAAAAGCAAATCCAATGACGAAGACTAGAAGATTCCTCTTCACATTTGGTCCTTTGGCACCCAATTCCTCGTCGAAAAGAAATGCTGGAACACGCACACGAGTTGCTGACGCGAAAGGAGCTGACCGATGCCGCGCACGGGCTGGCCGCCATCGCAGGAAGGCGCAAGAATCTCGTGAACTTCCTCAGAGAGGCGTTCACGCTCCTCGGCCTGCCAGGCTGCGGCGTGCGGACCGGAGATAAGGCCGGCGCGCGTCTGAGAGGGCAGTTCCCAGCCGCTGAAGAGCCAACCGGAGCCGTAAGGGTCGGTGGTCAGCCGTTTGGGATCGCTGCGAAGGTGGCTGTTCACTTTCTGAATCAGCAGAGGATTGGGAAAAGTCATGGGCCACTCGACGCCGCAGACAGTAAGCGTGACAACGGGCCGCTGCGTGCCATGAGTGGTGACGAACGTTACACCATCAATGCTTCCCGCGAAGTCGGCGAGGAAAGCGTCGACGCCGACGTGACAGAGACCGGATTCTTCCACCGCAAGCCAGAAATGATTTGGGGCATAGAGCAGATCGGGCGGGGGAGTAAGGGAGCCATGCGGCCGCGCCAGCGAAAGATATGTATCGCAGAAGCGGTACCCACCGGTCATGCAGATGGAGAGCTGCGATTCACTAAACGGGATCAGCTTGGTGGGAGTGTTCGCCCCGCAATATTGTACGTGGATGTCTTCGAGATGCGGGCAACGATCACGACCGGCATCGTCTTTCTTGACCAGTTCGCAAAGGCGGTAATCCGCGGTAGTGCAGCGGCCGGCCCCTGAAACTCCCGGTCCTTCGAGAATGAGCTTGTGGACCGGAGCAGCGTGGCAGTACTGAGCATGACCTTCTTTTAGAAAAGGGCACGGCATGGCGTATTCACCTTCAAATCTTTACGGCTACTTCTTATTCTGATCGGGCTTCTGTGGCGGGGGATTCAGTATGTCGCCGCCATCGGCCATGGTGAAGCCGAGTTCGGGAACCGGCATGCTGTGAGAGAACTCGTCCTGGAGCATTTTTTGAAATTCGACGTCGACATTAGCAGCGGCACGATGCGCTTTCTTGTGGCGGAGTACGAATTCCCAAACCAATCCATAGCCAACCGCGGCGGCCGCAAGGATGACAACGATGCCGAGCACCAGATTCGTGATGTTTAACCAGAAGACCCAATTCTCATTTGGCATTTTGAGAGCCCTCCTCTCAGAAAAGCAGCAACCAGGAGATATGCAGGTCAGTTGCCGATTCGATTTTTCAACGAGATAGGTGCGAAGAGAGGGGAGTCGGTGTTGGGTTTACCGACTGGGTCGTAGGGTTTGCCGACACGAAGGGAAATCCCAATTGGACGAGAGGACTCTGGTTCGACGCGGAGAATTGCAGGCTGAAAAAAAAAGGAACGCGGCGGAAGTTGCCCTCCACCGCGTTTCCGGTTGTGAGCCTCTATGGGGTTAGAACGACAACTTGAATCCGAAGCGGATGCTGCGGATGCCGCCGTCCTGAACGTAGGGATTCGCGAAGCCGGTGAATTCGGAAGCGAGTCCGGCATCGTCGATGAACGGATCGATGCCGACTCCGTTGGCCAGGCCGTAGTTGGGATGGTTGAGCGCATTCAGGAAGTCGACGTGGAACTGAAGATGAAAGCGCTCGGAGATGTTGGTGTTTTTGAAGATAGCGACGTTGACGATGTTGGTGTGGTAGTCGCGGAGGATGTTGCGGCCGGCGTTGCCGAACGGAGTGCCGAAGACTCGATTCGCCGTCGCAGTGTTGGCGATGAGATGCACCTGACCGGGGGTGACCGGCGTGCCGGTGGTGTCGCTATAGTTTTTGAACTTGAGGCGGATGCGTCTAGGGGAATCTACGGGATTTGCTGTAGGCAAACCCGGAGCGGCGATTGGGTGGCACCAAAGAAGGGTGAGGACAGGGCCGTAGCGGCGGACTCGGTGCGCGAAAAAATTTAGGGCGCAGTCACTTTGAGGTGCCTGCGCCCATTTTTAATTGTCCGTCAAGTTTTAAGGCTCTTCGGCTCAACTAAAATCGAAGGCTTGCTCGCTTTGCAGCGCTCAGGCCTCCTCTCTAGCCGCTCCACAAAGTTCTTAGGCTCTGCGTCGCCACTAAAGTGAGGGCCGATCCACCTTGCGGTGCTTCTGCCCTCTTTCAATTGAGCCGTGGAGTTTTTAAGGCTCCCCGGCTCGATTGAAATTTCGAGAGTGCACACGCCTTGCGGCGTCCGTACCCCCTTCCGACCGTGCCGACTCGTTTTTAGGCGTCCCGGCTCCAATCGAATTTAAGGCTGCATTCACCTTGCGGTGCCTACCGCCCTCTTCAACCGTTCCGCGAAATTTTTAGGCCTCGCGTTCCGATTGAAAGGCACAATCACTTTGCAGTGGCTGCGTCTGTTTTCCTCCGTCCCGCCAGGTTTTTACGCCCGACGGTACGGCTGAATCGAGAACTTGTCCACCTTCCGGCGTCCTCGCCCTCTGGATTGTGTCGCGAAGTTCTTAGGCTTCCCGTCTCAATCTGGCGTGAGAGTACGCCCGCCGGAAGATGTTGACAAGAGGTCTCGGGCGAAAGTTCTGTGGAAAGCTGTGCACGATTGTGCAAATTGTGTAAAAGCCGGGTTACTACTTGTTGAGGTAATACTGCACGGGGCCGGCCGCGCACATGGTAAACGACCCGCGCTTCACGACGCGGGCATGGACTTCTCGAAGCGCCGCACGACGCCCTGATATTCCTCGCGCACAGGAGCGGGTAAGCGGCCGCCAAACTTGGCGAAGAATTCTCGCGTGTCCGCCAGATCGACTTCCCAATCGTCGGCATCGACGCGGAAGAGTTCGCGAAGAGTGTCGGGCGAAACATTCAGGCCATCGAGCGTGAGCGCATTGCGCGTGGGCACAAAGCCAATGGGAGTTTCTTCGGCTTGCCCGCGGCCCTCGACGCGCTCCAGAATCCATTTCAGCACACGCACATTGTCGCCAAAGCCGGGCCACAGGAATTTACCGTCGGCGCCTTTGCGGAACCAGTTCACGTGGAAGATTTTTGGCGGATGCGGAATGCGCCGGCCCATATCCAGCCAGTGCTGGAAGTAATCGGCCATGTTATATCCGCAGAAGGGCAGCATGGCCATGGGATCGCGGCGCGTAATGCCGACGTCGCCCGTGGCAGCGGCGGTGGTCTCGGAAGCCATGGTGGCGCCGACATAGACGCCGTGCTGCCAGTTGAAAGCTTCATACACGAGCGGGGCCAGGCGAGCGCGGCGACCGCCGAAGATGAAGGCAGAAATCGGCACGCCAGCGGGGTCCTCAAAGCGGGGAGAGATGCTGGGCGATTGACTGGCGCGCACGGTGTACCGGGAATTGGGATGAGCGGCAGATCCTTTGGACGGATCCCAGCGCTCGCCGCGCCAGGTGACGAGCCCGGCGGGTGGTTCGCCGCCGATGCCCTCCCACCAAGGCTCATCCTCGGGAGTTACGCCAACGTTGGTGAAGATGGTGTTCCGGTTCAGCGCCTTCATCACGTTGGGATTGGTCTTCATGCCGGTGCCGGGAGCGACGCCGAAAAAACCTGCCTCGGGATTGATGGCGTGGAGGTAGCCATCGGAGCCGACGTGCATCCAGGCGATGTCGTCGCCGACAGTCCAGACCTTGTAGCCTTCGGATTCGAGAGCGGAGACCATCATGGCGAGGTTGGTCTTGCCGCAGGCGCTGGGGAAAGCCGCGGCCATATAGGTGACTTTGCCGCCGGGGGACTCGAGGCCGAGAATCAACATATGCTCCGCCATCCAGCCCTGCTGCCGCGCCATGTAGCTGGCAATACGCAACGCGAAACACTTTTTGCCGAGCAAGGCATTGCCGCCATAGCCCGAGCCGACGCTCCAGATCAGGCGTTCTTCCGGGAAGTGGACGATGTAGCGGCGCAGCGGGTCAAGGTCGTCGAGCGAATGAAGGCCGGGCACGAAGTCGGAGGAACTGCCGGCGCGGTCTGTGGCCACTTTGCCGATGCGCGCCATGATGCGCATGTTGGCCACAACGTAGGGACTGTCGGTAACTTCGACTCCCACTTTACTCAAAGGTGAGTTTACCGGCCCCATGATATAGGGGACGACGTACATCGTGCGGCCCCGCATCGCGCCGTCGAGCAGAGACCCTACCTTGTATTTGGCGCCATCGGGGTCTATCCAGTTGTTGGTGGGGCCGACGTCATCTTTGTCCGGCAGGCAAATGAAGGTGAGGTGTTCGGTGCGGGCCACGTCGCTGGGACTGCTGCGATGGAGATAGCAATTGGGATAAGTTTTGGGATTCAGCTGAAACGAATCCGCGTGCTTCAGCATTTCGTTGAGAATGACTTGGTTCTCAGCTTCGGAGCCGTCGCACCAGACGATGCGATCAGGCTTGGTGAGCCGAGCGGCTTGCTCCACCCAAGCCTGCATTGGAGTTCCCACAGTAGCCCCTCCCGGGAAAAACAGATGCAGCACATTAGAAAAACGAATCGAATGCGCATCCGGCCGGTCCAAAAAGCGCCTGAGAGCGCAGCCGCAGAATGGCGGGATGGTGCAGACTCGTCGCGTGTGACGGTAGTTTAAGTTATGGGTCTGGCTGTCTGCAAGTTGGGGAGGCACGAGAACCGTAAAGTCAGAGGATGTTATGATTCGGCGATGTACGCACAAAAATGGAAGGTAGAGGTGGTAATTAAAGGGGAGAAGCGGCTGTGCCCGCTCGAGTGGCTGGATCAGTTTTGCATGAGGAACTTCACCAATTCGGCGGAGTACGACGATACGCTGCCGGTCGGTGATGGCAGAATCGAGGCGAGCTTAAGGCTGACGCCGGAACGCTTTGCGGAAGGGCTGGCCGCGTGGCTGACCCAGCGCGGAAAAGGCGAAGGCGCGCCAGTGGAAGTCAAGGTAACGCGCGCGTAAGGAAACGTGCCGCGGCAGGAGGGCTATTCCGCCGGAGAGTCTGACTTTCCGCCGAGAGCGGCGCGGATAGCGGGCAGGGCCTTGCGTGCGGCGATTTCGCCGGCGCGCACCAGGTCGGGAGTTTTTGAAAAATCGTCCCAGAGGAACGGTGTCACGTCCGGCTCGATAATGATGTCCGCGTGGCGACGCCATTCCAAATCGGCGTGTTTCTGAATAATGGTGAAGGAGCGGCTGAGAACTTCGGTGAAAGTGCGCGGCTCTTCCGTGGAGGCGGACTCGAGATACACGGCGATGACGAGTTCCGCGCCCAGAAGGAATGCGCCTTCAATGGGCACGAGCGCGGTGAGGAATCCGTCGACGAGCATGCGGCCTTCGAATTTAACGGGAGCGAACAGACCGGGATAAGCGCAGGAGGCACGCAGGGCCGGACCGATAGGGCCGCCACAATAGTAGACCGGCAGACCGATATTAATGTCGGTGGCGGCGATAGCCAGGGGCGTTTTCAATTCATCGAAACGTTTCACGGGAGTGAAACGGGACAGAAACGTCTCCAGTCGATTGTTGGTGGCGAGGCCGAGCCAGGAGGGAGTCCAGCGGCCGAAGTCGGTGAACTTGGTTTCAGCGGCGATGCGCTCCATATCTTGCAGTGAGGCGCCGGAACAGTAGGCCGCGCCGATGAGAGCACCGACGCTGGTGCCGGCCACGACATCGACGGGAATTCCTTGGTCGCGAAGAACGCGGAGCACCCCGATATGCGCGATCCCTCGCGCAAAACCGCCGGCCAAAGCGAGGCCAATGCGCGGGCGCCTTCTTGGATTACGCTGATCGTCACTCGCGCCGGGGGAAATCAGGTTGTGTTCGTTCTCCGCCGTCATAACCTCTCCATTTTATGATGCGGGCGGGTTACCAAACGATCGTTTGACCGCGAAGATGCCATTTTGTAACCTGTTCTGCCGTCCCAAATTTGCTGCCGAAGGCCGTCCTATGACCCGCATACAGAAGACTGTTGTGCTGGGCGCCGGAACCATGGGTGCCCGGATTGCCGCACACTTTGCCAACGCCGGCTTGCCGTGCCTGCTGCTGGATATTGTGCCAAAGGGAGCGGGAAACTCGCCATCGGAGCGAAATAAGCTCGTCCTGGCGGGGATCGAAGCCGCGAAGAAGTCGAAGCCTGCGGCGTTTTTCACGCCGGCGCTGGCCGCTAAGATTTCCGTTGGAAATTTTGAAGACGATCTGGCGCGGATCACCGATGCGGACTGGATTATCGAAGTTGTCGCGGAAAATCTGGAGATCAAGCGAAGGCTGCTGGCCAGAGTGGCGCAGTTTCGTAAACCCGGATCGATTGTGACGACAAATACATCAGGCCTGCCTGTGCATTTGATTGCTGAGGGCTTGCCCGAAGAGTTTCAGCAACATTGGGCGGGGACACACTTCTTCAATCCGCCGCGCTACATGAAGCTGGTCGAAGTGATCCCCGGTCCGAAGACATCGCCGGAAGTATTGAACACCCTGGCGGACTTCTGCGACCGGCGGCTGGGCAAAGGCGTGGTGATCGCCAAGGACACGCCGAACTTCATCGCGAATCGCATCGGAACGTTTTCGATGCTGAATGCCCTGCGGCTGATGTCGACGCTGGGAATGTCAGTGGAGGAAGTGGACGCGTGTACCGGCCCGGCGGTGGGCTGGCCCAAGTCTGCCACATTCCGGACGGCGGATATCGTTGGGCTCGATGTGCTGACGCACGTGGTGAAGAACCTTTACGAGACCGCACCGGACGATGAATCTCGCGAGGCATATAAGATTCCCACGTTCGTGGAAGAAATGGCCAAGCGGAATTGGCTGGGTGACAAGACCGGACAGGGTTTTTATAAAAAGGTGAAAGGCGGAGCAGGCGAAAAGGAAATTCTGACGCTCGACGTGAATACGATGGAGTATCGCGCGCGGCAGAAAGCAAGATTCGCGTCGATTGAAGCGGGCAAGACGATCGAGGATACACGCGAGCGCCTGCGTGGGCTACTGACGCCGTTGTTCGAAGGGCAAAAGACCGACAAGGCGCAGCAGTTCATTTGGGGCGGGCTCTCGGAGATGTGCCTGTACGCGGGCCGAAGGATGCCGGAGATTTCCGACCACGTTGCGGACGTAGACCGCGCCATGCGCTGGGGATTCGCGTGGGAATTGGGGCCGTTTGAGATTGTCGATGCCATTGGGCTTGGAACTTTTGCCGAGCAAATCAAGAAAGAAAGCCGCAGCTTGCCGCCGATTTTTGAGAGGGCGCTGGCGGCGGGCCGGAACGCTTTTTACGAATCGCAAAAAGGCGAGAGTTCCGTTTTCAGTGTAGCGACCGGCGGTGTGGAGCAAGTGCAGGAGCCGGCTGGCATCCTGATTCTGCAGAATCTCAAGGAAGCCGGGCGCGAGGTGGAACGGAACACCGGCGCGAGCCTGATCGACCTGGGCGATGGCGTGGTGTGCTGCGAGTTCCATTCAAAGATGAACGCGATTGGTGCGGACCTGATCGCGATGATTCACAAGGGGCTAAAGCGGCTGGAGACGGATTTTGACGCCATGGTGATTGCGAACCAGGCGACGAATTTTTCCGTGGGCGCGAACCTGATGCTGGTGCTGGTGGGCGCGCAAGAACAGGAGTGGGATGAATTGCACATGGCGGTGAAACAGTTTCAGAACGTGAATTTGGCGATCAAGTATGCGCCGAAGCCGGTGGTGGCGGCGCCGCAAGGGATGGCGTTGGGCGGCGGATGCGAGATCAGTTTACATGCGGCAAAGATTCACTCGGCGGCCGAAGCGTACATCGGATTGGTAGAAACGGGGGTAGGGTTGATTCCAGGTGGCGGTGGGACAAAGGAGATGTTGATTCGTGCGAACGAAAATGCCGCATCGGGCGATGATCTGGATTTGTTCCATACACTGCGCCCAGTGTTTGAGAACATAGCGATGGCCAAGGTCGGAACAAGCGCGGAAGAGTGCAAGGATCTGGGCTACCTGCGTCGAGGCGACTCGTATTCGATGAATCGCGATCGGCTTGTGGCAGATGCGAAGCAGACCGCGCTGGCATTGGCGCGGAGCGGGTGGAAGCCGGCCGCATCTTCTTGGCAAGAAGGGGCGCAAAACACGCAGATTAAAGCGCTGGGCGAAGGGTTCCTGGCGGCCGCGAAGATGGCGATACACCTGATGGTGCGTGGAGGATACGCCTCGGACTACGATGCACATGTGGCCCGGAAGTTAGCCAATATTCTGGCGGGAGGACCGCTTTCGGCGCCGCAAATGGTGAGCGAGCAGTATGTGCTTGATTTGGAACGTGAGGCGTTCGTGTCGCTGTGTGGAGAGAAGAAGACGCAGGAGCGTATCGCATTTACGTTGAAGACGGGCAAGCCGCTGCGGAATTAAGCTCTGCACTTGCGCGCCCCGCATAAAAATGGCTAAAGTCGTATTGGCTTTGTTGTAGAAATCGGCTATTATCGTCGCCTGGAGCGTGTCATGCAGAGACTCCTGGCGCCGCGGGAAGCCGCGAACATTCTGGGTATCAGCTATCCCACACTGAAACAGTGGATCTATAAGAAGAAAATCAAGACGGCGAAGACGCCTGGTGGGCATCATCGCGTGCCGGAATCGGAGATCGACCGGCTGATTCCGAAGAAGCTGGAGCGCGGGGATATTGAAGTGCGGCGCGGAAATTTCCGGAAGATCAGTGGACGGAATCAACTGATTGGGCGGGTGGTGGGGCTGAAGTTCAGCGGCTTGCTGGCACAGGTAACGCTGGCCATCGGCGAGCAGCACATTACATCGATCATCACCGCGGATGCGGCAAAGGAATTGCGGCTGAAGGTCGGAGAACGCGCGGCGGCGCTGGTGAAGTCCACAGAAGTGATGATCCTGCGCGTTTGAGTTCAGCGAACATGCGAAACGCTTTCACACTGGGCGTGGTTTTGTCTCTCGTCGCGATGGTGGCGCCACTTGCGGCACAGACGTTGCACGTAGCTGCCGCCGCTGACCTGCAGTACACGATGGGCGACCTGGCCAGCAACTTCGAGAAGCAATCCGGGATCAAGGTGGTGGCGAGCTACGGCTCGAGCGGGAATTTCCGTTCACAGATTCAGAACGGCGCGCCATTCGATTTGTTTCTTTCGGCGGATGCAGAGTATCCGAAGCAGTTGGCTGCGGGTGGTTTTGCCGATGCGGAGACGTTGACCGTATACGCGCACGGGCACCTGGTCTTATGGGCCTCGGCGGACGAAAAGCTTGGCTTGGCGGAAAAGGGTTTTGAAACGCTGAGGGACCCGCGCCTTCATAAGATTGCGATCGCGAATCCGGAGCTTGCGCCGTACGGGCGGGCAGCGATGGCCGCGCTGGAGAAGAAGGGCCTGTACGAAGCGGTGAAATCGAAATTGATCTTCGGGGAGAACATCTCGCAGGTAGCGCAATTCGCGCAATCGGGAAGCGCGCAGGTTGGACTTCTGGCGCTCTCGCTCACGTTCGCGGACAGCTTGAAGAACGGTGAGAAATGGGAAATCCCAACGAACCTCTACCCGCCGATCGAGCAAGCGGCCGTCGTTGTAAGCGCCTCGAAGAACAAAAAAGCAGCGCAGGCGTTTCTGGATTTCGTGAAGAGCGCTGCGGGCCAGAAGATTCTGACAAAGTACGGGTTGTCGCTTAGCGACGCCGCACGATAACCATGAACATCGAGGCCATCCTTGTTTCCCTGCAGCTGGCGAGCACGGTCTCAGTTTTGCTGCTGGCGTTGTCGCTGCCGCTGGCGTACTGGCTGGCGTTTACCGCGTGGCGGGGAAAATTCTTGCTCGAGTCGATTGTGGCGCTGCCGCTGGTGCTGCCACCGACGGTGCTTGGGTTCTATGCGCTGATCGCTATGGGGCCGCGGGGAGTGCTGGGGAAGATGTGGTCGGCCATGTTCGGTCATCCGCTGGCGTTCACGTTTAGCGGACTGGTGATTGCATCGTTGTTCTACAGTCTGCCGTTCGCGGTGCAGCCACTGGTGGCCAGTTTCGAATCGCTGGATCGCAGGCTGCTGGATGCTTCGGCGATTCTCGGCGCGGGCCGTTTTCGATCCTTCCTTCGAATCGTGCTTCCATTGGCGTGGCCGGGAGTGATCACCGCTCTGGTTCTCAGCTTTGCGCATACCCTGGGAGAGTTCGGTGTAGTGCTGATGGTAGGCGGCAATCTTCCGGGAATCACGCGAACGGTCTCGATTGATATTTATGACAGGACGCAGGCACTGGATTACGCGGGCGCGCATCAGACGGCGTTGCTGCTGTTGCTGGTGTCATTCGTGGTGCTGTCGATTGTGTACGGAATCAACCGCCGGGTATGGTCACCATGGCCGCACCGCTAGACACGGCAACGTTGTCG
>Ga0335080_10009146_pt1 | contig 10350 bp, 11 predicted proteins | sample Lox_Sample_34_FD_206720 | JGI IMG/M metagenome (GOLD analysis project Ga0335080, IMG submission 206720) | Soil microbial communities from Loxahatchee National Wildlife Refuge, Florida, United States - Lox_Sample_3.4 | ecosystem: Environmental > Terrestrial > Soil > Wetlands | place: USA... | reverse complement strand
GCGTACAGCGGGGCACTCACCAACGTGAGGACCCCGAACACCAGCAGCGGAAACCACTCCGCACGCAGGTCGGCCCGGGCTCGGCGGCGCTGCGTCCGCGCCGACACGAGCATCTCCAACGCCTCGTCGGCCTGCATCCGAGCGTCTCCTTCTTCCGGCTCTCTCCGCGAACCCTCCTTGCCCGTCAGGCACTTTACGATGCAAAGTCCTTTGCTGTCAAGAGTCTGCCGGGGAGCGCCGAAAGGGGCGGGGGCGTCCTCAGAACCTGGGCGTCTCGCGGTACTCGCCGAAGACACCCTGGAGCGCCCCGACGATCTCGCCCTCCGTGCACAGGGACCGGGCGCAGTCGACCAGCAGGGGGATGAGGTTCTCGTCGGTGGCGGCCGCATCGGCGAGACGCCGAAGAGCTGCGGCCACGGCCTCGGCGTTCCTCCGGGCCCGGACGTCCTTCACGGAGGCCACCTGCCGAGTCTCCGACTCGGGTCCGATGACGAGCGTGTCGATGTCGACGTCGTCCTCGGTGACGAACTCGTTGACGCCGACCCTCACGAGGCGCCCCTTCTCGTACAGGGCCTGTTCGCGGAACGCCGCGTCGGCGATCTCGGACTGGAAGTAGCCGCGATCGATGCCGGCGAGCATCCCGTCGAGCATCGAGCCGTCGCCCATCTCTCGAATGTGGGCGAAGTACTCCTCCGCGGCCGCCTCCATGCGGTTGGTCAGCGCCTCCACGAAGTACGAGCCGCCGAGCGGGTCGATGACCTCGGCCGCACCGGTCTCGTACGCGATCACCTGCTGCGTCCGCAGCGCGATCTCCGCAGCCTTCTCGGTGGGGAGCGCGAGCACCTCGTCCAGCGCGTTCGTGTGCAGGGACTGGGTTCCGCCGAGCACGGCCGCGAGCGCCTCGATCGCCGTTCGCACGATGTTGTTCTCCGGCTGCTGGGCCGTCAGCGAGCACCCGGCCGTCTGCGTGTGGAACCGCAGTCTCCACGACTCCTCGTCCCGCGCGCCGTACACGTCGCGCAGCCACCGCGCCCAGATGCGCCGAGCTGCGCGGAACTTGGCGATCTCCTCGAAGAAGTCGATGTGGCTGTTGAAGAAGAACGACAGGCCCTGCGAGAAGACGTCGACGTCGAGCCCGCGGCGCTGCCCGAGCTCCACGTACGCGAACCCGTCCGCGAGCGTGAACGCGAGCTCCTGCGCGGCGGTCGATCCCGCCTCGCGGATGTGGTAGCCGCTCACGCTGATCGGATGGAACTTGGGAACCTCGGTCGCGCAGAACGCGATCAGGTCGCCGATCAGCCGCAGGTGCGGCCGTGGGGGAAAGAGCCACTCCTTCTGGGCGATGTATTCCTTGAGGATGTCGGTCTGCAGCGTTCCGGCCAGACCCGACCACGCGACGCCCTGCGCCTCCGCCGCCGCCAGGAAGAAGGCGAACAGGATCACGGCCGGGCCGCTGATGGTCATCGACGTCGTGATCCGGCCGAGGTCGATACCGTCGAACAGGGCCTGCAGGTCGGCCAGCGAGTCCGCGGCGACCCCGCATCGCCCCACCTCGCCCTCTGCCCGGGGGTCGTCGGAGTCCCGGCCCATCAGCGTGGGCATGTCGAACGCGACCGAGAGCCCTCCCTGGCCCTGGCTCAGCAGGAACTTGTACCGGGCGTTCGTCTCTGCAGGCGTCCCGTAGCCGGCGAACTGCCGCATGGTCCACAGCCGGCCCCGGTACATCGTCGGGTAGACGCCCCGGGTCATCGGGAACCGCCCCGGATATCCCAGGTCGCGCTCGTAGTCGACGCCGGCGACGTCCTCGGGCGTGTAGAGCGGGCGCAGCGGCTCTCCGGAGATCGTCGCGAAGTCGGCGTCGCGCTCGCCCGAACGCCGGTAGTCCTCCTCCCAGCGCTCGCGGCCGGCGGCCGCGCCGTCACCTTCCGCGTTCATCGGATCCTCGGGCATCGTCGGTTCCCGGAGCGTTCGTCCGGCGTCAGGCGCCGGTCTCGGAGTTCACATCGGCACGAACACCCGCGCGGTTCAAGACTAGCTCCGCCGCGCGATAGGGATCGATCCGCCTGGCCGCCAGGTCGGCGGCGATGCCGTCTCCCGACCGGTTCTCGAGCAGCTCCCCCACCTCGCGACTGAACCGGGCCGCGACCATCGCCTGCACCTCCTCGATCGTGCGGCGGCGGCGGCGCTCGTCGAGCGACCCCGTCGCCTCGGCGTGCTCGCGATGCCGCTCGACCGCCGCGAGGAGGTCGTCGATGCCGTCTCCCGCGACGGCCGACGTCACCATCACCGGCGGTACCCACGCGCCGTGCTCCCCCATGCGGAGCATCTGGTTCAGCTCGCGCACGGTGTCCCGCACGTCGCCGAGGTCCGACTTGTTCACGACGAAGACGTCGGCGACCTCGAGGATCCCCGCCTTGGCCGCCTGCACCGCGTCTCCCCAACCGGGCGCCACGACCACGAGGGTCGTGTCCGTGGCCGCCGCGACCTCCACCTCGGCCTGCCCCACGCCGACGGTCTCGACGACGACGAGGTCCTTGCCCGACGCGTCGAGGATGCGGATCGCCTCGGGCGCGGCGAGCGCCATCCCACCCAGGTGTCCCCGCGTCGCCATCGAGCGGATGAACACGCCGGGGTCGGTCGCGTGCTCCTGCATGCGGACGCGGTCGCCGAGCAGCGCGCCGCCGCTGATCGGCGACGTCGGGTCGATCGCGAGCACCGCGACGGTCTTGTCCGCGCCGCGCAGCGCGCCGACCATGGCGTTCGCCAGGCTCGACTTCCCCACGCCCGGGGGGCCCGTCACGCCGATCGTGTGCGCGCCGCCGGTGAAGGGGAACAGGCCGGCGGAGAGCGCCGCGAGGTCGGCGGAGCCGTCTTCCACCATCGAGATCGCGCGGGCCACGGCCCGCCGATCCCCGGACCGCACGCGCTCGACGAGCCGATCGACCTCCACCGGCACAGGGTACCCGGAGCCTTGCGGCCGATACGGATGCCGCGGCTAGGATCTCGGGCGTGGACGAGGCGGCGCTCACCGACCTGCACGTGCACACCGAGTGGTCGAGCGACGCTCCGCTCGGCTCGATGGAGCGAACGTGCGAACGCGCCGTCGCGGCGGGCCTTCCCGTGATCGCGTTCACCGACCACGCGGATTTCGACGGCACGACGCCGCCGCTCGACCTCGACGGCTACCTGGAGACCGTCGACCGGTGCCGGGCACGGTTCCCGCAGCTTCGTATCCTCACCGGCGTCGAGCTCGGCGAGGCCCACCGCTTTCCCGCCGAGGCCGACGCGCTCCTGAGGCGCCACCCGCTCGACATGGTGCTCGGGTCGTGTCACTGCATCCCGGTCGGCGACAGCCTCGCCAATATCGGCGAAGGGGACCTGCTCGAACCGTCCGTCGCGGCCGGCAACGTTCGCGCGTTCTTCGCCGAGACGCTCGCGCTGGTCGAGGACGCGCCGGTGTTCGCCGCACTCACGCACCTGGACTACCCGAAGCGGTACTGGCCTCACCACGCTCTTCGCTACGACGAGCGCGACTTCGAGGAGGAATACCGGGCGGTCCTGGCGGCGGCCGCGCGCGCCGGCGTCGCGCTCGAGATCAACGCCAACCAGGGCTCGCTCGACCACGGGCCGTGCCCCGGACCACTCGTCGTTCGCTGGTGGTGGGAGGCGGGCGGTGACGCCGTCACGTTCGCGAGCGACGCCCACCGGCCCGACCACCTCCTCGCCGGGTTCGACGTGGTGCGCGGGATCGCCCAGGCGGCGGGGTTTCGCGCGGCCGCGCACGACTTCGGGTTCTGGCTGCGGCGAGCGCCGGCGGCTACCGCCGGCTCGTGAAGATGAACACGAACCCGATCAGGTTGAACGTCGCGTGCGCGCTCATGGACGCCAGCAGGCTCCCCCGCCGCTCGTAGAGCAGCGCGAGGCCGACGCCCACGCAGAACAGCGGGGGCAGCAGGACGAAGAACGACCACCCCTGCAGATGTCCCAGTGAGAACAAGGCCGCGGAGATGAGCGCGGCCGGCCAGACCGCGAGCCCGCGGCGCAGCCCGCGGTAGAGCATTCCCCGGAAGAGCAACTCCTCGCCGAACGGCGCCAGGAACACGACACCGAACCCCGTGATCCACAGCCAGGGGCCGGTCACGGCGAGGGGGACCTGGTCGGGCGAGGACGGTTGGTGGCCGGTGAACAGCTGGTACACGTACGCGACGGCGACGCCCACGACGAACGCGAGCACGTACAGGCCGAGGCCGGACGGGATCCCGGCGGCCAGGTCCCGGAGGGGCTGGGTCGGCGGTCCCAGGACCCACAGCGGCGCGGTGCCGTGGACGACGCGGATCCAGAAGAGGACGCAGATCGCGAACGCGAGCTCGCCCACGATCAGCGTCGCCACGTACGAAGGGCCGTCGTTCGCGGTGAGATCGATGAGCCCCGCGGCCTGCATGAGCACGAGCACGACCGCCGTGACGACGTTCGCGGCCACGTACACGACGAGCGCCTCCCACCACTTCCACGTCGCCTCCGGAAGGCGCTCCACCACGGTGTCCGAGGCGGGGGCCCCGGACCAGAGCGGGGTCTGTGTCACCGGCGCGCCCGCCGACGGCGGTGGCGGGATCGGGGGGGGCGGCGGGGCCGGCACGGGGGCCGGGGGCGACTCGGCGCCCGAACCCTCGGGTCGGCCCGTTTCGGGCGGTTGCGCGGCGCTCATGGTCAGCCATCCTAATTCCAGGGTTGTTCTTTCTTCGGCCTCCACGCTCCCGGACACGACCGGGCGTATCATCCGGTCCCCCTGTGTGAAGCGTGTGAAGAATGAAACTCGTCACCTATGACCGAGGGGGCGCGCGGCGCCTCGGTGCGTGGGTTGCGGGAGCGGTCGTCGACCTGCCCGACGCGGTCGGCCACCCGGCCTTCCCCGCCACCCTCGAGGCCCTCGTCGCCCGAAGCGGCGGCACGACGCTCCACGCCGCCCGTGACGTGCTCTCCGACTCCGACGTGGTGGAGGAGTTCACGGTTCCGGGCGCGCGCCTGCTCGCGCCGCTGCTCCCCTCGTCGATCCGCAACTTCCTCGCGTACGAGCGAGACCACGAGATGCCCGTGTACTACAAGGGGAATCACCGCAGCGTCGTCGGGCCCGACGAGGAAGTCCCTTGGCCCGAGTTCACGCAGGAGCTCGACTACGAGCTCGGCGTCGGCTGCGTGATCGGCAAGCCGGGGCGCGACGTCTCGCCGGAGGACGCGAGCCGTCTCGTGTTCGGATACACACTCGTCAACGATTGGTGCGCGCGCGACGTCCGCCGCGCGGAGACGGCAGGGGGCCTCGGGCCCGCGAAGAGCTCGGACTTCGCGACGTCGCTCGGACCGTGCATCGTGACCGCCGACGAGCTCGATCCCGCCGACCTTCCGCTTGTGGCCCGTGTCGACGGCGACGTCTGGTCCGCCGGCAACCTGAGCGATGCGAGGTGGAGCTTCGCCGACCTCATCGCATACGTGTCCCGGGACGAGGAGGTCCTTCCGGGGGACGTCTACAGCTCGGGAACCTTCACCGGCGGCTGCGGCCACGACCTCGGACGGCGGCTGAGTCCTGGACAGGCGGTCGAGATCGAGGCCGAGGCGATCGGCGTCCTGCGCAACACGCTCGGCCGGCCGGGCGTGCCGAGCCGGCGCCTCACGACGCGCGCCCCCGGCGGCGCGGTGACGCGCCTTTCGCTCCTCTAACCGGACGCCGCGGCCCGCACCGCCGCAGTCAGTCCGGCCGCGGTGTACGCGCTCGCCGGCGCAGGCTTCCCGTTGATGAACAGGGTCGGCGTCTGGTTCACGCCCGCCTGCGACGCGAGGTCGGTGACGTGCCGCACGAACGGCAGGTACGTCTGATCCTTGACGCAGGACGCGAAGCCCGAACTCGTGACGCCGGCCGCCGGCCCGAACGACGTCAGCGTCTGGGTCGTCAGGGCGCCCGAGTTCTCCGGCGCCTGGTGGTCGAAGAGGTAGTCGTGGTACGCCCAGAACGAACCCTGCCCGCTGCAGTACGCGGCGTTCGACGCGAGCTCGCTCTCGTTCCCCAGGAACGCCATGGGAACGTAGGCGAACCGGATCGTTCCGTCGGCGACCAGCTTCTGGATCGTCGGTCCGACGGTCTGCTGCAGCTCGCGACAGTGGGGACACTGGAAGTCCCCGTACTCGGTCACGGTGACCTTCGCGGTCGCGTCGCCCTCGATGACGGCGCCGCTCGCCGCCGCGAACGCCGGCCGGACGATCGATCCCGCGCCGTGCGACGAGCGCAGCGCCTGCACCGCGACGCCGATGCCGACGACCACCACGATGGCGCTCAGCGCCAGCGCCGATCGCCGACGCGACGAGCCCGTCTCACCCCGGCGGCGCGCCGCGCGGTTCGGTCCACCCCCATGGGGCCTCGTCCGTGCCGTCTGCTTCGCGTTGGCCGGCCGGTGCGACGCGCCGCCCTTGGGACGGGCACCGCGGCTCTTGGTCTTCGAACCACTCATCCTCGCTCCACCTCCACGGCGAGCCGGCTCCGCGGCCGCCACGCGAGCCACGCCGACAGCGCCATCAGGCCGACGTCGCGGGTGATCTCCTTCGCGTACGTCGTCCAGTCCACGCCGGCGGCGGTGCCGCCGCCGCCGAAGCATCCGCACGAGATCGACAACCCGCGCGCCCAGGCCGACGCGACGGAGACGACGAACACGCTCAGGAGCCCGAGCGAGAGCCACGCGGCGAGGCGGGTGCGGATGCCGAGCAGCAGCAGGGCGGCGACGGCGAGCTCGAGGAACGGAAGTCCCCACGCCACGGGGCGAACCAGCGCTTCGGGGAGCAACCGGTAGGCGCGAACGGCGATCACCGACTGCGCCGGGTCGAGGATCTTCGCCAGGGCGGCCCACAGCCACACCGCACCCAGCACCAGCCGGACACCCGTCGATACCCAGAGAAGAGCGGGACGGCGGGCGCCGCCCGCGCCCGCGGTCGCCGGCGACCGCGTCGCTTCCGTGGAGCTCACGCTGAGATGATCGGCCGTCCGCCTGAGAGTCGGATGAGGGCGGCAGGACCGGGAGATTCGGGCCGGTCGGCCCCTTCTCGATCGCGAGGACCCGGAATGGGACCCGCGCCGGGCGGCCCGAACGACCACAGGCGTCGGGCGGCCCGGACGACCGCAGGCGTCAGGAGCGCTGCTTCTTGACCGCGCCGCGCTCCTTCGCCTGGCGGGTCTCGCGCTCCTTCTTCCTCTTCTCCCGGTCGTGCGCCCAGCGGACCCGCTTGCGATCTCCTCTGCCCATTCGATCCCTCCGCTCCGGCCGGCTCCCACCGGCCGGCTCTGTCTCGTGTTCAGCGCTCCGCCGGATCGCCTCCGACGGCGAGCTCGGCGCTTCGCTTGCAGGCCGCGTCGATCGCGTTCAGGAACGCGGCCCGAACGCCGGCCTCCTCCAGGTGACGGATCGCCGAGATGGTGGTGCCGCCCGGCGAGGTCACCATCTCGCGCAGCTCCACCGGGTGGCGTCCGGTGTCGCGCAGCATCTTGGCGGACCCGAGCATGGTCTGGACGATCAGTTCGGTCGCGACGTCGCGCGAGAGCCCGAGCAGGATGCAGGCCTCGATCATCGCCTCGGCCAGCAGGAAGAAGTAGGCGGGGCCGGACCCGCTCGTCGCCGTGACGGCGTCCTGATGCTTCTCGGGAAGGCGGATCACCCTTCCCACCGCCGACAGCAGCTCCTCGGCGACCGTCAGGTGTTTGTCGGTGGCGGCCGATCCGGGACTCACCACCGACATCGCCTCGTCGACCAGCACCGGGACGTTGGACATGGTCCGCACGACCGGGATGCCGGGCGGCAGGAGACCTTCGATGAACGATGTCCGGATGCCCGCGGCGAAGGAGATCACGAGGTGGCGCGGCTTCACCGATCCTGCGATCTGCCCGAGCAGGGCCTCCATGTCCTGGGGTTTGACCGTGAGCACGATGGTGTCGGCCCAGGCGACGGCCTCGGGGTTGTGCAGCGTGGCCTGGACGCCGAGACGCTCCTCGAGCTCGGCGGCGCGCTCCTCGCGCCGGCAGGTGACGATCAGCTCGTCCTTGCTTCGGCCTCCGGCGCGCACGATGCCCGACGCCAGCGCCTCGCCCATCCGGCCGCCGCCGAGGAAGGCGACCCTTCGATCTCCCTCACGGTCGTCGCTCACGTCCATCACCCCTCTTGGATCAGCCCCGCACCCGCAGGGCGTTCGACACGAAGAACCATACGTTCGCCGGTCGCTCGGCCAGCCGCCGCGTCAGATAGGGATACCACTGGGTGCCGTACGGAACGTACACGCGAACGGGCTCGCCGCCATCCACGAGCTCGGCCTGGAGGTCCCGCCGGATGCCGTACAGCATCTGGAACTCGTACCGGTCGCGGCCCAGGCCGGTCCGGTGGACGTACTCCCGGGCGCCCGAGACCAGGCGCTCGTCGTGAGTCGCCAGGTGCACCGCGCTCCCCCGTTCGAGCAGCGCCTTGGTGGCCGAGATGTAGCTCCGCGAGACCTCGGCCCGCCGCTGGAAGGCGGTCTCCCGGGGCTCGAGGTACGCGCCTTTGGTCATGCGCACGACCGCGTCGGGTCCGGCGATCCTCTCGACGTCGGCGGCGGTTCGGTGAAGGCAGGACTGGAGGGCCACGCCCACCGGATGGCGGGAGCGAAGCGCCAGGTAGAGGTCGAGCGTGCGGTCGACGTACTCGCTCGCCTCCATGTCGATCATGACGCGCATCGGAGGATCCTGTTCCTCCGCGGCCTGGAGGACGCGCACCATGTTCTCGGCACAGACGTCGATTCCCGAGTCGAGCCCGAGCTGCGTGAGCTTCACGGAGACGATGCAGTCGACCCCCGGCGTCTCACGACATCGCCGGATCGCTTCGATGTAGGCATCGGCCGCCACGGCCGCCTGTTCGCTCGAGGAGACGTTCTCGCCGAGGTGGTCGAGGATCGTGGAGATCCCGCCCTGCGCGAGGAGTTCGGCCGCGGCGATCCCGTCCTCGAGCGAATCCCCCGCCACGAACCTGCCCGCGAACCGCCTCCCGACCGTAGAGCCCTGGATGAGCCGACGAACGGTGGACTGCTCGGTCGTCCACAGAATCGGAGCGCGGATCAGTCCGGTCACGCCGGCAGCCTCGGATCGAGCACGACCGGAGTATAGGCAGGGCCGGGAGACCGGCCGTCAGGAGCGAACGGCCCCAAAAAGATGAGGCCCGAGGGACCTCCGGCTCGCCGCCGACCGAAGCCGGCTGCCACCTTCGACCCCTCGGGCCAAGTGCCCCGAGCAACCTCTCACGGCTGTCTCGGTTTCCTTATGATCGCCCCTTTCGTTGGGCTTTGGGGCGTCCCGAGCCTCCCCACACGCACAGCTAGTTGGCCTTCCCAACCGTACGCGCAGGTGCGCCCAGTTCGCCTTACGGCTTTCCCAGGGGGCTCCATTCGGTTCCCTGACTCAGCCGCTCCGACTGCTCGGAGCAAGGCGTATCCTACGGATCGGCAAATCCGCGTCAAGGCGCCAAAACCCCTGGTGGGCAGTCATTCCCGCAGGTCAGAGGCCACGACGCCGCGGCGAATTCGGAGTGACAAATCCGCGCCGCGAAACGTCCGCGCTGGTCAGGAGCCGCGCGACGATGTCTGCGCGGCCGCGAACTCGTCCCGGTTCACGCTCATCACGACGCGGTCGACCCACCGGCCCTCCTTCCACGACCGGTCGCGAAGACGGCCGTCGCGGACGAACCCGCACGCCTCGTACACGTGCATCGCCTTCTCGTTGTCGCCGAGCGACCACAGCTCGACCTGCCACAGGTCGTAGCGATCGAAGGCGTAGGCGAGCAGCGTTCGCACCGACTCGCGCGCGTAGCCGTTCCCCCAGAACTCGGGCTCGCCGATGTAGAGGTAGAGCGAGGCGACGCGGTCGCGTCTGCGGAACTGGTTCAGGCCGATCCGGCCGATCGCGTGTCCGTCGACCACGATGGTGAGGGCCACGCCCTCCTCGCGCGAGCGGCGCACGTCCTCTCGGACGTCGTCCAGCGAGAACGGGCGCTCGTAGTCCATGTTCCTCCAGATCTCGGGCTGGTTCATCCACCGGTGAATCGAGGGAACGTCGGACTCCTCGACGGGGCGGAGCAGGACACGTTCGCCGCGGATCACGGCGCAAGCCTACCGCCGGGGGACGCTCGCGAGATGCGAAGGCTCAGGCGGGGCGGTTCAGGTGCGGAGGCTCAGGCGGGGCGGCCGGCCAACTCGAGGTAGACGCGCCCGATCTCTCCGGCCGTGGCTTCCCAGGAGAAACCTGCGGCGTGGGCGCGCGCGCCGCGAGACAGCCGTTCGGCGAGGTCGGGGTCG
>Ga0335080_10009144_pt1 | contig 10350 bp, 8 predicted proteins | sample Lox_Sample_34_FD_206720 | JGI IMG/M metagenome (GOLD analysis project Ga0335080, IMG submission 206720) | Soil microbial communities from Loxahatchee National Wildlife Refuge, Florida, United States - Lox_Sample_3.4 | ecosystem: Environmental > Terrestrial > Soil > Wetlands | place: USA: Florida... | reverse complement strand
AGCTTCGGGATTCCGCCGCGGAAAAGATCGACCGCGCGCGCCGCTTGCTTCCGGAATTTTCTCTGAACGGCGAACTTTGTGAGTCTCAGAATAAAGACAAAGAGAAAGACAAAGGGAACGACAAAGGGAAAGAAGATCCGAAACAGCGCGAGCCGGAGGCCGGCACCGCAGACCAGAAAGACAACGACAAAGACAAAGACGAAGACGACGGAATCGCGAGAGAAAACGATGATGACGGGAAGATTCTCCTCGTGATCAGGAACCTCGCGCCCGGCGAGACTTCGCTGCACAGCTCGCACAACGAGACGGTTGCTTTTTGCCTGGGCGACGAAGCCTTCCAGCGCGGCGATTTCAAGTACGATCTGAGAGTCGATGCGCGCAAGCCGGGCAAGATCAAGGTCGAGGGTGCCGTCATTCCGTTTGTGGCGCCGGTAGCCGGGCAGGAGTTGAGGAGCAGGACTGAGCGGTAGCCCATCGCCGATTTGCCGCTGGCGTCATTCAGTTGTTGTTGGCGTCGTGTTTGGATTTCCTGCCCGATTTATCCTCCCATTCGATTTTGTTTTCAGCCAGCAGCACGCGAAGTCTGGCGATCAGCGCCACGAGTTTTTTCGAACTGTTTTCGGCGGCGATCTGGGAACACAATTCCCGGATAGTTTCCGATTGCATGACCGCCAGATTGTACGAACCGGAACATCCGGTGTCTGTACAGGGAGTTCTCTAGAACTTTCGTGGTGGGCGTCGCTGCTTTAGCCGCTGCAGCGGCAGCATCTTTCAAACGGAACCACTACCAGCCACACCGCCCCCTAACCTCCGCCCTCTCCCCCGTGCTAGACTCGCTTGAGCCACTTCTGTGCGGATGCGCATCCTCACCCGCTACATCCTGGGAGAAGTCGCCTCCCACGCGCTCATCGGCGCTGCCGTCTTCACGTTCATCCTATTTACCCGCGACCTCGGCCGCATCCTCGAACTCGTAGTCCGCAACAGCGCCCCGCTTCCCAGCATCGCCCAAATCTTTTTCTACACCGTTCCCGTCGCCCTCACCTACACCATTCCCATGGGCGTCCTGGTCGGCATTCTCATCGGCATGAGCCGCCTCTCCGCCGACAGCGAAGTCACCGCCATGCGCGCCAGCGGCCTCAGCGTGTGGTCCTTCCTGCGCATCTGCTCCATCTTTGTCGTCGCCGCCTGGCTCCTCGCTCTCGCCAACAGCGTATACGTCGCGCCCCGTTCGCTCGCCTCGCTCGATGAACTCCAGAGCAAGCTCCGCTCCTCTCAGGCTTCCTTCGAAGTTCAGCCCCGCGTCTTTTATGAAGGCTTCCCCAAGACCGTCCTCTACGTCGAGGACGTCAAGGCAATGTCTGGCGGCGCACTCTGGAAGGGCGTCTTCCTCGCCGATCTCACCGACCCCGCTTCCCCGCGCATTACTCTGGCCCGCGAGGGCGTCCTCGTCAGCCAGGCTCCCGACTCCCTCGACCTTCACCTCACCAGCGGCTCCATCCACGAAACCGATCCCGCCAACGCCGATCGCTATCAGATTTCAACTTTCGACACCACCGATATCCCCATCCAGATTCCCCCCGCCGGCAACAATCAGCAGAGTGAACCGGCAACCCTCAGCGAGATGAACCTGTCCGAACTGCTGCGGGCCGCCAACAGCGCCGACCCCAACACCCGCCGCTGGACGCTGATCGAATTCCATCGCCGCTTCGCCCTGCCCACCGCCTGCCTCGTTCTGGCCATGGTCGGCATTCCGCTCGGCCTCTCTTCCAAAAAAGGCGGCAAGTCGAGCGGCTTCGTCCTCACCATTCTTCTCGTCTTTCTCTATTATTCGCTGTCTCTCATTGGAGTCTCGCTCGCGCGCCAGGCTCGTGTCTCGCCCGCCGCCGGCGTCTGGCTCGCCGATTTCCTCTTCCTCGTCGGCGGCGCGTTCCTGCTCTGGCAATCGGAACGGCGTCCCATCAGCCTTTCCTGGCTCCGCTTTTCGAAACACAAGTCCTCTCTCGTCGAAGGTTCACCCTATCCGCTCCAGGAAAACGGACCGCCCGGCCAAAACGGGCCCTCCACTCTTGGACTCGCGGCCGAAACCGCCGAAGAGGAATCGTCCGCCACTTCCCCCTTCATCCAGGCCTTGCGCTTCAACCGCCCCCCCGATCCCCGGCGCGGCCCAAAGACCTGGCGTCTCTTCAATCTTCAGTTTCCGACCATCCTCGACGATTACGTCATGCGCGATTTCCTGCTCTATCTCGCCATGATCGGCGGCGCTTTCGTCATGCTCCTCCTCGTCTTCACCCTCTTCGAGTTGCTCGGCGACATTCTCCACAACAGCATCTCCGTGCTCACCGTCGGCGAGTACCTCCTCAACGTCACGCCCTATTTCCTCTACTATCCGATCGCGCCCATGAGCATGTTGCTGGCCGTGCTCGTCACCTTCGGCTTGCTCCAGCGCTCCAACGAAATCACCGCCATCAAAGCCACCGGCATCAGCCTCTATCGCATCGTGATTCCCGTCATCCTCGCCTCCTGCGTCGTCGCCGGCCTCCTTTTTGTTTCCGATCAGTTCTACCTCCCCTACACCAACAAGCGCCAGGACGAACTGCGTAACCGCATCAAGGGCAAGCCCGCCCAAACCTACCTTCGCCCCGACCGCAAGTGGATCTTCGGCCAACACAACGACATTTACTACTACCAGCTCTTTGATCCCGATCGCGACACCTTTGGCGGCGTCTCCGTCTTTCAATTCGATCCGCACACCTTCCAGATCACCCACCGCATCGCCGCCGCCCGCGCCCATTGGTCCGGACCGATGGGCCGCTGGGTGTACGAACAAGGTTGGGAACGAAGCCTGATCGGCCCCGCCATCGAGAACTACCGCAAGTTTGACGTCGCCACGTATCCGCAGCTCGCGGAGGCCCCGGCCTATTTCAAGAAGGAAGTGAAGCAGTCGTCGGAGATGAACTACGAAGAACTGCGGCGCTACATCCATGACCTGGAGCAGAGCGGCTTCGACGTTGTGCGCCTGCGCGTTCAGCTCCAGAAAAAAATCGCCTACCCGCTGATCACCCTGGTCATGGCGGTGCTGGCAATCCCCTTCGCTCTCTCCGCGGCCAAGCGCGGCGCACTGGCGGGCGTGGCAACGGCCATCGGAATCGGCGTTGTCTATTGGACGATCTCAGGTTTGTTCGAAGCCATGGGCAACCTCAGCCAACTCCCGCCCACGGTAGCCGCCTGGTCCCCCAACGTAGTCTTCGGCTTCATAGGAGGCTACCTCATCCTGCGCATGCCAACCTAGCCAAGTAATCTGCAATTGGGAGATTGGGAAATTTTGTAATTTTGTAATTTGGTAATTTGGAAATTTGGGAATTGGGTAATTTAGTAATTCGGAAATTGAGTAATTTGGAATTGAGTAATTGGGAAATTTAGTAATTGAGTAATTGAAAACCTTCTCCACCCAAGATGCGAGAGAGCGTGTTTCCGGGATCTCTACGTCGCCAAGGTTTTGAAATTACAAAATTACCAAATTACAAAATTACAAAATTACAGAATTTCTAAATTACTCAATTACTAAATTTCCCAATTACTCAATTCCAAATTACTCAATTTCTCAATTACTAAATTACAAAATTACCAAATTACAAAATTACAAAATCCCCCAGTTCTCTACTTTCCCGCTAGCCCATACGGGTTCCCCGGAGGAAAAATCATCGGCGCCAGCGGAGCCACCAGCGCGCCGCTCGTTAGATTCACGATGTAGCCAGAAATCGTGCTCTGCCCGTTGTTCGACACATAGAGATATTCGTTGCTGGTGTTGTCGCTCCCATGCATCGCCAGCGCCACCGGCCCCGCCCCCGCCGGCTGCAAGCTGAGCTGGGTCAGGACTCCCGTGCTGGTATTCATCTTGAACGCGTACACATTGTTGCCCACGTTGCACCCAATATAGAGGAAGCTGTTCGTCGGGTCGGTCAGCATGGCAATCGGATTTTGTCCCACCGTGGTGGGCTTCCCCACCACTGCCAGACTTTCGTTGTTCGCATCCTGCTGCGTGCACGGCCCCTGCGCCTGCGTGCAAACCTGAAACGTGCTTACCGAACCGGTCACCGCCGCCTGGGCCCCCACATACACAAACACTCCGCCAATATTCTGGTTCGCCGGATTGGTATTCACCGCTTTCACGGAAATCGGATTCGGCGCCTGCGACGCATACGGCGACGCCGATTGCTGCGTCAGGTTCCCCGAGGAATCGATCGAGAAGACGCTCAGCTCGCTGTCATTGTGCTTGCTCGTCAGGTCAAGGTTGCTGGTCACGAACAACATCGTCTGGGAGGGGCCCCCGTTGAATGCGAACGTGATAATCGAAACCGCTGTCGGCATTCGGCTCAGCACATACGGGCACGGCCCATCAAGGGCCTGGCAGGTGTTCCCAATCAATGACACGCTCGTCGAACCCGGCGTCGTGCTGTAGATCGAGATCAGCGGACAATCGTTCGTGTCCGGATCGTACGGCTGCCCATCCTGGAGGCAATCGGTAGGGTTCGCAATTCCCCCGCTGATCACCGCCATCAGGTCTCCCGCCGTCGTCGATGCCATCGCCAGCGCCGTCTGCCCAGGCTGTGAGGTGGCGACTGTGACGGGCTTCGACAAACTCCCGTCCGAGTTCACCGTGAAGCCGGTCAACGCCTGCTGGTTCAACACGAAAGCTGTCGCCGCCGTCGGGTCGAGCGAAATTGTCAGTGGCAGCCCGCACGTCGAATCCGGACACGTATCCGCCAGATTGTTGGTGATCAGCGAAAGCTCGCCGCTCCCAAGGTCCACCGCATAAGAACTTACGTTGAACAACGATTGGCTCACCACGTACAACAGCCCCGCCGGGCGATCGCTTCCGCTCCCGCAGCTCATCAGCACCGCGCTCACGGCAAATAGGCCCGCCAATCCCACCACGATCCCTGTTTTCTTTAACATCCACTCTCCTAGTTGAATCGGCTCATCTCATTTGTCATCCTGAGCGAAGCGAGGTAAGCGAAGCGAGCCGAACAAGTCGAAGGACCCCTACCGCGCTCTCTGCACTCGAACCACATGTTCCTGTTTCAGGTCGCCCATCACCCGAGGGTCCCTTTTTCGGTGAAATATATTTGTATTAGGAATGGGCGGGAAGAGCAACCGCAGCACCAGCCGGAATTCGGATTTCGACCTCCAACCCGCCCTCTTTTCGGTTGGATGCGCTGATTTGCCCGCCGTGTAACCGAATGGCTCGGTCCGCGATCGACAACCCCAATCCCGCCCCGCCCGTCTGCGGATTGCGGGCGTCGTCCAGCCGGAAGAACGGCTCAAATATCTTCGCCAAAGCCGCGTCCGGAACGCCCGGCCCCGAGTCGGAAACCCGAATCACCATCTCCTCCCCGTTCGGCCCGCTCTGCCGCTCCAGGTTCACTTCGACCGTTGTCCCTGCCGCCGTATACCGTGTCGCATTTCTCACCACGTTTTCCACCGCGCTGCGCAACAGGTCCGGGTCCGCCTCCATGAGAAATTCATCGTCGCCGTCCGCCGCCACGCGAATCTGGCGGCCCGCGTTTTCATACTCGGCGTCCTGGCCAACGTTTTCCACCAGTTCCCGCAACGACAGGTTGCTCTTGCGCAGCGCGTCGGCGCCCGACTCCAGCCGCGCGATCGTCAGCAATCGCTGAATCAGTTGGTTCAGGCGGTCGGCCTCCAGCTCGATTCGATTCAGCTGCCCTTCAATCTCCGGAGTCGCCCGCTGCCGCGCCAGTCCGAGCGCCACGCTCAACCGCGCCAGCGGCGACCGCAATTCGTGCGATACATCCTTCAGCAGCCGCGACTGCGCATCGACCAGCCCCTCCAGACGTTCCGCCATGCGGTCGAAGTCGCGCATCAGCTCGACCATCTCGCCGCGCGGCCCTCCCTCCGGCGCACCCGTCCGCGCCGTCAAATCGCCCGCCGCTAGGCTCTGCGCCGCCTGCCGCAGCCGCGCCACCGGACGCGTCATCGACCGCGCCAGCGGATAACACACCAGCCCCGACGAGATCACCGCAATCATGATCCCCAGCCCGGGAATTTCGTGCGGTCCAAAAAAAACCCGCGGCCCAGGCGGCATCTCCAGCACCAGCGTGTACCTCTTTCCGTCCAGCGTCAGCGCCTGCCGCTTGATCCGGTCCGGCATCAGATTGTCCAGCCATCCCCGGTGAAACGCCACATTCCGCCGCGAGTCTTCAATCCACGGCGGAACATGCTGGTGGCCCGTCAGCTCTTTTCCCGCCGGATCGAACACAAACGCCCGCACATGCTCCCGCCGCCACAGGTCCTCAAGATAGTCGTGCGCCGCGTGCGGCCCCCCGCTCTGGTACGCGTTCACCGTCTCCGCCAGAATCTCCGGCTCCTGCGCCTCAATTCCCCGCCGCGAAGGATTCAGCGCAATCGTCGCCAGAATCGCCAGGATCAGAAACAGCGCCTGCGCCGCCCAGAACGATAGAAAAATCCTGACGAAAAGACTCTTCATAATTCAGCCGCTACAACCCCCGAAACCTCCCGATCCGTCCCTCCCCGCCACCTTCCAGAACTCGCAACTATTTCTTCCCCTTCGCCGGCCGCGCAAACATATACCCCACCCCGCGAATTGTCTTGATGTGATCCCCGTTCTCTTCCGAATCCCCCAGCTTCCGCCGAACCTTGCTTACGTGCATATCGATGCTCCGGTCGAACGGCATAAACTTCCGGCTCAGCACCGCATTCACCAGCCGCTCCCGCGTCACCACTCGCCCCGCCTCGCGCAACAGCACTTCCAGCAGATTGAATTCCACCGATGTCAGATCCACCGCCTGCCCCGCCCGCGCCACCGTCCGAGTCGCCGGATCCAGCTCCACGTCCCCGACATTCAACACCTCCGGCGCAGCATCCGCCGCCTTCACCGGCTTGGTCCTCCGCAGAATCGCCCGGATCCGCGCCACCAGCTCCCGCGGATTAAACGGCTTCGGCAGATAATCGTCCGCCCCGATCTCCAGCCCCACAATCCGGTCCACATCCTCGCCCCGCGCCGTCAGCAGCAGCACCGGTATCTTCGAGACGCTCCGGATCCGCCGCAGCACCTCAAACCCGTTGATCCCCGGCAGCATCACGTCCAGCACCACCAGCGTAAACTCGTTCGTCAGCGCCGCCTGCAGCCCGCGCTCCCCGTCATGCGCCGCCTTCAGGCTGAACCCCTCCGCCGTCAGGTACTCCTCGATCAGCCCGCACAATTCCACGTCATCGTCGATGACCAGTATCCGTTCCATTCTTCTATTCATCTAACACCTCCCCGGCCCGCCAGGCAGTAAAGATTTGTAAGAACAGCCGCTGCCCGCTGATTCTCAATTCCCTCTTCCCAGCCCCCGCTTCTTCCCAACCAACCACCACCCACCCACGAAAGCCTTTACAAATCTTTACTCGCCTTGACCATTTCTTTACCACCACTTATCGAAAAAAGTGTTCTCATCTGCGTATCGGATCGCACTGCCCGGTCTCGTACTGCAACGGCCGCAAGGCCGCTAGATCGAAGATCCTCAGGAGAAGAAAATGAAATCAGTCCGCTTGCTTTCCATCGCCGCCCTCGTCTTGCTCGGCGTCGCCGGTCTCTTCGCCCAGGGCATGCACGGCCACGGGCCCGACGGCGAATTCACCCACCTGCTCGGCTTCTACGCCGACAAGCTCGACCTTAGCTCCACCCAGCAGGAACAGATGAAGGCCATCTGGGCCAAGGAAAAACCCGCCGTTCAGCCGCTCATGCAACAGATGCGCCAGAACCACACGGCGATGAATACTCTTCAGGCCAGCGGTCCGTTCGACGAAGCCAAAACTCGCGCCCTCGCCACCCAGAACGCCCAGACCATGATCGAACTCGAGGTCCAGCATGCCCGCATCAAGTCCGAAATGCTGCAGCTCCTCACCCCCGATCAGAAAACGAAACTTCAGCAGCTTGAGGCCGAGCACGAGTCGCGCATGAAAGATCACATGCCGCCTCCGGCCTCCGACTAGTTCCATCTTCCCTGACTCTCTCTCCTAGCCCGGGCGGGGCAAATTTTCGCAAGCGCCCCGCCCGGAATTTTTTTGAGATCACCGCATCCCGACGCCTCCATGCACGAAGCCGACCTCCTCTACTCCGGCCTGATCGCCACCGCCCTCATCCTCTCCATCTGGACCGCCGCCCTCCTCACCGCCGCCTGCATCTTCTTCGCCCCAACGTTCCTCACCCGACGCGCCCACCTCCGCAAGCCATAAAGGTCTTTTGCAGGTTTTAACTGATAGCTGATAGCTGACGGTTGACGGCTGATAGCTGACGTCTAGTCCGCCGCTGCTACAATCTGATCCATACCCCCATGCTCCCCGCCCGCCTGCGCCCCCTCGTCCCCTATCTCAAGCGCCATCGCCTCGGCCTCCTGCTCGGCGGCCTCTGCGTCCTCTTCAACAACGGAGTCTGGGTCCTCTTCCCTCAAGTCATCCGCCGCGCCATCAACGATCTCAACTCCGGCGTCACCCGCCACAAGCTCCTCATCTACTCCCTGCTCATCGTCGGCATCGCCCTCTTCAAAGGCGTCTTCCAGTTCCTCACTCGCTACGTCGTCATCGGCATCTCCCGCGACATCGAATTCGATCTCCGCAACGACCTCTTCGCCCATCTCGAGCGCCTCTCCTACTCCTACTACCAGCGCAACCGCACCGGCGACATCATGGCCCGCGCCACCAACGACCTCAACGCCGTCCGCATGCTCCTCGGCCCCGCCATCATGTACTCCGCCAACACCCTGGTCTTCACCGCCGGAGCCCTCGTCTTCATGCTCGCCATCAGCCCCAGGCTCACCCTCATCGCCTTCACTCCCCTGCCCGTCGCCAGCATCGTAATCCAATACTTCGGACGCCGCATTCACGAGCGCTTCGAGCGCATCCAGGCCATGTTCTCCGACATCTCCGCCCGCGCTCAGGAAAATTTCTCCGGCGCTCGCGTCATCCGCGCCTACGTCCAGGAGCAGGCCGAGATCGCCGCCTTCGAAAACGCCAACCAGGAATACATCCGCCGCTCCCTCGGCCTCGTCCGCTTGATGGGAATGCTCTGGCCCACCCTCGAACTCATGCTCGGCGTCGCCGTCGTCATCGTTCTCTGGATCGGAGGCCGCCAGGTCCTCCTCGGCCGCATGAACGTCGGCGACTTCGTAGCCTTCAACACCTACATGGTCCAGCTCACCTGGCCTGTAATCGCCCTCGGCTGGGTCATCAACATCTTCCAGCGCGGCACCGCCTCGCTCGTACGAATCAACGAAATCCTCAACGCCGAACCGGAAATCGCCGACGACCCCGCCATCACTCCCGCCGCCGATTTTCCGATCACCCCATCACCCGATCACCCGATGACCCGCTTGACTGGCGCCATCGAATTCCGCCATCTGAACTTCGCCTATAACGGAGTTCCAGTCCTCAAAGACATCTCGCTATCCATCCCCGCCGGCTCCTCGCTCGCCATCGTCGGCCCCACCGGCTCCGGCAAAACCACCCTCGTCAACCTCATCCCCCGCATCCAGGACGCCGCCCCGGGCTCCGTCCTCATCGACAACCGCCCCATCCGCGACTACGCCCTCGCCACCCTCCGCCGCAACATCGGCTTCGTCCCCCAGGAAACGTTCCTGTTCTCCGACTCCATCCGCGAAAACATCGCCTTCGGCGTGCAGGACGCCACCGACGCCAAAATCAAGCAAGCCGCCGAAGCCGCCAACATCGCGCAAGACATTGAGGCCTTCCCCGACGGCTACGACACCACCGTCGGCGAGCGCGGCATCACCCTCTCCGGAGGCCAAAAACAGCGCACTGCGATCGCCCGCGCCCTGCTGCGCAGCCCTCGCATCCTCATCCTCGACGACGCCCTCTCCAGCGTCGACACCCACACCGAAGACAAAATCCTCAACCACCTCCGCGGCCTCATGCGCGGACGCACCACCATCTTCATCTCCCACCGCGTAAGCACCGTCCGCAACGCCGACCGCATCGCCGTCCTCCACCAGGGCCAGATCGTAGAACTCGGCACGCACGACGAACTAATCGCCCTCAACGGCTATTACACCGACCTCTACAACAAGCAGCTATTAGAAGAAGAGCTCGCCGAAGTCTAAGCAACGCATGTGGAGCAGACACTTTCTCCGCCCCGGCATCGTTGCCTCGGGTGGGGCGGACACTCCTCTCCACCCGCGTGTCCGCATCGTGTAGCGCCGACCATCACCGTGGAGGAGCCCCTTGGGGCCGCGTTGACGCCGACCACCACCGTGGAGGAGCGGCCCCTCGGGGCCGCGGAGACCACATCGAATGAATAAGGGCTTCAGC
>Ga0335080_10009143_pt1 | contig 10351 bp, 7 predicted proteins | sample Lox_Sample_34_FD_206720 | JGI IMG/M metagenome (GOLD analysis project Ga0335080, IMG submission 206720) | Soil microbial communities from Loxahatchee National Wildlife Refuge, Florida, United States - Lox_Sample_3.4 | ecosystem: Environmental > Terrestrial > Soil > Wetlands | place: USA: Florida... | reverse complement strand
TGTCGCGCAGACCGGCGACCATGCTGGGTTCGTCTTCGATGATCAGGATTTTCGTCATCATGCTACCCCCACGCCCTGTCCGACTTCGGGCTTATTGTTCTGCAGGATCGTTGCCGGTGGATGCACCGGCAGAGTCAGGCTGAAGCGGCTGCCTTTGCCCGGCGCGCTTTCAACCGACACATTGCCGCCGTGCGCTTGTGCAATGTGACGCACCAAGCACAGTCCCAAGCCGCTGCCCTTGGTGTTGTGGACGAGCGGATCGCACACGCGATAGAACTTCTCGAAGATCTTGGCTTGTTCTTCCCGCGCAATTCCGATGCCGTGATCTTCCACCACCAAGTTGACCGAACCATTGCTGCGGTGCAGCTTCACGCCGAGGTAGCGATCCGTCTCACCGGAGTACTTGATGGCGTTGTTGACGAGGTTGAGCAGAGAGCGCGCGATCGCCTCGCGATCGACCATGACGGTGGGAATATCTTCCGCGATGGTCTCCTCGAAGCGGAACCCTTGCTGCTCGATCTGGTAACGATATGCGTCGAGCGTGGTGCGAACCAGTTCCGGCAGGTTGGTCTGGCGGAAGTCGTATTCCTTGCGGCCTGCCTCAATACGCGAGAAGTCGAGGATGTTGTTGATGAGCGCGGTGAGCCGCTCGCTTTCCTTGCGGATGGTGCAGTAATACTCCTGTTGCTTGTCTTTGTTGGGAACGCGTCCGAGTTCCAGCGTTTCCGCGTAGAGGCGGATCAGCGCCAGCGGAGTGCGCAGCTCATGCGAAACGTTGGAGACGAAGTCGCTCTTGATCTTCGCCAACTCCATTTCTTTGTTGACGCCGCGGTAGGTGAAGACCATGCCTGCGGCGAGTAGGAGCGAGAGCCCGCCGAGCACAAGAAAACTGGTTCGCAGGAATTTCTGCCCGATGGCGTCGACCGTAGTGCCTTTGAACTTCATTGCAAGCACAAGGCCGGGAAAGGCTGCTTCTAGCTTGCGCTCCATTTCGGGGGAGCCGCCGTCCCAATCCGAGCAGGTCGCGATGGGAGTGGGCTCGCGGTTGTAGTGGATCATCATTACCGCTTCGGTATGGCCGTTGTTGCTGGTCCTGGCCTCGGCTTCATTCTCCGCCATCATGTTGTTCAGAATTTCAGGGAAGAACTTATCCTGCAGGTAATTGGGATCGAACACCACGCCGCCAATGCCGGACGAATTTTCTTTCACAGGGAAAAAGATAAAAGCCTCGTAAACCTGTTTGCCGTTTCGGGTGACCGTATAGGGATCGCCCATGTAGGGCCGGTCGCCCTTTTTTTGCATGGCGAGCATCTTGGGGAGCATGGTGGCGCCTTCCATGTCGAACCATCCGGTGATCATCGCGGAGATCTTTTCGCCTTCATGCTGCAATTCTGCGTCGTCGAACTGCGAATAGCGGGATTGCGAACGCACTAGCGTGCCTTTGCCCTTGGTCCAGGTAAAAACGTGCGCAAACTGGGGGTTGTCACGGAGAATTGCCTCGAGACGCTCGCCGGCGCCGGAGGTGTACGGACATGGGATCTCGTCCTGAACCGCATCCACCATGTCGTAGGCTTTGTGGGCCATGCGCTTCTCGGTGATCATCATCATGTGCTGGAAGTCGCGCTGGATGGCCGCTTCGATGGCCTTGTCGCGTTGAATGGAACGCAGATGCAGAACGCTGAACACGATCAGCGCCGCTGCCGGCACAACAACGAATGCCAGCGTCATCAACAGCCTGACGCGCTCGCTTTTCCTGGGCTTTGGCATCAATTTACCTCCGCGCATGTTCCCTTGGGACGAGAGACAACATAGCTAAACTGCCCAAGGAGTGTGTCAAACAGGAGTAAAAACTCGTAAAAAGTTGTGAAATCAAGAAACAGTAGCTGGTAGTTGGTAGCTGGTACCTAGGAACTCCGTAACTGCCAAAACCTTGTTTGGAACTGTCAACTCGTTATCCCCACTGCTCGCGCCGTATCGGCTTTTGCCGTCCGCCACTTGATTGCCGGCCACACCACGAGCGCAAGCGCAAAGATCCCCACGAGGGCGCCGCTGACTTGTAGATACGAATTGGGCTGCTTCAAAAGTTCCGCCGCTGCGGGGATTGCACTGGCGAGCGCGGCGATCAGGAAGTAAGCCAAGGCATTGAAGCGCACAATCCCCTTGACACCAATCCAGGCAACACCCAAGAGGACGATTGCTATCGCGAGCCGCTTGGCGAAATCCGCAGGGCTTCCCCAGTCGCTGACCATGGCCATAGCGGCGCCAATGAGCAGAGCCCATTGCATCCACGATTTTTTGAGGTAGCAAGCGATGAGGCCGGCGATGAGGCCGATGCCACCGACCACAAAGACGCCGCGACTGAGTGCGTGGCCGATTGCGTTCAGCGCCGGAGCGGAACTGTCGAAGCCGGCCGGAATCGCAGCGGGAAAGGAACGCATGAGTGTCGGCAGCGCTCGTGAGGCGAGTATCAGCACGTTTTGCAATCCGGCGAGTGCCGCCGTTCCTGCCAGGCCGATGATGAGCGCATCGCGATAGTAGGCTCCAGAAGCGTGGAGCAGGGCGGCAGGCTTCTGCTCGCCGAAGGCGCGCGACAGGAAAAACCACGCCAGCCCCAGGGCGAAGAATGCGAGGGCATAAGTCATCAAGACAGCAATGAAAAAGGAAACACCGGCGATTGCCTCAAACGTGCGCAGCGGCTCTTCAGTCTTGTAATTGGCGAACACCTGCGGGATTCCGGTGCCGACCACCAGCAGTGATCCGGCAAGCGCAGCCAGCGCCCACTTCGAAAGGCTTCCCCAGGGCACGTTTTGTTGGCGCAGATTGCGGAAGAACTGAATCAGCGCGAAAACGCCGAACCCGACTACCAGCAGAATTTTCCAGACCAGAAGCAGCACGCGCGCGACGCCGCGAGTTTGTTGATCGCGCTCCCATTGCTCGGGAATTTTCAGGAAGACGCGGTAACCGGAGACCTCGTCGCCCTGAACCTTGAGCTCCATGCGAACCGTGGCCGCATCGTTGCCGGCGCCGGCGACCGCTTGCTTTTCCTCCCATACAAAATGGTGGTCAGTGCGCGCGGGGCGCGTTTCAGCCGAGGAATCGACCAGCTTCCACTGCTGCAGGTCTAGCTTCTTAACATCGCGCAGATATTTCTCCGCGAGTGCTTGAGCTTCGTCGCGCGAGAGCTTGGCACCCGGCGTTTTTTCTTCGAGAGTGTGATGAAGCGCGTACCAGCTTCCATCGGGCTTAACGACGACCGAGTATTCCTCTTTCTCGCTGTCGCGGTAATAACGGACGCGCCACAGCGCTGGAGGGACCTGGTTGCGATAGACGCGATCGGCGCCCGCAATGCCGATTTTCCTTCGCAGGAATTCGTTCGCGGCGGAATTTGGGAAATTGGCGCGGTCAACCTCGGTCACGACGCGACGGAAGTTCCTGGGGTCTACTTTTTGAGCTCGCAGTTCTTTGTCGGCGATTGTTGCCGCTTCCGACGCGTTGACGCGGAAGCGAACGAATTCGCCGATCTGCTGCGGATGCGTGAGCACGACGATCAGCAGTCCCATAGCTCCGCAAGCCAGCAGCAACTTGATACGAGCAGTCGTGAGCGCTTCGTAGGCGGACGTGATCGCGGGTTCTGCCGGGGCTGGCTCCTGTTCAATGACTGCAGCCAATGGTTCGGCACGGTTCAGCAGGGCATTGTCAGGTTCAAACCGTCTTCGCGCAATGTAGAAGCCACCCGAGACGATCAACGGCAAGAGCGCAGCGGCGGCGACGAGTCCTCCTGAGAGGCGGAAGTACGCGTTTCCGGAGCGAAGAAGAAACAGGCTGATCAGAGCCGCGTCGACGGTGTAGTGCCAGACCAGCGTCGCCAGGATGCCGTAGCGCAGCATGACAATTCCGGCGACGATGCCGATCAGGCCAACTTCGATCCCGCGGATGTAGCCCGGCTGCTGCGGATAGGTGGAGTGTAGAAATCCCCAAAAAAATGCGGGCAGCACGACCGCTAAGACGCGCGACCTGGTCAGCCGCATCAGGAAGGGAATCGCGAAGAGGCGGAAGAGAAATTCCTCGCTGGTGGCCGCATAGACTCCAATGGTCAACGGAAACAACCAGGGAAAATGGGTACTGAGGACGTCGGTATAGGGAATGTCTTGCGGCGCCCACACGCCGACTTTGCTGCCGAGCAGGTAGAAGAGAACTACGAAGCCGATGTGTCCCGCTGCCAAGCCCAGGCCGACGACGCACGAGCGAAAAAACTCCTTGGTGCGGATGCCGGGCAGGCTCCAGGCGGCGGTCAAGCGTAGATTGTCCGGCTGCGAAGAGCGATAGAGAGGCTCGGCTGCGGCCACGGTCAAAGAAACCATCAGACCGAGTGCAAGGCTGCCGGCAGCGGCCTGAACGAGATGCTGAAGAATGAAAGAGGCGTAAGAGGAGTTCGTGTCGTAACCGGCGCGCGTGACCGGCCAGTTGTTGGCAGTCATGGCGAAGAACAGGACGGCGAGCACGATGCCCAGCTTGAGCGCCCATCGCCAGCGGATGATCCCGCGCCGGCCGAGTTCAAAAAGCACCCACAGCATTCCGCCGTTCAGGAATAGGTAAGGTATGAATGCGATCGTACCGTAGAAAGTATTGCTCGACCGAAGGCGCTCGTAGCCGCGCAACCATTCCTCTGGCACCTTCAGGAATTCGCGCGATGATCCGGGATGATCGCCTTGCACGGCAACCTGCAGCCGGTACGGCGCGCCATTCTCGCGTTGCGGAACTTTGAAGCCGCGCCGCTCCCAGGTAAAGCTCCAGTCGCGCCGATTGGGGCGATCGGTGGAGTTGGCTTCGGCGGGAAGATAATCGAAGTCGGCGAAATCCGGATATTGAGAGCGCGCGAAAGTTCGGGCAATGGCTTGTGCCGCGTCACGGTCCAACTTTGCGCCGGCGCGCGCTTCCTCGATCGTATGTGTGAAGCCGAGGACGCGTCCGTCGGTGCTGACCTGTACGTGAAATTCCTCCTGCTGCTGCGGCCGGAAAAAGCGCACGTCCCAGCCCCACACGGGGACGTCGCGCGCCATCAATTTGTTCGCCTGCTCGAGACCGACCTCGCGCTCCAGGTAGGTTTTGGCATTGTCGTCGATGTCGAAAACGATGGTGTTGTCGTATCCATCGACGTTCATGCCGTTGGCGTTGAGGAATGCGCGCGCGGTTTGTTGCACTTGTGCTTTGGAGACCTTCAGGTCGAGGGCGGCTTCAGGAAACGCGGCGTGAAAATAACGAACGGCAACGAGCGCACCGATCACGCCGATCGCAATCCAGAAGAGAAAAGTTTTCAGATCTTTATTCTTGCCTTCAAGGCGAGACAAGGTGGCTCCGTTTGCGCGGCAGGATTAGAGAAATCGTATGCTGGCGTTGTTACGGAGTCAAACTTCGGGAATGTTGGGCAGCCGAGAGCGGCTGCCGCTACGCCTATTTCGTCAGTACAACGGGTTTTTGGTCGTAAGGCTGAATGGTCAGCGTCAGCGATTTCCGCTTGTCGAAGGTGTCTTTGTTCACCGGAAAGCTGAACACCATGGTGCCTTGCTGCTGGGCGCCGGGGGCTATCTTCGCCTCGGGAAGCAGCGCCGTCAGCGTGTTCTGCTTCAGGTCGGGGAAGGCCTGGTAATAACGGTCGGCATCGACGCCGGGCGCGGAATCGTCGGTGAAATCGCCTTTGTCGGTTTTGACCTGCGCCTTGATGTCGTGGATCCAGAGCGGCTTTTCGCCTGTGTTCTGCAAAGTAGCGTTCACGGCCACGAGCACGCTGTCGGGCGTAACTTGAACTGCATTGATGTTGTCGATGCTGGCTTTGCCTTGCGGTTTCACCTTGGTGACGAACGAGAGGATGCCGACCACCACCGCAACAATCACGAGCGCCACCGCGACGGGCTGCCAGGGCGGGAGCGTCCACTTGGCTTTGTCAAACTCTTCGGTTATGGGGACGTGCGCACGGTCGTAGTCGTCGGCATCTTTTTTGATTTGCGGTTGAACGGCGGCGGGCTGCGCGGCTTGCGGCGTTGTCGGCGTCGGCGAGGTTGGGTCTGGCATAAGAACGACCTCGATCGTGAGATGCTGAAAAACGGTGGCTGGTGGTTGGTGGCTGGTGGTTCGTGCCGAATAACTCCGGCAGCGCCGATCTAGACCACTAGCCATTCCCAGCCGGCCACTGTTTCTTCATCGCTTTAGCAAACTTGTCTAACGGCAACGTGTTGAGCACGTCCTCTTTTGTCAGCCACGCGCGGCGCGCCTGCAGAACGCCGTACTTCATTTTGTCCATGTGCGTGGTGTGATGCGAGTCGGTGTTGATGACGATCTTCACGCCTCGTTCTTTCGCCATGCGCAGGTGACGATCGGATAGATCGAGACGATCGGGATAGGCGTTCAGTTCCATGGCGACGCAATTCGCCGCGGCGGCTTTGAGGATTGCTTCCATGTCGAACTGGTAGGCGTCGCGGCGTAGCAGGATGCGACCGGTCGGATGGCCGATGACGGAGACGTTTTTGTTTTCGATTGCACGCAGCAGTCGGTCGGTCATCTGCTGCGGCTCCTGATTGAAGGCGGAGTGCACGCTGGCAATGACGATGTCCAGTTGCTCAAGAACGGAGTCGGAGAGATCGAGCGCGCCGTCGGCCAGGATGTCCACTTCAATGCCGGCAAGAATGCGGATGCCGTTGACGGCCTCGTTCGCTTTGCGAATCTTTTTCATGTGCTCGAGGGCGCGAGCGTCATCGAGGCCGAAGGCGAAGGCGAGGTTCTTGGAGTGATCGGTGATGGCCATGTACTTGTAGCCGCGCTCATGCGCTGCCTGGGCCATTTCGTCGATCGTGTTTTTGCCGTCGGTTTCGACGGTGTGCATGTGGACGTCGCCCTGGATGTCGCGCTGCTCGATCAGCTTGGGCAGGCGATGTTCGAGGGCGGCCTCGATTTCGCCGCAGTTCTCGCGCAACTCCGGAGGAATGCAGTCCATGCCGAGCTTGGCGTAAATCTCGTCTTCGGTCTTGCCGGCGACGCGCTTCTCGGTTTCGAGCTCTGCCAGCCCGTATTCATTCAGAGTGAAGCCGAGCTTCAGGGCACGCTGGCGGAGCGCCACGTTGTGCGACTTGGAGCCGGTGAAGTATTGCATGGCGGCGCCGAAAGAATCCGGCGGCAGCAGCCGGACATCAACCTGCATTCCGTTGCGCAGCTTGAAGCTGACCTTGTTTTCGCCGCGCGCCAAGACGTCAGTGATGCCGGGGAAGCGAACGATCTGATCGATGACCGCGTCGCGCTGCTTGTCGTTGACGCAGCATTTGCCGGTGATCAGGATGTCGAGGTCGCCGACGGTTTCTCGGCCCCGGCGCAATGAGCCGGCCGGCGTGATCTTCTCCACGCCGGGCAAATGCGAGAGGTGTGCCTTGAGCTTTTCGGCAACGGCATCGGCGTCGTCGAGACAGTAGCGGCCGGAGATCGCGCGGTAGTTCTCGATGGCCTTGAGGATTTTCTGCTCGGCCTTTTCGCCCATGCGCGGCAATTCGCGGAGCTTGCCGGCGCGCGCGAGTTTCTCGACGCCTTCGATATCGGCGATCTGGTGGGAGCTCCAGAGCAGGGCAATGGTTTTCGGGCCGAGACCAGAGATCTTGAGCAGCTCAAGCATAGACGGCCGATATTTTTCCAGCAGCTGCGCATGCGAGGAGACGCGCCCGTTTTCATACAGGTCTTTCAGGTTAGCGCTCATGCCCTTGCCGATGCCGGGGATTTCCAGGAGCTTTTTCTGATCGGGGATCAGAGACCAGATCGGCTGGTCGAGGCCTTCGATGGCTTCGGCGGCGCGGCGGTAGGAACGGATACGGAAGGAATCGTCGCCATTGATCTCCATGAGGTCGGCGGTCTCATAGAAGATGTTGGCGATGGCGCGATTGTCGAGTGGGCGCTGCTCTGGCATTGTAATTCAGTTTCAGTTTCAGTTCAGTCGCGTTAGGGCAGGAAGATTCTATTCCTATGGATATGCAAGCGGCCACTTGAGGGGAGTCGAGTCTCTGGCCAGTGATGAGGGCCGCTCCAAGACCCGAAGTTGCAACCTACGGTGAGGGGATTTATGGCCAATCTGGCTATTTGGGTGTGCGGCTAGGACGAAAAGCGGGTCTTCTTTCGACTGAAAGGCGGGAGTTCGGACAAAAAAGCAACGCCCAGCCTGGCGGCTGGGCGGTAACCGGAAATCAGTGATGCGAATTGAAGCTAAGCCAGCTTAGTGACGTTGCCCGCCTGCGGACCCTTCTGTCCCTGGACGATCTCGAACTCGACCTCATCCCCCTCCTGCAGGCTCTTGTAGCCGTCTGAGGAGATCGCACTGTAATGTACGAAAACGTCTGGACCGTCGTCGCGACCGATGAAACCGAATCCCTTAGCGTTGTTGAACCACTTTACTTTGCCTTTAATACGAGCCACCTTTCTCTTCCTCCGTACTTGGACCGCGCGCGTCCCCAAGCACACGCACGACGAAAGCCCACTAGTACTTGCGACCGGTTAGGACGGAGAGCTCGGCTTGCTGGCTGCCACGCCTGTTACTGGCAGTAAGGGACTTGGGAATGGGTTTCCATTATTGTGGCTCCACTTCTGTGTATTGTCAAGAGAGTTAACGTTGAAATCGCCAATATTGGCGCGGGTTGGAGCCTGACCCAGGTAAGCTGAGCGACGGGTTAGCGGCGCTGTTGCGCGAGCCAAAGGACGCCGGAGATGGTCTTGCCGTCGATGATTTTCCCACTCGTAATCATGCGCAGCAGCTGCGATAGCGGGAACATGCGGACGGTGATGAATTCATCTTCTTCGGGCTCCGCCTTGCCGCGTTTGAGGCCGGTTGCCAGGTAAATTGCCATCGTCTCGTCGAGAAAACCGGGGCTGGAATAGAAGTAGAGTGCTCGGCGCCAGTGCGTGGCGGTGTAACCGGACTCTTCGAGCAGTTCGCGCTTGGCGCCGGCGAGCGCGGATTCGCCGGGGTCGATGCGACCGGCAGGCAGCTCCCAAAGAAACGCCTTCGCCGGATGCCGATACTGGCGGGCGAGCAGCACGCGCGGATCTTTGTGATTGCGGGTGTCGTCCACGGCCATGATCACGACGGAGCCGCTGTGGCGCACCACGTCGCGACGCGCCACGATAGCTCCCGGTTCCTTGACGCGGTCCGTGGTGACGGAAAACACGGGACCGCGGTAAACCACGCGAGAGGAAATGACCTTGGCGGACTTTTTCGGCATGCCGACACTATAAAGGTTGCAGGTTTCAGGTTGCAGGTTGCAGGTTGCAGCCCGTATGCTGCGGCCGAATCATGAAGCACGAACCAGCCATCGCGATTGTTGGTGCCGGAAACCTGGGGACGGCCATGGCGTCAGCATTGGTCGGTGCAGGTTACCGCGTGACGGAGATCGTGCACCGCGGCGGTGCTTCGGGTCGTCGCGCGAAAGATTTGGCTAAGCGCATGGGAGCCCGCGCGGTCAAACTTGGAAGCGCAACGCTGGATGCGGGGATCGTTTGGCTGTGCGTACGGGACTCGGCCATCGCTCGGTGCGCGGCAGAGCTGGCGAAGTGCGGAACATGGAAAGGAAAAACAGCTTTTCATGCGAGTGGCGCGCTGGCCAGTTCGGAGCTGAACGCGCTGAAACAGCTAGGAGCGGTGGTTGCATCGGTTCACCCGATGATGACCTTCGTACGCGGAGTTCGCCCGGAGTTGAAAGACGTTATTTTTGCGACAGAAGGAGATGCTCGCGCAGTGCGTCAAGCGCAGGATATTGCGCGTGCGCTGGGCTCGCGATCCGTGCCGATCGTTGCCGCAAACAAGCCGATGTATCACGCCTTCGGAGCGTTCACGTCGCCGTTGATCATCGCCACGATTTCCGCTGCGGAGCAGGTGGCACGTAAAGCCGGCCTAAGCAGCGAAGCGGCGAGGGCGGCGATCGGTCCAATTCTGCAGCAGACAGTTCGCAACTATCTCGAGCATGGAGCAGCCGCGGCGTTCAGCGGACCGCTGGTACGGGGCGACGTCGAAACTGTGCGGCGACATCTGAATGTGCTGAGAGCGGCGCCGGAGGCGCGCGCGGCGTATGTAGCCCTGGCGAGGATCGCGTTGAAAAAGCTGCCAGGGAAAAACAAGGCGGCGATAAAAAAGCTGCTGCGGGCTGAGTAGGGCTGTTTCGTGTGTGGAGTAGGGGTCCCTCGACTCGCGCTCGGTCCCCTTCGACAGGCTCAGGGTTCTTCGCGCTCGCTCGGGATGACAGAAATTTAGTTTCGCGTTTCGCCGGGCTGAAGTCCGGCGCCCCACCTCCCCAGGTTAGCGGCCAAAACCGGGCCGCGAACCTGGGGC
>Ga0335080_10009142_pt1 | contig 10351 bp, 5 predicted proteins | sample Lox_Sample_34_FD_206720 | JGI IMG/M metagenome (GOLD analysis project Ga0335080, IMG submission 206720) | Soil microbial communities from Loxahatchee National Wildlife Refuge, Florida, United States - Lox_Sample_3.4 | ecosystem: Environmental > Terrestrial > Soil > Wetlands | place: USA: Florida... | reverse complement strand
TGGAATCCGGTCCGTCAACTCTTTATCGCGGCTGTTCGCTTCCACGGCTACTACCAATCGAGCGACGGAATCACCTGGACCCGCATGAATGCTCAGCCTGGCACCGGCCTCACACAGAAGACATGCCCAACCAACCCCCGGACGATTGGCTCTATCGCATGTCCCATCTTTCGCGGCGCGCTTGCCGTAAATCCCGCGACTGGTGATACCTTCGCTTGGACCATTGACTTCTACAACCAGGATCAAGGTCTCTGGCAGGATAGCTGCGCATTGTCCGCCGGAACTTGCAGCAACCAGACAATCACATTTGCCCAAAGTTGGAGCACCATTCCACTGCAGTCCGATACAAGCCTGGGAGCGGCCACCATCGCCGACGGCGATTACAACCTCACTCTCGCGGCAGTGCCTTCAGCGCAGGACACGTTGCTGCTCGCCGGTGCAAATGACCTCTGGAAATGCGCTCTTGGTACGGGCTGCATCTGGCGAAACACAACCAACGCAAGCACCTGCATGAGCGCGCAAGTTGGCCTCTATCAGCACGCGCTGGCTTGGAACCCGGGCAACCCCGAGGAGATCCTCGTTGGCAATGACAGTGGCCTCTGGCGTTCTATGGACGCAATCGCCGAGTCCGGATCCGTATGTTCTAACAACGATGCTGCGCATTTCCAGAACCTGAATTCCGGTCTTGGATCATTGGCTGAAGTGGAGAGCATGTCTCAGGTCGGCACCACGCCTTACATGCTGATGGCGGGACTTGGTGTGAACGGAACTGCAGGGACGACGAGCACCGCAGGTCCCACGCCGGCCTGGCCTCAGATACTTGGAGGAGAAGGCGGTCCGATTGCGGCCGACTTTGCACAAACGAACTCGTATGTGAACAACAGCGCAGGGGTCTCCATCTACAGGTGTTCCCAGTCTGCGGATTGCAGCCCGACAGCATTCGGCACTTCGCCTGTCGTCAATGACGGAGATGTGGCCGGCGATGGTTACATGATGACCTCACCCGCGTCCTTTATTGTTGATCCTCTCGACAACCGCCAGTTGCTGGTCGCAACCTGCCGGTTGTGGCGCGGCCCAGCAGATGGGTCATCATGGACCGGCGCAAACGCCATCAGCCCGATCCTCGACGGGATTTCGGGATTGAGCTATTGCAGCGGCGATGCACTCATCCGATCCATTGCCGCACTTCCGGTTGAAGGCGGAGAGGTGATCTACGTCGGAATGTATGGGAAGCTCGATGGTGGGGCAATCCTCGGCGGTCATGTACTCAAGGCAACTTTGATTCCTGGCAGTTCCTCAATGTCGTCCTGGCAGGACATTGGGTTGAACCCGGTTTCGAATGACCAAACCCCTTTCAACTTCTACGACCTCGATATCTCGAGCATCTTCATCGATCCCCACGACTCAACCGGAAGAACCGTCTATGTGACGGTTGCAGGGATTCCCGATTCTCTCCGCTCAGTTCGAACACTCTATCGAACGACAGACGGTGGAGCACACTGGTCCGAGATCACTTCGAACCTCGTCAGGGTGCCGGCGAACAGCATTGTCATCGACCCGCTAGATGCAAACACCGCTTATGTTGCCACTGACGAGGGTGTGTACGTGACACGACAGGTCGGCGCCTGCGCGTACGCCCCGAGCAACTGCTGGTCTGCTTTTGGCGCGGGCCTTCCCGGTGCGCCGGTTGTACAGCTGAACGCATCGCCATCGATGGCATCTCCCAGCGTCCTCGTGGCGGGAACATATGGACGCGGCATCTGGCAGATCCCGCTCCTGTCGGCTGGCATTCAGTTGACGAGTGTGGCTGTTCAGCCGGATTCGCTCAGCTTCGAATGGCAACCTGTCGGCACGTCGAGCAGCGTACAAACTGTAACCATCACAAACACTGGTGGAATTGCACTGGTTGTAACATCCATCTCCACGGATCCAAACTTCGCAGAGACTGACAACTGCGTGAACACGGCTGTGAACGTCGGTGCGAATTGTTCCATCGACGTCACGTTTACCCCGGGCCAGGCAGGCCCAGCATCCGGACAAATCACGATCGCCGCGAATGTCGCAGGCGGTCAGGTCGTGCTCCCGATTACAGGAAGTGGTTCGGTGGCAGGCCAAGTGGCCGCTTCTCCGGGCTTACTGAACTTCGGACAGGTGCAGATCGGCACAACGTCAGCGTCATTCCCAGTGACGCTGGAAAATACAGGAACCACTGCGATTGCTATCGGAGGTGTAAGCGTAGCGCCGCCCTTCAATCTTGCTGGAAATGCGTGCGGCGCCTCGCTTGGTGCGAACTCTGCCTGTGCTCTTACGCTGACATTTGCTCCGACCCAGACCGGTACAGCAACGGGAACGCTCACCATCAGAGATGATGCGGGCATACAGACTGTTGCACTGAGAGGGACGGGCGCCAATGGACCCACGGACGAACTCTCCCCTTCCTCAATCAGCTTCGGTTCGACGATCCTCGGACAATCCTCAGACCCGCAGGTGCTCACGCTCTCGAACAATGGCGATTTTCCCTTGAACTCTATCTCCGCCAGCGCCAGCGCGGGATTTCAGGCTTCCAGCAACTGCGGGGGCTCACTCGGAGCGCACGCAGCCTGCCCCATTAGTATTGTGTTCGCACCGGCGTCGGCAGGGTTGGTGACTGGCTCTCTGACTGTTTCCGACGCGATTCGCAGCCAGACAATCGCGCTGTCCGGCACCGGACTTCAACCGCCAGCAATCAACGTCACTCCGAAGAGCGTCCCATTCGGTGTGCAGGGGATTGGCACGACGAGCGCCCCTTTCAAGGTGACCATTAATAACACCGGTGGCGCGCCAATGGCCAATGTCGGTTTCCAGATCACGGGCTCTTCGGTGGCCAGCTTCTCCTGGGGGGGCCGGCACCTGCGGAGCGACGCTGGCGAGCGGCAGTAATTGCAGCGTTCAGATCAGCTTCACGCCCGCAGCGGCGGGCCTGCTCACAGCCACACTCACCGTGTCTTCCTCGACGATCGGAGTCTCACCGGTTCAGGTACCGCTGACCGGGATCGGCCAGTCTTCGTCAGGAATCAGGATCGACCCGGCGCAGATGAACTTCACCGAGGCGACTCTCGGTCAATCGAGTGCTCCACAGGCGGCTTCCATCTCCAATACAACCAGCTCGACAGCAAGCGGACTCAACATTGCCGTTTCGCCGCCATTCAGCGTGTCCGAGAATCTGTGCGGATCGACGCTTGCGTCGGGCTCAAATTGCACGGTGGACATCGTCTTCACCCCAACTGCAAACGAAGTTGTAACCGGAACGTTGACAGTCAGTTCATCCGGTTTCCCCACCGCAGCAACAGCTGTACTTGTTGGCACAGGAGGTGCTGCGGGTTCCCTTCAGACTCAACCTGCGTCTCTGATGTTCGCAACTACGGGCATCGGCGCAAAGAGCACAGCTCAAACCGTGAAGTGACCAACAACGGCCCCGTGCCTCTTACGAGTCTGTATCTGTTTACCTCTGCTGGATTCGAGGTTGCCTCGACGAACTGTGAGGCTTCAGTTGATCCCGGCGCCAGTTGCAACGCACTGATCGTATTTGCTCCCACAAAGACAGGGCAGCAGAGAGGAGATTTAACAGTCTCAAGCTCATCCCTTGCTGCAAACTCAACCGTCAGCTTATCCGGAATGGGTTTCGACTTCACGGTTTCAAGTTCCGGTCCATCGAGCCAGACTGTGCCGAGCGGAAAGACCGGGATCTACATGCTCAGTCTGACCCCGTTGGGTGGGTTGAGCGGAACATTCACCTTCTCCTGCACTGGGCTTCCGGCCAATTCGTCTTGCAGCTTCAACCCCCCCAGCGAATTGGTTGCCGGAGATGCAACGGGTACAGTGGCCGTGCAAATTGCGACTGGGATGTCTTCATCGAGCGCGACAAACGGCGGCTCGTTGGGCCGCATGCTTCATCTGCTACCGCTGGCTTGCACGCTGTTCGCTCTGCGCTTCGCACGGAGACGTCGGCGCAAGTGGATTCTCATGGTGATGCTGACAGCCGGCCTGATCGGGATCGCAAGCTGTGCAGGCGCGGGTGGAGGCAACGGCGGAGCACCGCCTTTGGGCCCAACAGGAGATGTCACTCCGTCGGGAACGTACTCCGTTATGGTTACGGCGAGCGCTAATGGCATTTCGCACAAGACAACGCTCACGCTGACGGTGGATTGAGCGAGCAATGACCTTAAGGGAAACCAAGAATGCCGGAAGAAAGGAGCGGCTATACTTGAGGTTCAGGCATGATGCGGTCGAGACGGGCACGCCCGCGAAGCCATCGGAAATCCTCTCAAGGACTGATCAACTATGACCGCTACAGTGACTCTTCAGGACGTAGAGCGCGTCGCTGAACTGGCTCACCTCGAGCTCACGCCGAACGAAACAGAGGGCATGCTCCACGACTTGAATGCGATTCTCGACTATGTTGCCCAGCTGAACGAGCTTGACACCAACTCTGTTGAACCTCTGGCCCAGGTGAGTGAACTGCAGAGCACGGGCGGTGCAGCGACACTTCGCGAGGATGCTGTGCGGCCTTCACTTAGCCGGACGATCGTGATGCCGGAGGCTCCGGAGGCCGATCAGGTCTTCTTCAAGGTGCCCAAGGTCATCGAGAGATAGGAATCACCATTGCCGAACGAAACCGTGACTACAACGAGCTACGTGGAGAAGCCGAAGACGTTTTCTGAGCTGCGCGAGGGAATCATCTCCGGTCGCGTGAGAGCTGTCGATGTGGCCGGCAGTTACTTTGAGCGCATAGACCGGATCAATGAGCCTCTGAACGTTTATCTAGGTCTCACGAAAGAGCGTGCGCTCGAACAGGCTGCGAAGATCGACGATGCAGCGGCGAAGGGTGACCCTCTTGGCCCGCTCGCTGGAATTCCTGTCGGCATCAAGGATGTGCTGGTGATGCGCGGAGCACCCTCAACCGCGGGCTCGAAAATACTGAAGGGCTATCATCCTCCGTACGATGCCACGGTCGTGGCGAAGTTAGAAGCGGCCGGTGCGGTGCTGCTGGGCAAGCTCAACTGCGATGAGTTTGCGATGGGTTCGTCCAATGAGAACTCGGCATACGGGCCCGTGCGGAATCCGGTCGATCCCGAGCGCGTTCCTGGTGGCTCAAGCGGCGGTTCGGCGGCCGCGGTGGCTGCGAATATGGCAGTTGCGACTCTCGGGACCGATACAGGCGGATCAATTCGCCAGCCGGCAAGCTTCTGCGGAGTTGTGGGTGTGCTGGCGACTTACGGTCGCGTTTCGCGGTACGGGCTTATTGCGTTTGCTTCGTCGCTTGACCGGATCGGACCGCTTGCCGCGAATGTACGTGATGCAGCAACCATGCTCGGCGTGATCGCTGGTCATGATGCCAGCGACGCTACTAGTTCGCCCGCACCAGTGGAGGACTATGCAGCGGAGAGTGACAAAGGAGCTGAAGGTCTGCGCATCGGTGTGCCGGCGGAGTATTTCGGTGAAGGTCTTGATCCCGAGGTTCGGGAGCGGATTGAGTCCGGGATCGAAGCGCTGAGGACTGCGGGCTGTACGATCAAGCCTGTTTCTCTTCCGCATACGCGTTACGCGATTCCAACTTACTACCTTGTTGCTACCGCCGAGGCGAGCGCCAATCTTGCCCGATTTGACGGCGTGCGTTATGGATATCGTTCTCCTTCCTCCGCAACGTTGGCCGACATGTACAGTCACTCGCGCGACGAAGGGTTCGGCGCGGAAGTAAAGCGTCGGATCATGCTCGGCACTTACGCACTTTCGGCGGGTTATTACGACGCCTATTACCTGAAGGCACAGAAGATCCGGCGGTTGCTCGCCGAGGAGTTTCTTCGTACGTTCGCGGACGTCGACGCCATCGTCACGCCAACCGCGCCGACACCGGCGTTCCGACTAGGCGAGAAGACAGGCGATCCGATTGCGATGTACCTCGCGGATATTTACACGGTCACTGCGAGTCTTGCGGGCATTTGCGGCGTCACTGTTCCGTGCGGCGCCACGAAGACTGGACTTCCCGTTGGCATGCAGGTATTAGCTGCGCATCTCAAAGAAGGAACCGCGTTCCGCGTTGCGCGGGCGGTGGAGGTCGCACAGAAGTAGAAGCAGGTGGGCTGATGCAACTTGATAAGGCGTTCGCGGGATTGATTGCGATTCTGGCATTCTCGATTGCACTCAGTGCAACTCCTCGCAAAGTTCATGCGGTCGCTCTTGGAGCGGTGAGGCGCGTGCCTTACTCAAAGGCCGGCGATCCGGCCGGAGCGTTGACTGGTGAGGAGAGACTGAAGATTCGTCCGCTGATTGTTGACGGAGGGGTGAAGGAGTGGACAACCGGCGACGCTCATGATGTGACGGATCGAAGCTTCGTTGTGCGACGTGTTCTGAGGATCAACGACCAGCTTCCTGGCGAGAAGTCTTCCGCGGGAAATCATTGGGTCTGGCAGCGCGGTCCGTGGCTGCTGGTCGATCGCGTTACGGGTCATGTGGTTGCACTCAAGCTGCCGGATTACGATCCGGGCGTGAGCCAGGTGAGCTGGTTCAGGGACTATGCTGCGTATTGCGGTGTCACGGCGAGCGGCAAGAGCCTTTACGCGGTTGTTGCGCAACTCACGGCGCGGAAACCTGTGCTTGCGAAGAAGCTCTCAGCGTTGGAACGGGACGAGAATGGAGCGCCTGCGTGTGCGGCTGTCGAGTGGCAGCGCGAGCCGCTTCGAGCGACATTTCATCCTGCGGGAAAGGAAGCGGTGAGTTTCGATGTTGTTCCGGGCTCGGCTGTACTTGTCGAGGACTCTGACGATGTAGCGGAGACCGCTTCTCAGGCAAAAACGAACTGAGCGCTTTCGGAGCTTGCAGCGTACGTCGCTTTGCGCGAAGCTGAAGATCAATGGAATCTCTTGAGGCTCTTCTCGAAAAAGCTGAGGTTGTTCACGGACACATGTGCGCGGGCCAGATTCTCGGCGTGCGCATGGCGCTTCTTGGTCTGAAGACGCTGGGGATCGACGATCCCGTCGGCGCCGGCCGCAAGCGGCTGGTCACGTTTGTTGAGATCGATCGCTGCGCCACGGACGCGATCGGGTTGGTTACCGGTTGCAGGCTTGGCAAGCGCACGCTCAAGTTCCGCGACTGGGGCAAGATGGCGGCTACGTTTGTTGATCTCTCCGCTGAGGCCGGTGTTCGGGTGGTGGCTCTTGAAAATTCGCGCGATCTCGCGAGGCAACTACATCCCGAGATCGAGAGCAAGAGCTGGCAACAGATGCTGGGCTATCGCGAGCTCGATGATGCGCAGCTTTTTCGCGTGGAAGACGTTCGGGTGCAAGTCGATCCGGCGGAACTGCCGGGTTACAAGGCCGATCGCGTTGTCTGCGCTCGTTGCGGTGAAGGCATCAACTTCGGGCGGTTCGAGAAACTTGGCGATCAGGTCCTCTGTTTCAGTTGTGCGCATCCGGAGATGCGGTATTGGACGGCAGATTGATGCGTGGTGTTTTCGGGGCGCCCCCCGGACGCCTGTTTTCGGCCTGCCGGACAAAGGCTGAAGCCAAAGATCCACTTCGCTGCAGTTGCGCCGCTCGTAAGCTCGCGCCCCGATAGGGCCCCAGGCGCTGAATGCAGTTGTTCCGTCAAAATCTTTTGGTTAGCTTTCGTAGTTTCGGGCCTCACGCCCCCGTTGCAGTGTCAGGAATGCTCCCGGTCTAAAATGTCAGACATCCGCCCGGTCCGTACCCCCTCCCCCTCCCCCCTCCTACCCGGTATTTTTAACTAACTAATAGGTGGCCAACCGTTTAACTACACCCTTAATGGGGGTATACAGAACGTGGGTGTTGGTTTCGAGGTTTGGAGAACGCAGTATTCGATCCCCCATTCCTCGAGAGCGCGCTCGATTGCTGCCGGGGCATGCGCCAAAGGCACCGGTTAGCGACCGGCAGAGCGAACAACTTGACACAGAGACTGATTGCAATTCGATTGTGCGCCAACGAGGGGAAACAAACTGCAAAAAGGCGAAGAGAATTTTCCTAATGGAATGAATGGTTTACGGCACAGGCCGCAGCTGAGGGGTTGACGCCATTTCAGGCCGTACAACGCGTACCTGGCCGCTGCTAAAAGGATGCACCGCAGGGATTGGACAGAAACCGGTTGCCGTATAGTTGCAGACGAACCAGATGGCTCCGAATTAACGATATGAGGATTTCCGACTAGCCGGATTCATCGGCATTTTGTGTGTAGTGGAGGCTGCGACGTGAAGGGTCCTCTTTTTTGGATGGGGGTGAGCGCTGTCGTATTTGTCTTGCTATCTGAAGCTTGTCTAATTGTCAGCCAGGGGGTTGTGGACGGGGGGAACTCCTTCTATCCGGCGGCTGTGTGGTACAGCGGAGGCAAAGCGCGCGCTCCGATGCTCGAGCAGATCGATGCGACGAGTGCAGCGCGCTGGGGTGCCGATCTCGATCAGATCAAGGCCATCGGCTTCAACACCGTGAAGACCTGGATCGACTGGCAAACGGGAGAGCCGAGCCGGGGACACTATAACTTCGACAATCTGAACCTGCTCATGCGCCTGGCCAGCAAGCGCAACCTGCGCGTCATCGTTCAGGTGTATCTCGATTCGGCGCCCGACTGGATTGGGAGACTTTATCCCGACGGTCGATTTGTCTCAAGCAGCGGCGCTCAAATCACTTCGCAGTCGGCGCCGGGATACAGCATCGATAACCCCGGCGTGCAGAAAGAGGCGGTAGGTTTCCTTGAGGCCCTTTCAAAGGATGCCAATCAATCGCCCGCTCTCTACGGCTGGGACGTCTGGAGCGAGCCGCACGTGATCAACTGGGCAGAGTTCCCGTTCCTGAGCCATGCCGAATTTGGATTCAATCCTGCCACGCAGGCCAGGTTCCGTGCATGGCTTAGGAAGAAATACACGACACTTGCGGCTCTGAACGGCGCCTGGTATCGCACCTATACAAGCTGGGATCAGGTGGAAGCTCCCCGTTTTCCGACGATTCTTTCTTACACCGACTACATCGACTGGCGCATGTTCATTGACGACAAGCTGGCCGGCGATCTGGCCTTGCGCGTTGGCTCTATCCGCAGCGCGGACAGCACACATCCGATCGCAAGCCATTCCGACGCGCCCAGCCTTTTCACGTCTCCCACCGACGGTTATGGTGAGCCGGACGATTTCAAAATGTCGGCGAACGCGGACTTCTATGGCACGTCGATGTATCCGATGCATTCCCAATCCATCCACCCCTGGTCGAACGCCATGCTCGACACGGCCCTGGATTTTTCCCGCTCGGCTGGACATCGCAGGGGCTTCTGGATCGGCGAGCTGCAAGCCGGTCAAGGCGCTACAGGAACGCGCATTGCGGCACCGGTAACTGCGGCCGACGAGACTTACTGGATTTGGGAGGCGGTCGCACACGGGGCGCGCGAGTTTGCGGTTTACTCCTGGTACCCGATGAGTTCCGGCTTCGAATCCAACGGCTACGGGCTGATCAACCTCGATGGTTCCATCACCGATCGTGCTCGGGCGGCGGGCAAGGCGGCTGCAACCATCAGCAGACATGCCGCCAGCCTGCTTAGTGCCGCCCCGGCACCGGCGCGAATCGGCATTCTTTACAATCGCCTCGCCTATATGGTGGGCGGCTCCCAGCCTTCACTGTCGCTGCTCGGGCGAGCTCCAATCGACTCTGCCATTGGATTGCACCGCGCTTTTGCCGAGCAGCAAATCCCGGTGGACTTTGTGTCTACGGCCGATGTTGTCGCGGGGAGATTGGATCAATACAAGATTCTCTTCGTTCCATTCCCTGTCATGTTGTCGCGCGATGTGGCCGACGGAATTCAGCGATATGTACAGGGCGGCGGGGTTACGGTCGCGGAAGCTCGCCCGGCCTGGAATGACGAGCGAGGATTTGCCAGCGCAGTCATTCCTGGATCCGGACTCGACAAGGTTTTCGGAGGCAGGGAAAAAGTCATTAAGCCCGTGGATCACCCGCAGATCAAGATCGATCCATCAACGGAGCTTCCTGGCATGGACGCCCCGATCACAGTACCTGGTGCGGCATTCGAAGAAGACCTGGAGCCATATCCAGGATCACGCGTGCTCGGACGTTTTGAAGACGGCGAGGTCGCGGTTATCGAAAACTCGTTTGGGAAGGGCAAAGCAATTCTTGCTGGGTCCTTTGCCGCGCTTGCTTACGAGGAACATCCAGATCCCGCCGCGCAACAATTCCTGACGGCGCTTGCCGCTCTCGCCGGCATTTCGGCAGATGTGAAAGTCTCCGGAACTACAGTCTCGGCCCTGCAAGCGCGTCGGTTGATCGGCAAGGACGAACAGATCGTCTTCGTGTTCAATCAATCA
>Ga0335080_10009138_pt1 | contig 10353 bp, 8 predicted proteins | sample Lox_Sample_34_FD_206720 | JGI IMG/M metagenome (GOLD analysis project Ga0335080, IMG submission 206720) | Soil microbial communities from Loxahatchee National Wildlife Refuge, Florida, United States - Lox_Sample_3.4 | ecosystem: Environmental > Terrestrial > Soil > Wetlands | place: USA: Florida... | reverse complement strand
AGGCGCAGGGTGTTAGCCGCGGCGTAGGCGGTCCTGGTATCGAAGTGGCCGGCGTCCATGTTGAAGATGCGGGTCCAGGGCTTGATGGCAGGCGGGGTCACGTTGGTCCACTTTGCGCCGCCATCCGTGGTGAGCTGGATCAGGCCGTCGCCGGTGCCGGCCCAGAGCACGTTGACATCGAGCGGGGAGGGCGCGAGTGCGGTGACGGTGCCCAGCGCCGACGGTGTGACACCGGACGCGTACTTGCCAGCGTTGGCGGGGACATCCCAGGTTTGGCGTGTGAGATCGCCGCTGATTGGCGTCCAGCTATGGCCGCCATTGGTAGTCTTCCAGACGCCGGCGGTGGCGAAGAAGAGAACGCTGGGGTCCTTGGGCGACCAGACGATCGGCTGCGTGCGCACGGTGCGGGGCGGCGGCTCGGAAGAGGACGGCGCCGCGCCGCGCCCGCCTCGTCCGCCGCCGGGAGTGATATTCGCCTTCTGCGCGGTGACCCGGTTATACACGGTGACCTTGCCGCCGTAGACCAGATCGGGGTTCTTCGGGTCGGGAGCGGCCATACCGTACTCTTCTATGCCGACCGGATGCCAGTCGTGGAAGGTGATCTCGCCATCCATGCCGCGGCTATCGACACAGGCCGAGCCGGAATCCTGCTGGCCTCCGCAGAGACGGTAGGGAAAGGCGTTGTCGGCGGTGACGTGGTACATGGCGGCGGTGGGCTGGGTGTACCAGTTACTCCACGATTCGCCGCGGTTGGCGGAGATGACCGCGCCCTGGTCGCTGACCACGAGCAGGATGTTGGGGTTCTCCGGATTGATCCAGACCTTTTGGTAGTCGTCGCCGCCGGGCGCGCCGCGGACCGCGGACCACGTTGCGCCGCCGTCTTCGGTGCGCCAGAAGACGACGGAGCAACTATAGACGACTTTCTCGTTTTTCGGATCGACGGTGAGAGTCGGCAGGTCGCCGCCGCCGATGCGGGCGAGGGGGCGGGGATCGGAGGTGGCGGCAGCGAGGGCCCAGTGCTCGCCGCCGTCGGTGGTTTTGTAAAGCCCGACAGCGCCTCCGCCACCGCCACGACCGCCGCGTCCGCCGGCGCCGGGAGCCGCGGGAGATCCGACCATGGCGTAGATCGTTCTGGTGTTCGACGGCGCGATGGCGAGGTTGGCTTGCATCACGTTGGGAAGGCCGGCCGTCAGTTGTTTCCAGGTGGAACCGCCGTCAGTCGATTTGAAGATGCCGCCGTCGGTGCCGCCGAAACTGCCGTTCTCGTAGAAGCCCTGCTGCTGCTGCCAGAGCGCCGCGTAGACGGTGTTGGGGTCGGAAGGATCGATACGGACGTCGTTGGCGCTGGTGTACTCGTCTTTGTAGAGCACCTTCTCAAAGGTGATGCCGCCATCGGTGGAGCGGAAGACACCCCGCTCGGGGTTGGGGCCATAAGGATGGCCCAGGACGGCGACGAAGAGGCGGTGGGGATTGCGCGGATCGACGTCGATATTGGCGATCATCTGCGAATCGCGGAGGCCGAGGTGGTTCCAGGTCTTCCCGGCGTCGGTGGAGCGGTACATGCCCGCGCCGGTGGCGAGATCGGGGCGGATGATTCCGGCGCCGGTACCGACGTAGACGATGTTGGGATCGGAGGGCGCGACGGCGATGGCTCCGATGGAGCCCGTGGCTTCGTGATCGAAGAGCGGCACCCATGTGGAGCCGTAATCGGCGGAGCGCCAGACGCCGCCGTTATCGAAGCCGATATAGGCGATATTGGGCCGGCTGGCTGCGCCGGCGACGGCGCGGGCGCGGCCGGCGCGGGTGGGGCCGATCGAGCGCCAGTGCATCTCGGAGTAGAGCCTGGGATCGAGGGACTGGGCGGCGAGGGGCAGCGCCAGCAGAGCCGGCAGGGCGAGACGGCGAATGGAAGCGGACAACGGGCGAACCTCCGGGATTTCACGAGTGTAATACGAATCGCTGGACAGCGATTGCGTATTTTTCTTGACCAGGGCTGCAACCACATGTAGAATCATCGAATCGCAAGGCGCCGGAGGGTGACGTTGCGCCGGAGGAAGAAGATGCTGTTCCACAAACTGTTGCTGCCGCTTGTCCTGATCCTGCCGGTGGAGCCGCTGGCCCACAGCGCCAACCTGGTCCAGAACGGCAGTTTGGAAGATCTTAACGGCCAGTGGGTCAATACCAACGCCAACTATATGTCCCTGCTGGCGGGTGCGACCGCGATCGCAAACTGGACTGTCTCTGCCGGAACTACGAACGAGATTGTGTGGGCGAAGAGCCCGACCAGCGACAACCACAACGCGGCCGACGGAGTCTTCTTCGTAGACCTGACCGGCTTCGGCTCGGATTCGCCGAACGGCGCGATCCAACAAACTCTGGCGAACCTGATCATCGGGCAGTCCTACGCGTTTTCCATGGACGTGGAATTCGTGGGATCGGTCCCAATGGTTACGGTAGGGGGAACAACGATCGCCATGACCGCGGGTACGCCATTCACGGTCGGAATCGACACGTGGACACCGGAGACGGGGAGTTTCATCGCGGCGTCAACGAACCCGCTTTTGAAGATCGCCAACCAGCAGGCGGGCCAGTCCGTCGATTTCATCGACAACATTTCGGTGACGGGACCGGCGGCGGTTCCGGAACCGGCGGCCTTGACTCTCGTGATATCCGGCGGAATTCTCGGGCTGGCCCGCCGTATGCGATCGGGCCGCGCTGCTAGCGGCCGGCCCACCTTCCGGGAATAACCACAGCACAACGCGGGCAGGCCGCAGCAGCTCCCAGGCGATTCCGCAGGATCCGGTAGCCGCGGCGCTCCACCAGGGTCAGGCCGCAATTCGGGCAGCAGGTATTTTCAAACTCGCCGACGCAGCCCGGCAGATTGCCCGCATAAACATAGCGCAGGCCGGCTTCGCGGCCGAAGCGTGCCGCGCGCAGCAGCGTAGCGGCGGGCGTCGCGGGCGGGTCTGTCATGCGGTAGTCAGGGTGAAATGCGGTCACGTGCCAGGGGATGTCGGGCGAGATCCCGGCCAGGAACCCCGCGATGCGGCGCAGTTCTTCGTCCGAATCGTTGAATCCCGGAATGACCAGAGTGACTACCTCCAGCCAGAAGCCCATTTCGTAAATGCGGTGCAAGCTGTCGAGAATGGGCTGGAGCCGTCCGCCGAGCTCTCGATAATGGCGGTCGTCGAAGCTCTTGAGATCGACTTTGTACAGGTCTACCCAGGGGCGCAGATATTCGAGCACCTGGGGCGTGGCGTTGCCGTTGGAAACGAACCCGGTGAGGATGCCGGCGGCCCTGGCGTGACGGAAGATGGCCACCGCCCATTCGGCGGTGATGAGCGGCTCGTTGTACGTGCTGACGATGGCGCGGGCGCCCTGGCGCAGCGCACCCGCGACGAGCTGCTCCGGCGTAACGGCGTGCGAAGGCGCCACGGCCTCGGAATCGCGGAGCGCTTGCGAGGTGACCCAGTTCTGACAATATCCGCAATGCAGATCGCATCCGAGCATGCCGAAGCTCAGGGCCACGGCGCCGGGCGCAACGTGGAAAAACGGCTTCTTCTCGATGGGATCGCACTGCACGCTTTGCACGTACCCCCAAGGCACCCACAGCCTGCCGCCGCGATTGAAGCGTACCTTGCAGACACCCGGCTGGCCCTCGAAGATGGGACAGCAATGGCCGCAGGCGAAGCAGCGGATGCGCCGGCCATCGACGGGCTCCCATAACTCGCCTTCGCGGACCGCGTGCGAAAGACTCTCCGACAGCGTGACGAGCGGTGTCATGCGCGCTGCTCCCGGAAAGTCTGGTCGCGGAAAATCGAGAGCTCCCAGTCCGTTCCCGAATATACGGTCTCCGGCAGTCCGGCCTTGCGGGCGAGGACCCTGAGGAAGTGTTCCCGATCGAGCCCGTGGCGCTCGGCCACCACGGGAAGCAGCAGGCCGCGGCACGGGCCGGCTTTGAGGAATGCCCCGTGTTCGCCGGGTTGGAGGCGGTCGGGAGAGGCGATCCGCTTCGGCGGCGTGAGAACATGGACTTCGATTTCGAGCTCATCCCAGTTTTCGATGGGACCGAAGCGGCCGTCGGCGCACGCGTCCAGGGTAAGCCGCGGAACGCATTGGGCCAGCGGGTGGGGAGTCTCGAAGCAGCCCACGCATCCCCGGATCGCATCGCGCTCGAGGATGGTCACAAAAGCGCGTCCACGCTGCCGGAGCGAGGGATCGACGGGAGCCGGGAATTGCTGTTCGCGGGTGCGGCGGAACTGATCCAGCGAGAAGCGGGCTGCCTGGAGGAGGGCGGCTTGCTGTGGCGGGCCTAGTTCCCAGGCGGAAGCGCGGAAGTAGCCGGCGGCGCCGTAGCTGACGGAGTGCCGGTAGTCGTGGACGAGTTCGCCGGATGCCTGGTAATCCAGCGTTTCCTGAAACACCTCGACATCGAGGCCGCGGAGCGTCTCGAGCAGCAACTCGATAGGCGCGACGCCGCAGACGGTGGCGCCGGATTGTTCCAGATAGTTGCGGAAGAGCGCGGGGTCGAGGCTGCCCGCGGCGGAGAGGGCGCCCATATCCAGTTCGCGAAGGCGGCCCGGAGTGTCTGCGCGAAGCTCGAAAGGCTGATAGCCGAAGTCGGGCCCGTAGTGAGTCAGGTCGGAGCTGGCGATCAGGACCGTGTGCCCATCCATCAAGGCATGAAGGGCCCGGGCCGCGGTCTGCCGCTCCCCGGCCTCGAGGGAGCCGATGTAGAGCGGCACAATCGCCATACCGGAAGCAAACACCTGAAGAAACGGGACCTGGATTTCCACGGAATGATCGCAGACCAGCTCCTCGGGGACGGAATGGAAAGGCGGCGAGGCGGCGAGGGCGTCGGCGGCGGCACGGTCTACCTGGACCGTTCCGAGCGGCGTAGCGATGCAGCTCGTCTGCGGTACCGCAACGCCCCGGACCGCGTGCCGGTGCGAGAATCCCAGGATGATCGCCCTGGCCGCGCCGGCGGCCGGAACGTTTCGGAAAGCCGATGCGGCAACAACCCCGGAATAGGCAGGCGCCGCATGGGGGACGAGAAAAGCCAGGGCGCCGGGCCTGACGAAGGCGCCGGTGCGCTCGGTTGAGGCCGCGCCCGCTTCGGCCAGGAGTTGCCCCAATCCGGCAGGGTCATCCGGGTACCAGGTACCCGCCCACGGCGAACGATGGACGTGAAGGCCGGACATCGACGTCCTCCGCTACCAGTTGTAACCCCGTGACGCGCACTTTTCAATGGCCTGGCATCAGTACTCGCGGTACTCGTCTACGCGGTGAATCGCGAACAGAATAGGACTTTAGGGTGCGATTCGTATGAGCGTGACATTCAGATTTCCGTTGATCTTATCCCTGGCGGCGCTGGCCGCCATACCGGGATTGGCAGGCTCCATCACGATTACGGTCTATCCCTCCGTGGCGCCGAATGCGTATGGATCGCCGAGCTACCCGGCCTACGTCAACAATGCCATTTACGCCCTGGAGAACGGATTGACCTCGTATGGGACGCCCGGCACTCCCAGCTACTACCAGCAGACGTCCAACATCGCAGTGGACCAAATGATTGTCACCGGCTTCCCTTCCTGGATGGGACAGGCCGACCCGGGGACCGTGTTTGGCGCGGCTTATGCGAACGAGCTCGGCAGCAGGCCTCTGTTCGGCATCGACATCAAGGGCGGGGGCACGCAGTTCAGCATCAGCCAGCTCAGCTTTTCAGCGGTCAGCGACGACCCGGGCGGCTTGTTGACTTTCGGGTTCGCGGCCGGGAGTTACAACTACAGCGCGGACTACGTGGGAATCATCTACGGCCCGAGCGGACCGACCTACATCACCAGCGGACCAAACACCCAACTGGTGGACGAAGTGGTGGGGCGCGGCTCGGGGAACGCCGACGCAGCCTATTGTTCGGGGTGCACGATCGCGCAGCAGCAGGCGGCGATCGATGCGCGCTACGCCGATTTCGCGGGCATGAGCAGTTTTGCCGGAACGTATACCCTAGCTTCTGGAGATGGCAGCATTCTGGCAACCGGCAGCGGCGAGTTTACGGTCGCTCCGGAGCCGGGCACCCTGTTGCTGTTCGGTGCGGGCCTGGCCGGCGTTGGCGCGCTGGCCCGGCGGAGGGCAGCCGCTTAGACAAAACCCGCGGTGACACAAACGTGACGCGGGCGGGCGATAATGTGGTTGATGGCGCCACTACGGGAGTGGCTCAAACCGCCTAAGAATCTGCTGCTCATCCTGTTTCTGCTGACCCTGGTTTCGGTAATGGCGCTGGCATGGTCCGGCTGGAAACTCCTGCAGCAGGACCGCGCCGGACAGGCACAGCAGCGGCTGGAAATGCTGGACCAGGAGGCCGACCGCATGGTCGCCACTTTGCGGGGCACGCTGGCGGAGGCCGGCGACCGGCTGAGCGCCTGGCTGGCAGCGCCGCCGTCCGCCGGCATTCCGAAAGACGGCGTGCTGTTGATCGCGCGCGAGAACACGCTGAGCGCGTATCCGCAGGGACGGCTGGTGTACTATCCGGCGCCGTGGGCCGATCCCGAGGCGCCGCCGGAAACATTCTCCGAAGGCGAAGCTGCCGAATTCCAGGACGGCCAGTTGATGAAGGCCGCGGCCTGGTATCGCACACTGGGCGAGTCCAGGGACGCGGCCGTGCGCGCCGGCGCGCTGCTTCGGGAAGCACGGGCGCTTCGAAAAGCCGGGCATGAGGCGGAGGCGCGGGCGGCATACGCGCGCCTGGCCGGAATCTCCGACGTACGAGTGGCGGGTGTGCCGGCCGACCTGGTGGCGCGGCACGAACTCGGCGACCCGACGCTGTCCGCGGACTTGCTGCGCGGCCGCTGGCACCTCACGCGAGGGCAGTTCGAGTTCTACTTCGGCGGCCCGGCGCCGGAGGAGCAGCGGCTCCTGGCGGAGGCAGCCGCGGTAGTATGGAACCCGCCCAACGGACCCGGGCAAACGACGGTCTGGATCGGGCGCTCTCCGTTTCTCGCCATGTGGCGCGCGGTGGGAAGCTCGCGCGCGGTTTTGATTCAGCCGCCGCAACTCCCGGCCGCGGAACGTGTGTTCTGCGCCGCGGTGGACAGCGAAGGGCGGGTAGTCGCGGGGCGGCGGGACCGCTCGGGGCGCGCGGCGATCCGCACCGCGGCGGAAACCAAGCTGCCCTGGACGCTTTACGTGACCGCGACCGAACCGCCGCCGCTGAGCGCGATGCCCGCCAGCCAGCGATACCTGCTCTTCGGCATGGGGGTGATGGCGCTGTTTCTGATCGCCGGAACGTATTTCACGGCGCGGGCGATCCGCCGGGAAATCGAGGTCTCGCGCATGCAGTCGGATTTTGTTTCGGCGGTATCGCACGAATTCCGCTCTCCCCTGACTTCGATCCGCCAGCTTTCGGAGATCCTGGCGTTGGGACGCGCGCCCGGGGAGGAGAGGCGGCAGCTCTATTACGACACGCTGGTGCGCGAAACGGCCCGCCTGCAACGGCTGGTGGAGGCGCTGCTCAACTTCGGACGAATGGAGGCAGGAGCCCGCCCGTTCCATTTCGAGGAAGCGGATGCGGGCGCGCTGGTGGAGCGTGTGGCGGCGGAGTTCGAGCACCAGGCGGCGGAGACCGGGAAGCGCATCGAACTCTCCGGACCGGGATACCCATGCCCGGTGGAGGCGGACACGGAGGCACTGGCCGTGGCGCTGCGCAACCTGATCGACAACGCGCTCAAATACTCGCCTCACGAGCCGGCGATCTGGGTGGCGTGGGGAATCGAAGACGGCCAGGTGGCGATCCGTGTGCGCGATCGGGGGGCGGGTATTACGGCGGACGAACGCAAGGCGATCTTCCGCAAGTTCGTGCGCGGCAGCGCCGCGGCGGCGGGCAATGTGCGTGGATCGGGCGTCGGGCTGGCGATGGTCCTGCACATCGTGGACGCGCACCACGGAGAGATCCACGTCATGAGCGAGCCGGGAACCGGGAGCACCTTCACGATCCTGCTGCCGGCGATGGAGAAGACATGTCCCGCATCCTCGTAGTAGAAGATGAACCGGCCATCGCGCTGGGTCTGGAAGACGATCTGCGGATGGAGGGATATGAAGTCGAGCTGGCCAGCGACGGCGTGACCGGCTCGCTACGCGGACAGGAAGGCAGCTTCGACCTGATCATCCTGGACGTAATGCTGCCGAAGAAGGACGGTTTCGAGGTCTGCCGCGAGGTGCGGCGCGCGGGAGTGAAGATTCCGATCCTGATGCTGACCGCCAAGGCAAGGGAAGCAGAGAAGGTGATGGGACTCGAGCTGGGCGCAGACGATTACGTGACCAAGCCGTTCGGTACCCGGGAGCTGCGCGCGCGCATCAAGGCCCTGCTGCGCCGGGCCACCGCGCAGAACGACTCCGAAATTTACCGGTTCGGCGATGTCGAGGTGGACTTCGCGCGAGGCGAAGTCCGCCGCTGCGGGCATGCCGTGGACCTGACGCCGATCGAATTCAAACTGCTGGGACTGTTCATTCAGGCGCACGGGCGCGTGCTCAGCCGGGACCAGCTCACCGACGGCGTGTGGGGCAAGAACGCCTTCACCAGCGCGCGAATCGTGGACAACCACATCGCCAATCTGCGGCGGAAGATTGAAGACGATCCGGGGGAGCCGCGCTACCTGGTCAATGTGCGCGGGCTGGGATATCGCTTCGAGGGGCAGGATGCGCCGAACGCGTAACATCCTGGCCGCGGCGCTGGCGGTGACCATTCTCGCGGGGCAGCAGGACAGCGAGCGGCGGCTCGAGGCGGCGATCCATCGGGAGGTGGTTGTGGGCGATCTGAAGGGCGCCATCGAGAGCTACCGGGCGATTCTGGCGCAGTCAGGGGTTCCCAAGGCAATCGCCGCGCGCGCGCTTCTCCACATGGGCGAGTGCTACGAGAAGCTGGGCCAGCAGAGGCAGGCGCACGACGCGTACCTGAGGGTGGCGCGCGAGTTCGAGAGCGAATCCGCCATCGCCAACGCCGCGCGAGCGCGCACCGAGAACTGGACGGAAGTGTTGCCCGGACCACGCAACCTGAACTTCGAGGAGGGCGAGGCGGGCAAGGCGCCACCCGGATGGACCGTGCTCACGCTGGAAAAGGTCACGGGCAACCTGGCGGAGCTGCGGCGCAAGGGCTGCAGGAGCGGCATCGGATGCGCGGTACTGATCGCACCGGCGACGGCGCCCGGGCAGGTGGGGAACCTGATGCAGAGCTTTTCGGCGGCGGCATATCGCGGCAAGACGGTGCGACTGCGGGCGTGGTTGAAGGTGGAGGCGGTGGCGCCGGGCGACCGGGCGAACATGTGGCTGCAGGAGGACCGGCCCGCCGGCAAGCAGGGCTTCTCGGCGGACCTGGACGAGCGCGCCGTGCGGTCGCCGGACTGGACGAGCTGCGAGCTTGCGGGCAAGATCCACCCGGATGCGCAGTTTCTACGGTTCGGGTTTTCGTCGATCGGCCACGGGCGGGTCTGGATCGACAACGTCTCATTCGAGGTGTTGTACGGGGCGAGCGATTATTGAGGGGCGCTGAGCCGGGCCGAAACCATCGCTCCCGGGTCGGTCTCGATGCCCAGAATCTCCTGGCCGCCGCTCACGAGGATGCCGCGCATGCGGAGCCACTGCTCGCGCCCCGCGGGATCGAGCACCACGAGATCGAACTGCACGACGCAATCGGAATCCACCTGGAAGCTGCCGTTGCGCGCGATATCGACAGTTCCCTTCGCGGAAATGGTCTGCCGGCTGCCGCCCTCCTGCATGGGAGTCGTGCTTCCGGAGACCGCATAGGCGTAGCGCGGGCGCAGGTCCTGAGCGTTGCATTTGTCGAGAGATTTCAATATGAGGCCGCGCTGTGGAGCGCCGGGGTCGGTCTGGCGAAACTGTCCGCGGGCCAAGTCGGGCGCGAGAGTGCCGGCAAAATTCTGAAACGCGCCGGAATCGTCCTGGAGCTTCCAGGCGAGGGAGCAATCGGCGCGGGCCTCGTAGGAACCGGTCACCGGATTCGCCAGCAGGAATCCGCTGAACATGGTGGAGGAGATTCCGCTCAGCTTACCGTGGCCGTCGAAGACGACCCGGGCGAGGCTGGTGGCGGGTTTTTCGTCGCCGGAAACGGTGGTAGTGCCGGAGAGCTGTAGCGCGTAAGAACCGGCAAGCTTGGAAGGGTCGCAGACCTGCGCAAGCGCGGAGGCGCACAGGCAACACAGAACGACGGCGCGAGTGCCGATCATACATACAGGAGAGCACGCCGTGAACCAGCGTGCGAACCCGCCCGATGGGACAATGAGCACACGGAGGGGGCACGGTAGGAAGCGAGCTGTTGATCGATGGCGGGATGAGCAATCTGTG
>Ga0335080_10009137_pt1 | contig 10354 bp, 10 predicted proteins | sample Lox_Sample_34_FD_206720 | JGI IMG/M metagenome (GOLD analysis project Ga0335080, IMG submission 206720) | Soil microbial communities from Loxahatchee National Wildlife Refuge, Florida, United States - Lox_Sample_3.4 | ecosystem: Environmental > Terrestrial > Soil > Wetlands | place: USA... | reverse complement strand
GTGCAAAGCGGTCAATTCGATGCCCATCTCGGCGGCCATTTCTTCATCGCTGGGCTGGCGGCCGAGTTTCAGGGAAAGCCTGGCGACCAGATCATCCAGGCGCTTGCGCTTATCGCGGGTGCGGCGCGAGGCCCAATCGAGCTCGCGCAGACTATCGAGAATGGCGCCGCGGATGCGGAATTGCGCGTAAGACTTGAACTGGACGTTCTTGCTGGCATCGAAGTTGCGCACCGCGTCAATCAGCCCGAGAACGCCGGAGTGCACCAGGTCTTCGAAGGCCACATGCTGGGGCAGGCGCTCGTGAATGCGGCGAGCGATGTAATAGACCTGCGGAATTTCGCCCATGACCAATTCGTCCTGGTCCTCGGCGCGCTGCGCCTGCTGATAAGCCATTTCTGCTTGTGTCATAAAGGTCGCACTTCCGTTTGGTTTATCCTCTTTCTCGAGCGTTCTTTATCTCACCAGTCCTACCGATTGCACGGGGATGGCGGCGGGAATTTCACTCGGAGCAAGCACCACGATCTTGGGCAAAAATGGCTCCAGCAGGCGCCGCAGATAAAAACGCCCCGGCGAGGAGCATAAAAGCACAGGCGTGGCCTGCACCACATGCTCGCCCAGCAGGCCGCGCAGGCCCTCCAGGACGCGCCGCACCAGGGAAGGCTGCAAGGCAGCCGTTCCCGGAGCATTGGCGTTGGCCGAGTTCAGGGCGCGCGAGCATTCCTCTTCGATCGAGCTGTCAAGGGTCACCACCTTCAGCTCGCCGCGCGCATCGAGCAGCGGCCGCACCAGGGCGCGGCCTAAAGCGTGGCGAGCGGCCTCCACCAACAACACGGGGTTCTTGGTGACGGGCGCGGTTTCGACCAGGCTTTCGAGAATCGAGCCCAGATCGCGGATCGAGACCTGCTCGCGCAAGAGCTGCTGCAAAACCTTCTGCACTTCGCCCAGAGTCATCAGCTTGGGTATCAGCTCCTCGATCAGCTTGGGATGGGAATCGTTCAGGCGGTCAATGATGTGCTTGGTCTCCTGGCGGGTGAGCAACTCGTGCGCGTTCTGGCGGATGATCTCGCCCAGATGCGTGCTGAGCGCGGTCACCGAATCTACGACCGTGTAGCCGGAAGAAAGCGCCTGGGGCTCGGCATCGCGGGAGATCCATTTTGCGGGAACGTTAAAAGCGGGCTCGCGGATTTCCTGCCCGGGCAGGGCCGGGGCAGCCATTTGTGAGCTGATGGCGAGCAGACTGTCGCGGCGCATTTCCCAGCGGGCGATTTCCACGCCGCGAAGGGAAATCACGTACTCGTTTTCGCGCAGGGAAAGATTGTCAGTGATGTGAATGGGAGGCACGAGGAAGCCAAGCTGGCGCGCCAGATGTTTGCGAAGGGCGCGGACTTTGGCGAGCAACTGCCCGCCCTGCTTGGCATCGGCCAGAGGCACAAGGCCGAAGCCGACTTCCAGAGTGAGATCGTCGAGCTTGAGGGCGGCCTCCATGGGGTCGGTGGCGGGGGCCGCGGCGGCGCCCGGCTTAGCGTGGGCCCTTTCAGGCAGGGCCTGCTTTTCGGCAAGAGGGTGCTTTTCCGCATAGCGGGCGAGAGCGATCATGAGGGCGGCGACCAGAATGAAAGAAATTTTGGGCAGGCCGGGAATGAGCGCCAGGGCCGCGACCACGCCGCCAGCCAGCCACAGCGGGCGCGGCTTGCCGAACAGCTGCTTGCTGAGATCGGCGCCCAGAGTGCTCTCGGAGGAGGCGCGGGTGATCACGATGCCGCCGGCGACGGAAACGAGCAGCGAGGGAATCATGGTGACCAGGCCATCACCCACGGTCAGGGTGGTGTAGGTTTTGAGCGCCTCCTGGAAGGGAATGCCCTGCTGGAAGACGCCGATCAAGAAGCCGGCAATGATGTTGATGGCGGTAATGAGAATGGTGGCCAGCGAGTCGCGCTGATTGAAGCGGGCGGCGCCGTCCATGGCCCCGTAGAATTCGGATTCGCGAGCGATGGCTTCGCGGCGAACGCGGGCCTGGACCTCATCAATCAGGCCGGCGTTGAGGTCGGCGTCAATGGCCATCTGCTTGCCCGGCATGGCGTCTAAAGTGAAGCGGGCGGTGACTTCGGCGGTGCGTACCGCGCCGTGACTGACCACCATGTACTGAATCGCGATCAAAGCGAGAAAGAGAACGAAGCCGACGACATAATTTCCGCCGACCACGAATTGGCCGAAAGCTTCAATCACGCGCCCGGCGGCGGCAGAGCCCTGGTTGCCGTGGAGCAGAATGCGGCGGCTGCAGGCCAAATCCAGAGAGAGGCGCAAAAGCGTGAGGAGGAGCAGCAAGCTGGGAAAGACGGAAAACTGAACGGGCCGCAGAATCTGTACGGCGGAGAGAAGCACCAGCACCGAAATGGTGATGCTCAGGGTCAGCAGCAGGTCGAGCATCAGGCTGGGCAAGGGGACCAGCATGACGAATACCAGGCTGACGGTGAAGGCGGGAATAATCCAGTCGGCGCCTCCCGACTTCAAAGCAGCTACGAGATTTGGCTTGCTCGACATGCGGTTTCAGCCTGCGATCAGCGCTTAAGCGGCGGCCGCAGATTTTGCCTGGCCTGCGCCTGAGCGCGGTAAACCACGGCGAGAATTTCTGCCACCGCGGCGTACAGCTTGGCTGGAATCTCCTGCCCCACGTCCACTACCCGGTAGAGGGCCTGCGCCAGAGGCGGGTTCTCCATGATGGGGATGCCGCTCCAGCGGGCGATTTTCTTCATTTCCTCCGCCAGCCGGTCGCGGCCCTTGGCCACTACCACCGGTGCGGGCATATCGCTTTGATAACGCAGGGCCACGGCGAAGTGCGTGGGGTTGGTCACCAGCACGGTTGCGGTTTTCGTTTCGGCGATAGTGTGGCGGCGGGCCTGGCGCTGCAGGCGGCGGATCCGGCCTTTGATGGCCGGGTTTCCTTCCGTCTCTTTCAGCTCCTCGCGCAGTTCTTCACGGCTCATCTTCAAATCGCCTTCCTGCTTGCGCCAGGTCAGCAGGTAATCAATGCCGGCCAGGACGATGAGAGCGAGCGTGGATTTCCATCCGATTTCGAAGGCGATGGAGATCGTAAGCCGCGCGGTGGACCCGAGAGGCGCGTTCGAGGTCTGAACGATTTCACCCCAATGCCGGAGAAAAGCCGCGGCCGCGATGTAGAGAAGGCAAACCACGGTCGGAACTGATTTCAGCAGGCCGTTCAGGCTGGCGAGAGAAAACATCTGCTGCAAGCGCTTGGCGGGGCTCAAGTGCTCAATGCTTGGAATGAGCGCTTCGGGGGCGAGCACGAGGCCACCCTGCGCCACGCCGGCAAGCGCGGATACGACGAAGCCGGCCATCATGGCGGGGAAGGCCCAGCGCAGAATTTCCCAGCGCGCCCAGAAGAGAATGGCGCTGTTGGGGGTGATGACGTCATTCAAAGATACGTCGAGCGAGGAACCGAGAAAACCGCGCCACTCCGAGGCGGCGTTGGAGGCCTGCCAGCTGAAAACCGCAACCGCCGCGGCAAGCCCGAGAATGCCGGAAAGGTCGCGGGTGCGCGCCACCTGGCCTTTTTCCCGCGCCTTTTGCCGCCGCCGCGGTGTCGGCTTTTCTGTTTTGCTTCCGTCCGCCAAGCGTTACCTCGCCAGATGCAGGGTGTGGCCCAGCATCTGAAGTGAATTGGAAAACATTCCCGAAAACAGATCGGGCCAGCAGCGCACGGTCGTTCCCAAAAGAACCAGTCCAAACAAGCCTTTTACCGCCGGACCGAGAAACAACACCGGCATCTGGGGAGAAGCCTTGCCGATGAGGCCGAGCAAAAGGTCCGCCACCAGGGTTGAGGCCAGCACAGGCGCGGCGATCTGCAGGCCAATTCCGAACACCGCGCCGGCAATATGCAGCAACTGCTGAGTAAAGGCCGCGTTCGGGGTTGCCGAGCCGGGGGGCAAGTAGGCGAAGCTCTGGGCAATCAGGCGCAGAATCCAGTGGTGAATATCGAGGCCCAGAAAAATCAGCAGCGCCATCATTTGCGTGAACATGGAAAGAACGGTGGTATCCACCTGGGTCTGGGGATCGAGAATGTTCACCAGCGAGAAGCCCATCTGCACGCTGAAAACCTGCCCTGCCATTTCGGCAGCATCGAAAACCAGATTGGTGGCGATGCCGATGGCCACGCCGACCAGAACTTCAGAGCCCAGCAGCATGGGCCACTCGATGGGTGAGAGCACGGGCTGAACCCGGCCTGCGAACACGGGGTACAGCACCACGGTCATGGTCACGGCCAGGGCAGCCTTGATCCGCGTGGGAATGGCCACGTTGCTCATGAATGGCGCAAAAAGCATCAGGCCAGAGACGCGAGCGCCGATGACGAACAGAGTGCCTAACGAATTGCCGAGAGAGAAATCCATCGTTCTTACCGCGTGTAGTTGCCGATACCGGAAAAAATCTGCACTGTAAACTGCGCCAGCTGCCGCCACATCCAGGGCATCAGCACGACCACGCCGATTCCGGTGCCGACCAGGCGAGGCACGGTGGAAATCGTGGTGTCCTGCAACGAAGTGAGCACCTGAATCACATTGACCAGCAGGCTGATCACGATGGCAACGGCCAGGATCGGCCCGCCCAACCGGAAAACCTCCATCAATGTGCGTTGCCCTAATTCGACTACCGACATAGCGCCCTCACACGAAACTCTTCATCAACGAACCGACCAGCAAATGCCAGCCATCCACCATCACGAACAACAGCAGCTTCAGGGGAGTGGAAACCACGACCGGGGGGAGTTGAAACATGCCAATGGAGGTCGTGATCGAAGCCACGACCATATCAATCACCATGAAGGGGAGAAACAGCACGGCGCCGATCTGAAAGCCGGCGCGCAACTCCGACAAGATGTAGGCCGGAACGACTACGCGCATGGAAAGGTCATCGGGGCCGCTCGGGCGCGGGTCTTTGGCAAGGTCCACAAAGAGCGCTACGTCCTTCTGGCGGACATAGTGCAGCATGAAACTTTTCAGCGGCTGGGAAGCCTCCGACAGGGTGTCCGGCAGCGATAAGCGGCCCTGCTCGTAAGGTTGCAAGGCATTCTGGTACACGGTTGCCCCTACCGGCTGCATGAGAAAAAAAGTGAGAATCAAAGCCAGGCCGATCAGAGTTTGGTTGGAGGGCGTGGTTTGCAGGCCGAGGGCCTGCCGCAGGAAATGAAACACTACGAGCAGCCGCGCAAAAGGCGTAAGCACGAGCAGGAGCGAAGGAATCAGGGTGAGGAAGGTCAGCAGAATCGCGATCTGCAAAGCTGAGTTATCGCCCAGGCCGGTGACCCGAATCTCATTGGGCTGAACATGAATGGCCGGGGTTGCACTCGCCGGGAGCGTAGGCGCGGCCGCCGCACTGGGAGTCAATATTCCCAGCGTCAGCGCCACGACGGCGATGCGCACCAACTGGCCGAGTCTCCGAGTCATGAATTTTCTATGGGGCCCTGGGAGTGTTGGTTATCGAGGGAGGAGGCAGCGGTTTCAGACAAGCGCGCCAGCATGGCTACGGAATTCACTCCGCCGCCAATAAGAAAGCGCTGCTCATCCACTTGAACCAGAGCGACGAATCGCTTATCGCCGAGGGAAACGTTCTCACAGACCCGCAGGTGCTTCTTTTTCGCTGCCTGCGATTTTGCCGCCCGGCATAGCGTTTGCCAGGCGCGCTGCGCGAGTTCCGCCAATGTCTGCTTGAGCGGCATGGGCGGCGCCGCGCCAGCCGCGAGACCACCTGGGTGCATGAGGTTTGCCTTCACACCAGCTCCGTAATGCGGCTGGCCAGGCGGTCACCGGCCAGCTCGAACTTTGCCCAGGCGATGAGCTTTCCGTTGGCGCGGACCGGCACATCCGAGGTCGCCGGGTAGATGGTCTTAAGAATCGAACCGGGATGCAGCTCCAGCAGGTCTCTTACCGCTAACCCAGGAACGGGAATTTCCAAAGTGATGGTCAATGGCACCCAGGGCAATTGCTCCACGAGGCTTTTTCGCGGAGTAGCTGCGGCTTTGGAGTCTTCCGCTGGGATGGTTGCGACCGCGGCGGCGACCGGCGGCACTGGTTTGGCGATGGGGCTCGGCATGAAGGTGCTCAAAGACCGTACCAGCGCAGGAATGCACGCTGGCTGCCGGGTGCGAGGCCGAGGACTGTGGCTGGGGCGGCGCCTGTGAGATGCGGCTAAGTGACGAGGGGAAGAGCGTTTAGCCGTGAAGCCGCCTCTGCCCTGGCCGATGGAGGGAGGGACAGCTAAGCCCCAGAATTAGAAGACAAGTAGAGGCAAGAGAGCGCCCGGCCCGCCTCGCTTACGGCGCGCCGGGAGCTTCTCTAATCAGAGGTTAACGCTGGAACTCTACTGGCGTTTATCGTTGCACCAGATTGATCGTATCCTGCGTGATTTCGTCGAACGTGGTCACCACCTTGGCGTTGGCCTGAAAGCCGCGCTGCGCCAGAATCATGTCGGCGAATTCGGTGGCGATATCCACATTGGATTGCTCCAGCGCGCCGCCGGTCAAGGTGCCGCGCCCGCCAGCGCCGGGAACACCGACCACGGGCGCGCCGGAAGAAAGCGTTGCGGCGTAGCTGTTCGAGCCCAGGCGCTGCAAACCCTGCGCGTCGGCAAAGCTGGCCAGCGCCAGTTGGCCCACGGCGCGCGTTTGGCCATTGCTGAACGTTCCCTGGATCACGCCATCGCTGCCGATATTGAAATTCAGCAGATTGCCGCTGCTGTAGCCATCCTGCGAGGTGGTCGAGGTGGTGCTGGCGGAAGCGACCTGCGTGATCAGCGGATTATTGTTGGAATCAAAAAGATTCCAGGTCAGGCTCATATCGGTGGCGCCGTCAGCCAGGCCGGTGAGCCCGACTCCGGTGACATTGGCGGCGGGCGCAGTCAGAACGCCATTGCTGTCAAAGTTCATGGTGCCGGTCGAGATGGAGACCGGGGCGCCGGTTTGCCCGAGATCGGCCGCCGGGACGGTGATGTTGTAAGACCAGGAATTCGCCGCGGTCTTGGTGAACTCGAAGGTCAGGACGTGCGACACGCCCAGCGAATCGTACACCGAGATGGGCGTGGAGAAGTTCGTGCCCACGGCGGCCGAAGCATCGAGGTTGGTATTCATCTGCATGGATGTGGTCGCGAGCGGCGGGCTGATCAGTCCCTGGCCCAGCTGAATGGCGGAAAGCGCCGTGCCGGGCGTGATCACCCCATTCACCGCCTGGTAGCCCATCACCATTTGCCCATCCTGGGTCATGAGGTCGCCGCTGGAATTGATGGTGAAGTGCCCGTCGCGAGTGAACTGCTGCGAACCATCCGCTTGTTGGGTAACGAAGAAGCCGTTTCCCGTGATGGCCACGTCGGTGGCCACGCCGCTGGTGTCTAGACTGCCGTCTGTAAAATTAGTGGAAGTGGCCGCGACTGAGGAGCCCGCGCCAATCTGAATGGGATCGCCACTGCCCGTGACTCCGACCGTCTGGTAGAACAGATCCTGAAAAGAGGCGTCCTGCTTCTTGTAACCCACGGTGTTCAGGTTGGCGAGGTTGTTGGAAATCACTGAGAGCGCGTTGCTCTCAGCGTCGAGTCCGGAAAGCGGTATGGAAAAGCTGGGCATGGAATGTTTCTCCTGTTAGGAATTGGTCGGGGGCGTGGTGGTGTTTGCAGGGGTAGTAAGGCTCTGCAAAGTCTGGTTGATCTGCATCAGCTGCTGGAGCTGGTTCAGCGAGACCACCTGCTGCACCATTTCATTGGGATCGAGGGGAGCAGTGGGGTCCTGCGCCTTCAACTCGGCGGTCAGCAGGGTGATGAACATGTTGGAGGAATCGAGAAACGAGTTCGAACTTGTGCTCGAGCCGGTGGTGCCAGAGGTCGTATCTGCTGGAATCGGATTTACCGTCATTGCTTTCTCCTTCTAACCTTGTCCTAGATGCGAACATCCAGAGTGCTTGCTGCCTCGTGAATATCTTCAGGGGAGTGGTGAACTGCTGAAATTTCGGGCACCGGCGCAAAGGCGCTCTTTGCCGGAACCGGCTGCTGGCCGCCGCGCTGCCCCTGCCCGAAGTTGCCTGCATCGGCCAGGCTCTGCTGATGAACCACGACGGCGGTGAGCGGAACGTTCTGGCCGCGCAGCCGCTGCTCCAGGGCAGGCAGTTCAGCCGCCAGAGCATGAACCAGGCTGGTGTGCTCGACGGAAATCTCTGTCCTGAGCTGCTGATGCTGAAGCTGGGTATGGATTTCGATGTTGCCCAATTCTCCCATCTGCAGCCCCACGCGCAGTTCGGCGCCGTTCATGCGCTCCAGCAGGTGAGCCGAATGAAGGTTGACTGCGGCCGCAGTCGGAGGAAGGCCGGAATTCTGGAGGGCGGCCGGCTCTGCGGCGGCATGGGGAACAGGCGCATTGGCAAGAGCGGAAAGCATGGCCCGATTGGGTTCGCCGGCCGCGGTGGGGGCGGTATGGGATAAGGCCTCCGCCGCCAGCGTTTGCGTTGAAGCCGGCGCTGGGCTGTTGGCCGGCAAGTCCTTCAGGGCTGGCGGCGAATCTTTTTTGGAATCCCTGGTCTGCGCCGCGGAAGCCTCAGCTGCGGAGGAAGAATCGGTCCGCTTTTCAGGTGCGATGCGCAACCGGTCGTGGGGATCGGCAAAGGTATCGGATTGGCTTGGCTTTTGGGTCGCAGGCAGGTTCAGCGCCCTCGCCGCTGAAACAGCCGCTCTCTCCGGTTTAATGGACGGAGTGGCTTCCACTGGCGGCGGAGCCGGCAGCGGGGCGGGGCCGGAAATGGCGGTATGCCATTCAAGAGCATTTGCGCCGCCTGGCGGGCTCGGCTCGGCGATGGCGCCGACCCCATACATCGGAGCAGAAACTGGGTCCACTTGTAACGGTAGCGACTCCGCCCGTTGCAGGACCGAAACTGGCCGAGGCGTATCTTCGTTGTTGTTGACCGGCGAATTCCCAGGGAAACTGCGCTCGACGTCGTAGCCAGGCCAGTCTTCGTTCTTCGGCGGTGCAGTCTGCGCGCCTATTTCTTGAATCGGTCTGGCGGAAATTGCGCTTTTTGGTTCTCCAATGGCCTCGCTGCCTGACGGTGTATTTGTATTCACGCTGTGACTGAGACCACGGCTTGGACGAGCTGCATCCAGGCCGCTTCCGGAGGCCGAAGGCGTAGGCGCCTTCTGAACTCGCTTGCCTAGAACCGCGACTGCAGCCTCGGCAAGGGGAGCGCCCTTCGGCTGAGTCTCTAATAGCTGAAATAGCGGTTGCTCCGGAATCCCGAAAGCCTCCGGTGATGTGCTTGCTCGATTGGGCGTGGTGATACCTCCCCAGATATTTTGCTTCGGCAAGGCCTGAGGGTTAGAGGAAGGGCCCGATGGGCCTGTTTTCTCGCTGGGGTTGCTCACCGCCGCAGATGACCTAGCCTCCACTGCGGGCGCGAACGGAGAGCCAGCCAGGTTGGAAGCGTTCACGGCAGAGGCGTTCACGGCAGAGGCGTTCACGGCAGAGGCGTTCACGGCAGAGGCGTTCACGGCTTGCGCGGGGCGAGCCGCCGCGAAAGCGCCCGCGAGCGAAAGGGTTGAAAAGACATTCGGTTGCGCGGGAAGCCGAGACGCGCCTTTGCCTGAGATCGGCGAAACGGGTTCAGGGCTTGGCTCTGAATCAACAACCGGCGCCACGATCACTGGCGGCTGAGGACTGACGATCGGAGCTGGCGCGGTAACGACGACGGGTTGCGAAACCTGGGTTGAAGACTGCGTCTGCTGCAGCCTGTTCTTAATGCTTTGCGCTCGCCCGGCTCGGTTGGAGGCGGCGGTGGCGCTCGAGGCAATCTTCGCGGATACGCGTGGAGTAGTCTTGGCCGGCTCAGCGGCAAGCGGCGCTGCCGGAACATCCGGGGGCAGAAGAGCACTCTGCGCTGGTAATGCGACTTCGGCCGGTTGCGGGTGCGGCTGAGGCTGCGCCTGCGCCTGCTGCGCCGGGACGCCGCTCGGCTGCATGAAGGGCAAAAGCAGGGCGGCGAAGTTATCCGGCGGCGGCTGCTTGCCAGCCAACTCGTTTTTCGGCGGGGCGGCGCTGCTTAGCATAAGAGTCGGGACCAAGTCCATTGCTCCGAGACCTTTGAGCAAGCACGCCGCAGGCCAGAGTTCCGATTACGAAAGCCGTTCGGAAATGAAAATTCCTGATTGCAGGCTAAAGACTTGTGGCACAGGTACCGATAAGGCGGGCAAACTCGGGCGAAACAGAGATTGACTAGGCAAGAGCTGCCCAGTTTTCACTAGGCAAAGTCTGCCTAGCGGCGGGCCCTGCGCCGCAGCAGAAATAACTCATCGCGCTGCCGCTGCTCGCTTC
>Ga0335080_10009134_pt1 | contig 10356 bp, 10 predicted proteins | sample Lox_Sample_34_FD_206720 | JGI IMG/M metagenome (GOLD analysis project Ga0335080, IMG submission 206720) | Soil microbial communities from Loxahatchee National Wildlife Refuge, Florida, United States - Lox_Sample_3.4 | ecosystem: Environmental > Terrestrial > Soil > Wetlands | place: USA... | reverse complement strand
GTGGCCATGGCCGCGCACGGCTACGTGCCGAGCGACGTGGTCGGCGCCGCCGGCGCGGCCTCGCGCCTGGTGCGCGCACGCCTGCGCCTGCCCGGCTCGCTCGCGTCGCGGGCGCCCGGCAAGGGTGGCTCAGCGGACCCCGCCTCTGACTCTGCCGCCGCCGTCTCGGGCTCGCCCGACGCCGCATCGACCGCGGCCGCGACCGGCCGTCCCTTCTACCCCGGCTGCGCCCTGCGCCAGGACCAGGAGACCTTCGCCCTGACGCGGGCCGTGGCCCGCGGCCTCGACCTCGAGCTGGCCGAGGCCGCCGGCGCCGCCTGTTGCGGCCACCCGAGTCGCGAGGCCGCGCCGTCGGGCTACTCGAGCGCCGAGCGCGTCGTCACGACCTGCCCGGCCTGCGACCAGAGCCTCGCGGCGAGCGGCACCGAGACGACACCGCTGTGGGAGCTGCTGGTCGAGCACGCCCAGCGCCGGGGCCGCCGCCTGCGCGCCGCGGCGCCGGCCTTCGTGCCCTACGTCGGCTGTCTTGCCGAGCGCGAGACCGCTCTGGCCTCGCTGGCCGGGGCCGCCACGCTCGCCGGCGCCGAGTGCCTGACCTCGTTCCCCTCGCTGCACAGCGGCTGCTGCGGCGCCCTGGGCGGCATGTACCGTTCCGAGACCAAGGCGACGCGGCGCCTGCTCGACCACGCGGCGACACGCTCGGCGCCGGTCGTCACGACCTGCCTGCTTTGCCGCGACAACCTGCGCTCGGCCGCGCGCCGCCGCGGCCTGCCCGTCACGATCCACTTCTGGCCCGAGTTCTTCAGCGCCGCCGGGCCGGCCGACACCTCCGAGGGAGACCGCCATGACTGAGAACGAAGCGGCCGAGCCGGCCAGGGTCAATCCCTACGCCGTCATCGCCGACGGCGAGTTCCAGCCCCGCTGCGAGGCTCGCCTCGACCTGGTCGACCGCATCCTCGACGACCCCCGCATGCACGACCACCGCGACGGCTTTCTGTCGTGCCTGCAATGCGGCGTGTGCACCTCGGGCTGCCCGGCGGCGCGCTTCACCGGGTACTCGCCGCGCGACATCGCGCGGCGCGCCTCGGAGGGCGACCCCACGCTGCTCGAAGACGACAACGTCTGGTACTGCTTCTACTGCTACACCTGCCAGAGCCGCTGCCCGCGCAAGAACAGCGTCGCCGTGATCAACCAGGTGATCCGCAGCATGCAGGTCGAGGCCGGCTACGGCATCAAGCACGTCGCCATGTTCGCCGCCTGGGGCGAGCAGTTCTACGACAAGGGCATGGGCGGCACGCCGCACGTGTTCTTCAGCGACATCGCCGAGGCCTGGGGGCCGAAGTGGAAGGAGTTCATCGCGGGGCGCGACGCGTTGCGCGAGGAGATCGGCGTGGGCGGCATGTACCCCAACGAGGCGACCGTCAAAGAGGTGCGCGCCATCATGGATCAGACCGGCTTCAAGGAGAGGCTCGAGAGCCTCGGCTCGTGGGGCGGCCACCGGCCCGACGACGACGAGTAGCGGCGCCTGCTAGAATCGTCTCGGTCAGATGCGAGAGCCGCGCGAGCGCGGCAGCCGGTGAACGACAAGGAGTGATGGCCGTGGCCAGAGTACGCGTCAAGCTGCCGCTCGGCGTCACGTATCCCGAATCGCCCCGCGACCTCGAGTGCGAGGGAGCGACGGTCGAAGAGATCGTCAAGGCGGCCATCGCCGCCGAGCCGCGCCTCGAGGCGCGCATCTACAAGGACGGCAAGCTCTACGTGGGCGTCTTTGTGAACGACCGCAACATGAACGCGCTGGGCGGCCTCGCGACTGCCGTCTCGGACGGCGACGTGATCCGCGTGCTGCCGCCGATCGCCGGCGGCTGAGCCCCGTCCCGGTCCCGATCCCCAGTTCGCTCCCGCCCCAAGGACGACTCATGACCGAGCTCTCCGAAACGCAGCAGCGTCTGCGCGACCTCGCCGCCGAGCACGACGCCGTCATCCTCGCCCACAACTACCAGCGCCCCGAGGTGCAGGACGCGGCCGACCTGGTGGGCGACTCGCTCGAGCTCGCCCGCAAGGCGGCCGCCACCGACGCCGCGGTGATCCTCTTCTGCGGCGTGCACTTCATGGCCGAGACGGCCAAGATCCTCTCGCCGGCCAAGACGGTGCTCATGCCCGACACGCACGCCGGCTGCCCGATGGCCGACATGGTGACCGTCGAGGGCCTGCGCGCCCTCAAGGCGCAGCACCCCGAGGCCGCCGTCGTCGCCTACGTGAACACGAGCGCCGAGATCAAGGCCGAGGTCGACGTCTGCTGCACGAGCGCGAACGCCCCCGAGGTCGTCGGCCGCATCCCCGCCGAGCAGCCCATCATCTTCGTGCCCGACCGCAATCTGGGCGACTGGGTCGCCGGCCGCACCGGCCGCACCAACATGATCATGTGGGACGGCTGGTGCCCGGTCCACGAGGAGATGACCGCGACCGAGGTGCGGGCGGCGCTCGAGGCCAACCCCGGCGCCGAGCTCATGGCGCACCCCGAGTGCAATCGCGAGGTGCGCGCCCTGGCCAGCGTGATCACGAGCACGTCGGGCATGCTGCGCTACCCGGCGGGCAGCGCGGCACGCACCTTTGTCGTGGCCACCGAGACCGGCCTGCTGCATCGCCTGCGCGCCCTGTACCCCGACCGCGCGTTCGCGCCGGCGGCCCGGGGCGCCGTCTGCCCCAACATGAAACGCACCACCCTGGACAAGGCGATCGCGGCCCTCGACGAAGGCCTGAACGAGATCGTGGTGCCGCCGCGCATCGCCGAGCGCGCCCTGGCGGCCGTCCAGCGCATGATGGGCTGACGAGCGCGCCGCCCGGCCACGGCCGGCACCCTCGACGACGGCCGGCATATGGGCGACGGTCGGCGCCTTCGACGACGGCCGGCGCCCCATGCGTGAGATGGCCCCCATCGGGAATGGTCCCAAGTCAGAGCGCCATGCCAGCCGGCGAGGACAATCCCGGGGATGAAGCCGATCGCCGCGACGCGATCGAGTATCTGCTGACGCCGGGCGACCCCGCGCCGCGCACACCGCCGACCGATCGCGACCGCTACGCGTACGTGGTCGAGGGCCAGCTGGCCGCCCGGATCGGCGGTCAGACGCACGTCGCCGGTCCCGGCAGCGTGGTCGCCATCCCGCGCCGTCTCGACCACTCGCTGCGCAGCGCGAACCAGGCGTATGCGCGCGTGCTCGTGCTCGAGGTCGGCGACGATGAGGGCGCCGCGGCGGACGGCGCGCATCGCGGGGCCACCGGCGGGGCGGCGCCGGGCGAGGCGGCCTGACGCCGACCGGCTCCGCGGTGGGCGCGACGCGGCCGCGCCGCGGGGCTCCACTACCCTTCGGCGCGCACCTGGAGGACCGCGGCGCCGCTGACGCCGTCGTGCTTCAGGTCGATCAGGGCGTCGTTGGCCCGCTCGAGCGGATAGACCTGGATCTCGGTCGTGATGGGGATCGCGGCCGCCAGGGCGAGCAGCTCGGCGGCATCGCGCCGGGTGGAATTGGTGACGCTGCGCACGACGCGCTCGCGGTAGAGCAGCGGGTACTCGATCGCCGGCACCGGCGTCGAGTAGATGCCGCCCATGGCCACGGTGCCGCCCTTGTCGAGCACCTGAAGGGCGTCGATCACCAGGTCGCCGACCGGCGCGAAGATGATGGCCGCGTCGAGCTTGAGCTGCGGGTCGCCCCCGGGCGGCTCGCCCGAGGCGCCGGCCCACACGGCGCCGAGCTCGCGGGCCAGCCGGCGGTGCTTCTCCTCGCGGGTGAACGCGTAGACCTCGGCGCCCCAGTAGCGGGCGACCTGCAGGCAGAGGTGCGCCGCGGCGCCGAAGCCGTAGAGGCCGAGGCGGCGGCCGGCGGCGGCGCCGGCTCCGGCCGGGCCGCCGGCCGCCTCCTTGCCGTGTCCCCAGGGCACGAGACCGGAGATGCGCAGGGAGCGGTAGCCGATGATGCCGGCGCACAGCAGCGGCGCCGCGGCCAGGTCGCTGAGCTCCTCGGCCAGAGGGTAGCTGAAGGCCGCCGGCGCCACGACGTACTCGGCGTAGCCGCCGTCGACGTCCCAGCCGGTGAACCTGCCGGCGTCGCAGAGGTTCTCGTCGCCGCGCCGACAGAAGCGACAGGTGCCGTCGGCCCAGTTCAGCCAGGGCACACCGACCCGGGCGCCGACCCGGTGCTCGCTCACACCCTCGCCGAGCTCCGTGACGCGACCCACGATCTGGTGTCCGGGCACGACCGGCGAGCGGTGCGGTGGCAGCTCGCCCTCGGCGATATGGAGATCGGTGTGACAGACGCCGCAGGCGTTCACCCGGATGAGGATCTCGCCCGGACCGGGATGCGGCCGCTGCAGGTCGACGAGCTCCAGCGGCCGCTCGTCGATCGGCTTGGGCTGACGCAGCAGCATGGCTCTCATGGTCGCCTCCGTACGTGGTTGGCCGGCGACCGACTGCGTCGTCGCCGCTCAGGCGTGCGTGACTTTGTCGCGCGCCTAGTCCGGCAATCGACTGCGTCGTCGCCGCTCAGGCGTGCGTGACTTTGTCGCGCGCCTAGTCGGCGATGATACCCGGCCGCGGGCGACTTCAGGTCAGCACGTCCTTGCGCCCGAAGACGAGCCAGGCCACGGTCAGGAGCGCGCCCACCGTCACGCCGTAATCTACGAGTGCCCGGCGGATCGGCTGCCAGTAGATCGGCGAGCGGAAGAGGTTCACGAAGGTCAGCCGGTAGGCCGAGTACGTGTACGGCTTCATGAAGTCGAACACGCTGAAGGCGTTCAGGACGGTGAGCACCGTGAAGACGGCGATGGCGATGGTGGCGGCGGTGAGGCTCGAGTTAGTGACGGTCGACAGCAGCAGCGCGATCGTGAGCGAGCAGACCGCCCCGGCCACGACGAGCAGGTAGGCGACCGCGATCAGCTCGAGCGCGTGCCACGGGCCGAGGGTGGTGCCCGACAGCGTGACGAGCGGGTGCAGGCCGAAGGCCGCGACGCCGGCGACCAGCGAGACGACCGCCACCAGCGCGGCGCCGACCAGGGCATAGAGCACGGCCGTCGCCCACTTGGCGAGCAGCACGCCGGTGCGGCTCACCGGCCGCGTGAGCCAGGTCTTGAGCGTGCCGGCCTCGGCTTCGCTTGCCACCGACGAGGCGCCGCCCATGGCCGCGATGATGGGCAGCAGGAACGAGGCCAGGGCATAGAGCACGGCCAGCATCACGAGCAGCCCGTTCTGGCTCACGTGGGTCACGAAGGGGGGATCGCCGGGGTCGGGGCGGTGAGGCTTCTGCAGGGCCCCGGCGACGATCACGATGACCGGCACCAGGACGAGGCCGATCCAGCCCAGATAGGTGCGCCTCTGGCGCAGGATCTTGACGATCTCGAGGCGCAGCGAGGTCATCGGCGTCTCGTCGCGGGGTGCGGCCGTCGGGTCCGCGCACCCGCCGGACGCGCTACGTCAGGATGTCCTTGCGGCGGAAGATCAGCCACGACACGAGCAGCAGGCCGGCCACGGTGGCGCCGTAGACCAGCAGGGCGTTGCGGATGGGATGCCAGTAGATTGGGTCGCGAAAGAGGTTGATGAAGGCCATGTCGTAGCTCGTGAACGTGTAGGGCTTCATGAAGTCGAAGTAGCTGAAGCCGTTCAGGATGGTGAGCACGACGAAGACGACCATGGCGCTGATGGCCGCGGTCAGGCTCGAGTTCGTCAGCGTCGAGACGAACAGGGCGAGCGAGACCATGCACAGCAGAGCGGCCAGTATGACGAGGTTGACGATCACGATGCGGCCCAGTCCGGCCGAGATGCTGATCGTTGTGCCCGAGAGCGTGAGCAGGGGGTGGGCGCCGAACACGAGCCAGCCGGCCAGCAGGCCGCCGAGGCCGACCAGGAGCATGCCGACCACGATGTAGAGGATGGCGACGCCCCACTTCGAGAAGAGGATGGTGCCGCGCCCGAGCGGCCGGCTCATCCAGGTCTTCATGGTGCCCTGCTCGGCCTCGCCGGCCAGCGGGAACGCCCCGGCCATCGAGGCCACCAGCGGGAAGAGGAAGAACGAGAGCGCGCCGATCGCCGCCAGCGGCACGAAGACACCGTTGTTGGCGATCGCCGAGAAGAAGGGTGGGCCTTCGCCGGGGGCCGGCTTGGAGCTCGACAGGTCGAGCGCCAGCACGATCAGCAGCGGCACGGCGAGCAGGCCGGCCCAGCCCACGTAGGTGCGCCGCTGGAAGAGGATCTTCGTGAACTCGCGCCGGAGCGTGCCCATCACTCTACCCGCGCCCTTCGCCGGCCGGCGGGGCGGCGGCGCTTTGCGCCGCCGCCCGCTCGTCGCGCCCGCTGTCGACGTCGGAGCTCTGCGTGAGCTCCAGGAAGAAGTCTTCGAGGCCCTGCTCGACGGCCGGCACCACCGCGCGCACGGCGATGCCCTGGGCGACGAGGCGCCGCACGAGCTCGGGCACGCCCTCGTCGCCGGCGCGCACGATCAGGTTGCCCTCGTCGAAGGTCACGGCGCGCCCGCCGAACAGCGCGCTCGCCGTCGCTTTGGCGCCCTGCTGGTCGTCGGTGACGATCTTGACCGCCTCTTCGCGCGGCCGCAGCGTGGCCACGGGCCCCTCGATCACCGTGCGCCCCTTGTTGATGATAACGGCCCGGTTGCAGACCTGCTCGACCTCGTGCAGCAGATGCGAGGAGAGCAGCACGGTCGTGCCGGCGGCGCCGAGCTCGCGGACGAGCTCGCGCACGTCCTTCATGCCCTGCGGGTCGAGGCCGCTCGTGGGCTCGTCCAAGATGATCACCTCGGGCCGGCCGAGCAGCGCGTTGGCGATGCCCAGACGCTGCTTCATGCCGTGCGAGTAGCCGCTCACCTTGCTGTCGGCGCGGCTCAGCAAGCCGACCGTGTCGAGCACCTCGGCGATGCGCTCCTCGGTGGGGTGGCCGCCGGCCGAGCCCAGCAGGCGCAGGTTGCGGCGCGCGCTCATGGTCGGGTAGAAGGCCGGCACCTCGACGAAGCCGCCCAGATGGCGCAGGGCGGCGACACGCTGGCCGGGCACGCGGTGGTCGAGCACCTCGGCGTAGCCGCTCGTCGGAAAGATGAGCCCGAAGATCATGCGGATGGTCGTCGTCTTGCCGGCGCCGTTGGGGCCGAGAAAGCCGAACACGTCGCCGCGGCGCACGGTGAGATCGAGGTGATCGACGGCCAGGATCTTGCCGAAGCGTTTGGTCAGACCGTGGGTCGCCAGCACGACCGGGCGCTCGTCGGCGACGTCGCCCGCCTGCGGCTCGTCGTGGCCGGCCTCGACGGCGGCCGGCGACACGTCGTCGCCGGCCGCCTCGGAGGCCTCGGCCTGTTCGCGATCGGCCGTCGGCGCCGCCGATGGATCGCGCTCCTCGGCCGGCGGACCCTGCGCCTGGTCCTGTTCGGTCATCTGTCTAGCGCAGGCTGCCGGCGATCTGGTTCACGGTGCTCGCCGGCACGAGGCCCGCGACCACGACTCGCACGCCGCCCTGGCGGAAGGTGACCACGGTGCCGAGGGGCGTCTGCAGCTTGACGGCCGGCGCGCCGTTCACCGTGGCCCTGCCGATCGCCGAGACGCTGCCCAGGCGCTGCTGGAGCGGCGCATCCTGGGCGGGCGTCGTCCTGGCCTCGATCACGACCACGGTACCGAAGCCGGTGCCGTAGACCAGGGCCGCGGCCGGGTGCTTGCCGAGAGCCGAGAGCATGCTGCGCTGCGCCGGCGTGAGGGCCGCGGCCGGCACCTTGGCGGCAGCCGAAGCGCTCGGCGTGACCAGGGCGCCGCGGAACGAGACACCGGCGGGGACCGAGGTCGGCGTGAGCAGGAACGGCGCCCGCACCTTGGCCTGGGCCAGCGTCAGCGGCCCGGCCTGGACGCCCGCGGCCCCGACGCCGCGGACCCTGCTGCCGGTGGCCGTGCCGATACCGGCCGGCGCCTTGACCGTCTTGTGCACGACGGCGGCGCCGCTCGGCGGCGTGAACGCGAAGAGGCTGCCCGAGAGCTTGCCGAAGGAGACGGTCTTGAAGCCGGCCGACATGACCGCCGTGCCGTCGCCCCTGGCGAAGACCTGGACGCGCAGCGGCACCCAGCGGTGTCCGTCGATCGCTACGCGCACCGAGCCGAGCGTGGTGATCGGTGAGGTCGGTGTGAAGACCAGTGTGTAGACCCGGCGGCCGGCGACGGTCGTCTGACCGCCGACCGAGAGCCTGGCCGTGGGGGCCAGACGCGTGATGAGCTTGCCGATGGCCGTCGCCGGGTCGATGCTCGCACCCTGCGAGGGCGAGGCGGCGCGCACGCGCCGCGGTGTGGCGGACCGGTACTGGGTCGCCGTCGAGGTCATCGAGTCCCAGGTCCAGACGGTCGCGCCGTTGTCGACGACCACGAGGTCGCCGTTCTGGCCCTGCGATTCGAGGCGCACCTTGCCGTTCTGGGCCCAGATCCGGCCCGAGCCGCTCGAGAGCAGTGACGAGAGTCCACCAGGCGTCTGGTTGCCGAGCGAGAGCAGCGACGAGCTGCCGAGCAGGTCGTTCGTCCAGGCGACGTCACCGCTCACCGCGGTCGTGCCGTGCGCCTTGGTGGCGACGTTCTGCAGGAGCTGTGCCACCGTGATCGACGGAAGGCTTGACGGCCCCTGCGCTGCGGCGGTCACTACGCCGATGACGAGCACCGCGGCGACCACCGCCACGGCGACGATGATGGTCAGGGTCTTGCGGCGCATCTTCCTCAGCTCCTTGGTCTCCCGTGGCCCCCTCGGCTGTCCATGGTACACGGCCTCCACGGCCGCTGCTTAGGTTGTTCCAGATCGCGAGGCAATCCGAACCCCGATCGGCTGCTAGGGCAGCGTCATCACATACGCCTTCCAGCCGGCGTAGAAGCGCGGCCAAGACACCTGCAGGTCGCGGCGCACGACGCGCTCGATGGCGGCGGGCTTGAGCGACGACCGGGCGATGTCCACGCAGAAGCGCCGCAGCTCGGCCTGACCCCAGCCCGCGAGCACGTACTTCACCAGCGCGCCGCCCTCGAGGTAGGCCAGCGTGACCCGGGTCATGGCGACGCCGTTCCACAGATCGCGCTTGGCCAGGGCACGGATCAACGGCATGACGCGGTTGCCGCCGGCCACCTCGGCGCGCAGGGGCGCGAAGCTGCGGTCGGCCTCGACCGCCGTCGCCATGCCTTCGAGCAGCAGCGGGGGCGCGTGGGCCGTGTGGTAGAACCAGCGCCAGGTGAGCGTGTGGGTCACTTCGTGGGCAAGCATGTGGCGCGTCCACGGATCGGCCGGCGCCAGCGCCGAGGCCAGGACGCCCACGTCGGTGGGCCACCAGAGCGTCCTGGGAGCCGTCGTGGGCAACCGCGAGAAGAAGTGCTCGCGCTCCAGCGCGCGCGACTGTCCCAGATACGCCGCGACCTCGGCCGCCGACGAGTACACCACGATGACGGTGGGGCGCCCGCCGCTCACGCCGAGCTCGGCGGCGACGGCGGCGCGAGCGAAGGGCATGTCGCCGGCGAGCTCCCGGGCCAGCGGCAGCCAGCTCGCGTCGGCGAGCACGACGGCGCCGTCGCGCACGACCGCGCGCGGCCGGCGCAGGGCCATGAGGTACTTGTGCCGCAGGCGAGCCGGCGAGCGATCGCCCGTCGCGACCAGGCGGCCGCGCACGCGCGACACCGCGAGCAGGCGTTCGGCGACGACACGGGTCGACGGCCCGGCGCCCGCGGGCCGCCCCTCGATCTTGACGTCGAACACGTTCGCCACCCCGCGGCGAGCCACGACCAGCGCGTGCAGGTCCGTCCAGGGGATGGGCGAGAGGTGGCGGTAGAGATCGTCGAGGGCGTTGCGCGGCGCGGCTCCCCGCGCCGGCAACGCCGTGCGCCAGACAGCGCCCCGGCGAGTCGCGAGCGCCGGTAGCCCGGCGTCGAACCAGCGCGTGACCTGAGCGGCTGTCACCGTGGCGCCCGCCGGCGGAGAGACGATGATCGCGTAGTGCTTCGGCGGCGCCCGGAATGCTTCGAACAGGGCGCCCGCGGCGAGTGCCACGAGCGCGACCGCTACCACCGCCAGGATCGGCCCGACGACGGCGCGCCCCGATGCAGCGCGACTCTTCATGGCGTCCAGAGTAGCATCCCGCACCGGCGCCGGCATGGCCGCTCGTCGGCGTCGGCGATGCGCGCACGCCCGACGGCGGACCGACAAGGTGAGGACGACCGGCCGCAGAATGAGAGGGCACGATGAGCCGAAGAGCCCCCAGTGCCGGCCCCGCGGGCAGCCGCCCGCCGAGCGGCGAGCCGACGCGCTACCGCGCGCACCGGGCCTCGGGCCGCGTCGTGGCGATCGTCGTCGCCCTG
>Ga0335080_10009133_pt1 | contig 10357 bp, 6 predicted proteins | sample Lox_Sample_34_FD_206720 | JGI IMG/M metagenome (GOLD analysis project Ga0335080, IMG submission 206720) | Soil microbial communities from Loxahatchee National Wildlife Refuge, Florida, United States - Lox_Sample_3.4 | ecosystem: Environmental > Terrestrial > Soil > Wetlands | place: USA: Florida... | reverse complement strand
TGACAACCATAAAAATAATAGGCTTGCGCACGGGTCTGAAAGTCCGCATTACCCGCGCCTGCACCGCCGTGATGCGCTCTGGCAGGTGGAGCGCGCAGCGCGGTACGCCGGACCGTTGCTGGATGGGATTCCGGAAACCGACACAGCTTCGCCGCTGTCGAGGATGACCAACGAAGAGCGACTGGTCGCCGATTTCCATGGCACGGGGCTGACCGTCGGGCCGCATCCCATGACCTATCGCCGCGCACAATTACGGCGTGCGCGAATTCTTTCCGCCGCGGAATTGAAGGACGCACCGCATGGCCGGCGCGTGCGCACCGCCGGCTGTGTCATCGCGCGACAGCGGCCGGGAACGGCGAAGGGCTTCGTCTTCCTCAGCCTGGAGGATGAAACCGGCATCAGCAATGCGATCATCGCGCCCGACCTCCTGGAGCAAAATCGCGTGCTGATTACGTCAGGGAAATTTCTGTTGCTTGAGGGCGTGCTACAGAAGCAGGAAGGCGTGATCTCGGTGAAAGTGGATCGCGTGCGGCCGATGCGCGAGGCCTACGCCGCCGAAGGCGCGGATGTCACCGACGCCGACGTGCGCTCGCACGATTTTCATTAGCTTGCAGACTGCTTCTTCTCCGGCTGGCGTCCCGGTTCCTGCCCGGGGTACTCGTACACGCCGCGCCCGGATTTGCGTCCCAGGCGGCCGGCTTTCACATACTGCACCAGCAGCGGCGCGGGGCGGAACTTCTCGCCCAGCGTCTTGTGCAGATACTCGAGGATATGCAGGCGCGTGTCGAGGCCAACAAGGTCGATCATCTCGAATGGCCCCATCGGGTGATTCAGCCCGAGCTTGAGCGCCTTATCGATGTCCTGCGGCGAGGCGATGCCCTCCTGCAGCATGTAGAACGCCTCGTTGCCGATCATGGCGTTGATGCGGCTGGTGATGAACCCGGGCGACTCCTTGATCGCAACCACTTCCTTGCCCATACAACTACCGACTTCGACCGCAGCCGCGAGCGTGTCTTCGCTAGTCTCGAGCGCGCGAACGATTTCCAGCAGCTTCATCTTGTGTACTGGATTGAAAAAGTGCATGCCCACGCACTTCGGCGCGCGATAAGTGACCGATGCGATCTCGGTCACGCTCAGCGACGATGTGTTGGAGGCGAGAATCGTTGTCGGGCGGCAGACTTTGTCGAGCAGCGTGAAGATCTCGATCTTCGACTCCATCTCCTCGGGCACGGCCTCGATGACCAGGTCGGCCTCACGTGCGGCCTGCTCGACGGACGACGCATACTCCAGTCGCCCGAACGCGTCTTCCGCTTCCGCCTTCGACACCTTCCCCAGTTCGACCGCCTTGTCGAGATTCGAGCGGATCTCCGTTTCCGCCCTGCGCAGAGCGGTCGGCAGAATGTCTTCGAGGATCGTGCGATAGCCGCCGAGCGCGGCAGCATGCGCGATGCCGCGTCCCATGATGCCCGCGCCGATAACGGCGATGGTGCGGATCTCGGCCATCCGGCTAAGCTCCCTTTTCCAATTGCTCGACCACGCCGAGGAAATTGGGGTCGGACTTGCGCATGTACTCGGCCAGGCGGCGCTTCTCGTCGGGAGTGATGAGATACAGGCTGGCGTTGATGCGGCGCAGGGTCGCGGCAATGTCGTCTACATAATTCATCATGCGAATGAGTTCACCCGTGGCAGACATAACGTCCTTTCCGCAGATATGAGGATGGCTTGGCGGCGCCGGCGGCGGTTCGCCAATCCAATATTCTCTTCGTCGTTTGTCCTTTAGTAAAGCGCGCGTCCGCAAGCAGCAGCACCGCCATTCCCGAACCAGCCCAAACGCACTCGGTCTTCGATAACCGGGCAGCAACAGCGAGAACCGGCGCATCTAACCTTTTCCGGTTTCTGTGAAACTTCGACACCCCACAGATCAGCCATCTGATGCACAATAGCCCCACGCTGCCGATTGACCAAACCACCGAGCTGTGCGCGTGCGTGGAAGAACTCTCGGCGGAGAAGCGCAACCACGTCCCGCTGTCAACTTATCGCCTGCAGTTCAACCGCAACTTTCGCTTCGAAGATGTGCGCAAGCTGGTGCCATATCTGGCGTCGCTGGGTATCTCGCACTGCTACGCGTCGCCCATCCTCAAGGCGCGCGCCGGCAGCGCACACGGCTACGACATCATTGACCATAACCAGCTCAATCCCGAGATCGGCAGCGAAGACGAATTCCGGCAGTTTGTCGCCGAGCTCAAAACCCACGGCATGGGGCTGCTGCTCGACACGGTGCCCAACCACATGGGGGTCGGTCACGGCGACAATCCCTGGTGGCAGGATGTGCTGCAGAATGGCCGCACCTCCGCCTACGCCGATTTCTTCGATATTGATTGGGCGCCGCTCAAGCCCGAGCTGTGGAACAAGGTCTTGCTCCCGATCCTCGGCAACCCCTATGGCGAGGACCTTGAATCCGGCAACATCAAAGTGACGTGCGAGGATGGCCACTTCGTCATTCGCTATTTCGAGAAGCTGTTGCCCATTGATCCCCAAACCCTGCCTCTGATCTTCGCGCCGAGCAAGCACACGCCGCCGAGCGCACAGCGGGACGCTATTCCCGCAGAGCTCGATTCCCTACTCGCCGCCTTGGCACGGTTGCCAGCGAATCACATGACAGACCCTGGCGAGGTACGGCGGCGCCAGCAAGACTTGCCACTGCTGGTCGCCAAACTGTTTCGTCTTTATGCCGAGTCCGAGCACGTGCGCAACAGCATCGACGAGCACTTGCGCCGCTTGAACGGTACTCCCAGCGAGGCCGCCAGCTTTGACGCACTGCACGAACTGCTGGAGCGGCAGGCTTATCGTCTAGCGTTCTGGCGAGTCTCAGGTGAGGAGATTAACTACCGTCGCTTCTTCGACATCAATGACCTGGTCGGGCTGCGCATGGAAAATCCGCGCGTCTTCGCCGAGACCCACAAGCTCATGCGCCGCCTGCTCGCCGATGGCATGATCTCCGGGCTGCGGATCGATCATCCCGACGGGCTACTCAACCCCGGCGAGTACTTCCTGCGCCTGCAACGGTTATATGTTGCCAGCCGCTGCCTCGGCGCGCAGCCCGCATCGCCGGCCGCGGGCGATGGCATCGAGCTCGACGTTCACAGCTTGTACACTGGGCCGCATCCCGCCCCGCAAGCTCCGCTCTATCTCCTCATCGAGAAGATCCTGGAGCGCGGCGAGCACCTGCCTCGCGAGTGGCCGGTGGACGGCTCCGTGGGCTACGACTTCGCCAACCTCATCAACGGCGTGCTCATCGACCATCGCAACGAGGGCTTCTTCACTAAGCTGTACCATCGCGTGATCGACGGCACGATGCGTATCGACCGTCTCATCTACGAGAGCAAGAAGCTTGCCCTGCGGCGGTCGCTGGCTAGCGAAGTCAACGTGCTCACGCACATGCTCAATGAGATCTCCAATAGCGACCGTCGGGCGCGCGACTACACCCGAAGCGTGCTGCGCGAGGCCATCCGCGAGACCATCGCGTGCTTTCCGGTCTACCGCACCTATATCGACGAGCGCGGGCACGTGAGCGACAGCGACCGCCGCTACATCGAGCAGGCGGTCGAGTGCGCCAAGCGCCTCAACGGAACACTTTCGCCCGCCGCCTTTGATTTCCTGCGGCGCATCCTGCTGCTCGAAGCCGCCGACACCGACGGCACTTTCTACGGCTATCATCGGCGGCTCTACTTCGTACTGAAGTTCCAGCAGCTCACGGGGCCCGTCATGGCCAAGGGACTCGAAGACACGGCCTGCTACATCTATGCGCGTTTCATCTCCAGCAACGAGGTAGGTGGATCGCCTGCCGAATTCGGCCTTCCCGTCGACGAGTTTCATTGCGGCAACCAGGAGCGCGCGGAGCATTGGCCGGCTTCCATGCTGACTACATCCACGCACGACACCAAACGCGGCGAAGACGTGCGCGCGCGCCTCAATGTGCTTTCGGAGCTGCCCAATCTCTGGGCCACGCAGGTGATGAAGTGGCGGCGCATCAATCGTGGCCGCAAGGTGGAGCTGAGGGACGGCCGCATCGTGCCCGACAACAACGAAGAATATTTTCTGTATCAGACCCTTGTTGGCGCGTGGCCGCTGGAATCACAAGACGAAGTAGAACGGCAGGAGTTTATGCAGCGCATGCAGCAGTACATGGAGAAGGCGTTGCACGAAGCCAAGGTGAACCTGAGCTGGCTGAATCCCAATCCCGAATATGTCGCAGGGATGAACCAGTTCATCGAACGAATCCTCACGCCGCGTTACCGCGGCAAGCCGAACCTTTTCTGGGATTCGCTGCAAAAGTTCTTGCCCACGGTGATGTACTTCGGAGCGATGAATGCGCTGACGCAGACGCTGCTGAAGCTCACCTGTCCCGGCGTGGCCGATATCTACCAGGGGCAGGAGATGTGGGACTTCAGTCTGGTGGATCCGGACAACCGTCGTCCGGTGGATTTTGATCTGCGCCGACAAGCGGCCGCCGAGCTTTGCTCGCGAGCGCGGGCGTACGACCTGCGCGATACCGGCCGGGAGCTGTTGCACGATTGGCGCGACGGGCGCGTGAAGTTGTGGCTCACCATGCTTGCGCTGAATTGCCGCAGCCGCTATCAGAATCTATTCCGCCGCGGCCGCTATCTTCCGCTGCATGCGACGCGTAGCCGGCAGGAGCATGTGCTGGCCTTCGCCCGGGAACATGAAGGCGAGATGGCGATTGTCGCCGCGCCTCGCTTGAGCCTCACGCTAATGAAGGGTAAGGAAGAGGCGCCGCTAGGGAGCGCCTGGAACGACGCCGAGCTGGCGCTGCCGCCGGAGGCGGCGGGCCGCTGGCTGCTCAACGTCTTCACTGGGGAAAGATTGTTGGCGGGAAGTTCCATTCCTTGCCGCGATCTGTTCGGAGTCTTTCCGTTCGCGCTGATGGTGGCAGAGTAGGCATAATGTCGCCAGCTGAGCTGGCTCGGGCATCAAACGAGCTGGTATAGCCACGAGCAAACTCGCGCCCTGTTAAAAAAACCGCAAAACAATTCGGGAATCCTAGACGGCAGCGTCACGATCGCTGAGGTCTACCAGTTCCGCCAACTTCGCCGCCAGCTCGGGCGTGAGCGCGCCGCGATGCAGTCGCCAGCGCCAACTTCCATCCGCTTCGCTGGGAACATTCATTCGCGCCTCGCTGCCTAAGCCAAGAACATCCTGCACCGGCACCAGCGCCATTGTTGCCACTGAGCACAACGCCGCGCGGATGAACGCCCAGTGCACGGGCTCCTCGCCTATGCCCAGATAGGTTTTGGCGTGCTTCTTCTCCTCAGCGGTTGCGGAGTTGTTCCACCAGCCCACCACCGTATCGTTGTCGTGGGTACCGGTGTAGACGACGCAGTTGGGCTCATAATTGTGCGGCAGGTAGACATGCGCGCCCTTATTGCCGAAGCCGAACTGCAACACCTTCATTCCGGGAATCTCCAGAGCGCGGCGCAGCTTGTGGACTTCGGGCGTGATGTAGCCGAGGTCTTCGGCGATGAGCGGCAGTTTGCCCATCTCGCGCTGGAGGTGATCGAAGAAGGTCTGGTTCGGTCCCGTGACCCAATGGCCATGCGCTGCGGTGGGCTCGTCGGCGGGAATCTCCCAGTAGGCTTCGAAGCCGCGGAAATGATCGACGCGAACCACGTCGCACGTCGCCAGGGCCCAGCGCAAACGCTCGATCCACCACTTGTATTCGATCGCGTGCAGCGCCTCCCAGTCGTACAGCGGATTGCCCCAGCGCTGCCCGGTTTCGCTGAAGGCGTCAGGCGGAACGCCGGCGACGACGTGCGGCGAGAGGTCTTCCTTCAGCCGAAAAAGTTGCGGATAAGTCCAGACGTCGGCGCTGTCGTAGCTGACGAAGATGGAGACATCGCCAATGATGCGAATGCCCCGGCCGGCGGCGTAGGCGCGCAATGCGTTCCATTGCTCGAAGAAGAAGAATTGCAGGACGCGCTCGCGATCGAGTTCGGACTTGTGCTCGGAGCGCATGCGCTCGATCTCGGCGGAATCACGGCGCGCCAGCTTCGCCGGCCAGGTGTTCCACGGCCGTTCGTGGAAGCGCTCGCGCAGGACGTTGAACAGAACGAAGTCGTCGAGCCAGGCGGAGTTATGACGGCAGAACTCTTCGTAGCGCGCGTGCATCTCGCTGCCGCCCGACCGCAGGAACTTCGTGGCCGCTCGTCTTAGGAGCGGCAGCTTGTAGGCGCGTGCCGCATCGAAATCGACCGGCGACTTTCCGTCCCACTCGTCGCGCAGACGCTCGGGGTTCACCAGTCCTTCGGCCGCGAGGCGCTCGAGGCTGATGAGCAGCACGTTGCCAGCAAACGCCGACGTGCATGAGTATGGCGAGTTGCCGCATCCCACCGGCTGCAACGGCAGCACCTGCCACAAGCGTTGCTTTGCCGACACAAGCCAATCGACGAACTCGTACGCCGCCGGCCCCAAATCGCCGATCCCCCCTTGCGAGGGGAGAGAACTGGGGTGCAGAAGAATACCGGATGAGCGCACGGAAAGCATAGCTCGCTTTTGATTTGGCGGGATGCCCGCCGGACTAAGTCACTTGAGAATAGCGGAGGGAGCCCGCTATCAGATGGTCATTGCTCGACAACAGAGCCCGCGAAGGCGTGTGCTCGTATCCGAGCGCCAGTAAGAATCGTGCCCCGATACGAGAGTTGCCCGTATCAACTCGCTGGAAATCGCGCGCTACGATCCCGCCGGGCTTGTGATGTTCTCCATCTCTTTCTGGTTGATCTTGATCTTGCCATCCTTCTCCAGCGTGGTGCGCAGGTTTTCGACGTACAGGTTCTCGAACTCCTCGCGCTTCTGCTCGAGCAGAGCTTCGCGCGATTTGTCCCAGTCCTGCTTGATCTGCGCGTCGGTAGGCTCCTGCACTTCGAGCACCTTGGCCACCACGCCGTTGGTGCCGGCCTGAATGGGCCCGCTGATCTCGCCCGGCTTCATGCTGAAGAGCGCGCTCATCGACGTGCTCATCGCGCCCAGCTCGGGCAATTGTGAGCTGCGGCTCTCCATGTCGCTGGTCTTCACCGTTGCGCCGGCTTCTTTGGCGGCTTTCTCCAAGTCATGTTCGGCGTGCGCGCGGTCGGCGAGTTCCTGCGTCTTCTGCGCCAGCAACTGTTGCGCCCGCTGACCTTTGAACTGCGTCTCAATGCTGTCCTTCACCTGTTCGAAAGTCGGCGTTTGCGGCGGCTGAATGTCGGTCACCTGATAGATGGCGTAGCCATTCGGGGTCGTCGCGGTCGCCGGCGGATCGTTTTTCTTGGCCTGCATCAGGGCGTTCATGAACTCGGGAGCATTGCCGACGCCCGGCAACTGGTCACTCTGCGCCACGAAGCCTGTGGTGGTAACAGTCAGGTTGCGTTGCTGTGCCGCTTTGTCGAGTCCGGCGGTGCGCGCCAGGGTCTGGACGCCGTCGGCTACACTTTGCGCTTGCGCCTGCGCCTTGTCCTTCTTCAGGACGGGCTCGATCTCGCTCCTCACTTCGTCGAGCGGTTTCAGGCGGGCCTGCTGCTTGGCCTCGACGTGAATGATGTGGAAGCCGTAACTGGTGCGGACGACACCGGTGGTTTGTCCCACCGGCGTGTTGAAGGCAGCCTGCTCAAATTCCGGCACGGTGCGCCCGCGCGTGATGGGCGGCAGCAGCCCGCCGTCCTTGGCAGTGCTGGTGTCCTCCGAATACTTCTTGGCCAGATCAGCGAAGTTGGCGCCCGTCTTCAACTGCTTCTCAATGTCTTCTGCTTTGGCGCGCGCCGCATCGACGGCCTTCTGGTCAACCTTGCCGTTGGCGTCGGCGGTCGGCGTCTTGATGAGGATGTGCCGCACCGTGACCGTCTCCGGGATTCGAAACTCGTCCTGATGCTGGTTGTAGTACTGCTGCAATTCCTGCGGCGTGATCGACACCTGCTGCTCGAGATTGCTGGTGTTGATGAGGATGTACTTGGCCTTGATCTTTTGTGGGATGGAGTTGACGTACTGCTGCTTGTTCTTGTCGTAGAAGGCCTTCAGCTCGGCTTCGCTGGGATGAATTTCCTTCTTCATGTCGTCGAGCGTAAGCACGGCGTACTGGAACTTTACTTTCGTGTCCTCTTTCTTTACCTCGTCGCGGATGGAGTTGTCGCTGATCGTGACAGCCGAGCCGATGGCCGCCAGCAACTTGTGCTGCGCGATCTCAGCCTTGACCTCCTGCTCGAACTCCTGCACGCTCACGTGATAGGTGGCGGAAACCAACTGCTCATACTGGTCCTCTCCAATGAAGACGCCGCTGGGGAAGAGCACCTTGCCGATCTCGCCCTGATGGAGGTAGTCGCGCAGTTCGTTGTCGCTGACCCCCAGGCCCATGCGGTCGGCCTCATACACCATCGCCTTCTCGGTGATGGCCTGTTGCGCCGCGCGTGATGTCAGGTAAGGCATGAGGGCATCCGGAATATTGCCTTTGAATTGCTGCTGCCCCATGAGCCGCGCCTGCTGGCGCACCATCGGCACCGTGACTTCCTGGTCGCCGACTTTGGCGAGCACCCCTTGGGTTGTCAGGCTGCCGCGATTGAGGAAGTCCCCGAGCAGACCGCCGGGAACCAGGGTGATGACCATCATCACGCAAACGATGACCAAAAGACCGCCAAGGACAATCTTCTTGATCGGTCCTGGCTGCTGCAAAAATCGAATCATGTAGTCGGGAACTCCAGAAGAGCGGGCTGAATAGCTGATTATAAACTAGTTTGACGCAACGCTGGCCGATCGGATCGCTCGATCCATTCACCTGCGGTTGCCCAGACGGAGTGATAGCTCAACTATTTCGCATCTCCGTTGCCACGAATATCTTGCCCGTAAGTATCCCGTAATCAAGAGCCTACAAGATTGTTCTACGTAGAACAATCTTCGGGAACCAGAGACCATCGGACGTTGGCATTCAAACGTCATCTGCTACCGCTCGCATCTCAAATGTTGCCGCTTAAGGCGACACGCTTCCCCGCGCCCGAATCGCTTATGTTGTAATAGAACTTACTGACTGATATGCCCAAACCGTCGCCCAACAGGCGCCGGCGTCTTCTCGCCGCCAAGCGCCGCATTCGTGAGTTCCAGATGATCGCCAAGGGGCTGGCCTCGACCGACCACCCCATCCTGGCGCACATCATCCCCATTCGCCGCTGCAATCTCGCTTGCGAATACTGCAACGAATACGACGACTTCTCCAAACCCGTACCGCTCGAGGCGATGAAGTCGCGCGTCGATCACCTCGCGCGCCTCGGCACCTCGATCGTCACGCTGAGCGGTGGCGAGCCGCTGCTTCATCCCGAACTCGATGACATCATCGCTCACATTCGCCGGCGCCGGATGATCGCCGGCATGATCACCAACGGCTACTTGCTTGTCGCCGAGCGCATCCAGCGTCTCAATCGCGCAGGCCTCGATCACCTCCAGATCTCGATCGACAACGTCATGCCTGACGAGGTCTCGAAGAAGTCGCTGAAGGTGCTCGACCGCAAGCTGCAACTGCTGGCCGAACACGCCGAGTTTCACGTCAACATCAACTCGGTTGTCGGCGGCGGCATTCACAACCCTCATGACGCGTTGGTCGTCGGACGGCGCGCCGTTCAGCTTGGCTTCACCTCAACCATCGGCATCATTCACGACGGTGACGGCCAGCTCCGGCCACTCGGCGATGACGAGCGCGAAGTCTTCTTGAAGATGAAGGAGCTCGACAAGCGCCACTACGCCCGCTTCAACTGGTTCCAGAACAATATCGCCAACGGTCAGCCCAACGACTGGCGATGCCGCGCCGGCGCCCGCTATCTTTACATTTGCGAAGACGGCCTGGTCCACTACTGCTCGCAACAGCGCGGCACCCCCGGTGTTCCGTTAGAGAAGTACACCACCGAAGACATTCGCCGCGAGTTCCTCACCGAAAAAGGCTGCGCCCCCAACTGCACCGTTTCTTGCGTCCACCAGGTGTCGTACATGGACCATTGGCGCGCCCCGCAAACCATTCGCGAGCCGCAACCGCAGGTCGCAGCACGGCAGCTCGTACAAATCGAGTAGCGCAGCCGAATCCGGCTGCGATGCGCGACGGTAGTGCGCTAACCGCATCAGCAACCCCTTTTCTAGTGGCGCAACATCCAACCTCTGGTGTTTTCAAACTAGCGCACTACCTGCTCCCGCTAACAAGGCAGGCTGCTGTTATAATCGACTAGCCCTTCTGCACGTCTTCCCGACAAATGGGCGCGTAGCTCAACTGGCAGAGCAACTGACTCTTAATCAGTAGGTTGAAGGTTCGATTCCTTCCGCGCTCACCATCTAA
>Ga0335080_10009132_pt1 | contig 10357 bp, 8 predicted proteins | sample Lox_Sample_34_FD_206720 | JGI IMG/M metagenome (GOLD analysis project Ga0335080, IMG submission 206720) | Soil microbial communities from Loxahatchee National Wildlife Refuge, Florida, United States - Lox_Sample_3.4 | ecosystem: Environmental > Terrestrial > Soil > Wetlands | place: USA: Florida... | reverse complement strand
TGCGCGAGCGCGGGGGCGTCGTTCGTGCCGTCCCCCGTCATGGCGACGAGGTTTCCGCCCTCCTGCTCCTTGCGGATGAGCGCGAGCTTCTGCTCGGGCGTCGCCTGAGCCAGGAAGTCGTCCACGCCGGCCTCGCGGGCGATGGCCGCCGCGGTCAGCGGGTTGTCGCCGGTGATCATGATCGTTCGAATTCCCATCGCCCGCAACCGGTCGAAGCGGTCCTTCATCCCGGCCTTGACGATGTCGCGCAGTGCCACGACGCCGAGCACGCGATGCCCCTCGGCGACGAGGAGCGGCGTCGCGCCTTCGGCGGAGATTCGGTTCAGCAGATCGGAGACCGCCGGCTCGATCTTTCCCCCCTGGGCGCGAACCCACTCGGCGACGGAGTCGCCGGCCCCCTTTCGGATCTGGCGTCCGTTGAAGTCTACGCCCGACATGCGCGTGGTCGCGCTGAAGGGAATGAAATGCATCCCTTCCACGCGCCGGGCACGCAGGGCGAAGCGTTCCTTGGCGAGCACGACGATCGAGCGTCCCTCCGGAGTCTCGTCGGCGAGCGATGAGAGCTGCGCCCCTTCGGCGAGATCGCCCGGAAGCACTTCCGGCGCGGGAAAGAACTCGGTGGCCTGGCGGTTGCCGAGCGTGATCGTGCCCGTCTTATCGAGCAGGAGCACGTTGACGTCCCCCGCGGCCTCGACCGCCCGGCCCGACATCGCGAGGACGTTGTGCTGGAGCACGCGGTCCATCCCCGCGATCCCGATCGCGGAGAGCAGGCCTCCGATGGTCGTCGGGATCAGACAGACGAGGAGCGCGATCAGGACCGGCGTCGTCGCGACGCCCTTCGCGTAGAGCGCGAAGGGGCGGAGCGTCACGGTGGCGATCAGAAAGACGATGGTCAATCCCGCGAGCAGGATCGAGAGGGCGATCTCGTTGGGCGTCTTCTGGCGCGAGGCCCCTTCGACGAGAGCGATCATCCGGTCGAGGAAGGTCTCGCCGGGGTCGGACGTGATCTCGACGACGATGCGGTCGGAGAGCACGCGCGTGCCGCCGGTCACGGCCGACCGGTCGCCGCCGGATTCCCGGATGACCGGGGCCGACTCGCCGGTGATCGCCGACTCGTCCACCGACGCGATCCCCTCGACGACCGTTCCGTCTCCGGGAATCATCTGGCCGGCCTCGACCACGACCCGGTCGCCCTTGCGGAGGCTCGTTGCGGGAACCGGCTCCTCCCCTTTCCGGGTCAGGCGCCGCGCGACTGTCTCCGTCCGTCCGCGCCGCAGGGCCGCCGCCTGCGCCTTACCCCGGCCCTCGGCCATCGCCTCGGCGAAATTTGCGAAGAGAAGGGTGAACCAGAGCCAGAGCGCGATCTGAAGATTGAAGAGAACGTCCTTGCCGCGAGCGACGTCGCGCACGAGGAGCACGCTGACGATGACCGCCCCGACGAGCACGACGAACATGACCGGATTGCGCGCCTGGAGGCGCGGGTCGAGCTTTCGGAACGAGTCGCCGGTCGCGGCCCGGACGATCGCGCGATCGAAGAGTGCGGTGCGTCGGGGATGAGCCATGGGCATCCTCCTCAGAACAGAGTTCCGGCCTTCATCAGCAGGTGCTCCACGATGGGGCCGAGCGAGAAGGCGGGAAAGAACGTCAGCGCCCCGACGATCAGGATGACGCTGACGAGCAGGATCGAGAAGAGCGGGCCCGTCACCGGGAAGGTGCCGACGGACTCGGGGACCTTCTTCTTGGCGGCGAGCGAACCGGCGATCCCGAGGATCGGAATCAGCATGAAGAAGCGGCCGAAGAACATGTCGAATCCGAGCGTCGTGTTGTAGAAGAGCGTGTTGGCGTTCAAGCCCGCGAACGCCGATCCGTTGTTGCCGGCGCCGGACGTGAACGCGTAGAGAATCTCCGTAAAGCCGTGGGGTCCCTTGTTGTTGAGCGACGAGAGGCCGGCCGGGAGCACCGAGGCCGCGGCGGTGAAGCCGAGGATGCAGAGGGTCAGGATCAGGACCGAGAGCATCGCGAGCTTGACCTCGTGCGCCTCGATCTTCTTGCCGAGGTACTCGGGCGTGCGGCCAACCATGAGTCCCGCGATGAAGACGGAAAGGACGATGAAGAGGAAGATGCCGTAGAGTCCGGCCCCGACGCCGCCGAAGATGACCTCGCCGGACGCGATGTTCGCCAGAGGGACGAGCCCTCCGATCGGCGTGAAGGAGTCATGCCAGGAGTTGACGGCGCCGCAGGAGGCGTCCGTCGTGATCGTGGCGAAGAGGGCGGAGTCCCCGATGCCGAAGCGGACCTCCTTGCCCTCCATGTTGCCGCCGGTCCCTCCGGCCGTCGGGAGAGCCGCGACGCCCAGCTTCTGATGGATCGGGTTGCCCCGCTGCTCGGCGATCTCGGCCACGAAGGCGCCGACCAGGAACATCAGGGCCATTGCCCCGAAGACCGCCCATCCATGTCTGACCGATCCCGTCATTCGGCCGAGCGTGTTCGTCAGGCCCGCCCCGATCGTGAAGATGAGGAGCATCTCGACGAAATTCGTCCCGGGCGTCGGGTTTTCGTAGGGGTGGGCGGAGTTCGCGTTGAAGAATCCGCCGCCATTGGTGCCGAGCTCCTTGATGGCCTCCTGAGAGGCGACCGGGCCCTGCGAGATCTTCTGCTCGGCGCCTTCGACGGTCTTCACCGCGACGTCCGCCCGGAAGTTCTGCACGACGCCGCGGGAGGCGAGAAAGAGCGCGCCGACGAAAGAGATCGGCAGCAACACCCAGAGGAGGGCGCGCGTGCAGTCGTACCAGAAATTGCCGATGCCTTTCGCCTTTTCGCGCGCGACTCCCCGAATCACGGCCACCGCGATCGCGATTCCCGTCGCCGCGGAAAGGAAGTTGTGGAGGGCGAGGCCGGCCATCTGGGTGAAATGCGACATCGTGGATTCGCCGGAGTAGCCCTGCCAGTTCGTATTCGTCGTGAACGACACGGCGGTGTTCCACGAAGAGTCCGGCGAGACCGCTCCGAACCCGTTCGGGTTGAACGGCAGGAACTTCTGGAGCCGCTGCATCCCATAGAGGATGACGAGCGAGGCCGCGTTGACGACCAGCATCGTCACGGTCCACTCGATCCAACCCTGGTCTTTCGAGGCATCGACGCCGCAGATCCGGTAGATGCCGCGCTCGACCGGCTTGAGAACCGGGTCGAGAAAAGTGCGCTCGCCGGAGAAGACGCGCTTCATGTAGCCGCCCATCAGAGGCGTGAGGGCGACGATGATCGCCAGATAAACGAGGACCTCGACGAAGTTGATGGTCGTCATGGCGTCAGGTCCTTTCCGCCCGGAGCATGGCCCGCAGCAGGTACCAGAGCAGGCCGACGCTCACGAGAAGTCCGAGAATGTCCTCCCATCCCATGGCGTCCTCCTCAGATGCGGTCGCAGCGCCGCGTGTAGACGACGGAGATCCAGAACAGGAAGACGGTGACCACGAGAAAAATCAGGTCCCACATCGGACGTCCTCCTCAGAACGTGAAACCGAGCTCGAACAGGATCGCGTTGCCCTTGGAGTCGCCGTTCCTCAAGGAATAGCCGAGATAGATCGTCCAGGCGTCGAGCGGTACCGAGACTCCCGGCGTGAAGTACCCGAGACCGTTCTTTCCGCTGATCCAGTCGGCGATGATGTTCAGGTGGTCGTTGACCTTCTGCTCGAAGCCGATCAACGCGCCGGCCTGGGGATCGGCCGCCGCGTATCCGGAGGAGGCCCAGTACCCGCCGGCGGTCAAACGCGTGTTCGTCGGCAGCTTGTACGAAGCCTCTCCGTACCCCAGCACCGCCGGATCGCCGTCCTTCGAGCCGCGGAGATAGAAGAGTCCGAAGACGCCGGTCGTGAAGGCGAGCTTGTCGTTGTGCCAGGGCTGCCACTTGAGATTGGGCGTCGCGATCGGCACGGAGCGTCCGGGAGTGACGAATCCGCCGAAGTTGACGCCGGCCTCGATGTTCGCGCCGAAACCATAGACGCCCCGCTCCGTGAAGACGGCGAAATTCGGATCCTGGGGACGCCAGAGCACGTCCGTCTCGAGATACGTCTTTCCCTTGTCCAGAACGTCGCCGCTCGGGACGTTGAAGATCGTCTGCTGCGCCTTCGCGGGCACGGCGGCGGCGCCGATGAGGAGAAGGAGCCCGACCGCCCGCGGCCAGGGCCGTGCCCGAAGGCTCGAAACCGGCCGGGTCGCGGGTGGGGCCGGCGCGGGGGCGGCCGGACGCCGCGGTGGAAACGGACTCGCGTCGCGGCGAATTCGAGGGCCGATCAGCAGGCGCGCGGCGAGCGATCCGTGGGCGAGATAGACGAGAACACCGAGGACGACGAACGCCGCCCGAGACACCGGTCCGGGCGCGCAAGCCCCGGCGAGAAGTCCGCCCGCCAGGCCGACTGCGGCGAGACCCGCGTACGTCCTTGCGGCGCGCTGGCGCTTGTTTGTTGCGGAAAATCTCACGGTCTCCTCCTGACAGGGGAGGAGTCTGCGGGCCGGAGCGACAAGAAGTCCGGAGGAGTATCGAAAGATTGTCGAAAGAAATGAGCCTCCCGCCTGGCCGAAGGGAAGGCCGATTTCCATGTGCCGAGGATCCCGTTCTCTCAGGCGGGGCACCTGATGCACATGGATCAGAGAGGGTCCCGAGCTTATCCCGATGCCGAGGGATCGCGCCGCGTGAAGGGGGCTTTTCCTTCCGCGCTCTCGGGCGTGAACCGGTAGCCGACCCAGGGCTCGGTGCGGATGTAGCGCGGCCGGTCGGGGTCGGGCTCGAGCTTGCGGCGCAGGCTGCCCATGTGGACGCGGAGCGTGTCGCTGCTGACTCCCGCGGTCGTGCCCCAGACGGCCGCCATGAGCTGGCGGTGCGTCCAGACGGCCCCGGGCTTGGAAAGGAGAGCTCCGAGTAGGGAGAACTCCGTCGGGGTCAGATGCACGGGACGGCCGTCCCGGCGGACGACCCGCGCCTCGCGGTCGAATTCGACCGGGCCGAATCGGAAGACCGCCGGCGCATCCGCCGGACCCGATCGCCGCCGCAGGAGCGCGGCGGCACGCGCCACGAGCTCCGCGACGCCGAACGGCTTGGTCACGTAGTCGTCCGCGCCCGCGTCGAGCAGCCGGACCTTGTCCCGCTCCTCGGAGCGGACGGTCAACATCAGGATCGGAACCGCCGAGCGCTTCCGGATCCGCCGGACGAGCTCGAACCCGTCGAGCACGGGCATATTCCAGTCGGCGACGACGAGGTCGAAGGCGCCTTCGTCGAATCGGGCGAAGGCCTCCTCGCCGTCGGCGGCCGTCTCGATCTCGTGGCCGGCGCGCTCGAGGGCGTCTCGAACGACCTTGCGAATCGCGGCATCGTCGTCGGCAACGAGGATGCGGCTCATCGGCGCGCCCTCGCGAGCGCGATCTCGAAGAGCGTCCCGCCCCGGGGCGCCGCCGAGAGCGACAGGTGCCCGCCGTTCATCGTCACCAGGCTCCGCGCGATCGAGAGGCCGAGACCGGTGCCGGGAGTGCTTTCGGCCGCCGGGAGCCGGACGAAACGCTCGAAGACTCGCTCCCGATCGGCGGGGGCGATCCCCGCGCCGGCGTCGATGACCTGCAAGCGGACGATGTCCGCGTCCGCTTCGACGCGAACCTGGATCCGCGAGCCGCGGGGCGAATAGGCCGCGGCGTTCTCGAGACCGTGGCCGAGCGCCTCGGTGAGCTGTCCCGGATCGACCTCGACCAAAGCATCCTGCGGCGGCGGCTCGATCAGGAGCGAGTGGCCGGCGAGAGCGTCGCCGAAGCGCGCCAGGGCCGCCTCGACGATCTCGGCGGCGGCCACGATCTCGCGGCGCGGCCGCGCCACGCCCGAGTCGAGGCGCACGACCTCCATCAGTTCGTCGATCCGGCGCGAGAGAGCCTTCATCTGACCGAGCGCGAGCTCGGAGGTCTCCGACGAGCCCGCGGTGGCGGCCCAGTTCTCGACCGCACCGCGCGCGGCGGCGACCGGTGTCTTCAGATCGTGCGCCAGAGCGGCGAGCAGCGTCGACTTCATCTGATCGCTCGCCTTCGTCTCCTCGGCCGCCCGGGCGACCGCCAGGAATCGCTCCCGCTCGAGGGCGAGCCCAAGCAGCTGGGCGCAGGCCTCGGCCATCCGCTCGCTCGACCGAAGGCCCCGCGCGACGAGCACGCCGGCCCGTTGGACGCCGATCGGAACCGGCAGATAGATGTCCGTGCCGCCGAGCTCGGACGGGAAGTCGGCGGAGTTGCCCTGCTTCCAGGCGAGCTCGACGAGGTCGGAGCGGACGGCGGTGCCGGGCGTCGAGGCCGCCTCGACGATGCCGCCGCCTTCGTCGGCGAGCCACAGCGAGACGCGCTCGGCCTGCAGGACGTTCCGCAGGCGGTCCACGGCGACGCCGAGGAGCGACTCGCGATTGGTGTCCGCGAGGAAGGCCTCGGAAAGGCGCGTCAGCGCCGCGAGGTCGCGGCGTTCCGCCTCGACGAGCTCGAGGCGGCGGCGCGCGAGCGCCGAGAGGCGCCCGATGAGCAGTCCCGACGCGAGGAACACGAAGAGGGCGGCGACATTCCGAGGATCCTGAATCGTGAACGTGTACAACGGCGGAAGGAAGAAGTAATTGAAAGCGGCGGTCGCCAGCAGCGCCGCGAGGACTCCCGGCCCGCTCTGCCAGATCCAGGCGGAAAGGAACACCGTCAGGAGGAGCACGAGGGCCACCGTCGAGTCCGTGAGACCGTGAAAGAGCTTCAGGCAGGCGACGGTCGCGGCAACGAGGAGCGCGGCGGCGGGATAGCCGACGCCGGGCCGCCGGAGGAGGCTCACACGGCGATTCTATTTTGCGGACGGAGGCAGCAAGCGCTCGGGAATCGGGTTCTCCGGCCGTTCCGTGTCCCAGACGATCGCCGCGATGGCGAAATGATCGCCCGCTTTCACGATCTGGAGGAAGTTGACGCCGCGGATGAAGGGCTTCGGATCGTCGGCGCGGAAGCGTCCCTCGTAGGCGGAGAGGACGTCCGTGACGCTGCCGTAGACGTGCGTGTCGCGGCCGATTTCCCGCTCGACGAATCCCGCGGGCTTTCCTTCCTCGCGGCGCGCCGCGATTCCCTTGCGCACGGCGTCGCGGAACTCCTCGAAGGACAGCGCCACCCACTTCGGGTCTCCGGGCGGCTTCGGCGGCGTCAGGCGCGCGCCGGCAACGAAGAGCGGCGCCAGTCTTTCCCAGTTCGGCTCGGTGTCCGGCGTGTGGGAGACGCCCTCGTACAGTGCGCGAAGCAGGCTATCGAGGGACGCGCCGTCGGAGGGCGGCGGATCCGGCGCCGGCGCGCTGCCGGATCCGAAGACCGGCGGGCTCGTGGAGACGACGTCCTCGAGAGAGACGGCGGCGGTCCCCGGGTGACCGGGTTGCGGCGAGGCGGCCGAGCGGGGCGGCTGCGCGGGCGACGGGGCGCAGGAAAGCGCGACGGTGCCCGCGAGCGCCAGGACGATGCCACGCATTTTCTGGTTCATGGGGATCCCCCGGAACCCGATTCTAAGGTCCCGGATCGCGGTCGAGGCCCCGGTCGTCCCAGGAGACCGGATCCTCCCGCGGCTCGAGATGCGTGAAGACCGTCGTCTGGGGCAGGACGCGGCGGATCGCGGCCTCGACTTCCTCGCACAGGTCGTGCCCGCGCTGGACCGTCCAATCGCGCGGAACGAGGACGTGCATCGAGACGAAACGGCGGGCGCCCGCGGCACGCGTGTGGATCGCGTGAAAAAGGATTCCCTGCGCCTGGAACTCCGAGAGCGTCGAGGCGACCTCACGGCGATCGGCGTCGGGAAGGGAAACGTCGAGCAGACCCATCCCCGTCTCGCGCACGAGGCGCACGCCCGTCCAGACGATGTTGACCGCCACGGCGAACGCGATGAGCGGATCGAGCCGCCGCCATCCCGTCGCGGCGACGAGCGCGATCCCCACGATGACGCCGAGCGAGGTCCAGACATCGGTCAGGAGATGGCGCGCGTCGGCGCGCAGCGTGATGGACCGCAGGCGGTTGCCCGCGCGCATGAGAATCGCCGCGACGGCGCCGTTGAGGATCGAGGCCGCAGCAGCCACGGCGATTCCGATCCCGGGGTCGGCGATGGGCTGCGGGTCGCGCCATCGCTCCCAGGCCGTCGCGGCGATCCCGAAGGCGGCGGCCAGGATCAGGAATCCTTCGGCGCCGCCCGCGAAGTATTCGGCCTTCGTGTATCCGTAGGAGTGGAGCTCGTCGGCGGGCCGCGCGGCCACCGTGAGCGCCCAGAGCGCGATGAGCGCGGCGGCGAGGTTGACGAGCGATTCCGCGGCGTCGGAGAGCAGGCCGACGGAGCCGGTGACCCGCCACGCGGCCAGCTTGAGCGCGATCGTGACGATCGCGGCGGCGATCGACAGGCCGGCGTAGAAGCGGGTCGAGCGCGCCGGAGGCTCCGTCCTCGCCGCGGACTCCGCGCCGGCGACTCGCCCGGCCGTCACGACCTCATCTTAGTGCGGGAAGCGGCGCTGCTAGACTGGCCTCAGTGTCCGCGGGCCAGGGAACGCACCGAAGCGACCTGAAGAGGATCGCCCGCCGGGCGATGACCGAGCGCGACCTCTGGCCCGACTTCTCCCGCGACGCGCTCGCCGAGCTCGCCCGGCTGCGCGATCCGGCGCCGGCGGCCTCGGGACTCCTGGATCTGCGCAAGCTTCCGTGGGTCTCGATCGACAACGACGACTCCCGCGATCTCGATCAGCTCTCCTGCGCGGAGGAGCTGCCGAAGGGCGCGGTGCGGATTCGCGTCGCCGTGGCCGACGTGGACGCGCTCGTGAAGGACGGATCGGCGCTCGACGGGCACGCGCGGCACAACACGACCTCGGTGTACACGGCCGCGACGATCTTCCCCATGCTGCCGGAGAAGCTCTCGACGGACCTGACATCGCTGAACGAGGACGCCGACCGCGTCGCGATCGTCGTGGACATCGTCGTCGAGTCGGACGGCGAGGTCTCCTCCTCCTCGGTCTCCCGGGCCGCGGTGCGCAACCAGGCGAAGCTCGCCTACGACTCCGTCGGCGCAGCGCTCGAGGGGAAGGCGTCGATGCCGGGGCGCGCGGGTTCGTCGGCGGAGCTCACGCGGCAGCTCCAGATCCAGGACGCCGTCGCGCAGAAGCTCCGCGCGCTGCGCTACGAGCGGGGAGCGCTCGAGCTCGAGACGATCGAGCCGCGGCCGCTCTTCGACGGCGACCGCGTCGTGGACCTGCGCGTCGAGCGCAAGAACCGTGCGCGCGAGCTGATCGAGGACTTCATGATCGCGGCCAACGGCATCACGGCGCGATTCCTCTCGGACAAGGGGATCGCGGCGCTTCGGCGTGTCGTGCGGTCTCCCGAACGCTGGCAGAAGATCGTCCAGGTGGCGGCGGAGCAGGGCGAGAGGCTCCCCCCCGAGCCCGACAGCAAGGCCCTCGAAGGGTTCCTCGCACGCCGGCGGAAGGCCGATCCGCTGCGGTTTCCCGACCTCTCGCTCGTCATCATCAAGCTGATGGGCGCGGGGGAGTACGTCGTGGAGCGTCCGGGGGAGGCGCCCGTCGGGCACTTCGGCCTGGCGGTGCGGGACTACACGCACTCGACGGCTCCCAACCGCCGCTATCCGGACTTGCTGACGCAGCGGCTGCTCAAGGCCGCGCTCGCGGGAGGAACGCCGCCGTATTCCACCGCGGATCTCGAGCCGCTCGCGCAGCACTGCACCGAGATGGAGGACGCAGCGGACAAGGTCGAGCGTCAGGTGCGAAAGTCGGCGGCGGCGATGCTCCTCGAGGGCCGGCTCGGCCAGCGCTTCGACGGCGTCGTCACCGGCGCGTCCGAGAAGGGGACCTGGGTTCGCGTGTTCGCCCCGCCGGTCGAAGGCAAGCTCGTCCAGGGCTGGGAAGGTCTCGAAGTCGGCGACCGCCTGCGCGTCAAGCTGATCGGCACCGACGTCGAGCGGGGCTTCATCGACTTCGTGCGGAGCGGTTAGCCGGACCGCGCGGGTCGGGATATAAGAGAAACTTCGTGGTTCGAAATCCGGGGGTTCTTCGGGGAGGGTTGCATGCGGCACCGCCGTCTCTCGATTCGTCCGCTCGCGCTCGCCGCGCTCGCCTTCGCCGGGTCTAGCGGGGCGGCGATGGCTCCGGCGCCGCAGAAGCCCGCGACTGTCGAGGACGCCCGGGCGTTTCTCGCGGACGCCGAAGAGAAGCTGCTCACCCTTTCGACGAACGCGAGCCGCGCGTCCTGGGTGCATTCGACTTTCATCACCGACGACACGGAGATCCTGTCGGCACAGGCCAACGAGAAGCTGATCGCCGCGACCGCCGCGGACGCGAAGCAG
>Ga0335080_10009131_pt1 | contig 10358 bp, 10 predicted proteins | sample Lox_Sample_34_FD_206720 | JGI IMG/M metagenome (GOLD analysis project Ga0335080, IMG submission 206720) | Soil microbial communities from Loxahatchee National Wildlife Refuge, Florida, United States - Lox_Sample_3.4 | ecosystem: Environmental > Terrestrial > Soil > Wetlands | place: USA... | reverse complement strand
TTTATGTTGTGCGATCTGTCGATAGTCCGACCCCTCCCTGGCATGAGAGTTTGGATTCTAATGAATCGATGGCCACGCCGCGGAAGTTGACGCCTCCTGATAGTCCAAGTGGGCTTACTGTAGTGCCGGGGGTGAACAGAGTCTTTCTCACTTGGAATGAAAACAAGGAAGGCGACCTTGCTGGTTACTATATTTATCGGTCCACCAGCAGTGGTAGGGATTACGAGCGGATAACTGAAAACCTCCTAATCAGCACAACCTTCTCTGATGAAACCGTGAAGTCTGGCACTACGTATTACTATGTTATTACCGCGGTAGACAAATCAGGAAACGAAAGTGCCCGATCAGTGGAAAAAAAGGCCTTTGTGGAGGAATTAAGAAAAAAATTCGATATAAAAAAAGATCGTTAACACCGCACCCAAAAAGAAATGCGGCGACGGTCACTTTTATGTGTACTACGAATAGGATATCCTATGCATGACTTTCAATACAAAAATGGAGAACTTTATTGTGAGGGCGTTCCGATAAGAACCATAGCTCAACGAGTTGGCACGCCATTTTACCTGTATAGCAGCCACACGCTCGTGAGGCATTATAATGCCTTCGATAGTGCATTTGCAGATATCCCTCATCTTATCTGCTTCTCTCTAAAGTCAAATTCAAACAGTGCTGTACTTCGGTTGCTTGGTCGAGAAGGTGCAGGGGCTGACATGGTATCGGGGGGAGAACTATTCCGTGCACTCCGCGCGGGCATTGACCCAAAGAAAATTGTCTTTGCCGGAGTAGGAAAGCGTAGGGACGAAATCGAATATGCTCTTAAGGTCGGGATTCTAATGTTTAATATCGAATCCAGCGAGGAACTATATGCTATCGACAGTGCCGCCAAAGATATGCGTGTAATTGCGAAAATCGCACTCAGGGTTAACCCAAATATCGATCCAAAAACTCATGCATACATTTCCACAGGACTGAAAGAAAGCAAATTTGGCGTCGCTATCGAACGTGCTCTCGAATATTATCGGCTTGCGGCAAGCCTCGCTCACGTGGAAATAGCGGGTGTGCACCAGCATATTGGCTCTCAGATCACTGAAATCCAGCCCTTTGTAGACTCCCTCGAAATCCTTATCAGATTCGTGCGAGAACTTCGTACTGCCGGTATCGCGATCAAGTACGTCAATATCGGTGGTGGACTAGGTATTACATATAAGGATGAGACCCCCCCACTGCCACATGATGTGGCACAAGCAATTAAGCCATTACTTAAGAGCGCTGGGTGCACCATTGTACTGGAACCAGGCAGGGCTATTGTCGGAAATGCCGGTATTCTTGTTACAACTGCACTTTATCGTAAAGATAGCGGAGCGAAGCGCTTCCTCATCGTCGACGCCGGCATGAACGATCTCATCCGGCCGAGCCTTTATGAGGCATATCACGATATCAGACCCGTAATCGAGCCTTCAAAACCCGAAAAGTCTTTAACAGACGTAGTCGGTCCGATTTGCGAATCTGGGGATTTCCTGGCCAAAGATCGGCAAATGCCCGAAGTAAAACAGGGTGAACTTCTCGCGGTTATGGGCGCGGGCGCATATGGTTTTTCCATGTCGTCGAATTATAATTCCCGTCCACTCGTTGCCGAGGTCATTGTCAAGGGTAATGAGTACTATGTAGTCCGTGAACGGCAGACATATAATGACCTCATTAAAGGCGAAAAAGTCCCACGATGGTTGGTGGGATAAGCCTCAATTAACAAAAATATTTTGAAATGTGTATAATATGTGCTTAGAAGAGGTTGTAATATAAAAAGATTATGTCGAAATACAAAAAAATACCTTTTTTCAAAATGCATGGGAGCGGTAACGACTTTATCCTGATTGATAACCGAAGGGGTGTATTGAAAGGGAAAAATCTCAAGGATGTCGCCATCTCTGTCTGTAATCGTCATTATTCGGTTGGGGCTGATGGACTTATTGTGATTGTGTCATCACGTAAAGTTGACTTCAGGTGGCGGTTCTTTAACGCAGATGGCAGTGAGGCTGAGATGTGTGGCAATGGTTCGCGGTGCGCTGCGCGCTTCGCTTATCTTAAGGGCATTGCATCAAAAGACATGACCTTCGAAACTCTAGCGGGTCCCATTTCCGCGCAGGTGAAGAAGGGACGAGTGAAAGTACACCTTACAAATGCTGTTGGAATGCGAATGAATATTGCAATTCCTCTCGATGGCGGTTTGCGCATGGGTCATTTCATAGATACTGGAGTGCCGCATCTCGTATATTTCTCGAAGGATGTCAAAGGCGAAGACGTTGAGCGAATAGGCCGGGCCACACGGTATCACGAACTCTTCAAGCCGGCTGGAACGAACGTAAATTTCATTCAGATTCTTGGCCCACACAAGCTCAGCATTAGAACCTATGAACGCGGGGTAGAAGGAGAAACCTTGGCATGCGGAACCGGATCTGTTGCCGCCGCCCTAATTGCTGGTGCAATCGGGGTCGTCTCCTCGCCAGTAGAGGTCACGACGCTAAGCGGTGAAAAACTGGCGGTGTCGTACGTGCGGGATGCTGAGATTTTCAAAGATATTCACCTAGAGGGTGATACGCACATAATATGCGAAGGCAACCTGTATCTCTAGTCCATTTACTGTAGTGTAGTATGGTTTGTTATGTTTCCGAGGTAGGTAGATGTGCGCAAGTAGAAAAAATGTGAACATGAACTGCTGCCTGATGGTGCAAGGAGGTCATAATGTTTAATGGATCTATAGTAGCCATTGTAACACCGTTTAAAAATGGTAAAGTAGACGAAAACGCGCTGATTAATTTAATCGAATTTCAGATAAGAAATGGAACTGATGCCATAGTGCCGTGTGGTACAACGGGTGAGTCAGCTACACTTACCCATGAGGAACACCATCGTGTCGTGGAAATCACCGTTCAGGCAGTCCATAAACGGGTACCGGTGATCGCAGGCGCTGGTTCAAATAGCACCGACGAAACGGTGGCACTTGCCCAATTTTCAAGAAAAGCCGGCGCTGATGCTGTCTTACTTATCTCCCCCTATTATAACAAACCAACGCAGGAAGGCCTCTTTCGACATTTTAAGCACGTGACAGAGTCCGTAGACCTGCCCGTTATTCTTTACAATGTCCCAGGTCGGACGGGCGTAAATATGCTACCCACAACAGTAGCACGCCTTCGTGAAGTCAAAAATATCGTTGGCATTAAAGAGGCTACTGGCGATTTAAAACAAGTGAGCGAAGTAATCCGCCTCTGCGGTAGGGATTTTGATGTAATCTCGGGCGACGATTTTACAACATTGCCGATCCTCTATATAGGTGGTGTTGGCTCCATCTCTGTTACGGCAAATGTGGCACCGGCAGATTGCGCATCCATGTTTGATGCTTTTTCCGCAGGGAACCGAGAAGAAGCACTTAGACTTCATTATAAGTTGGAACCACTGCATGGCGCTATGTTCCTGGAAACAAACCCAATTCCTGCCAAGACGGCACTCGCTCTAATGGGCAAAGTTGCGGAGGAGTTCCGCTTACCTCTCTGTCCTCTATCCGAGACAAACAAGGAGAGGCTGAAGAAGGCGTTAAAGGACTATCAATTGATTTAGGTCTTAACTGTTCACAGTAATTTTAAATCAAATGTTTTAAATGTATGAAAAATCTCTGGCCGCTGTGATTTACGTGATGCAAATGGAGTTTGCGATGCTTAAAGTTGTCGTAGCTGGTGCTGCAGGTAGAATGGGCTTGCGCATTATCAATGTGCTCTCCACATCTGAAGGTCTTCGTCTTTCAGCTGCAGTTGAAAGAAGGGGCCATCCGCTTCTCGGTCAGGACGTGAACAATCTTGCCGGCTTGCCATCTCGTGAAAAGTCTATCACTATTACAGATGACCTTGTTGCCTCGCTAAAGGATGGAGATGTACTTATCGACTTTACCTTTCCCGAGGCTACGCTTAATCATGTTAAAGCATGTTCAAATCTTGGTAAACCTGCCGTAATCGGCACCACAGGCTTTTCGAAGGAACAAACAGAGCAAATGCGTCAATATGCGCAGACAGTTCCCGTCATGATTTCTCCAAATATGAGTATAGGGGTCAATCTTTGCTTCAAAATTTTATCAGAAATTGCAAAGACGGTCGGTGATGATTATGATATGGAAATCATTGAGGCACACCATCACTTAAAAAAAGATGCACCGTCAGGAACAGCCATGAAAATGGCCCAGATTATTGCTCAAGCAGTTAATCGGAACATTGACGAAGTTGGCATCTATACTCGTAAAGGCCTGATTGGTGAGCGAACCAAGAAAGAGATTGGCATACAAACACTCCGCGCGGGCGATATTGTCGGTGAGCACACTGTCATGTTTGCAGGCATAGGTGAACGTATTGAGATTACTCATCGAGCACATAGCCGGGACACCTTTGCAGCCGGTGCTGTTCGTGCCGCAAAGTGGATTGTCAGCGCGAAGCCTGGCATTTACGATATGCAGGATGTCTTGGGCTTAAAATAATGTCTTTTGTTAAAGGAGATCTTGTGAAAAAAATTGTTTTTATAATAACAGGTTTTATGGTTGTCATGCTTACTTTCTCTCCGTCGCATGCATTTCAACTAAAAAAGGGCCAGAATTGCACTGATTGTCATAAGCTTAGCGTGAAAGAGGCTCAGCAGGTCATCGACAAAGCTGTACCCAACGCAAAAGTTGTTGATATTAAATCTTCATCAATCAAAGGAATATGGCAGATCGACGTAGAAAAAGATGCCCAGCGTGGCTTCGTGTACTTCGATTTTACGAAAAAATTTTTAATTGCAGGACCTATCGTACCTCTCGAAGCTCTAGTCAAGCAGCAGCCCCATAAAGTAGATGTCTCCAAGATACCACTCACAGATGCCATTGTGCTGGGTGCGGCCGATGCTAAGAAAAAGGTTATTGTATTCACCGATCCGGATTGTCCTTATTGCAGAGAACTTCACAAAATCATGAAGCAGATAATCTCAAAACGTAACGATATAGCGTTTAGCCTTATTTTAAATCCGCTTCCGATGCATAAGGATGCGTACAAAAAGGCACAAACGATATTGTGTACAAAATCACTTTCGGTACTCGATGATGCGTTCGATGGCAAAAACGTCGCTGAGCCGAACTGCTCCGCAGATGCAGTAGAAAGATCCAAAGCGCTTGCAAAGACGTTCGGGTTCGACGGTACGCCCACCCTTGTACGTGATGATGGTATGGTTCTAACCGGTTACTTGCCAGAAGATCGTCTGCTGGATTGGATTGACAAAAAGTAGCCAAAAAAAATTCATAAGACCGGCTTTGGGAGAATGCTTCATTGCTTCGTTCACACTCCTGATTACCGGTCATTTTTTTTCAAACTTTATTAATATGGCTCGCCTAGCTTGTCCACCGTGGATTGGTACCATCTTTTCAAAGGCTAGACTCCGGAAATAACAGAGGATGCGTAACTAGATATAGAGTGTCAGCCAGGGTAGCTTAATTCCTTAGCCTAATCTTCTGAGTGTAGTCGCGTCTCCGACTTGCGAGAAGCATGATGCCAATAAATATAAAATGCTTGCAATCTTTGCATTTTCCGATGTAATTAACTTGATGCGGGAGGGGAACTGTATGGTTCTAACACCAAGTGGTGAAACTTATATTCAATCTCTTTTTGCAGAGCGTCTCGGCGGTGCCGCATTTGGGAAGGAACAGAAAATATACAAATTTGAAAAAATTAAGCGCACTAAACGTGCCGCGCTCACCGCGCACCCCGGAGTAGAACTTATCGACTTCGGGGTTGGAGAACCCGATGAAATGGCATTCCCTGCTATAGTTCAGACGCTACAAAAAGAAGCTGAAAAATCCCAGAACCGGGGCTACACTGATAATGGCATTCAAGAGTTCAAGGATGCAGCAGTTCGTTATATGCAGAATGTTTATGGCGTACGAGGTATTAATTCTGAAACGGAAGTACTCCACGGCATTGGCAGTAAGCCTGTGCTAGCTATGTTTCCAGCCGTATTCATCAACCCTGGGGACATAACGCTTATGACAGTCCCTGGTTATCCCATTATGGGTACGCATACGCGTTGGTACGGCGGTGAGGTAGTAAATCTGCCTCTTTTTGAGCAGAATCATTTTTTCCCCGATTTTGATTCGTTATCCTCAGATGTGAAAAAGCGGGCGAAACTCCTTTATCTTAATTACCCGAATAACCCGACCGGTGCAGGGGCAACTCGGGCTTTTTTTGAAAAGGTCGTCAAATTTGCCAAAGAAAACAGCATTATTGTAATACATGATGCTGCCTATGCAGCGCTGACCTATGGAAATAAACCGCTTTCTTTCCTTTCAGTAGATGGGGCTAAGGACGTTGGTGTTGAGATTCACTCACTGTCGAAAGCTTATAATATGACGGGATGGCGGCTAGGTTTTGCAGTGGGAAACGAACGTGCTATCGCAGGCTATGGTAACGTAAAGGACAATTACGACTCGGGACAGTTCAGGGCAATACAAATGGCAGGCGTTTATGCTCTCGATCATCCTGAGATAACCAGCGAAATTGCAACAAAGTATGAGCGAAGACTAAAGATTATGGTGTCCGTTCTTGCTGAAATGGGTTTCGGTGCCAAGATGCCTGCCGGAGCGTTTTATCTTTATGTTAAAATGCCCAAAGGCATTAGAAATGGCAAACGTTTCTCTTGCGCCGAAGATTTTTCAGAATTTCTGATTACAGAGAAGCTCATCAGTACTGTTCCTTGGGACGATGCGGGCGCTTATATTCGTTTTTCCGCCACTTTCGAGTCTAAGGGCAGAAAAAATGAGCAGCGCGTGTTCGACGAGTTTAGGAAAAGAATGGGCGACTTGCGATTTGAGTTTTAGTCCGCATCTCAACATTTAATTCTAAATTAATTTTGAATCTTTTCATGCATTATTTATTATCTTACTTCATTATCTGCATTTGCATTTAATTTTATGCAGTAGATATCCTTAATTTATGCAGACTATTGCTTATATCGGTTTAGGCTCTAACATTGGTGACAGAAAAGGAAATTGCTTACAGGCGATAAACCTATTGGGCAGTGGGTGCCGTATACAGAAGATTTCATCCTTTTACTGCACAGAGCCAGTTGGCTACCTCGAGCAGGAAGATTTCATCAATGCCGTTGTGAAAATTAAAACTGTTCATTCTCCGGAAGATCTTTTGGCTATTTGCCACACTATTGAGAACGACTTAGGTCGCGGCAGGCAAGTGCGATGGGGGCCCCGAACCATCGACCTAGACATTCTGCTCTATGGTGACTTGGTTATGAAAACTGTTGAGCTAACTATACCGCATCCACTTCTAGAGACAAGAAGATTCGTCCTCGTCCCGTTGTGCGAAATCGCACCACAGATTATACACCCTGTTTTAAAGAAATCGGTTGCTCTCCTGCTGCATGAACTGAGCGACACTCACCGCGTTGTTGCATGCGACTTTCAGGAGTAACTATGAACCGAAAATCAGATTCTTCTATCAATGCTAAATACATTGTAACAGAAGGTCCAATTGGGGTGGGAAAGACGAGCTTGACAAATTTATTGGCAGACGAGCTTGGGGCGCACTTGATTCTCGAACGGGCGGAGGAAAACCCTTTTCTTCCTAATTTTTATAAAGATTCAGTACGCTACCGATTTCAAACACAAATGTTTTTTCTCCTGAACAGATTCAGTCAACAAAGAGAAATTACGCAACCAGATCTTTTTAACCGCGTAACGATCTGTGACTACCTCTTTGATAAGGATCGTATATTTGCATACCTTACACTTGACGAGAATGAACTTGCCCTATATGAGCAATTTTATAAGATACTTGAACCTAAAATTGTACGGCCAGACTTAGTTATCTTCCTTCAGGCGAATACAGACGCACTACTACGTCGCATTAAACAGCGTGCTCGACCCTTCGAAAGCGAAATTAGTTATGACTATATTGCTGCAGTAAACGAAGCCTATAATCAATTTTTTTTCCGCTACAGCGATACTCCACTACTTGTGATAAACACATCAGATATTGACTTTGTTCACCGACGGGAGGACCTTGACGATTTACTTAAGCAAATATTAAACATGAAACATGGGACACAGTACTATGTGCCTAAATCTAGAGCTCGATAGGTCCGTCTTTTTCTTTTGACATCAGTATATTAAGGAGCATATACCGCATTTTAAAATGAATCATCTGGCCTATCTCAACGATAGTTTTTTGATTGCGATTTATCCATGTTTTGTGTAAGATTTAATCAGTCATGACGTTTTACATTTTAAAACGCTGTCTCCTCTTTATACCAACACTTCTTGGCATTACTCTCATAACATTCATTCTTATGCAATCACTGCCAGGTGATCCAGTACAAGGCATGGTGGGAGAGCGGGCTAGTCCCGAAACTCTTGTAAGAATTCGCGCAGAACTTGGCCATGACAGATCTCTGCCAATGCAATACATAGGCTACTTGAAATTACTTTTTACCGGAGAACTTGGCCGTTCGTACTATACAAATCGAAAAATTGCAGAGGATTTATATCAAAAATTCCCAAATACGCTTAAACTAGCACTTACAGCTATGCTTTTTGCCTCGGTTGTTGGCATCGGCATAGGCACTTTCGCTGCTGTTAAACGTGATTCCATATGGGATCGCCTCGTGACGCTCATTTCGGTGGGAGGTATTTCGATACCTGTCTTCTGGCTGGGTCTTACCCTCATGCTAATTTTTGCATTCTACATTCCATTGCTTCCCCCTTCTGGCATGGGTGATGGTAGTCTTATAAATATTATACTGCCAGCTACAACGCTGGGAACATTTTCACTTTCATATATTGCGCGTGTTACTCGATCCTCCATGCTGGAGTCACTTTCACAGCCTTATATTAATTCGGCTCGTGCCAAGGGTCTGCCTGAAATGGAAGTAGTGCTTAAACATGCGTTAAAAAATTCTCTTATCCCAGTTATTACCCTCATTGGCTTGGATCTTGGTTCATATTTAAACGGAGCTGTATTGACTGAGACCATTTTCGGATGGGACGGCATAGGGCAATATGCTCTCGAAGGGATTATGAAGCGAGACTATCCCGTTATAATGGGAGTAGTCCTGTTCGGGTCCATTATCTTTATAACCATGAATTTGTTAGTGGATATTTCTTACCAATTTCTTGATCCGCGAGTGCGGGTGAAAAAATAATTTTTGGAAATTATTCGAATTAAAATATAGAATCAAAAGTTTCTACCGCCATTTTAAAACCATGCAATTTACTCTTATTAGTAAAACTTTTGATGCAAACATTCCCGCGGTTATTGCTGCACTCTTACTAGTGCTGCTCGCCTTTACTGCTATAGTAGGTCCTGCATTTATTCACTATCGGCCAGACGCTGTAGATCTTAATCAGCTCAAACAGCCACCCAATAAAGAACATCTACTGGGAACAGATAGCAAGGGCAGGGATATTCTCTCTCGACTGGTTTATGGATCTCGAATATCGCTTTCAGTAGGTATTATTGCCTCTTCACTGTCTATGTGCATCGGTATTTTTTTTGGCTTGATTTCGGGGTATTTTGGCGGAAAAGTAGACATGATATTATCGCAGATTTTCGATATTTTCCTGGCTTTTCCGAGCTTACTTTTAGCAATCGGGATCAGTACTGTTATGCCACCAGGCCTGACTTCTGCTATGCTTGCAATTACACTCGTGGGATGGGCCGGGTTCGCTCGATTGGTGCGTGGAATCACGCTGTCATTGAAGGAACAGACATATATTGAAGCCTCAAGAGCATTAGGCGCATCCTCTGCTAGAATTTTATATAAACACGTTCTCCCGAATGCACTCCCCTTGTTATTTGTGGCTGGTAGCTTACGTGTTGGAGGATTCATTCTCCTCGAGGCAGCACTTTCGTTTCTCGGACTCGGCATACAGCCACCTGCTCCTTCTTGGGGTTCCATGATTAGCCTGAATCGTGCTTATATCAATTCAGCTCCCTGGATGGTTATATTCCCAGGCCTCGCCATCAGCATAACCGTAATGAGTTTCAATATTCTTGGTGATTTCTTTAGAGACAAGTTTGATCCAAAAATGCAGGCGTAGCAGCAACACGACATCAAGAGGAAATTACAAAGTTATACTACCTTACATTTTTTGCACTATTGAATGTATTTTTATCTAGCAGCCTATCTGAAATATTTTTATTGCATTAGGTATCAAAGCTATGAGCGATGAATATATACGTGCAAAAAAATCTCTCGGACAAAATTTTTTGAAAAACCGTTTTTATCTCAATAAAATGGTAGATGCCGCTCTCGCCAGTCATGAGGACCAGATTCTCGAGATC
>Ga0335080_10009129_pt1 | contig 10359 bp, 7 predicted proteins | sample Lox_Sample_34_FD_206720 | JGI IMG/M metagenome (GOLD analysis project Ga0335080, IMG submission 206720) | Soil microbial communities from Loxahatchee National Wildlife Refuge, Florida, United States - Lox_Sample_3.4 | ecosystem: Environmental > Terrestrial > Soil > Wetlands | place: USA: Florida... | reverse complement strand
CATTGCGCAAACTCACGCGCAAGGGAGCGCCCCAGTCCGGCGCGGAAAGAAACCGCTTGTTCAAGGACGTCGAACACCTCGTCCGGCTCGCCGCTGTCATGGTGATCGCACTGGTGGCCTTCCTCGTCCTCCGCGCCGCCGTTGTCCCCCACAGCTTCGGCCAATACGGACACTATCGCGGTGACGCCATCGCTGAGATCGCGGGCCGCCCCATCGCCCACGCCGGACACGAAGTCTGCGAAGCCTGCCACACCGACGTCGTCGATCAGAAAAAGCTGGGCCGCCACCTGGTCGTTCCCTGCGAAGCCTGCCACGGAGCTCTGGCCAGGCACGCCGACGATCCCGCCTCGGTCAAGCCGCCGAAACTCGACACCGCCGTGGTTTGCGCCCGATGCCACGAAGCCAACAGCGCCAAACCCAAGGGATTCCCCCAGGTGGCAACCGCCAATCACTCGGGAGGGCTCGCCTGCGACACCTGCCACCAGCCCCACCGCCCCAAAATTGAACCCGTGGCCGAGACCAAGCCTGTGACGGAGGGCAAGAAATAATGGACATCACCCGCCGTCGTCTGCTCATGTTGTTGCCCGCTGCCGCCGTCGCCTGGAAGTTCGTTCAAGCCGGCACTCCCGAAGCCTCACCCAACTACAAGCACACCGAGCACTGGTGGGGCATGTTGATCGACATCCCAAAGTGCATCGGCTGCGGCACCTGTGTCCGCGCCTGCGCCGAGGAGAACGACGTTCCTGAAGGCTTTTACCGCACCTGGATCGAGCGCTATCACGTCGCCGACTGGCAGATCGAACGACCCGAAGTCGCATCGCCCAACGGCGGCAAGCAGGGCTTCCCGCCCAGCCACATCGGTGGCAAGAATTTCTTCGTTCCCAAGCTTTGCAACCACTGCGCCGATTCTCCCTGCACTCAGGTTTGTCCCGTCGGCGCGACCTTCGTCTCGCCCGATGGAGTCGTCCTGGTCGACAAGACCTATTGCCTCGGTTGCCGCTATTGCGTGCAGGCTTGTCCGTACGGTTGCCGCTTCATCAATCCCAAAACCAACACCGCCGAGAAGTGCTCGCTCTGTTATCACCGGATTACAAAAGGTTTAACCACTGCCTGCTGCGAGGTCTGCCCCACCGGCGCCCGCCAGCTCGCCGACTTGAAGAATCCCAACGACCCGATTCATGAGTTCTTGAAGACTCACGAAGTGCAGGTGCTGAAGCCGCATATGGCCACCGGCGCCAAGGTCTTTTACAACGGCATGGACGGTTCGGTTCGCTAACCCTTAGCCCCGGACGCATTCGTCCGGGCAGGTTGACTTGTAAGGCTTTTGGGTTGCAAAAGGCTTGGCTGTAAAGGTTCGCAAGAAGGGTTTGGTTGTAAAGCCTGGTGAAGGAGGCTCGTGCAAATCCCCGTCGAAGGTTTCATGTACCCGAATGAGGTAGAGCTCCAGTGGAGCGTTCTCATTGTCCTTTATCCATTCATCACGGGGCTTGTAGCCGGCGCATTCATTCTCGCCTCCCTCGAGCGCGTGTTCCGGGTGGACGCCGTCAAGCCTACCTACCGCCTGGCCTTGCTCACGGCCCTCGCCTTCCTCCTCGTTGCGCCCCTCCCTCTGCAACTGCACCTCGGGCATCCGGAGCGTTCCCTTGAGATGTACCTGACGCCCCATCGCTCTTCCGCCATGGCCATGTTCGGATTCGTCTACCTCTGGTACCTGATGGCGGTACTCTTATTGGAAATCTGGCTCGACTACCGCCGCGACATCGTCATGAAGTCCCAGACCGAGACCGGCGCTATGCGTCTCGTCTACCGCGTTCTTACCTTGGGCTCAACCAACATCAGTGAACGTTCCCTCCACATTGACGAGCGGCTCGGCTATTTCATCACCTTGATCGGAATCCCTTCCGCCTTTCTCCTCCATGGTTACGTCGGCTTCATCTTCGGATCCGTGAAGGCGAATCCCTGGTGGTCGTCCCCACTCATGCCCATCGTCTTCATCTTCTCGGCCATGGTCTCCGGCATCGCGGCCGTCATGTTGCTTTACATGCTTTCCACGCGGTTGCGCGGGCACGCCATCGATATCCGCTGTGTCGATAAGATTGCGCAGTATTTGCTTTATGTCTTCGTCATCGATTTCAGCCTGGAGATGCTCGACCTGCTGCAGCGCATCTACGAGGCCGACGAATCCTTCCGCAGTCTCGATTTCATGGTCCACACACGCCTCTGGGTGTCGCAGGTGATAGTCCAGATTCTGCTGGGTACCGTGACCCCGATCGCCCTGCTCGGCTTGACCCAGATTCTGAACCTCTCCGATATCGCTCGCAAACGGATCTACGCTCTTGCCGGATGCCTCACCGTCATCGGAATTTTCGCCATGCGCTGGAATGTCGTCATCGGCGGACAGCTCTTTTCCAAGAGCTTCCTCGGGTACACGACTTATAAGATGGGCTTCGCCACGCGCGAAGGATCACTGACTGCGATCATCCTTATGCTTCTTCCCTTCGCAATCCTCTGGGTCTTGGTAAAACTCCTGCCGCCGTGGCCCGACGCCGCATCGCTTCCCGCCTCCGGTGCAACTCCGGCGCACGGTACCACCTAGCCCCCTCGCATCGGGGGCCGATGCAGAGCAGCTTTTCCCCACTGGCTCGCTACACCGTGTACTGAGGGATTACTCCCGCACCATTCTTACCCCCAACTCAGATACACTCGAACGAAATGAGTGCGCCGAATCGAGAAGACAGAGAGATCCGTATTCTGATGACGTTGCTCAGGATCCTTCTTTTTGCAGCCTTCTTCGCCGCCGCATCCACCGCGGGCGGCGCTCAGACGGTCAACCTCTTGTACTCGGAGAAGTGCGCCAGCTGCCACGCGGATGATGGCAGCGGCCACACCGCAGCCGCCGCTAGGATGAAGGTGTCAGACCTGCGGTCGAAGCGCATCAAACAGATGACCGATGATGTCCTCTACGCCGCCACCGCCGAAGGAAAGACTCATCAGTCCTACCCTCATGCCTTCCTGCACGCCGGCCTGACGGAACCACAGATTCGCGACCTCATCAAATACATCCGGACCTTCAGCAACAATCAGAAATAGCTCGCATCGGCGCTCACGCAAATCAAGCTCGCCAAAGCAACTTTCCCCCCGGTACTCGAGAAACCCAACGGCTGCGAGTGACTTCTTGGGGAGTGTATCGTCTAACGCATATGCGTTTCCTCAAGCTTGCCATCATTGCTCTCGCCTCCGTCGCGCCGGCCTGGTCGCAGGCCGTCCAGCTCAAAACCGCTGACGCCGTCCTTGAACGCTACAAGCATGTCCTCGGAGGCGTCGAGGCCGTACAGAAGGTCCAGTCGGAAACCGTGCGCGGAGAAATCGAGAGCGCCGGCACTTCCGAGAAAGCCACTTTTATTTACTACCTCAAGCCCTTCAAGTCTCTCCTTAAAGTCACCCGGGCCAACGGCTCCGAACTCACCGTGGGCTTCGATGGCGCCACCTCCTGGGCTGTCACTCCCGAAGGTGCGAGCATCGATAAAGACACTCCCGTCGAAGCCGCCCGCCGCGACGCTGACCTGCAGTATGCGTTGCACCAGCCCGACTACTTCCAAAAGCTCGAGCTCGCCGGCGTCACTGACTTTGAAGGCCGCCCCTGCTATTGGCTGCACGGCACCACGCACTGGGGCAAGGACAACAACCAGTTCTACGATGTCGAAACCGGACTTCTCGCCGGCTACCGCTTTCAGGCCGACGACTCCTCCGGAGACACCGCGACCGCCCTGTTTCAGGACTACAAGAATTTCGGCGGCCCGCTGATCGCCACCAAACAGACGACGCGCACCAGCCATCACTCCCAAACCTTCACTTTCCTGTCTGTGAGTTACGAACCAATAGCCGACTCCGTGTTCGATCTGCCGGAATCGGTCAAGGCCCTGCTCAAAAAGTAATCGCGACCATAGCGTCGAATTCGAGATCAAGAAACAAGCCCACGCGGCCCGCTAGCGATTCGCCTTCGGAAGATCGCGTGGAGTACGAAGCTCTCCCTCCGCGCCTTGCCCACCAACCGACACGCTCTCGGCGTACATTCCTGAGTTACCTACGTAAGTGTGATTCCCCAGGTTAGGCTGCTCTAATGATCGGTTGGACATTCCACCCGTTTCGGAAATGTCCAGTCGTGAGGTCATCCGTGAAGTTCTTCTACTCTGGTCTTCTTATCGCCCCTGCCCTCTTCCTTATTGGTTGTGCTTCCCAGAACAGTAACAATCAGGTCACTCCGCCACCACAATACGCAATCTCCGGGATCGTCGTGGATCTTGCGGGAAGCAACGGTGGATTGGTTCTTCAGAACAACGGCGCGGATGATCTTCCCGTGAATGCGAACGGGAGTTTTCAGTTTGCGACCACCATTCCGAGTGGCAGTGCATTCAACGTTACCGTGCTTACGCAGCCCTCCAGCCCAGTGCAGCAATGCACCGTGGCCAACGGCAGCGGCGTGGCAACCGCGAATGTAAATAGTGTGAAGGTGGAGTGCGGACACAACGAGTGGGCCTGGATGGCGGGCTCGCAGGCCGTCGAACAGCTTGGCACTTATGGAACTCTCGGTTCGCCTGCCCCCGCGAACACTCCTGGGGGACGCCAATATCCCGCAACTTGGACTGACAGTTCCGGCAATCTCTGGCTGTTTGGCGGGTACGGCCACGACTCCAACGGAACTCTCATGCCGATGAGTGACCTCTGGGAGTTCAAAGCGGGCGAATGGACCTGGAAGGGTGGCCCGACGCTCGCCGGGCAAAACGGAAACTATGGCTCTCTCGGTGTTGCCTCGTCGAACAGCATTCCCGGAGCGCGGTTTCAGCCTGCGAGCTGGACCGATGCCTCAGGAAACTTCTGGCTGTTTGGTGGAAACGGATTTGACTCCGTCGGCAACGAGTCGCCCATGAACGACCTCTGGAAATACAGTGGCGGCGAATGGACCTGGGTGGGCGGGTCAAACATCGGACGTCAGAATGGGCGCTATGGAACGCTCGGCGTTGCGGACCCCAGCAATCTTCCGGGTGGACGCTGCTCCACCGCAGTCTGGAAGGATTCGTCGGGCAACCTTTGGGTATTCGGTGGATTGGGCTACGATGCGACGAACCCGATCAACGGACCTCTCAACGATTTGTGGAAGTACAGCGGAGGCCAGTGGACCTGGATGGGCGGCGCAACCGTCCAGGCACAAAAGGGCGTCTATGGCACCCAAGGGGTTGCAGCCTCCACCGATATCCCGGGCGCTCGCGAGGCTGCTTATAACTGGGTGGATTCCTCAGGCGCACTGTGGCTCTTTGGAGGATACGGATACGACTCCAACGGAACGAACGGCTATCTCAATGACCTCTGGAAGTATAGCGGTGGACAGTGGACGTGGATGGGAGGGCCGAGCATCGCGGACCAACCCGCCGTGTACGGAACCCAAGGCGTTGCCGCTGCGAACAACCTGCCGGGAGCACGCTGGTCGGGAATGGCATGGATGGACTCATCAGGCAATGTCTGGTTGTTCGGAGGGAGCGCTTATTTCACATCCTCAAGCGCCGGTTTTGCAAACGACCTGTGGAAATACAGCGCTGGTCAGTGGACTTGGGTCGGCGGGTCGAACACTCCCAACCCAAATTCGGCCTACGGTACCGAGGGCACATTAGACCCTGGCAACGCCCCGGGCGGCCGCTTCTTCCTCAACGGATGGGTGGACGCCAGCGGCAACCTCTGGCTGTTTGGCGGCTATGGACAGGTTCCCGGGAAAACGGGGAACCTGAACGACTTGTGGATGTACATGCCATAGGCTAGTTAGGGGAACCATCTCTTCAAACCGCCCCAGCGTACTCCCGGAATATGATCTGTTCCGGTAAGCGATATCAATACCCAAAAAATAGGCGCCGGAAGAACTCCCGGCGCCTTCCACAGGATACGACTCGCGAGATGCGCTCTAGCGAGAAGGGAAAACTCTCAAAACTCAAAGCTCGAAGCTCAAGACTCGTAGCTCGTCACTAGCAGCTCGAAGCTACTTGCTCTCCGCCACCGACGGCAGCGGACCGGCCCCAAAGTCCCGGCGATTGTTCGCGGCCGTGCGCGCCGCCCGAACATTCGGCTGGCTCGCCGCAGCGGCTCCATAGCGCTCCAACAATACCGGCGCCATCGTGTTTTCGGCTTCTTTGACGAAGATCATCTTGTTCTCCGAAGCCATGTCCACGCGAACGAAATCTCCCAGCTTCACCTGTCCCGTGGCCACCAGATTGGCCAGCGGGAAAACCAGGTTGCGCTCGATCGCACGCTTGAGGTGACGCGCGCCGTACCGCGGATCAGTACCTTCCTTCAGCAAATACTCCTTCACCGCCGCGGTGCAGTTGAACACGAACTGGTTTGTGCCCGCAGCCATCAGCACACGCTGCTGCACCATGCCCAACTCGATGTCCAGAATCTGCGACAGGTGCTCGTCGCGCAGCGTCTTGAACACCACTGTCTTGTCGATGCGGTTCATGAACTCTGGCGTGAACTTGCGCCGCGCCGCTTCCACCGCCGTGCGCTGGATCTTGTCGTCGAACGAACCGTTTACTTCCACCACTTTCGGAGCGAAACCAAACCCGCCGTCCACCAGGTCCGTCATTTCCGACGCGCCCAGGTTCGACGTCATGATGATGATGCACTGCGACATGTCGACACGCCGGTTATCGCCCAGAGTTAACGTCGCCTTGTCGAGAATCCCCAACAGCAACTGCCACAGCGAGTCGCTCGCCTTCTCGATCTCGTCAAACAGCAGGATCGAGAGCTTCAACTTTTCCGTAAACCACTGGTTCAACGCTTCCTGGGTCAGCAGCGGATGGGTCTCGCGGTGTCCCAAATATCCCGGAGGCGAACCGATCAGCTTCGCGATCTCGTGCGAATGCTGGAACTCGGCGCAATCAATCTTGATGCACGCCCGCGAATCCCCAAACAAAGCCTCGGCCATGGCTTCCACGACGCGGGTCTTGCCTGATCCTGTCGGCCCCAGGAACAGAAGGTTGCCCACCGGACGTCCCGGCGCATTCAGCCCCGCCAGAAACATCTGGTAGATTTCAACGACCTTTTCGATGGCCGCGTCCTGCCCCACAATGCGGCGGCGCAGGGCGGCATCAAACTCTCCAGCATCGTTGCTGCGACGGTTCGGATCCAGCACTGTTGCGAGATTCGTTCTCATAAAGTCGCTGCCGGGGCTTCCCGACATTTTCCCTTTCGTTAGGCCGTTCTCTTCGGCTCTTTTCTGACCTGCTTCCGGACTTTCCGGGCTCTGTTCCTGGTTTCTAGCCCGTTTTCTGGAAAGCTCCCCCAACCATGCTTCGCTTCCCAGATGTGGCGCGTCCGGTTGCCTTAGGATTAAGCAAGCCTCAGGCCACGCGATGTCCCAAACCGGGACCGCCGGGAACTCCTACAGCGCCCAAGGCTTAGCGCCAATCCTCCCCAAATCGCCGGCCCTGATCTGCGAACCTCCCCACAGAGAAGAGAAATACTTTGCACCATCGGGGAAGGAACATGCACCGGTAACCGAGTACCGGGTACCGAGTACCGAGTACTGAGTACCGGGTTCTGAGTACTGAGTACTGAGTACCGAGTACTGAGTACCGAGAGTCGCGGCTCTTACTCGGCACCCGGCACTCCCAACCGTGTTACTCCACCCGTAACTAGCGACCATCCAACCCCGCGGCTACTATCGGAATCAGGTAGGTTCGCGGAGGAAACGCTTGCGTCTTTCGACGGTTCGCATCATCACTGGAATTTCCTGTCTCTTCTTCGGCGCAGCCGCGTGGCGCGTCGGTTCGCACTCATCCACTTTCTCCGCCGAAGCGCAAACGGCGAAGGCAACCGCTTCAGCCCCAGCTCAGGCAGCACAGCTGCACTCCGTCAGCGTGACCACGGCCAAACCCGCGAATATTCCCGACCCCAAGTCCATCGCCGCTCCCGGCACCGAAATCTATACTGCCAAGCGTGGCGAATCCATCCCCACCGTTGCCCATCGCTACCTCAGCCGTACCAGCTACCTGACATCTTCCGAACTCGCCGCAGCCATTCGTGCCGTGAACCAAAAATCCGACACCTCCAACATCCTCAAAGCCAACGAAAACATCATCATCCCCGGAATCCTTCCTGGGTCCATCACCGAGAAAACCATTCCCATTCCTAAAGATTTCGAAGTCCGCGCCATCTATCTGACCGGGTTCATGGCCGGCAGCGATCACGGACTCCGCATCATCCGCCACTGGCGTGAAGTCGGCGGCAACTCCGTCGTCTTCGATATCAAGGACTCCGATGGCAGCGTCACCATTGCCTACGAGCATCCGCTGCTCGGTCAACACCCGGTATACCTCCACGACGTTCCCAAATTCGTCCACTTCCTGCACCAGGAGAACATGCACGCCATCGCCCGCATCGCCATCTTCCGCGACGAGCGTCTGGTCGTGCAGCATCCCGAACTCGCCGTCCAGTCCCGCAAGAACAAGCAGGCCTGGCGGGAAAACGGCAAATTGGTCTGGACCGATCCTTCCAACCCCACGGTGCAGGATTACAACATCGCCCTGGCCAAGCACGTGGCCCAGCTAGGCGTCGACGAAATCCAGTTCGACTACGTCCGCTTCCCTGCCGAAGGCGACCAAAAAGATGCCGCCTTCGTCTTCCAAAACGGGCAGGAAGCGAACCAACCGAAACCCGCAACTGCTACCACCAATGCGGACCCAGGCTGCGCAATGGATGCCGCGCCCGCCGCAGCCCCGGAGGGGCAAAAGAATGCAGCCCACGGCGTAAGCCGTGGGGCAGACGGAAAATCCGACCCAGCCCCGAAGGGGCGCAAGACCAAAGCCAACACCGGCTGCTCGGCCATCGCCGCGAAGCCCCGCGGTCCCCAGCGCACCGACGTCATCACCGGCTTCCTCAAGAAAGCCTACGCCGAACTCCATCCGACCGGTGTGCTGCTCTCTCTCGACGTTTTCGGTGTGATGGCCTGGCAGCGCCAGGTCGACCTCTCCCATACCGGACAGGATATCGTCGGCATGGCTCACTACTGCGACGTGCTCAGCCCAATGATCTACCCGTCACACTTCTTCGGTATGGACAACATCGCACATCCCGGCGACGAGCCCGCCCATTTCATCGGCGAGTCCATGGACCGCTTCGAGCTCATCACCAAGGGCAGCGGCGTAGTCATCCGCCCCTGGTTGCAGGCCTTCCATTGGCGCACCAAGACCTACTCGCCCGAATACATCAAGATCCAGGTTGAGACCGCCAAAGAGAAAGGCGGCATCGGATTCTTGTTCTGGAACGCCGCCAACGATTATTCCAAGCCCTACGACGCCATGCCCGAAATGAAAGCGGCTAACGCCAAAGAAAAGGACAAATTCTTCCGCGGCGACGAGCTCCCCGTGGCCACCGTTAAGGCAAGCTTGACCCCCGCCCCCGTCACCGCCGCCCCATAGGGCAGCGTTGAACGAAATAGTGGTGCTGTTTGGCTTCCTACACACGTCGGTCATCCTGAGCGAAGCCGTTTTTCAGGCGAAGGATTTCCCGCTGAACCGGCTTAACGCGTAAGCCAACCCCTACCCAGCGCTTTAGCGCCGCGTAACCCGGCTCGCCCAGCCCGCCTCGAATTCCTCCGCCCCGCAGATTTCCACACCCTGCCCTGACTTGCGTCTCAGGTGTACAATCCAGCCGCTTTTTGAAGTCCCATCCCAGGGTTCGCTACCAAAATCACAAACGGAGGATCGCTATGAACGCGAACAGGACTATGCTCGTGATGTTCGTGGCAGTCGGGCTCGTTGTTTTGCAGGCGTCTACCCTTTGGGCCACACCGACCGTTGCGGTTGGAACTTGCCGCCCCGCCTTGCCTACCTTTCCCACCATCAGCGCCGCGGTGGTCGGTGCCCCGGACGGCGGCACCATTCTGGTCTGCCCCGGCACCTATCCCGAACAGGTGACGGTCTCCAAGAACCTCACCATCAACGGCACACAGAGCGGGAACAGCGGACAAGCCGTCATCGTTCCACCCGCCGGCGGCCTGGTGCAAAACATCACCAGCTACAACGTCTCCAGCGGATTTCTCGGGAACGCCGCCCTCGCCGCACAGGTCATCGTCAGTCCCGGCGCAACCGTCACCTTCAACGACATCACCATCGACGCCACCAACAACAATATCCCCGACTGCGGACCCGCTCCCATTGGAATCTACTTCCCTGATTCCAACGGCACCGTCAACCACGTCTCCTTCCGCAACCAGCTCGCCAGTTGCCTTTTCAACGGCTTTGCCGGAGTCATGGCGTATCCCTACGGCGACGGCGTGTTCGTGCAGAGCGACAACACCATGCCCGCCAACGT
>Ga0335080_10009128_pt1 | contig 10359 bp, 6 predicted proteins | sample Lox_Sample_34_FD_206720 | JGI IMG/M metagenome (GOLD analysis project Ga0335080, IMG submission 206720) | Soil microbial communities from Loxahatchee National Wildlife Refuge, Florida, United States - Lox_Sample_3.4 | ecosystem: Environmental > Terrestrial > Soil > Wetlands | place: USA: Florida... | reverse complement strand
CTTCGACGGGCGGGCGCTGCAATCCCTGGCGCAGTATTCCTGGCCCGGCAACGTACGTGAACTGGAACACACCGTCGAACGCGCGGTCCTGATGTGCCGGACGCAGGAAATCCAGACCGGCGACCTGGGATTGAACCTGTCGCGCGCGGCGGGGCAGAATCTGGGAAATCTGGAGGACCTCAGCCTGGAGTCCGTGGAGGCCATTCTCATCCGCAAGGCGTTGCAGCGCTTCCACGGCAACGTCAGTCAGGCGGCGGAGGCGCTGGGGCTGAGCCGTGGCGCGCTCTACCGGCGGATGGAAAAGTATGGGCTCTAGCCCACCCGGCACTCCTGTAATACGCAAACCGCCGAAACGTCCGCGCATGCGCTACGAAAGGCGCGTGACTCTGTTTGCCGTGTTTGCCGCTTTGCCCGGCATCCTGGTCAGCGGCGTCCTTATCTTTCTGCAGTCGTGGTCGGTGGAATCCAAACTCGCGCTCTTCATAGCCGAGCTGCTCGCCTGGGCTCTGGCGGGGATGGCGCTGCATGAGCAGGCAATTCGCCCTCTGCAGACCCTCTCAAATGTGGTCGCCTCGCTCCGCGAAGAGGACTACTCATTCCGCGCCCGGGGTACGGCGGTGGAAGACGCTCTGGGCGAGCTTTCCCTGGAAGTGAATGCGCTGGCGGATATGCTCGCAGGGCAGCGCATTCATGCCATCGAGGCCACCGCCCTGCTGCGGCGGGTGGTAGAAGAAATCGACATTCCGCTTTTCGCCTTCGATCCCGCGCAGGCCCTGCGCCTGGTGAATTCTGCCGGTGAACGCCTGTTGCAGAAACCGGCGGCGCGCCTTATGGGAAACACCGCCGCCGAAATCGGCCTGCAGGATTGCCTGACAGTGGAAAACGAAGGCCTGGTTCCGCTCCATCTCAACGGATCGAACGCGCGCTGGCTGGTGCGCCGCAGTTCCTTTCGCCAGAACGGGGTGCCCCACACTCTCCTGGTTCTGTCCGACGTAAGCCGCGCTCTGCGCGAAGAAGAGCGCCGCGCCTGGCAGCGGCTGGTGCGGGTGTTGGGCCACGAGCTTAACAATTCGCTTGCGCCCATCAAGTCGATTGCCGGCAGCCTGAGTACCCGCATCGCCGAAGTGCCGCTTGGCCCCGAGCATCGCCAGGACTTTCTTCGCGGCCTGGAAATCATCGAAGCCCGTGCCGCATCGCTCAACCGCTTTCTGCAGGCTTACCGCCAACTGGCGCAGATGCCGCCACCGGTGCTGCGCGAGACGCAGCTTGGGCCCGTGGTCAAACGGGTGGCCGACCTGGAAACTCGGGTCAAGGTTGCTGTGTTGCCGGGGCCGGAAATCGTGCTCATGGTGGATCCCGACCAGATCGAGCAAATGCTGATCAACCTGGTGCGCAATGCGGTGGAAGCGGTCCTCGCGCCGGCGCAGACTGAGAACGGAAGGAGCGGTGTTGAAGCGGGGCCGCCCGAGATCGTGATCCGCTGGGAGGGAGCCTTCAAAGAAGTAGCCCTTACCATCGAAGACAACGGCCCGGGGCTGCTCAATCCCAGCAACGTCTTCACCCCCTTTTACACTACCAAACCGGCGGGAAGCGGTATCGGGCTGGTGCTTTCGCGGCAGATCGCCGAAGCCCACGGCGGCACGATCGAGCTTTCAAACCGCAAAGATAAGACCGGGTGCGTCGTGCGGATCGCTTTGCCACGCATGCCGGCGCGAGTGAACGCGACCCGCTGACAGGGACCATCAGCACTCGAAGAATCCTGATCAGGGAAGTGTGGTCGTTCCAGGTGGGACGCTTCGGGTGAAAGCCAGTTTTCAGTTCGCAGTTCTCAGTTTTGGCCGTTCGCTGACCAGGCGTTGCCGAATGCCTCCACCCTCTCGCGCACGCTGAGCACGTGTTTCGGCAGCGTCAAACGGCTGCCTTCCTCCAGGATGGGAATCAGCTTGTCGAACTCCGGGCCGGAGTGTGATCCGGTCACCACGATGCGAATGGGATGAAACAGCTCTTTCCCCTTGGCTCCGGTTTCGCTCTTCACTTCGTTCACCAGTTGCTTGAAACATTCGGCCGTCATCTGGCCTGTCTTGGCGGACTCATCGGCGAGCACCTTCACCGTAAAGCGTGCAATGACGGCATTGGTATGCGGCCAGGCAAGAACATCTGCGTTGTCCGGAGCCGCAATTGCGGCCATCGCGTCATATTGGAAAATCAAACCTGCCCGCTCCGGCAGCTGGTCCAGGCGATCGACTGACGGCACCAGAAGGCGGGTGACCGCACCCAGCCAAGTCTCCAGGGCCGGCGGCAGATTTGTCGCCACGGAAGGGCCCGAGCCGATGCTTTGGGTCGGCAAAATCGAGTACGGCAGGGCCAGGGCGCGAATGTAATAGGGCACCGCCATACGTTCGATCTGCGGCGGGATGTTCTCCTTGATGTAATGGCGGTTCAGCCAGTACAGCTTCTCGAAATCGAAGATGGCCGGCGAGGGCGTCACCCGTTCCAGTGAGAATTCCTTCACCAATTCCTTCATGCTGAAAATCTCCCGCGTGCCGCCTGCCGGCGCCCATCCCAGCAGCGCCAGGTAATTTACCAGCGCCTCGGGAAGCACACCCATCTCGCGAAAATTAGCGATGGAAGTCGCGCCGTGCCGCTTGGACAACCGTTCCCGGTCCGCGCCAAGAATTGTGGAGAGATGCGCAAACTCCGGCACCGGCCATCCCAAAGCCTCATACAGAGCGACTTGCTTGGGGGTATTCGAAAGGTGATCGTCACCGCGAATGACGTGGGTGATCTTCATCAGCGCGTCGTCGATCACCACTACGTAGTTGTAAACCGGCATGCCGCTGGAACGTAGAATGATGGGATCGCTCACGACTTCGTTAGAGAACTCCACTCCGCCATGTACGATGTCATGAAAGCGAATGGGGTGCTCGGGAATCCGCAGGCGAATCGCGCAGGCGCCGCCGGCAACCCGCTTCCGGCGCGCCTCTTCCGGATCTATCGCCCGGCACTTGCCCGAATAAATCGGCGCCCGATGTTCCGCCACCGCCCGCTCGCGCTCGTGCTGCAGATCTTCTTCGGAACAGAAACAGAGATAAGCTTTGCCCTCGCTCACCAGCCGCTCCGCGTGCTCGCGATAAATCTCCAGCCGGTCAGATTGACGGTAGGGGCCAAAGGCGCCGCCTTTGTCCGGGCCCTCATCCCAGTCCAGGCCCAGCCACTTCAGGTCTTCGATCAGTTGATCTTCAAAGCGAGCCTCGCTGCGCTCCACATCGGTATCTTCGATGCGCAGCACCATGGCGCCGCCCTTCTGCCGCGCGAATAGCCAGTTAAAGAGAGCGGTCCGGGCATTGCCGACGTGCAACTGCCCTGTTGGCGAGGGCGCAAAGCGCACACGAATCGAGCTTTTGGAAGGCACCACAAGATGTTAGCAGAGCTTACGCCTGGCCCGGATGCTGCGAAGAAAGGTAAGTCCCGGTAATGCGGTCATGCCAGCAAAGCTGGTCTTCATCGAGGAAACACCACGCGTAGCCCAAACCCAGCGAAAGAATCGACAAAATGGAAGCCACAGCCCGCCAGCGTCGCGAGCGCTGGGAAGCGGGAGTGTCGTCAAACCGGCTCAGCCGCAGGCCTGCCAGGTGCAGCCCCGGCGTGCTTCCCGCATATACCAGGAGCAGGAATTGGTAACCGGCCCAGAAAACAATCCCAAAGGCGCAGCCAATTACAAATGCCCGCAAGCGCGACATGGTTGCGTCCGTGACCTGGAAGAAAACATACTCGAACAATACGGTGGCAAAGACGACGATCACAGCATCCAGGCTGGCGGCGAACATGCGCACTTTCATCGAAGCCGGCGTGAGTGGTATTTCGAAACCCGGCCGCCGTTCGTGTACCGGCTCTTCAACCTCCTCGATCAGGATGCCGCCCAGCGCCGGTGGAACGGGAGCGATCTCTGGCGCTTCGAGAATTCGCGGCCGGTCGAGTACTGGCTCAGCCAGTTCGTCCAGAGGACGGGGAGGGCCTACGGCCGAGGACCGTGGAAAGTGGATGACGCGCGTGGATGCGTCGGCTGTCGCGCCGCTCGCCGTAGCGGCCGGATCGAGGGCCCGTTTTACCGCCGCCGCAGACGTCGCGCCTTCGGCAGCGACCGCAGGCTTCGCCGATGCTTCCGGCGCAGTCGAATCCTTGCTGTACTCCGCTTCATCCTCGAACCTCAAGCGCAACGAAGGATAACGGGGCTCCTGCGACCCACGCCGCGCCTGATAGCTGTCCAGCCGCGCGGCCACTTCCTGGCGCCAGGTTGCCAGATCCGGATATCCGGGAAGAAGCGTCTGTTCGGGCAAAGGCGTCTTTTCTGCCTGATCATCGAAGTCGCCACTCGAGTGTAAATTTCCAACTCCGGCCTCAGGTTGCTTTATTTCATCCTGCGCAGCTGCAGCAGGAGTGGGCATTTCAGATTTGCCGATATCGCCTGCCGCTTGCCCGCTGCCTTCTTCCGCAACTGTCTTCGGCCGCTCGGATTGCGCGGACGTGGGCCGGCCGCTCTCCTCTACGACAAATCGCGGCTTGGTTTTGACATTGTGTTCCAGGCTGGCAGCGAACATCTGCTCGCTCGCATCGTATGCCTCAGGATCAATCAGATTCCCCGCCGGCCCGACGGTGGAATCATTATCAGGAACGAATCTTCTTTTCGCCGGAGACGGAGCCGCGGGCGGATGGGCCTTGTCGTCGCAGTGGCACACCTCTCCGCAGATAGGGCATGGCAGGGGACGGTCTTGTGAGGAAGAAGCCAAACCCAGTAGTCACCTTTGGTGTGTTCGTGATGGCGGCGCACTTTGCCACTCGGGCAGGCGCCGTGCTAAGTTCACGCATACCCCGGCGTGGACCTTTCGCAAGGGTTGCTGCGCTTCCGATGATCCGTACCCGATTCCTTATCACGGCGGGAATTGTTTGTCATCTGTTACTCACTCCTCCCCTAGTTACCAGCCAGTTGCGGGCTAGGCCTCCGAAGAAGCCCGCCAGCGAAGCTAAAGCCGCGAAAACCCCGCCTCCATCCACTTGTCCGCTGAAAAAGAATGAAGATGGCGTCTGCGCCGTTCAACAGGAAAAAGATGGGCCGGTGTTCAAGCTGCATGGCGAAGTGGAAGTTCACTATCTGGGCTTTATTCTTCGCGCCGACGAGGCGTCGTACAACTCTGACACCGGCGAGACCGAGGCCAGCGGTCACGTAATCCTCGATGGAGGCCTCAATGATGAGCATCTGGAAGCCACACACGCGGTTTACAACCTCAAGACCGAAACCGGAAAGTTCGAAAATGTGCGAGGCACGATCGGCCTGCGCCTGCGCCAGTCGCGCCTCGTACTCACTTCCTCGGAGCCGTTTTCGTTCAGTGGCAAACTGGTGGAAAAGGTCGCGCCCGATCACTACATCGTGCACCAGGGCACGATTACCACCTGCGAGGTCCCCAATCCCAAGTGGCAATTCTTCGCTCGCAAGGTAGAAGTGGAGGCCGCCAGCGACGCCAAGGTCTATCACAGCACTTTTCGTATCGAAGGTATTCCTGTGATGTTTCTGCCCTTCGTCACTTACCCCATCGAACGGCAGCGGCAATCGGGGTTTCTGATTCCCAATCTCGGCAGCTCATCGATCAAAGGGCTGATCGTGGGCGAATCCGTCTATTGGGCAGTCAATCGCACCATGGATGTCACTCTGGGTTCGGAGTATTTCTCGCTGCGCGGATGGGCGCCGCAAGGCGAATTCCGCTGGCGGCCCAGCGAAACTTCGTTCGTGGACCTGCGCTTCACCAGCGTTCTCGACCGCGGCTACGGCCCGAATCACGTCGATCAGGGAGGCGCCGACGTTCGCCTCAACGCGCAAGGCACGTTGCCCCTTGGCTTCCGGGGCGTGGCTGATATCGACTACCTCACCTCATTCGTCTATCGCCTGGCATTCAACGAAATTTTTACTCAGGCCGTTTATTCGGAGGTAAAGTCGCAGGCTTTCGCTTCGCGGACAACCAACGGTATTTCTTACAACATAGCTTCCGAGCGCTATCAGGATTTCGAGAGCAGCAACAACGGCGATGTGATCACAATTCTGCACGCGCCAAGCGTTGATCTCTCGGCGGTCGATCACCCTGTTGCAGGCTCGCCCTTCTATTGGTCGTTCGATGCCTCTGTCGGCGGCCTCTCGCGCAGCGAACCCTTCGTGGCCGGCGCCAGTGAAGCATTCCGCACCGCGGACCTGGTTGGCCGCTTCGACCTGAGCCCCACGCTGGCCTTGCCGCTGCTGGTTCACGGGTGGTCGGTGCGGCCGGAACTTACCCTGCGGAACACGCTCTACACGCAGGAAATCGATGTGGTTAACGGGAACCGCACTGCGGTTACCGATCCAATTAACCGCAAGGCCCTCGAAGGCTCCGTCGAAATTCGCCCACCGGCCCTGGAGCGCGTCTTCGCCGGCGAATACTTCGGACGCAAATGGAAACACGTCGTCGAGCCGGCGGCGACCTATCGCTACGTGACCGGTGTAAACAACTTCGAGCACCTCTTGCGCTTCGATGCGCTCGACATCCTGAGCGACACCAACGAAGTCGAGTACAGCGTTGTGAACCGCCTCTTCGCCAAGCGAGTGAATCCGCCTCCCGACAACTGTCCCTCTCAGGGCATGCCGTCTTCTCTCTTTGTGGGCACTCCCTCGCCCCCACAAGGTTCTGTTCCCTGGGGCCGCGAAACCGCCGAAGAAAATCCCTGCACGCCCGAGCCACAAACCCGCGAGGTTCTTTCTTGGGAGCTGGCGCAAAAATATTTTCTCGACCCAACCTTCGGAGGCGCGCTGGTCCCCGGCCAGCGGAACGTTTTTACCACTACGGCGGATCTCACCGGCATTGCGTTCCTGACCGGGGAACGTCATCTTTCCCCGTTGATTTCGCGTCTGCGCCTTCAGCCCAGCAACCACACCAACGCGGAATGGGACCTCGATTACGATTTCCAGGCCAGGGGAATCAACGCCAGCACCGCCCTCGTGAATTATGAATTCGGTCGATTCACCTTCGGCGGCGGCGACGCCTATCTGCGCACGCCGCTTGCCGTAACCGGAGCGACAAGTTCATCCGCGGTGACGCGCCAGTCCTTCAATCAATTCCGCCTGCAACTCGGTTACGGACGCCCCAACAAACGCGGTTTCAGCGGCGCCAGCAGCGTGGGCTTCGACGCCAATCTGAACTTTCTGCAATACGCCGCCCTGCAAACCACCTACAACTGGGGATGCTGCGGCTTCACCGCTGAATACCGCCGCTTCGCCCTAGGCTCGGTGCGAAATGAAAACCAGTTCCGCTTCAGCCTCGCTCTGGCCAACCTGGGCTCCATCGGCAATCTAACCCGCAGAGACCGCCTGTTCTGAGTTGCCTCCCGCGCCCAATTTCCTTCGTGAACCTTCGTGTACCCTTGGTGTCCTTCGTGGTTGGCCTTTGAATTTTGTTTGCACATAAGCGAGGCAAACACAACGGGCGCCAAGGTGACACGAAATGCAGGAAGGTAAACGCGGTGAGGAAGTCGTGCTTGGCTGTTAAGATATTCCGGTGGTGGATGCATTGGATTCCAAACGCGCCGCGCTCGACGCTCGCCTGCGTTCCCTGGGCCGCCTGCTGGTGGCTTATTCCGGGGGCGTGGATTCCGCCTTCCTTGCTTGGGCGGCCCACGAAGTTCTCGGCGAGGGCATGCTCGCGGTGATCGCAGATTCTCCCAGCCTGGCACGCACCCAACTCGCCGATGCCATTGCCTTCGCTCATGAGCAAGGCATTCCGCTCGAAGTGATCGCCACCGGCGAACTCGACCGCCCTGACTACGCCCGCAACGACGCCGGCCGCTGTTTTCATTGCAAAGACGAACTGTTCACGGTGATGGAAGAATTCCGCAGCCGCTATGGCTTTGATTCCATCGCCTACGGCGTCAATGTGGATGATCAAGGCGACTTCCGCCCCGGCCAGCGCGCCGCCCAGCAGCACCAGGTGGCAGCCCCGTTGCTTGAAGCCAGACTTGGCAAACAGGAAATTCGCGATCTTGCCCGCGCCGGCGGATTGCGCATCTGGGACAAGCCGGCCTCGGCATGTCTTTCCTCCCGCATCGAATACGGCCGTCCCGTCACACGCGAGGCCCTCAGCGCGGTCGAGCAGGGGGAAGATGCTTTGCGTGCTCTCGGCTTCCGTCAGCTCCGAGTCCGCCATCACGGCGACATTGTCCGCATCGAAATTGCCCGTGAAGAGTTGCCCCGCGCCCTGGATCCCGCAATGGCAGCCGAGTTCACCCGCATCTTCAAGTCGTTGGGCTTCAAATTCGTCACCCTGGATCTAGAAGGCTTTCGCTCCGGCTCCATGAACGCCCTGCTACCGGTAACGAAACTGGCCAGCGGCCAGTAAGCTCGCGGCCAAAAAATCGGGCGATCACTGGCTTGAACCCGCGACTTGAAGCCGCAACTTGGAGCCTGGCAGTTTCTCAAATTGGCAGATTGCCCGATTACCGAATTACAAATCCCGCTATGAGATAATCTAGCCATATCCTTCATGCCAAGGCGGTTCCTAGTGGCGTTTTTCCGGCGTGCTTTTGCAATACTGGTCCTGATTTGTCTCGGTTGCTCGGCGCAGTCTGCGCCCACGGTGCCTCCCGACGTTGCCCGTCACGTGGAGCGCCAGGTGCGCAACTACTACTCCATCCCGAATGACGTAAAGCTGGTCTTTAGCCCGCTGCGGCCCAGTGAGTTCGCCAACTACAACTCGCTCACCATCACCCTCGATAATGGCGAGAAGAAGAAAGAGTATGAATTTCTTCTCTCCAAGGACGGCAAGTCACTCATCCGTCTCAGCCGCTTCGACCTCACCAAAGATCCCTACGCTGAGCTGATGAAGAAGATCGACGTCACCGGCCGTCCCACCCGCGGCAACAAGAACGCCAAAGTCGTGGTTGTGAACTTCGACGACTTCGAGTGCCCCTTCTGTTCGCGCATGCACCAAACCCTGTTCCCCCAGTTGCTCAACGAGTACGGTGATCGCGTTCTCTTCATCTATAAGGATTTTCCTCTGGCGGAAATTCACCCCTGGGCGACGCACGCCGCGGTTGACGCCAATTGCCTGGCGGCCCAAAGCCCCGATGCCTATTGGGGTTTCGCAGATTACATCCACGCCAACCAGCCGCAGGTGAACTCGGCCCGCGGCCGGGATAGTCAATTCGCCGCGGTGGATGGCATCGCCCTGCAGCAAGTCCAGCATTACAACCTGGACTCCACCAAGCTCCAGGCCTGCATGAAGGCGCAGAATGATGACGCCGTGAAAGCCTCGGTGCACGAAGGAGAATCCCTGGGCGTGGAAGCGACTCCGACCATGTACATCAATGGCGAAAAGGTGGATGGCGCCGTGCCCATCGCCGACATCCGCGCGGCTCTCGACCGCGCTCTGCTCGACGCCGGCGTGCAGCCGCCCCAGCATCCCCCCGTATCGCCCGCCGGGGGGCCGTCCGCCAGCAAGTGACCTGGCAGCGTATTCGCGAAAATTTCATACGTGCGGACAATGGCAATAGCATGAGGTTGTGGAGGAACGCTTGAACAGAGCCTTCAAATTTCGAACCTGCGCCGCAGCGGCGCTCGGCCTTGCGGCGTTGCTGTCTGTAGTGGGTTGCGGACACAAGCAGGCGCCCGGCGACGTCATGGCCACGGTGGACGGCCACGATATCTACCGCGCCGACGTCGAGAAGTACTACGCCAGCCAGGTCGCCAGCTCGGGCCAGCAGCCCGGCGGCGAGCAGGGCGTCAGCCTGCGCCTGAACATCCTTCGCCAGCTTATCGATAACGAGATCTTCATGCGCCAGGCCGAGAAACTCGGCCTGCTGGCCACCGACGAGGAAGTGGACCGCCGCGTCAACGAGATCAAGGCGCCCTTCAGCAGCCAGGAGTTTGCCGCCCGCCTGAGCGAACGGAAAATTACCTTCGACGACTTCCGCCGCGACGTTCGCCGCTCGCTCACCGTCGATAAAGTCCTGAACAAGGAAATCACTTCCAAGATCAACATCTCCGACAAAGATATCGTCGACTACTACAACGCTCACAAAGCGGAGTTCAATTTCATCGAGCCCCAGTACCACCTGGCGCACATCTGGGTGAGCCCCATGCCCAATCCCCAGGTGCACAATTTGCGCAATGACAAGGCGCAGAATGACGCCGAGGCCCGCAAGAAAATTCAAATGATTTCCAACCGCCTGGAAAGCGGCGATGATTTCGCCACTCTGGCCATGGACTACTCCGAAGACACCGAAACTTCCAGCAACGGCGGCGACCTCGGCTTTACCCCCGAATCTTCGCTTCGCAACACGGATGCG
>Ga0335080_10009125_pt1 | contig 10360 bp, 12 predicted proteins | sample Lox_Sample_34_FD_206720 | JGI IMG/M metagenome (GOLD analysis project Ga0335080, IMG submission 206720) | Soil microbial communities from Loxahatchee National Wildlife Refuge, Florida, United States - Lox_Sample_3.4 | ecosystem: Environmental > Terrestrial > Soil > Wetlands | place: USA... | reverse complement strand
GGGTTCCATTTCGGCTTCATCACCGCCAGACTCTGAAAAAAAACGCCGCACATCGTGCGGCGCCAGTCTTCCGGTTGAGACTCGCGGTAAGCGCGCTGCGCGCCCCGCTACAGCCAGTAAACCAGGACGAACAGCAGCAGCCATACGACGTCGACGAAGTGCCAGTACCACGCGACGCCCTCGAAGCCGAAATGGTGCTCGGCGCTGAAATGCCCCGCGATGCTGCGCCCGAGTATCGTGATCAGCATCAGCGTGCCGACGGTCACGTGAAAGCCGTGGAATCCCGTCAGCATGAAAAACGTCGCACCATAAGCCCCGGTCGTAAGCTTGAGATTGAGTTCCGAGTAGGCGTGGCCGTACTCGTGGATTTGCAGGCTCAGGAAGGTAAGCCCGAGCGCGATAGTCAATATCAGACCCAGGATCAGCTGCGCGCGATTGTTCTTGAGCATTCCCCAGTGCGCCCACGTTACGGTCACGCCCGATGAAAGCAGGATCAGAGTATTGATCGCGGGGATACCCCACGCCGCCATGGGCGTGAATTTCTCGGCGAGCCCGGGACCGGCCGTCGGCCATTGCGCGGTGAAGTCCGGCCAGATCAGCTTGTGATCGAGATCGCCGAGCCATGGCACCGCCAGCACGCGCATGTAAAAGAGCGCGCCGAAGAACGCGGCGAAGAACATCACCTCCGAAAATATGAACCAGCTCATGCCCCAGCGGAACGAGACGTCGACCTGCTTGTTGTAGCTTCCGCCCTCGCTCTCGTGAGAGACGGTGTGGAACCAGCCGACGATCATGTAGGCGAGGATCGCCAGACCCGCGAACAGGATGAAACGGCCGGGAGGCCAGCCGTTGAACCACGACGCGGCGCCGGAGGCCATGCACAGCAGCGCGATCGAGCCGGTGATGGGCCAGGTTGACGGCGTGGGTACGAAATAGCGTGCCGATTGACTCAACATCTCTCTCTCCCGTTTAGCTGGTGATGAAGCGCACCAGCATGATCAAGCTCAACACGAAGATCGCCGCGCCGATGAGGCCGGCGACAACAACCTGCAGCAGCGTGATCCGCGCCGCGTCCCTTTCGTATTCGGCGCGCTTGCGGATGCCGAAGAACGACCAGAACACTGCCTTCGCCACTACCAGCGGCGAGGCTTTCTGCGGTGACTGCGTGTCAGCCATTTCCATCAGCCTGCTTTCCTGGCGGTGCCTTCGACTTCGAAGAACGTGTACGAAAGAGTGATCGTCCTCACATCGTCCGGCAGCCCCTTTTCGATCACGAACACGACCGGCATCCGGCGCGCCTCATGGGGCGCAAGCGTTTGCTGCGTGAAGCAAAAGCATTCGAGCTTCTTGAAGTAGCGCCCGGCGAGCTGCGGGCCGTAGCTCGGGATCGCCTGGCCAGTAATCGCGCGGCTTGAATTGTTCCTGATCTCGTACATCACGGTGGTCAGTTCGCCTGGATGGATTCGCACGCTCGCCTCGAGCGGCCGGAACGCCCACGGCAGATTGCTCCTCACGTTCGAATCGAACTCGACGGTGACGAAGCGCGTCGCGTCGACCTGCGTGTTCACGACCTCGTCCGCCCGTATCACACTGTTGAGGCCCGCCACTTCGCAGATTTTCTTGTAAAACGGCGCCAGCGCGAAGCCGAAGCCGAACATCGCAACCGCGATCACAACGAGCTTCCGCATCGTCAGCAGGTTCGACTGCGCCTGGGTCACCATAGCCAGTGCCGAACGATTACGCCGATGAAAAACGCAAGCGCGATGGTCGCCAGTATCAGCGCGGTCTTGAGATTGGCCGATTGCATTTCCATCGCGCGCCGCCTACTTCACGGTCGGCGGCGTCTCGAACGAGTGGTACGGCGGCGGCGACGGCAGCGTCCACTCCAGGGTGTCGGCGCCCTCCCACGGTTTCTGCGCCGCTTTCTCCCCGCCCTTGATGCACTTGTAGACGCCGATCACGAACAGCAGTTGCGAGAGGCCGAATCCGAACGCGCCGATCGAGGCGACCATGTTGAAGTCAGCGAACTGCAGCGCGTAGTCCGGAATGCGGCGCGGCATGCCGGCGAGCCCCAGGAAATGCATCGGGAAGAACGTGACGTTGAAGAAGATCATCGACAGCCAGAAATGCCACTTGCCGAGCGTCTCGTCGTACATGTGGCCGGTCCATTTCGGGATCCAGAAGTAGGTGCCCGCGAAGATCGCGAAAAGGGACCCCGCCACCAGCACGTAGTGGAAGTGCGCAACCACGTAGTAGGTGTCCTGCAGCTGGATGTCGACCGGCGTGATCGCCAGGATCAGCCCCGTGAAGCCGCCCATCGAGAACACGAAGATGAAGCCGCACGCGAACAGCATCGGCGTCTCGAACGTCATCGAGCCTTTCCACATGGTCGCGATCCAGTTGAAGACCTTCACGCCGGTCGGCACCGCGATCAGCATCGTCGCGTACATGAAGAAGAGCTGCCCGGCCGCCGGCATGCCGACGGTGAACATATGGTGCGCCCACACGATGAACGAAAGGATCGCGATCGACGCCGTCGCGTACACCATCGAGGAGTAGCCGAAGAGCGGCTTGCGCGCGAACGCCGGAATCACCTGCGAGATGATGCCGAACGCCGGCAGAATCATGATGTAGACCTCGGGATGGCCGAAGAACCAGAAGATGTGCTGAAACATCACCGGGTCGCCGCCGCCCGCCGCATTGAAGAAATTGGTGCCGAAGTGGCGGTCGGTCAGCACCATGGTGACCGCGCCCGCGAGCACCGGCATCACCGCGATCAGCAGGTAGGCGGTGATCAGCCAGGTCCACACGAACAGCGGCATCTTCATCATCGTCATGCCCGGCGCGCGCATGTTGAGGATGGTCGTGATGATGTTGATCGAGCCCATGATCGACGAGGCGCCCATGATGTGCAGCGCGAAAATGCCGAGGTCCATGCCGGGGCCCATCTGCGTCGACAGCGGCGCGTAGATCGTCCACCCCGCGGCGGGCGCGCCGCCCGGCACGAAGAAAGACGCAACCAGCAGCGTCGCCGCCGGCGGCAGCAGCCAGAAACTCCAGTTGTTCATGCGCGCGAACGCCATGTCGGGCGCGCCGATCATCATCGGAATCTGCCAGTTCGCAAAGCCTACGAACGCCGGCATGATCGCGCCAAACACCATGATCAGGCCGTGCATGGTGGTGAGCTCGTTGAAGAAGTCCGGCCGCCAGAACTGCAGCCCGGGCTGGAACAGCTCGGCGCGGATGCCCAGAGCAAGCACGCCGCCGACGAAGAACATCGTGCACGCAAAGATGAGGTAGAGCGTGCCGATGTCCTTGTGGTTGGTGGTCGTGATCCAGCGCATGAGGCCCGACGGGTGGTGCGCGTGGTCGTCGTGGCCGTGGGCGTGGTCGTGTGCGTGTGCTGCGTCCATGAGAGAAGCTCCTGCTTTATCGGTTCACTGTTGCGATGCCTGCTTATTTCCCGGCTGCCATCAGATAATCCACCGCGGCCTTGATCTGTGCATCCGGCAGGTCCGGCGCGCCGCCTTTGGGCGGCATGGCGCGTATCCCTTTCAGCGCGTGCTGGTAGAGCGTGTCCTGGCCCTGCTTGATGCGCGGCCCCCACGCGGCCTTGTCCCCGAACTTCGGCGCGCCCGCGGCTCCCGTGCCGTGGCAGGCCACGCATACCTTGTCATAGACGCCCTTGCCGTCGAGCGCGCCTGCCGCGGCCACATTCGTGAGGGCCTTCTTATTCTGCTCGGAGACCCACTGCGTATACTTGCCGGCCTCGACCGCCTCCACCACGATGGGCATGAAACCGTGCTCCTTGCCGCACAGCTCGGCGCATTGACCGCGATAGATGCCGGGCTTGTCGACCTTGAACCAGGTGTCGCGCACGAAGCCGGGAATGGCGTCCTGCTTGACGCCGAATGCCGGCACCCACCATGAGTGGATCACGTCATTGGCAGTAGTGATGATGCGGATTTTCTTGCCGACCGGAACCACCACGGGATTGTCGACTTCGAGTAGATAGTGAGCCTGGGCCTCGCGCTTCTTGTGACCCTCGGCGGAATTGTCGGTGATGAGCTCGCGCGGAGTGGCGAGGCTGGAGAAGAAACTGATGCCCTGGCCTTCGCCCGTCAGGTAGTCATAGCCCCACTTCCACTGGTACCCCGTCGCCTTGATGGTCATGTCGGGGCTGGAGGTATCCTTCATCTGGATCACGGTCTTGGTCGCGGGATACGCCATGCCGATGAGAATGATGAACGGGATGATCGTCCACACGATCTCGACGGTGGTGTTCTCGTGGAACTGCTCCGCCTTGTGCCCTGCTGCCTTGCGGTGCTTGATGATCGCGTAGGTCATCGTGCCGAACACGACCACGAAGATGACGCAGCAGATGAGAAGAATCAGCGTGTGCAGATCGTAGATCTCGCGCGCGATGGGTGTCTGCGGGGTTTGCAGGTTGTAGCGATCGGCGCTGGCCAGCGCCGGCGCAAATGCCGCGACAGCCACCCAGAATCTTGCCCACTGACTGATCATGCTTGACTCCAACAATGCGTTAATCCGTGATGCGGCGCACGCGGCTCAGCGCGCGCCGAGTTGCCGTTTGAGCGCGCCGGCAAAGCTTTGGCGCTGCTCGTCGGTCAGGTAGCGGCCGACTTCGATCTCCTGGCCGTGCGAGCGCAGCGCGAGCCGGCTGCCGTTGCGCTCGCAGATGACCTGCGCCCACCAACGGTTGAATTCGTAGCACCGCACCTGACGCGTCTCGCCGATCTCGATCAGCAACCTGTCGCCTTCGAGGGTCAGGCGCTCGTAATCGCGCTCATGGCGCTCAATCCAGCGATACGCCGCAATGAGAATCACTACTTCGATGCCCGCGAACGGCAGGATCGGCCATGCACCGAGGCAGGCGAACGCCGTCGCGATCGCAAGCGAGACCAATGCTATGAAACCAAAGGCTAGAATGCGGTCGGCCGGGCTCAGGGAGTTGTTGCGGCGGGCGGTATAGCTGTACTCCGCTTGCCGCCCCGCACTGCACGCCATCGACACATCTCCCCGCAAGCGCTAACACTCGAAAAAAACGGGGGAAATCTATCACATCCCGTGCCCGCTAGGCAACCGAAATCCCGACTTCTTTGCCCGGCATCGCAAGCGCCCGGCGGCTGCGCGCTGTGCGTCGTTCATCCGAGACGCGACAGATCCAGCAGTGCTCCGAACTCGCGCGGCTCCGGGTGCGCTGCGTGCCCTATGTCGCCGAGCAGAGGTGCCGCGAGCCGCTCGACCAGCGCGCGCACGCTGTCATCCGCTGCCGCCATCGCCGGGTCGATGCGATTGGCGATCCAGCCTGCAAGCTTCAGTCGCGCCTCTCTGATCGCGCGGGCCGTCAGCAGCGCGTGACTGAGGCAGCCCAAGCGCAGGCCCACTACGAGGATTACGGGCAAACCCAACTCGTGCGCGAGGTCGGCCGTGTCGCTGCCGCGGCTGAGCGGCACGCAGAACCCCCCGACCCCTTCGACCATCACAACGTCAGCTGCCGCAGCGAGTTCGCCGTACGCGCGCGCGATATGCGCGATGTCTATTGCTACCCCGGCGCGCTCAGCTGCGACATGCGGCGCAATGGGCGGCTCGAAGCTATACGGATTGACGAGGCGCGGCGGCGCGTCGACATTGCTCGCGGCGCGCAGCATCGTCACATCGTCGCTGCGCAAGACACCCGCATCGCGCACCGCACCGGCGGCAACCGGCTTCATGCCAACTACACGCCGGCCGCGACGCGCGAACTCATGCAGCAGCGCGCAAGTCATCATGGTCTTGCCGACCCCGGTGTCAGTGCCGGTGACGAAGTAACCGCTGCTCACGATCGCGCCTTGATCGGTATGACCGGCCGGCCGTCAGCCATGGTGCGTGGCTGCGGTTTCCAGGCATGTCCGTAGACGACTTCGAACGTCGCGGGCAGCCGGCCATCCCGCCGCAGCGTTTCGTAGTTGCGCGTCACCGTCTCGAGCACCGCGCGCGCCGTCATGCCCTTCCGGCGCCCGCGCGTCACGTTGCGTGCGCCGATTGCCTTGAGGTCTCGCATCAGCGCGCGCACGTCGGGGTAGGTGAGCGTCATGTACTCCATATCCACGACGGGATCTGCGTAACCCGCGTGCACCAGCATGTCGCCGAGATCGTGCATGTCGACAAAGCGGTTGACGTGAGTGTGGCCGTCGGTGCCACGGTAGGCGGCGCGCAGCTCTTTCAGCGTATCCGGGCCGAACGTGCTGAACATCATCAGCCCGCCGGGCGCCAGCACGCGCTTGAATTCTGCGAACGCGCGCGGCGGATCGTTCGTCCACTGCAACGCGAGATTGGACCACACCATGCCGATCGTTGCCTCGCGCATTGGCAGCTGCTCGAGATCAGCGCACACGGGCAGCACGCCTTGCCCCAACAGCCGTCGCCACCATGGAGCGCGCCGATGGGCGCGTCGCACCATCGCGAGCGCGATGTCGAGCGCGAACAGCACGGCTCGCGGATGGCGCGCTCGCAAGGCTGGCAGCGCGTCGCCCGTGCCGCTGCCGGCATCGAGTATCGACGCGGGCTCGTGCCGGATGTAATCGAGACGCGACAGCATGCGCCGGCCCACTTCGTGCTGGAGCACTGCGCTCGCGTCATAGGTTACGGCCGCTCGCTCGAACGAGCGTCGCAATTGGCGCTTGTCGAGCAGCAGTTCATCGCTCATTGCAAAACTCCGCGATGCGCCGCGACGCGCGCGCGGCATGCATCACGAAAGGCGCGTGTGCCGCGCCGGAGAACACTTCTAGCCTCGCTCGAGTCAATGCGCGCTGGGTGACTTCGGCCGCAGCGAGCGGCACGATCGCGTCGCGATCGCCGTGCAGGAGCAGCACCGGTTGCGCGACCTGTGGCAGGCTTTCGCGCAGGTCTGCGTCCTTCAATATTGCGAGCCCGCCGTGCAGGGCCGCCTGATCCGGCATGTCGCCGGTTTCTATGCGCGCGCGCAGCCGGCGTATCACCGTTCGCGCATCGGCATCACCCTGCGCCTGCAGCGAGATGAAGCGGCGCAACGTCGCCCGGCAATCGCGGCCAAGCTCGTTGTGGAAGTCTTCAAGCAACGCGGTATCAACCGCGCAATTCCACCCCGCAGCACGCGTGAAGCGCGGTGTGGTGGCAATCAGCACGACCCGCAATATTTTCTGTGGATTCCGCAGTGCGCATTGGAGTGCGATCTGTCCGCCCAGCGACCATCCGCATAGCGTCACCTGCGCCGGCAGCTCATCCGTCACCGCATCGCACAGGGCGTCGAGCGTGTACGGAGCGCACGTTGCGCTGGCGCCGTAGCCGGGGAGATCAATACTGCGCACCCGCATGTGCGGCGTGAGGCCGGCTGCAACTTCGTCCCACACTGCGGCGCACGCGCCCCATCCGTGAATCAGCGCGATGTCGGGCGCGTTACCGCGTGCTTTGCTGTGAACATTCATGCGGCTGCGCTGGCCGCGCACAGCGCGTCTACGAGCAGCGCGACGTCGCGCGACTCGTGCGCCGCCGACAACGAAATGCGCAGCCGTGCCGTGCCCTGCGGCACCGTCGGCGGCCGAATCGCCGGCACCAGCACGCCGCGTTCCTGCAGCAATGCCGACAATCGAAGCGCGCCATCATTGGCGCCGACGATGAGCGGCTGGATCGCGGTGTCGGACGGCGCGAGTTGCCAGCGCAATTTCACGAGCCCCTGTTTGAGCTGTGCGGCGAGCTGCGCGAGCCGCGTGCGCCGCCATTCTTCATTCGCGATGATCTCCAGGCTCGCGAGCAGCGCGTGGGCGAGCAGCGGCGGTGTCGCGGTTGTGTAGATGTAGGTTCGTGCGCGCTGGAGCAGCATCTCGATGACATCCACCTCGCCGGCGACGAACGCCCCGAATACCCCCGCCGACTTGCCGAGCGTCGCCATGTAAATGATGCGTGGTGACGCGATGCCATAGTGCGCGAGCACACCACGACCTTCCGCGCCCAGCACGCCGAAGCCATGCGCGTCATCGAGCACGAGCCAGGCATCGTGGCGCTCGCACAGACGCAGGAGCTCGGGCACCGCGGCGATGTCGCCATCCATGCTGAAAACTGCATCAGTCACCACCAGCTTGCGGCGCCCCTTACTGACCGCCAGCAGTTTCTCCAGCGCGGCGAGGTCATTGTGCGGATAGCGCCTGAACTCGGCGCGCGAGAGCAGCACCGCGTCGTTCAGTGAAGCATGGTTGAACTTGTCCGCAAATACCGCATCATCGCGCCCGGCAAGCGCGGTCACGATGCCGAGATTCGCCATGTAACCGGTCGAGAACAGCAGCGCGCGCGGCAAATTCACGAAGCGCGCGAGCGCTTCCTCCAGCGCGTGGTGCGCTGTGTTGTGGCCCAGAATCAGGTGCGACGCGCCAGCCCCGACGCCGTAGCGCTCGGCGCCCTCGCGCGCCGCGGCAGTAAGGCGCGGGTCGGCGGCGAGTCCCAGATAGTCATTGCTGCAGAACGCGACGACCTCGCGGCCGTCGACAACCACGTGGGCTCCTTGCGGTCCGCCGAGCGTGTGGCGCCGGCGCTTGAGCCCGTGCGCGTTGATGCCCGCCAGTTCCGCAGCGAGTCCTGCGTCGGGCACGGCTACTCCCCGCTCCCCGCCTCCATGGGGCGCATGCCGAGCCGCGCGAGCAGGGCGCGATCACGCGCCGCTTCTGGATTGCCCGTGGTCAGCAGCTTGTCGCCGTAGAAAATCGAGTTTGCACCGGCTAGAAAACACAATGCCTGGATGCCCTCGTGCATGTCCTGGCGCCCTGCCGAGAGCCGTACCATCGCCTTCGGCATCGTGATGCGCGCGCACGCGATGGTGCGCACGAATTCCAGAGGGTCGAGCTTTTCGGTGCCGTCGAGCGGTGTGCCCTCGACCTGCACCAGGTCGTTAATGGGCACGCTTTCCGGATAGGGGTCGAGATTCGCGAGCTGCGCGATCAACGCGGCGCGCGTGCGGCGCGTCTCGCCCATGCCGACAATGCCGCCGCAGCACACGTGTATGCCGGCCGCGCGCACCTTGGCGAGCGTGTCGAGCCGGTCGTCCTGAGTGCGCGTCGTGATGATATGGCCATAGAATTCCGGCGCGGTGTCGAGATTGTGATTGTAGTAATCGAGGCCTGCGGCCCGCAGTTGCTCCGCCTGGCCGTCCTTGAGCAAGCCCAGCGTCGCGCAGGTTTCGAGGCCCAGCGCGCGCACGGCTTTAACCATGTCGAGCACGCGCTCGAGATCGCGCTGCTTGGGGCCGCGCCAGGCCGCCCCCATGCAGAAACGCGTCGCTCCATTGTCTTTCGCGGCGCGCGCAGCAGCGACCACGAAGTCGATGTCCAGCATCTCTTCGTTGGGGACGCCGGTGTGGTAGCGCGCGGCCTGCGGGCAGTACGCGCAGTCCTCAGGACATCCGCCCGTCTTGATCGACAGTAACGTCGAGAGTTGCACCGCGTTCGGATCGAAATGCGAGCGATGCACGCTGTGCGCACGGTGAACGAGGTCGTTGAATGGCAGCTCGAACAGCGCCATCACCTGTTCGACGCTCCAGACGATGGTGTCGGCGCGGGATGGCGCTGGTGCGTTGTCAGGGATAGAGTCCATAGGCAGGCGTCTTCCGAAAAATGTCAAAAATCATCGCCAGATCATGAGCTTCGCATCTTCAGCGATCATCGGGCACTTGTCAAACTGGTGGTCCATATTTTTGAACAGATGCGCGAATTTTGCGCAGCCGGTGTTGCCGCAGCAGTGCCTCCTTTGTACTGCGGCCGCGTCAATGTCCGCGCTGTGTGCCGCCTGCCATGCGCAGCTGCCGTGGCTTCCCGCTGCGCGCTGCCCGCAATGCGCCCTGCCGACGTTCGAAGGCAGCTTGTGCGGCACTTGTTTGAGTCATCCTCCGCGCTTCGACCGTGTCACCGCGGCGTTCGCCTACCAATGGCCGCTGGCAGCGCTTATTCACCACTACAAGTACGGGGGCAACCTCGTGCTTGCCCGCCCGTTCGCGCAGGCACTGGCTGCGCAAATCCATGACGCCGCCGACTTGATCATTCCGATGCCCCTCGCGCCGCGCCGGCTGCGCGAACGCGGCTTCAACCAGGCGCTCGAAATCGCGCGCATCGTGAGCCAGCTTACCGGCATTGCAGTTGCGGCCGATGCCTGCCGGCGCGTACGCGACAGTGCACCGCAGGCCGCGCTGCCTTGGAGCGAACGCAGGAGCAACATTCGCGGAGCGTTTGTATGCGATGCGGACCTCCAGGGCAAGCGCATCGCGGTCATCGACGACGTGCTGACTACGGGTGCAACGCTCAACGAGCTTGCGCGCAACCTGCGGCAGGCGGGAGCC
>Ga0335080_10009124_pt1 | contig 10360 bp, 7 predicted proteins | sample Lox_Sample_34_FD_206720 | JGI IMG/M metagenome (GOLD analysis project Ga0335080, IMG submission 206720) | Soil microbial communities from Loxahatchee National Wildlife Refuge, Florida, United States - Lox_Sample_3.4 | ecosystem: Environmental > Terrestrial > Soil > Wetlands | place: USA: Florida... | reverse complement strand
CACGTCTTCTCTGGTCATATTCAAGCGCTTCCGATAAGCTGGCTGCTGGGAAGAACCATACCGATCGGTGGGGAACCCTGGGATTACCCGCGAATCCGGTGCACTACAGCCAGCGCTGTCCTTCCAAGGGCAGTTTTCATGCCAAGCACGGCCGGAGGCCGCCGGAAGCCAAGGTTCTGGGAGTGATTCCGCAGTGTCCTGGTACGCCGCTGGAAACTCCCCGCCCGGATATAGTACCTGCGCTATCCATGGCGGCGAAGCACCACGAACATTCGGCAACGGCGGCGGGGCGCAATCCGAGCGCCTTCCCGGTGAGACCGAGCAGTTTTGTCAAGTGAGGGTTCAAGATTGCGCGCAGGAAAGCGCCGTGCCAAAAAAATGCGGCGCAGCCAAAAGCTGCGCCGCGAGACGGAGGCAATCTGCGTTGGAAGATCCTTTCAGAAGAGCAGGCGGAGCGCCACCTGGAACTGCCGGCCGGCCAAGCCATCCAACGTTCCCAGCGACGAGCCGAATCCGGGTGCAGCCGCACTTGCGACCGGGTTAGCCGCGTTGGTGGTGTTGGTAAGATTGTATACTTCACCGCGAAACTCGAGTTTGATGTTCTCCCTTATGGCGAAGTTGCGGAAGAGCGACGCGTTGTAAGTGAAGAAGTCCGGACCGAGGATCGAGTTCCGGCTCAGAGTTCCGAATGTTCCGGCTGTGGGCGTGGAGAAGAGAGCCGGATTGAAAGAGGAAGAGCCATTCAGGCCGGCTCCGCCGGCGAAGGTGGCTGGAACCGCAGTTACTCCCAGGCAGGCGCAAGCCAGCGGATCGGCGGTCACGGTGTAAGGCGTGCCGGTGGCCCACCGCAGGATGCCGGTGAATTCCCAATCGCCCAGCGCGCGCGCGGCCCAGCCATTGGTCAGGTACTTCTGTTGCACGCCGAATGGCAGTCTCCAGACGTGGCTCACCGAAAGAATGTGGGTCCGGTTCCAGTCCGCGGGGCCGTAATTGTTGCTAAGTGTGTACGGATCCATCAGGAACGTCCCGTAGTCAAGCGCGCGGCTGTAAGTATACGCGGCCGCGATCGCCAGGCCGGCTGAGAATTTCTTGGTGAGGTTCACCTGGAGCGAGTTGTAGTTGCTGGTGAGGCCCCGACCTTCTTCGTAAATTAGAGCCGTACGGCCGTCTCTGGGCAGTCCCGCAAGGCCCGTACCCGGCAATCCGACCAGTGGAGTCGTGTAAGGCAGATCGCGCCCCAGGTTCCCGACATAGCCGATATCCATCAGGAAACCAGCTCCCAGATCGCCCTGAATCATCGCATTGTAAGTTTGCACGTACGGTGTGGGAGCGTTGCGTGAAGTGATGAAGTACGGCATGTTGGCGGCCGTAGCTGATCCGGTGGTGACCGTTGGAATCATGAACGAGGTGGTTGCGAGTCCACCCGCAATTCCGGATTGGACGCCGGTCGTGGGAAGGTTGAGAGTCTCGAGCGCAAACGGAAGCGGGAAGTAGTGGATCCCGTAGCCTGCGCGGAAGACGAAGCGGTTCGTCGGCCGGAAGGCGAATCCGACGCGCGGCGCCACGTTATTGACGTCGGTCCGCGTGTAGGTATGGCCGACTCCGTTAATCCCGAGCGTACTGGTGGTGTTGCTGGCCGGGTCGTAGAGCATGGCGCTACTCGAATTCCAGGCCTGCAACGGCATAAAGATGTCATAGCGAACGCCGAGCTCGAGATAGAGCCGGTGGAAGAGGTTGACCGTGTCCGTAATGTAGGCGCCGTACTGCCGCTGCTGGTATGCGGGAGTGGTGGTGAAGCTGGAGAAGCCGGACTGCGTAGGACTTCCGGTCAGGAAACTCGCCAGCGCATTTGCCTGCAGAACCGCGGGTGTAAGGGTCGCGCCCGATGCCGTGCTCCCCAGAGTGGCGCCGGCGCCGAACGTGAAGCTGCCCAGCGAGCTGAAAAATGGGTTGGCGAACCCGCTCGACTGAAGCTCGCGGACATCCACGCCGAACTTGAGGGAGTGCATTCCCTTGCGCACCAACCAGTTCGACGCGCCGTCATATACGTTAGCGACTTCTTTGGTGGGAACGTTCGCCGGCAGGCCAAGGGGCGTGAAGCCAAACATGTTGATCGAAGGCACACCGTTTGGGAAACCGGCGATTGTCCCATTCAGGGTATAGAAGTTTCCCCACGGGGAAATCTGGTTCCGGTAACGGTCGTAACCCATGCGAAGCTCGCCGACGACGCCGGTCCCAAATACCTGCACGAGGCTGCCGGCCGCATTCATTGCCCGGAGTCCGGACTCGAGAGGGCTTCCCGCGAGACCGAGCAGAGATCCCTGGTTCACGCTCCCGTCGGTGTATCCGAAGCGCAGAAAGCCCGTAGTCTTTTCGGTGAACCGTTCATCCAGTTTTCCGTCGACCCGATGATTGTCGTCCAGAAGCGGCACGCTACCGACCAGGTTGTTGGTTAAGCCGGGCTGATTCGGCGCGGGAAGCAGACCGAGAAGCTGCTGTGCGGCCGGATTCAATTGCCCGAAGGGAATGATGTTTCCCGGATAGACTACGCGGCCCGCTCCGGAAGCACTCCCGCTATTCGGGTTGTATAACGTAAGGCCGGGAATCGCGCTGAAGTTACCGGAAGCCAGGTCGGGAGTCGGAACGGTGGCTTCGGATTCCGTGCGGCCGCGCTGAATCAACCCCTCATAGGAAAGGAACCAGAAGACTTTGTCCGGTACGACGGCGCCTCCCGCGGTTCCGCCGAACTGATTGGTATTGAAGCGGGGCTGGTTCTGCGTCGCAAAGAGCGAATGCCCGCTCTGAAAGTAGCTATTGGTATTGAACTCGAACAGGCTGCCATGAATGGCGTTGGTACCCGGCCGGGTGACTGTGCTGGACCAGGCCCCGCCGGATGTGCCGTATTCCGCGTTGTAGTTGCTTGTCCGGACCTCCAGAGCCTGGACCGCTTCGCTCGACTCGGTCCTGGCGGGCGTGTAGTTGAAGGGCTCGTTGTCGAAGACGCCATCCTGGTTATAGAGATTGGCGTAGGCAGGCAGGCCGTTCACGTTGAAAATCCGCACGCGCTGCGGATTGAAGATCCGGTCCCCCGCAAGAGAAGGCGGAGACACACCGGGCATCAACGTGATCAATTCCTGATTCTGGCGGTCCAAGAGCGGCAAGCTGCGAATGAAGTCGCTGTCGTAACTTCTCGATACCTCGGCGGAGTAAGTTTCGACAGTCGGCGTCTTTCCATGCAGTTCGAGCCTCGCGCCGGGCGCCGTAGTAGCGGACTCGAGATCGACCTGAATCGGATTGGCGCCGGACGAAGTGATCTCGATCGAATGTTCACCGAGCTTGAGGCCCGACTTTAAAGTAACTTGTGCGCGATAAGTTCCCGGCGCAAGATCCGGAATCGTGAACTTCCCGTTCTCGTCGGTAACCGCGCTCTTGGTCGCACCGGTGGTTGCGTTGGTCAGGGTTACCGTGGCGCCGTCCATGCCGGCGCCGTTGAGCGTGCCGGTGAATGTTCCTGCCGGGCCGGGCACGGGCTGTGCCTGTTGCTGGTATTGGGTTTGCGTCGATTGCTGGGTTTGCGCCTCTGCAAGAGGTACAGCTATACAGACACACAAGACCAACCTTGGAACGAATGACTCGCGAAACATTGAGTAGACCTCCTGAAATTGCTACTGAAGAAAGTTATTACCTGAAGTGAGTATGCTCCGAACACCTCTAATGATTCGAAGCGACTAGTTCAGCTCGCACAATAAACCGCTTGGGCGCCCGGCCCAAGTAGTAGAACGGGTAACAGGTTACCAGCGTGAGCACCGGTGCGCTGGTGGGTTGATAGAACTGGTTATCGCCGGCGCCCACAACCGACAGTCCCACGATCCGGTACTCGAATTCCTCTCCCTGGCGCTCCAGAATGATGGGATCGTTTTTCCTGACATCTTTGAGCACGCGGAAATGAGTATCGCGATGCGCTGCAATGATGCAGTTGCCGCTTTTGCCCGGCGCAGCGGACCATGCAATCCGCGCCGGACCGAGCAGCAGGTTCTTCCTGGAGGCGCCTTCCTCTATGAAAAACGCCTCGCCTTGAGCGGGAAACGAAAGCCTGGCAGGTGCGTCCGCGTCGCCGGACCGTTCCTGCCCCGCCGTGACTGTGTCCCACTCCGTCTTTGCGATCGCCTGGCCCCTGGAAGCAGCCACGCGCAGCGCCACCCCGGTTGCGGCGGTCACAATTCCGAGGACGATCACTCCTAATGCGACACGGCGCATAAGCCTACCGTCACGCCGTTCGGCGTTGCGATCGCCAGTAGAGGAGCAGACCGGCCGCTGCAAGCGTCAACCCGGCAGCGGTCAGATCGGCCCATCCCAGGGCGGTGGCGGGCATGGGTGCCGGAGCGGGAGCCGGGGCTGGCTGCTCGGGTGCCGGAGCAGGTTCCGCCTCTGGCTGGGGCGCCGGTGGAGGTGGGGCGGCCTCCGGCTGCGGTTGCGGTTGCGGTTGCGGCGGTGGAGCCGCGGCAGTTACCGCTGGAGCGTAGCTTCCTTGCAGACTGGCGGTTGTCGTGGGATGGGCCGGGGCGGCGGTTCCGGGGAAGCCGAACCCGTATGTCCGCCCCTGGACCCAGATTCGCGACAGGCGGGCTCCGCCGCCTTCATCCTGGAGGATCGCCTTGGTTTCAGAGGGTGGGGTATTCTGCATGATGGGAATTGCAGTAACCGTGGCATCCAAGTGCGTGCCGTCGCTTGACAAAAATTGCAGCACTCGGGGGTCGGTACCGCTGTCGACCTGGCGAATCAAATAGTCCCCGGCGGGTAATGTCTGGGATCCGACCGTCACCGGACGGTCGAAAGTGATCTTGATCTCATCACCGGCCGGTCCCTGCGCCAGAGCGGCGCAGGATAGTCCTAATGACATCGCAGCTACTGCGAGTGGGAAAAAAGTGTACCGCATCATAAGGAATCTCCTGTTCGAAATGAAGCAAATTACCTTTCACTTAGTTGATTCCGCACCATCGAAATATCTTCGAAGGTGCGGGCGAAGACGGTCGCGCATCCGCGACGATGTGCGGTTCTGCCCGTCCCGCGGCAAACAGGTGCGGTATAAGACGCGAGTAACTGGTTTGAAGTGGGCAGGAATGGCGCACCTGAAAAATTTGCCATGCTTTTTCTCTATGGGGGTATAGCTTGTGGATTGCCAAAGGGCCGGATAGGACAGGCCGCTTGCCGTGATCGCGGGCCGGGCCGGTTCTGTTCGGAGCGTCCGCGATCGCCTGCTCGACCTGCTCCCCAGCTCTCGCCTCGACCAGCTCGAAGCTGCGTTCCGCGCGCTCGGGAAGCGCATCACCATCGTGGTGGAAGAAGCTGCGTAAGGCCGCTTGACAGAAGAATACACGGTTGTGTCGCTCCGCTTCCAGGTGAGCTGGCGCGAGGGGCGTGATCGACCAGATTGACGCACTGCACCAAGCCGAGTGTCACGTATGGTGACTCCGACTGCTGGAAAGCCCGCGCATCCACTTGCTACGTGGGGACCACCAGCGGGAGTTCGGGCTCACGTGCGTGATAATCTGAAACTGTTCCACCAGCGGTACGAAGGGACGGGCCCTTAGCTCAGCGGTTAGAGCAGCGGACTCATAATCCGTTGGTCGTAGGTTCAAATCCTACAGGGCCCACCAATTCGCGCCAGCATATCCTTACCTCGTCACACCTGCGGCCGCAATTTCACAGGGCGGCGGTTTGGACCGCCGGCGCATCCCCGGCGAACCTGAGGTCAGGTTTACACCATCCCCGCAGATCCTGGCGGTCGCCTTGTTTATCCGATCGAGGCCGCAGAGACCCACCTGGAACTAACGAAAGATAACCTGGAACGCTCGCGATGCGCGGGTCAACAATGATGTGACTGCCTCATGATGGTTCCGATACCCTTGCGTCTGCGGCGGGAGTTTCCTGCCGCATCGCTGATCACTTTCCTGATTCTGCAAGTTCTCGATATTCTCACGACGCTGCTCGGTCTCCAGTTGGGCGCGCGCGAGGCCAGCCTGTTCATCGGACGGCTGATGCAGGTCGGGCCGGTCGCGGCTCTGCTGATCGCGAAGCTGTTCGCGGTGCTGCTGGTCTCGCTGGCCATGAAATTCCGGCGGCCGCGCGTCGTCGTGTTCCTGAACTACTGGTTCGCGGCGATCGTCTCCTGGAACCTGGTCATGATCCTGGTGAGGCTGCTCACCACGCGACGCTAGCGGCCTGCTAACGTAATTCCGATGAGACGGGTTCGCTCCCTGGTCCTGGCGGTGGCCTTTGCCGTTTCCGCCTGGTGCCAAAATTCCTACGACCTCGTAGTCTACGGCGGAACCGCGGGCGGCGCGATCACCGCGGTGAGCGGCGCGCGTATGGGACTCAGGGTTGCGCTGCTCGAGCCGCGACAGCACGTCGGCGGCATGGTGTCGGGCGGGCTTTCACGCACCGACGTGGGCCGGCGCGAGGTGATCGGCGGATATGCGCTCGAGTTCTACTGGCGCGCGGGCAACGCCTACGACATGGCACAGCACCTGCAGGAGATCGCTTGGCTGCCCGAGCCCCACGTAGCCGAAAGCATTTTCCGCGAGATGCTCCGCCAGGCGGGAGTGACGGTGTTGTTCGGACGGCGCCTGCGCGAACACGACGGCGTGCGCAAGGCCGGCACGCGCCTGGAATCGATCACGATGGAGAACGGCGAGACCTACACCGCGCGCGTGTTCGCCGACTGTACCTACGAAGGCGACCTGATGGCGCAGGCCGGGGTAACGTTTACTTGGGGGCGGGAGAGCACGGCGCAGTACGGCGAATCGCTGGCCGGCGTGCGCGGCGAAACTCCCAAGCATCAGTTCCTGGTGGATCTCTCGCCGTACGATGCCGCGGGAAAGCTGCTCCCAGAAATCTCCGCGGCCCCGCCGGGAGAACCGGGCGCCGCCGATCGCAAGGTGCAGGCATACAACTTCCGGATGATCCTCTCGCACGACCCGGCCAACCAGGTGGCATATGCCAGGCCGGACCATTACGACCCTGGACACTACGAGCTGTTCGCGCGCCTGCTCGCCGCCATGAAGCAGAAACAGGGCCGCGCTTCGAAACTGGGCGAAGTCATCTCGATCTCGCCCATCCCGAACCAAAAAGCGGATATGAACAACAACGGGGCGTTCTCGACGGACTACATCGGGAAGTCCTGGGAGTATCCCAACGCGTCCTATGCGCGGCGCGCCGAGATCTGGCGCGACCATGAAGATTACACCAAGGGGTTCTTCTGGTTCCTGGCTCACGACCCCCGCGTGCCGGCCGACCTGCAAAGAGAGGCCAACGAGTGGGGGCTGGCCAAGGACGAATTCACCGACAACCAGAATTTTCCCAATCAGCTCTACATCCGGGAAGCGCGCCGCATGGCGGGCGAATACGTCATGACGCAGAAGGACATCCAGACCGACCTGACGAAGCCCGACCCGATCGGCATGGGATCTTACAACAGCGATTCGCACAACATTCAGCGCATCGTCACCAGGGAGGGCTTTGTACGGAATGAGGGCGACATGCAGGTGCCGGTGCAGCCATACCAGATTCCGTACCGCGTCCTCACACCCAAACGGACCGAAGCGCAGAACCTGCTGGTGCCGGTGTGCTTCTCCGCCAGCCACGTGGCGTACAGCACCCTGCGCATGGAGCCGCAATACATGATCCTGGCACAAGCGGCGGGCGTGGCGGCATCGATGGCGATTCGCGGCAATGTCCCGGTGCAGTCGATCGATACCGGAGCCTTGACGCGCACGCTGGTTACACAGGGAGCCATCCTGGAGTACAAGCCCGACCAGCAATCGACGATCATCAACCGTTTCCGCAGGTAAGGCGGGCCTCCGGACCGGCGCGCGGGAGTACATTAGAACCATGCCGATCAACCGACGCCATTTTCTCGGTGCGGCCGCGGGCGCGGGGCTCGCGGCCGCACAGGCTCAGACCTCTGCCAACGACAAGATTCACTACGCCCTCATCGGAAGCGGAGGGCAGGGCTTCTACGACATGCGCAACGCGCTCTCGCTGGGCGGAGCCGAGATCGTCGCCGCCTGCGACGTTTATGACGGCCGCCTCAAGCGCATCCGCGAAGTCTTCGGCGATCACGTCTTCACGAGCCGCGATCACCGCGAGGTGCTCGCTCGCAAGGACGTCGACGCGGTCATTATCGCCACGCCCGACCATTGGCACTCGGCCATCTCCATCGATGCCATGAACGCGGGCAAGGACGTGTATTGCGAGAAGCCGATGGTGCAATTGCTCGGCGATGGACCGGGCGTGATCGAGACCGCCCGCCGCACGGGCCGCATCTTCCAGGTGGGAAGCCAGCGAGTCAGCAGCATCATCTACGCCAAGGCCAAAGAACTCCTCAACGCGGGGGCGATCGGCGACCTCAACACCGTGGAAGCCTGGGTGGACCGCAACAGCGCCCTCGGCGCCTGGCAATACTCAATTCCTCCCGATGCCTCACCCTCCAATATCGACTGGGACCGCTTCCTGGGCCGGGCGCCGAAACGTCCGTTCGAGCCCGTCCGGCTGTTCCGCTGGCGCAACTACCAGGATTACGGCACGGGCGTTCCGGGAGATTTATTCGTGCACCTCATCAGCGGTCTGCACTTCGCCGCCGACGCCATCGGCCCCGAGCGCGTCTATGCCACCGGCGGCCTGCGTTTCTGGAAGGACGGCCGCGATGTCCCGGACGTGATGATCGCGCTCTACGATTACCCCGCGCGCGGGCGCTTCCCGGCGTTCAACGTCATGTATCGCGTGAACCTGGTGGATGGCGCCACGGAGAATGCCGGGCTGCGCTTCATCGGCAGCGAAGGCATCATGTCGGTGGAGAACGACGTGACGCTTTCCAAGGTGCCGCGCGAAGCCGAGCCTGGATACACGATCGACACTTTTGCCAAGGCAATCCAGGACCAGTACCTCAAGGAATACCGCGAGAAGTACCCGCAACGTCCGAAGGTGGATTCCGCCCAGATGTCCGCGGAGGAGAAGTTCGTGCCGCCGAAGGGGTACAACGACGCCATCGACCACCATCGCGTGTTTCAGGCGGCGGTCCGGTCCCGGAAGCCGGTGACCGAGGATGCGCTGTTCGGCTATCGCGCCGCGGGTCCGGCCCTGCTTTCGAACCTCAGCTATTTCGAGCGCAAGATCTGCCGCTGGGACCCCGAGACCCTGAAGCTGCTGTAATCGGACCCGTTGACTTGCTATACGCAGGGGCGTATTCTCTCTGTTGATGGACAACAGGAGTGAAGTGCCCTATGGCACCCTCGATCTGATGGTGCTCAAGACGCTCGACACGTTGGGTACGCTGCACGGATACGGGATCGCACGGCGGATCGAGCAGGTCGCCGAAGGCGCGCTGGAGCTGAACCAGGGGACAATTTATCCGGCCCTGCTGCGCCTGGAGCAGAAAGGCTGGATCACCAGCGAGTGGGGCGCCAGCGACAACAACCGGCGCGCACGCTTCTACACCATCACGCGCGCCGGCCGGAAACAGCTCGCCGCGGAGGCGGAGAACTGGTCGCGCACGGTGGCCATGATGGCGCGCATGCTGGAGGGCGAATCGTGACCTGGCTGCGCGTGCTGTTCTCGCGACTGGCCGGCCGCGGCCGCACACCCGCGGAGCTGGCCGAGGAGATGGCCGCGCACCGGGCATCACTGGCCGCGGAATACGAGCGGCGCGGCATGACGGCGGAGGCAGCACACGCGGAAGCGCGCCGCCAGTTCGCGGGCGCTACACAGGTCCGCGAACTCTACTACGAACAGAGACGGATTCCTTTGCTGGACAACCTGGCGCGGGACATTGTCTATGCTTTGCGGCAGTTGCGAGCCAGCCCGGGTTTCGCCTTTGCCGCCGTACTGACGCTGGCCCTCGGACTCGGCGCAAACCTCGCCATCTACCGGGTGCTGGACGCCGTACTGTTCCGCGAGCTTCCGGTTCGCGACCCCGGCGGGTTAGTGCAGATTCAGCTGCTCGAGGGCAGCGACCCGCAACGCGTCAGCTATCCGCTGTTCCGCGAGCTGGCCGCACGGCAGCAGGTGCTCGACTCCCTGTTCGCGGTCAGCGACGTCGGGCTGCCGGCACCCGATGGCGGGCGGGGGTTCATGGTGAGCGGCGCTTATTTCCGGACGCTCGGCATCCCCGCTCAGATCGGCCGCGTTTTCACGGAGGATGACGACCGTCCCGGGGCGCAGCCCGTCGCGGTGCTTAGTGACAGTTACTGGACACGGGAATACGCCCGCAGCACTTCCGCGATCGGGCGGACTCTGCAGCTCAACGGAGCACGCGCCGCCATCATCGGCGTCGCGCCCGCCGGGTTCTTCGGCGAAACTCCGG
>Ga0335080_10009123_pt1 | contig 10361 bp, 9 predicted proteins | sample Lox_Sample_34_FD_206720 | JGI IMG/M metagenome (GOLD analysis project Ga0335080, IMG submission 206720) | Soil microbial communities from Loxahatchee National Wildlife Refuge, Florida, United States - Lox_Sample_3.4 | ecosystem: Environmental > Terrestrial > Soil > Wetlands | place: USA: Florida... | reverse complement strand
CCGCGCCACCGCCGATCAGCAGGTGATCGATATTGGCGGCGTTGATCGCATCCCCGGCTATCTGCAGCGCGGCGTTGCCGGATGCCTGCAGGCCGATGTAGTTGCCCTGGATCGTGGTGTTCGAACAGGACTGAAGCAGGATGGTTCTGGCAATCACGTTGCGATCGGCCGGGGCCGTGCCGCCGATGGTCGCGCCAGTGTCGGTCACCAGCGAAATGGCTGCGCCGCCGCCGGAGCCCGTGCTGCCGCTGGCGTCGGTGTCGAGGAAATTGCCGGCGATCGTGAGGTTGTCGGCGCAGTCTCCGAAACCACAGGAAATGCCACTGCCGGGGATATGGTTGATGACGAGTCCGCGCAGCGACGAGCCGCTGCTGTCGGGGTGCCTTCCAAAATACAGCACGGTGCCGCCGGCGTTGGTTGCGTCGATCTCGACGAGAAGTTTCGCGTTGTCGCCGATGCTCAGCGTGTTCGCGCTGCTCCCCGGTTGCGTGTAGCCGTTGATTGCCACCGGATCGGCCATGGCCGGAAGGGCGCTCGTCAACGCGATCGTGCACACTTCCGTCGTGGCGGAACAACCTAGATCGCTCGACGGGATGTTGAATGCAATCGTGTCGACCGCGGGACCCGGATCGCCCGCCAAACAGCCTCCCGAAGCTGCGTTCATGTTGGCGGCGGTGATCGCGGCGCGCAGAGTGCATGAAGCCGCACTGATGGTGTCCGCCGTGCTGTTGACGGTGATCGTCGCCGGGTAGGCCGCGCGGATTGCGCAAAAGCCCGTCGCGAGGAGAAGAAGGAGCCCGTCTGTTTGACGCATGACACTCTCCTCTGTTGCAGGTGCCCAGCCTGCGAAGGAGCCGCTGCGCCGGCGCGTTGCGCGCCGGTGCGGTGTAGCTACATCACAGACCTTCGAAGCCGTCAGCGAGGATGCGGTCGATCACGGTGAAGTCGGTCGGGTCGGTCGCGCCGGGCAAGCCAGGGTCGTCGTCTACGTGGCGCCGAGGTCGACTTAAGCACGGCGAGTACTCCCCACATCCCCGAAGATTCAGTCCATTGTGCCCCGGCTCAGGCCAAGGCCGTTCGAGCCTAACACCGCTCTGGGTCCGGCGGAAGTGGAACTTGGTCGAGGCAGTCACCGGCTGCAACCGCGGTTTGGCGTTCAGGAATCCTGCCGGCGGAAGTCCTTCGAGCGCCGCTGCACGAGGCGCAGCGCCATACGATCCGGAAGCAGCTTGGTGAGCAGCTTGATCGCGCGATTCACGCGCCCTGTGACGTGGACGATCTCGCCGCGTTCCAGCGCATCCACGCCCTCGCGCGCGACCGCTTCGGCGGATTGCCACATCCACTTCGGCATCTTCGACACCACGCCGCGCGTGCCGGTGACGTCGTGGAACTCCGAATAGGTGAAGCCGGGACACACGGCGCAGACATTGATCCCGTGTTTGTGGTTCTCGAGCGCCAGCGACTGCGAGAACTTGATCAGGAACGCCTTCGTGGCAGCGTACAGCGTGTGGCCGGCGGACCCGGGAATGATGCCGGCGAGCGAGGCGATGTTGGCGATACGGCCGTAACGGCGCTCGCGCATGCCCGGCAGCAACCGGTAGGCGAGTTCGCACGGCGCCGTGATCATTACCTGCAGGAACTCCGCATGCGTGTGCCAGGCCGGTGTCAGGTAGTGGCCGGGCACGCCGTAGCCGGCGTTGTTGACGAGCACGTCGACGGCGATGCCGCGCCGCGCGATTTCCGCGCACAGCTTTTCGGGCGCTGTGGCGGCGGCGAGATCCGCCGCGATGCATTCCACGCGGATGCCGTGGGCTGCGCGCAATTCCGCGGCGAGCGTTTCGAGGCGGTCCACGCGCCGCGCAGTCAGCACCAGGGCATTGCCACGCTGCGCCAGCTCGCGGGCGAACGCGGTGCCGATGCCGGCAGATGCGCCGGTGACCAGGGTCCAGCGTTGTGGGGTGTCGTTCATGCGCCGATTCTAGCGCGGGCCGTCATTGCGCCGCCCGCGACCGGTGGCTATGCTCGCCCCGCTCACGGGGATCAGGCATGCGCCGCAAACTCGTTGCCGGAAACTGGAAGATGCACGGCTCGCGCGCCAGTGCGCGCGCGCTCGTCGATGCGATCGTCGCGGCGCCGCCGCTTGGCTGCGAAGTCGCGGTGTTTCCGCCCTATCCTTATCTTGCGGAACTTGTCGCTGCCTGCGCGAGCTCCGCCGTCTCGCTCGGGGCGCAGGATGTCAGCGCGCAGCCGCACGGGGCGTTCACCGGAGACGTGGCGGCGTCGATGGTCAGGGACGTGGGCGCACGCTACACGCTGGTCGGCCATTCGGAGCGGCGCCAGTACCACGCCGAGAGCAACGAGCTGGTCGCGGCGAAATTCGCGCAGGCCCAGGCCGCCGGCCTGGTTCCCGTGCTGTGTGTCGGCGAAACGCTGGAGCAGCGCGATGCCGGGCGCACCGCGGACGTCGTGGGAGCCCAGCTCGATGCGGTGATGGCGCGCACGGGGGTCGGTGCGTTGGCCGGCTCCGTCATCGCCTACGAGCCCGTCTGGGCGATCGGCACCGGGCGCACCGCCACGCCGGCCCAGGCCCAGGAGGTCCATGCCTTCATTCGTGGCAAAATACGCGGGGAGAATGCTACAATTTCAGGCTCGCTGCGAATCCTGTACGGGGGCAGCGTCAAGCCGGGCAACGCGGCCGAGCTGTTTGCTCAGGCCGACGTCGACGGCGGACTGATCGGTGGCGCTTCGCTTGTCGCCACGGATTTTCTCGCGATCTGCGCTGCGGCGCGATCGTAGCTCACCGGATGCCACCATGCTGTTTACGCTTTTCAACGTTTTCTATGTACTGATCGCGGTCGCCATGATCGCGCTCATCCTCCTCCAGCGCGGCGCGGGTGCGCAGGCCGGCTCCGGCTTCGGCGCGGGCGCGTCTGCCACCGTTTTCGGAGCGCGTGGCGCGGCGAATTTCCTGTCGCGCAGCACGGCGATCCTGGCGGGGGTGTTCTTCCTGCTCAGCCTCATCATGGGCATTTACCTGCACCCGGTCGCAACGAAACCGGACAGCGATCTGGGCGTGATGGCTGGTGTCGGCGAGCCTGCCAAGGCGCCGGAAGCTGCGGCGCCCGCGAAGAGCGATGTCCCTGCCGTTCCTGCCGCCGCGAGCGGATCGGACAAGCCGGCGCCGACGGCAGCAGAGCCGGAGAAGAAGTCCGACGGTGGTGGTCAGAAACCGGACGAGAAAAAGAACTAGGCAACCCTTGTTGAACGTCCGGTGCAGGAGGTGCCGGGCTTGTATCAGGGACGATCGTGCACGCCCAGGTGGCGGAATTGGTAGACGCACTACCTTGAGGTGGTAGCGCTGTAAGGCGTGGAGGTTCGAGTCCTCTCCTGGGCACCAATTTCGATGAAGCAGAGCCCGCGCCAGCGGGCTTTTTGCTGTCCGGGATGCGCTCGCTTCCTGCATTTGCCGCATTGCGCAAAGCCGCTTGCGCATGCGAAAATTCCAAGGCTTCGTCGCGGTCAATCCAAGCCTGAGGTTTCTCCTGCGTGCTGGCCGAATACCTGCCGATCCTCCTGTTCCTGTTCGTTGCCGGCGGCATCGGCGTGGCACTGCTCGTGATCGGCTGGGCGCTCGGCCCGCGCTATGCGGAAAAAACCAAGGCCGACGCCTACGAATGCGGCTTCGAGGCCTTCGAGGACGCGCGCATGAAATTCGACGTGCGCTATTACCTCATCGCCATCCTGTTCATCATCTTCGATCTGGAAATCGCCTTCCTGTTCCCGTGGGCGGTCGTGTTCAAGCAGATTGGCCTCGTCGCCATGCTGGAGATGGCGGCGTTCCTGTTCCTGCTGCTGTTGGGATTTGTGTACTGCTGGAAGAAGGGCGCGCTGGAATGGGAGTGATCGACACCACCGTTGCCAAGGGGTTGATGCACAATCCCGAGCCGACCGGGCCGGTCGATGACATCCTGCGTCCGGGCGGAGATAACCCGCTGCTCGAACGCGGTTTCGTCACGGCATCGCTGGACAGCCTGATCAACTGGGCGCGCACCGGCTCGATGTGGCCGATGACCTTCGGGCTCGCCTGCTGCGCCGTGGAGATGATGCATGCGGGTGCCGCGCGCATCGATCTCGACCGTTACGGCGTCGTGTTCCGGCCGAGCCCGCGCCAATCCGACGTGATGATCGTGGCCGGCACCCTGGTGAACAAGATGGCGCCGGCCTTGCGCCGCGTGTACGACCAGATGCCGAACCCGAAATGGGTGATCTCGATGGGTTCGTGCGCGAACGGCGGCGGCTACTACCACTATTCCTACGCTGTCGTGCGCGGATGTGACCGCATCGTACCCGTCGATGTATACGTGCCGGGCTGCCCACCGACGGCCGAGGCCCTGGTCTACGGCATCCTGCAATTGCAGAAGAAGATCCGCCGCACGAACACCATCTCGAAGGCGGTGCGCAGCGCATGAGCGACAACCTCTCGCTCGCGCAGCAGGTCGGTGCGCGCCTGGGCGACCGGGTCGCTGCCGTGCACGAATGGCGCGGCGAGACCATCGCAGACGTACTGCCGGAGAACTGGCTCGCCGTGGCGCACGCGTTGCGCGACGCGGATGAATTCCGTTTCGAGCAGCTTATCGATGTCAGCGGTGTCGACTACCTCGGCTACGGCCAGAGCGAGTGGGACACCACGGACGTCAGCTCGACCGGCTTCTCGCGCGGCGTGGAAGGCGAGGGGCCCGGCCGCTTCGACTGGCAACACCGGCCGCGTGCGGGCGTCGGCCACAAGCGCTTTGCCGTCGTTGCCCAGTTGCTGTCGGTCTGCCACAACGCGCGCCTGCGCCTGCGCGCGCACTGCGCCGACGACGCGCTGCCGGTGATCGCGTCCCTCACGTCGGTCTGGCCGTCGGCGAACTGGTTCGAGCGCGAGGCGTTCGATCTGTTCGGCATCGTATTCGAGGGCCACCCGGACCTGCGCCGCATCCTCACCGACTACGGCTTCGTCGGCCATCCGTTCCGCAAGGATTTCCCGCTGATCGGCAACGTCGAGGTGCGCTACGACGAAAAGGCCGGCCGCGTGATCTACGAGCCGGTGACCAGCGTCGAGCCGCGCGTGCTGGTGCCGCGCACGGTGCGCCACGATTCGCGCTACGACCAGGCGCAGGCCGAGGCCGGCACCCGCGAGGGACAAAAATGACAACGACCCTCGGGCGAAGCGGATGCAAGGCACGAGCCGCTGAGCGAACCGGAGTTTGCTTGCTTGCAAATGAGGATTCGCAAACCAGCGATTGACGCAGCAGCCGCGAGCGTACGTAAAAAAATGCAGGAAATTAAGAACTATACAATCAACTTCGGTCCGCAGCACCCTGCCGCGCATGGCGTGCTGCGCCTGGTGCTGGAGCTCGACGGCGAAGTCGTACAGCGCGCCGACCCTCACGTGGGTCTGCTGCACCGGGGCACCGAGAAGCTGGCGGAATCGAAGCCGTTCAACCAGTCGATCGGCTACATGGACCGTCTCGACTACGTGTCGATGATGTGCAACGAGCACGCCTACGTGCGCGCGATCGAGAAGCTGCTCGGCGTCGAGGCGCCGGAGCGTGCGCAGTACATCCGCACGCTGTTCGACGAGATCACGCGGATACTGAATCACCTGATGTGGATCGGCTCCAACGCGCTCGATCTCGGCGCCATGGCGGTGTTCCTCTACGCGTTCCGCGAGCGCGAGGAACTCATGGACTGCTACGAAGCGGTGTCCGGCGCGCGCATGCACGCAACCTACTACCGCCCGGGCGGCGTCTATCGCGACCTGCCGGACCGCATGCCGCAGTACCGCGAGTCGCGCTGGCACAAGGGCACCGACCTGAAGCGCCTGAACTCGTGGCGGGAAGGCTCGATGCTCGACTACCTCGAGGCCTTCTCGGCGGACTTCCCGCACAAGGTCGACGAATACGAGACGCTCCTCACCGACAATCGCATCTGGAAACAGCGCACCGTGGGCATCGGCGTGGTCTCACCCGAGCAGGCGCTGGGCTGGGGCATGACGGGTCCGATGCTGCGCGGCTCCGGCATCGAATGGGACCTGCGCAAGAAGCAGCCGTACGCGATGTATGAGCGCATGGACTTCGACATCCCGGTCGGCGTCAAGGGCGACTGCTACGACCGCTATCTCGTGCGCGTCGAGGAGATGCGCCAGGCGAACCGCATCATCAGGCAGTGCGTGGCGTGGCTGAAGGCGAACCCGGGTCCGGTGATGTTGCGCAACTTCAAGGTGGCGCCGCCGAGGCGTGAAGAGATGAAGGACGACATGGAAGCCCTGATCCATCACTTCAAGTTGTTCACCGAAGGCTACAGCGTGCCGGAAGGCGAAACCTACTCGGCGGTGGAAGCGCCGAAGGGCGAGTTTGGCTGTTACCTGATTTCCGACGGCGCCAACAAGCCGTTCCGCGTGAAGCTGCGTGCACCCGGATTCGCGCACCTGTCGTCGATGGACGAGATCGTGCGTGGCCACATGCTGCCGGACGTGGTCGCCATGATCGGCACGTACGACGTCGTGTTCGGGGAGATCGACCGATGATCGTGAGCGCCCCTGCTTGCCAGCGCGTCGTTGCGCGGCCATACGCCGATCCTCATTTGCACGTGAGCAAACTCCGGTCGGCTCGCGGCCGCGCGCCTAGCGCCAGCTGCGCAGTGACTGCTCACGAGGGCGCGTCGCAATGAAAGCGAGTAACCACTACGCCGAGGTCAGGGATGTCGATCCGCTGGTCGCGCTCAACGCCGATACGCGCGCGCACATCGACCACTGGGCGGCGAAGTTCCCGCCGGACCGCAAGCGCTCGGCGTTGATCCAGGGTCTGATGGCCGCGCAGGAGCAGCACGGCGGCTATCTCACCGACGAACTGATCACGGCCGTGGCGAAGTATCTCGGCCTGCCTCCGATCTGGGCCTATGAGGTCGCGAGCTTCTACTCGATGTTCGAGACGCACCCGGTCGGGCGCAACAACGTCGCGGTGTGCACGAACATCAGCTGCTGGCTCAACGGCGGCGAGGACATCCTCAGGCACTGCGAGAACAAGCTCGGCATCAAGGTGGGCGAGAGCACGGCCGACGGGCGCGTGTACCTGAAGTGCGAGGAGGAATGCCTCGCGGCCTGCTGCGGCGCACCGATGATGGTCGTGAACGGTCACTATCACGAGAACCTCACGACCGAGAAGGTCGACGAGATTCTCGACGGATTGAAGTAACGCCATGGCATACGGTCCCGCCCCGCAGGAACACCAGGTCGTCTACACCACGCTGCATTTCGAGCAGCCGTGGTCGCTGGACAACTATGTGCAGGTGGATGGTTACAAGGCGTGGAGGAAGATCCTGGCCGAGAAACCCGATCCGGCGACGATCGTGGAAGAGCTCAAGAAGAGCGCGCTGCGCGGCCGCGGCGGCGCTGGTTTCCCGACTGGCCTGAAGTGGTCGTTCATGCCGAAAGGCACGATGCAGAAGTACATCTTGTGCAACTCGGACGAATCCGAGCCGGGCACCTGCAAGGATCGCGACATCCTGCGCTACAACCCGCATGCGGTGATCGAGGGTCTTGCGATTGCCTGTTATGCCACGGGCTCGACCGTGGCCTACAACTATCTGCGCGGCGAGTTCCACCACGAGCCGTTCGAGCGCTGCGAACAGGCACTCAAGGAAGCGTACGCCGCCGGGTTGCTCGGCAAGAACATCGGCGGCAGCGGCATCGATGTGGACATCTACAACGCATTGGGCGCCGGCGCCTACATCTGCGGCGAAGAGACCGCGCTGATGGAGTCGCTGGAAGGCAAGAAGGGCCAGCCGCGGTTCAAGCCGCCGTTTCCGGCCGGCTTCGGCCTGTACGGCAAGCCGAGCACGATCAACAACACCGAAACCTACGCCTCGGTGCCGGTGATCCTGCGCAAGGGTGCGGAGTGGTTCCTGAATCAGGGCAAGCCGAACAACGGCGGTCCGAAAATTTTCTCGGTGTCGGGTCACGTCAACCGGCCGGGCAACTACGAGATCAAGCTCGGCACGCCGTTCAAGGATCTGCTCGCGCTGGCCGGCGGCGTGCGCAGCGGCAACAAGCTGAAGGCAGTGATCCCCGGCGGATCATCGATGCCGGTGCTGCCGGCTGCGACGATGCTCGATCTCACCATGGACTACGACGCCATCCAGAAGGCCGGATCGGGTCTCGGCTCCGGCGCGGTCATCGTGATGGACGAAACGACGTGCATGGTGCGTGCCTGCCAGCGCATCGCGCGGTTCTACTACGCGGAGTCGTGCGGGCAGTGCACGCCGTGCCGCGAAGGCACCGGCTGGATGTACCGCGTGCTCACGCGCATCGTCGAGGGCAACGCGACGCTGCAGGACATCGAGATGCTCCGGCAGGCGGCCGGTCAGATCGAGGGCCACACCATCTGTGCGTTCGGCGAAGCGGCGGCGTGGCCGGTGCAGGGATTCCTGCGCCATTTCTGGCATGAGTTCGAACACTTCGTCGAGCACAAGCGCAGCATCGTCGATGCACCGGTCGAGGTGGCCGCATGAGCGCTCAGCCGACCACGCCGAACAGCGCACCCGATCTCGTCAACATCGAGATCGACGGCAAGCCGCTCAAGGTGCCGAAGAATTCGATGATCATCGCCGGAGCCGACAAGGCCGGCATTCCGATTCCCCGTTTCTGCTATCACCACAAGCTGCCGATCGCGGCGAACTGCCGCATGTGCATGGTCGAGGTCGAGATGGGCGGGCGACCGATGCCGAAGCCGCAGCCGGCCTGCGCGACGCCGGTCGCCGAAGGCATGAAGGTGTTCACGCAGTCGCAGCGCGCCCTGTCCGCACAGCGCAACGTGATGGAATTCCTGCTCATCAACCATCCGCTCGACTGCCCGATCTGCGACCAGGGCGGCGAATGCGAGCTGCAGGATCTTTCCATGGGCTACGGCCGTTCGGTGTCGCGCTTTGCCGAGCGCAAGCGCGTCGTGGCGGACGAGGATCTCGGCCCGCTGATCGCCACGGAGATGACGCGCTGCATCCAGTGCACGCGTTGCGTGCGCTTCATGACCGAGATCGCCGGCAGCCCGGAACTCGGCGGCCTCGGCCGCGGCGAGCATCTCGAGATCGGCACCTACATCGGCAAGAGCATCGATTCGGAACTGGGCGGCAACATCATCGACGTGTGCCCGGTCGGGGCGCTGACGAACAAGGTGTTCCGCTTCAAGGCACGCGCCTGGGAATTGATCGCGCGCGAATCGGTCGCCTACCACGACGCGCTCGGCGCGAACCTGTGGCTGCACACGCGCCGCGGCCAGGTGCTGCGCACCGTGCCGCGCGACAACGAGGCGATCAACGAATGCTGGCTGTCCGATCGCGATCGTTACAGCCATCAGGGCCTGTATGCCGAAGACCGCGCGACGAAGCCGCTGGTCAAGCGCAACGGCAACTGGGTCGCGGCGACGTGGGATGACGCGCTCGCGCTTGTCGCCGAAAAACTGAAATCCGTTGCGCCGGGGCAGACCGGTCTGCTGGTGAATGCGGCGACCTCGTGCGAGGAGGGATTCCTGCTCGCGCGTGTGGCCGCCGGCATCGGCTGCACCAACATCGACCATCGCGTGCGCCAACTCGATTTCTCCGATGGCGCCTTGGCGACGCCATTCGAAATGCCGGTCGCCGCCATCGACAAGGCGAATGCGATCTTGCTCGTCGGATCGAACATCCGCCACGAGCTTCCGCTCGTCAGTCATCGCGTGCGCACGGCGTCGAAGCGCGGTGCCAGGGTGTTCGCGATCAATCCGCTCGATTTCGATTTCAACTTCGATCTGGCAGCGAAGTCGATTGCCACGCCGGCGGGCATGGTCGATGCGATGCTGCGTCTGGCGAAGGCCGCGAACGACGACGGTCATCTGCCGGATTCGTCCGAACTCGCGGCGGCGATTTCCGGCATTCAGGCGGACGACGCCGCGCGTGCGGCGTACTCGGCGCTGAAGCAGGCAACGAGCGCGGTGATCATCGTCGGCGACGCTGCCACGGCGCATCCGCAGGCCTCCTGGCTGCGCGTCGCCGCGAAGTTCGTGGCGAAGGCCGCCGCAGCGGCATACAACGAAATTCCTGCGGGTGCGAATGCCGTGGGACTTGCGCGCATCGGCGTGCAGCCACCGCAAGGAAACGGCCTGGACGCGGGCCAGCAGCTCGCACAGCCGCGCAAGGCGTATGTGCTGTACGGGCTCGAGCACGAATTCGACTTCGCCGACTCCGCGGCGGCCAATGCCGCGCTGCGCGGCGCCGACTGCGTGATCGCTTTCACCGCCTACGCCAGCGCCGGCCTGCGCGACATCGCGCACATCATCCTGCCGATC
>Ga0335080_10009122_pt1 | contig 10361 bp, 12 predicted proteins | sample Lox_Sample_34_FD_206720 | JGI IMG/M metagenome (GOLD analysis project Ga0335080, IMG submission 206720) | Soil microbial communities from Loxahatchee National Wildlife Refuge, Florida, United States - Lox_Sample_3.4 | ecosystem: Environmental > Terrestrial > Soil > Wetlands | place: USA... | reverse complement strand
GTGAGGTTTGTGAACCGGCGAATATCAATTCGCCGGAGCAGATCGTAATCTCTGGTCACCTGACGGCAGTGGAGCGTGCCGCCAAGCTGGCGGACGAGCGTGGCGCGAAAAAAGCCAAGATTCTTCCCGTGAGCGCGCCGTTTCATTCTTCTCTGATGAAGCCCGCGCAGGACCGCCTCGCCGTCGATCTTCAGACAGTAAGTTTCCAGAGACCGTCAATTCCATTGGTATGTAATGTTGACGCCGTGCTGGTCGATGACGCAGAGCGCAGCCGCGACGCCCTGATCCGGCAGGTTACGGGGTCGGTGAGGTGGGAGCAGTCGATGCGGCTGCTGATCGAATCCGGAGTAGAAAGCTTCGTGGAAGTGGGGCCGGGGAAAGTGCTGTGCGGCCTGATGCGCCAGATCGATCGCTCTAAGAGCTGTTTTCCCTGCGGAGACGAGGCCGGATTACGCAAACTGCTGGAGCACATCGCGTGTAAAGCGCCGTCCTGAGCTGCGCATCCCTGGCGAATGCCCTGCGAGCACGCGCTATTTCAAATAATCCAGCAGCGTCAGGGGCATGATCTTCGCCGCCGCGGCTAGAGCTGACTGATTCGCAAGCTGGGCCTTGGATAAATCGGTTGCGGCCTTGGCCGCATCCGCGCCCACCAGGGTATTGTCTTGCGCCTTGAGATTGAGGTTCTGCTGGTTCAGGGAAGACTGGTCGGCGTCGAGCTGGCTGAGGGCGTTTCCGTAGAACACCCGCTGCGCGCTGATCTGGCTGAGGGCGCCGCCCAATGAAGACGTCGCGCTGGAAATTCCCGCAGTATCGCCGTTCTGCAGGGCAGTGACCAGCTGCTGCAGAGAGCCCATCACGTCCGCGCCTGACTTCTGGAAAATCTGATTACCCGGCAAGTTGGACTGCAGAGTGCGTCCGTCGGCGATGGTCACGCTATTGGTTCCGCTGTTTCCGTTGTAGGTTACGCTGCCGGCATTCTGCACGAAGGGCGCCTGAGCGGTGTTGGTTCCGGCAAAGATATAGGAACCCTGGAACGATGTGTTCGCCAACTGCACCACCTGATCGAGGATGCCCTGCACCTGCTGGGCAATCTGCTGCTGATTGGCGGTGGACGACGTGCCGTTGGCGGCTTCGGTGCCGAGAGTAATCGCCTGATTCAGGGAGGTGACCACAGAATTCAGGGAAGAATCGGCGGTCTGGAACATGGCGGTCAGGCTGCCCACGCTCTGCAGGTATTGATCGATGCGGCCTTCCAGCGCCTGGTTCTGGACTTCGGCAGCCGCGGCGGCAGGATCGTCCGAGGGCCGGTTCACGCGCTTGCCGGTTGAAAGTTGTTCCAGGGCAGTCTGCTCCTGCGTCTGGGTTTGCCAGATCGCATTGAGAATATCGGGAGTGGGATCGGGATTGATGCGCATGGTTTATCCAGTTGGGCTGCCCATCGCCAAGACCGTCTGTGTCAGCTCATCGATGGTTGTGATTACGCGCGCCGCCGCCTGAAAGGCGTGCTGATAGCGAATCAGGTTCGTAGTCTCCTCGTCGATGGAGACACCGGAAACCGATTGGCGCTGATCGGTGAGCTGGTTCAGGCTCAGTTGGGCGGCCTGGGTGGTAGCCTGCGCCTGGCTGGTGGCATTGCCGACTGAGAACGTCAGATTGGCATAGCTGTCCAGGGGTTTCTGGCCGGAAGGCAGCGCCTGATTCTGTACTGCCTCCAGCGTGCTCAGGTTCCCGTTGCTGCCAGGGGAACCGTCGGAGCTGGCGGCGATGAGCGATGGGTCAGAAATCGCGACAGAGAAATTGGCGGCCGCGCCTGCCCCGGTGGTGTCGTTAAAAAATTGCTGGCCGGGATTTCCGGAGAGATCGAAGCCGGCGGCGTGGGCTGCGTTGAAATTAGCGGCGAGGCCTCCGGCAAGATCATCAAGCGCAGAAAATACGGTCGGCAGAAACTGATCGCGCACCTGGAGAACTCCACCTAACTGGCCGCCCTGAATGCTGCTGGTGATGTTCTGGCCGGTGGCATAGATCTGCTGGTTTCCGGTTGAGTCCGGTGAGGCCTGCAGCTGAAAACTATTGCCGGCGACCACCAGCGCCGTTCCGTTCCCGGTGGTCACAGTGTCTCCGTCCGCAGTTTGAGTGATGGAAATTCCGACCACCTGCGAAAGCTGGCGCTCCAGTTCGTTGCGCTGGTCCTCAATCGAGCCCGGATCCTGGCCCAGTCTCTGCAGCGACGCTACCTGAGTGTTGAATTGGGCAATCTGCGTGGTGAGCGCGTTGATCTGGTTCACCGACTGAGTGACGTTCAGATTAAGGTTGTTCTGAATGCCGGTCAGTTGCGATGCCGTGCTGTGAAAGTCGCTGGCCAGATTGTTGGCGGCGGTGAGCACGGATTGGCGGTCGGGAATGCTGGTGGGGTCGATCGAGAGCTGGTTGAGGCTGTTGAAGAGCGCCGTCAGGTCGGTTCCGATGCCGCTGGTTGTGCTGGTGAAGAGATTCTGCACCTGTTGCAGCGCGTTCAGTTGCGCCTCGCCCTCGGATTGCTGCTGGGTAGCCTGGTCCAGGCTGATTTCCAGCAGGCGGTCGCGCACGCTGGTGATGGATTGCAGGTTCACTCCCTGGCCAAGTACGAGGCTTCCTTCCACCACGGGGGTGGCCTCGGTGAAGTTCGGCACTTCGCGGGAATAGCCGGGAGTGTTGGCGTTCGCGATGTTGTTGGTGGTGGCGTCGAGCGCGCCCTGCTGCGCCAGCAGGGAGTGGACAGCCATCAACATAGAGCCGGTCAGACTTGACATAAAACGCTAGGCCTCACACGACCATGTGTGTTCCGCAGTGACCGCCTTGCCTTCCCGTGAATAACCCTGGCGGTGCGCGGATTGCAGGGAGAGTAAAGCCTGAAAGAATTTCTGGGCGCGAATCACAAAAGTGGCGTAAACGCGATTCAGGTGAACCAGGTCCCGTTGAATGGCGTTCAGCTTGGCGGTGGGACTTTCCGGAGCCGCGGGAGTTACCAGCGCGATGGCGGCTGCTTTTCTGAGATCGGCGGCCAGAGCGCGCATCTTTTCCCGATCGAAGAAGCGGGAGTGGCGCAGGTTGTCGCAAATTTTCTGCTGGGCAGCGACCCGCGCCTCGAATTGCTGCAAATCATTCTTGCTCAAAGCCAGCAAGCCGGCGTTGACTTCTTCGGAAAGAGCGCGCAGAGCGGCCAAAGATTCCGCCCACTCTTCCGCTTCGCTCTTGATCTGCTTTTGGTCCATGACTTATCGCATGCACGGATTCGTCGCATGCGCCGCTCAGATCGATCAGGCGGCCGGCCGCACCGCCGCTATCGGCCGGACTCGCGCAGAATGGCGTCCGCAATCTTGCTGGGGTCGACCTGGTAGCTGCCGTTGCGAACCGCATCGCGCAGTGCCGCAACCCGGTCGGCGCGAATCTCCGGCGTGGCGAGAACCTGCGCCTCCAGGCTGCTGACGCCTGACGGGTCCGCTGAAAACGTCGCCCCTTCCGAGGACGCCCCTACTGCGCCACCAGTCTTACCTGCATTCCGCGTCGCCCGTTCGGTGGCAACCTGATTGGAAACCGGCTGATTCGAATCTATTCTCATAAATCACCCACATTCCGAAGGTGCAGCTCTATCGGTCCTTTCCCGGGAGAACTTTAATCGCATTACGAGCAGGTAATCCCCCCTTGGTACCTTGCGGGTTAACCTTATCGGAATCAATGGCTTGCGAGGAAGGCTCCTGAGGTCGGCGGGAAAGCTGCCGAACGATCATTTTGGCAATCCCTACGCCACCGGAGGCGGTGATGCTCTCAGCCAGGGACTGCAGGGCCAGGCTGCGATACTGGTCAGCCCCAGGGTCGGCATCCTCTTTATCGGGATCTTCTCCGGGCACGGCAGCGAAAGAGTTTTCTGCCTGCTCCAGCCATTTGGCCAAAAGAATCGACTCAAACGCCTTTGCTGTTTTTTCCAGCTGCGGATCACCGGCCGCAGCGTGGGTTTTTGCCTGACTGAGAACCTGCTCACTCTTCGCCTGCACCAGGCTTTCATTCGCATTTGCCGAGATAAGGCCAATCTGGGGCATTCCTACAGAACCTCCAACTCGGCGCGCAAGCCGCCGGCCTTCTTGATCGCTTCCAGAATCGCAACCACGTCGCGGGCGGTAGCGCCAACGGCGTGGAGCCCGTTGACCAGGTCTTCCACGCTTGCGCCTTCACCGAGCTGAATCTTGCCCACAGCGCTTTCGCTGGCCTGAAGATTGGTCTGGGGGACGACCACGGTGTCTCCATTCTTCGAAAAGGGCTCGGGCTGAGAAACGTTGAAGGTAGTGGCGACTTCAATGTTCAGATTGCCATGCAGCACGGAGACAGGCGAGAGTTTTACGTCGCCACCCATGACAATCGTACCCGTGCGCTCATCGATGACGACTTTTGCGGGCGGGTGAAAGAGAATCGACAGATTCTGCACCCGCGAAATCAGCTCCGGCACCGAGGCGATTCCGGCTTTTCCGACATTGATGTCAATGCGGCGGCTATCGATGGCGGCCGCGACGTTATCGCCCAGGCTTTTATTGATCGCGCCTGCCACATCGATGCTGGCGGTGAAATCCGGATCGCGAAGCATGAAGGAAACAGTGTGCAATTGGCTCAAATCGATGGCGACTTCGCGCTCGACGGTGCCGCCCTCCGGCACCCGTCCCACTGTCGTATGGTTCACCTGCTTGGTGTTGCCCGAGCCGCCTGCAGTGTAGCCGCCAAGAACCAGCGCGCCCTGAGCTGCGGCATAGGTTTGGCCGTCCGGACCCTGCAGCGGAGTGAGCAATAAGATTCCGCCTTCGAGGCTTTTGGCATCACCGATGGAGGAAACCGTCAGGTCGAATTTCATGCCGGGACGGGCAAACGCGGGAAGGGATGCGGTGACGAAAACCGCCGCGATGTTGTTGATGCGCACCGCGCCGGGAGGAATCTGCAGTCCCATGCGTTCCAGGATGTTGGCCAGCGTTTGGGTGGGAAAGACGGCCTGGCGGCTGTCGCCGGTGCCGTGCAATCCCACGACGATTCCATAGCCCACGAGCGGATTGTCGCGAACCCCGGCAATGGTGGCGATGTCGCGCACCAGTACATGCTCGTCAACCGGTTTTTTGGGCACGGGCGGCGCGGTTTCCGTGGCGGCGAGCGATCGCATCACCAGGCTCAGCAGCAAGGGAATGAATCCAGCTCGCCGGAGAATCCGGGGCCAGATCAATTCCAACCACAATGTGTTGTCGGTGGTCATCGTGTCTTCAGAAGGTCAGAATCTTTTGGAACAATTTCATGATCAGGCTTGGCGGTCTGGTCGCTTCGGTGACTACGCCTTTGCCTTTGAGTTCGATCTCAAGATTGGAGAGCGCGGTCGAGACCACGCTGTTGTCGGGGGCAACGTCGCCAGGACGAACCACGCCGCGGACGATCGCGGTTTCCTTCTCATGGTTCAGGAAAACTTCCCTTTGCGCTTCAATGACCATGTTGCCATTGGCTAACACTGCAATCACTTGTCCTGCGAGACTGGTCTGCAATTTCGAAGTGCTGGAGGTTGATCCCTGCCCCTTCAGCCCGGCCGTGGAATTGGCTCCGAAAAGCGGATTCACGCCACCAGTGTTGAGTTTTCCCGGCAGGTTGGTAATTGCCGAGTTGGCGTTGTATTGCCGTTGAGTGGTTGTATCTCCGGTGGCCTCAGACACGGTCTGCTGCACAATGTGAATGACGATGGTGTCGTTGACGTGCACAGCTTTGTAATCGGAACTGAGGTCAGTGAACCGCCCGCCCGAGACCCACAGGCTGCCCGGGGTTGTAACATCCAGCGGCGTTGCCTGCTGCTGCTGAATGCGCGCCAGATAGTCCTCGCGCGAGCGCAGTGTGTTCTTGGGTTTGGCGGCGGCGAAAGCCGCGACAAGGATGACTAACGTCAGCAACCCTGCGTAACGTGGTTGGCGAATGCTTTTCATTTCGCGGTCTTCTACAACGTGCCTCTCAACACGCCGCTGTCGATTACCTCGGCAAGCGCGATCCTCTTGTGATCGAGGCTCGACACTCGGATTTGCTGTCCCTGGCTTCCGTTTTGCAGACAGATGATCGGAGTTGAGATGTGTATCTTCGCGTTATCCAGGAGCAGCGTGGCAGACTGTCCGGCCCGGACCAGAATCGGCTTCGAGGGCACGGGCTTGGCCGACAGGCGGCTCGGTTGTGCGCGAACCGGGCCAAGAGCGGTTTCCCGCTCGAATGCGTCACTCCAGTGCAGAATCACGAAAAAAGGAACACATTCTCCGACGGCTGGACAGGAGATCCTGGCCAGCGCCGAATCGCCTTGCGCCTTTTCAATGCGCTCGACTTTGAGAGTTGCTCTCGGCTCACGCAACGTAATGGGCGTCAGGAACTCCACTGAAGCCGAGCGCACCGGGACGTGAGCGACGGCAAGGGCAAAGAGAACGCGGTTCTCATCGACCACCGAGTTTTCGGACGCGGGCAGCGCCGCCGCAATGGCAACCGTTGCCATCGCCGCGAACGCCACGAATCCTAGGCACCAGGTACGGATCTTCATGCTTTGCTCCAGTACTCAGTGCGAAACATTGTTGAGCTGCTGCAGCATCTGATCGGCCGCCTGCACCACGCGCGAATTCGATTCGTAAGAGCGCTGGGCTTCGATCATCTGGATGAATTCCTCCACCACATTTACGTTCGAGCCTTCGAGCACGCCCTGGGAAATATTCCCCAGGCCCTCTGCGCCGCCGGGAGTGCCAATGATCGGGTCGCCCGAAGCGGTGGTGGCGAGAAACATGTTGTTGCCGACGCTGTTCAAGCCGCCGGGATTGGGAAACATCGCCAGTTGAATCGTTCCGGCTTGCTGCGCCGCGGTCTGGTTGGGAAGCGTAACTGAGACCGTGCCGTCGGTTCCGATCGTGACACTCAAGGCATTGCTTGGAATATTCAAAGCCGGCTGCAAGGGATTGCCATCGGCGGTGACCACGTTGCCTTGCTGATCCAGGTGGAAGGTGCCGGAACGGGTGTAGGCAATATCGCCATTTGGCATGAGTACCTGGAAGAATCCAGAACCCTGAATGGTGAGATCCAGCGGGTTGCCGGTGGTGGTGAAATCGCCCTGTGTCTGCACGACTTCAGACGCGCCGGGACGAGTTCCCAGTCCGATCTGCAGTCCTGCTGCGACGGTGGTCTGCTGGGTGGCGGCTGCGCCCGGCATCACCATGTTCTGGTAAAGCAGATCGGTGAACTGCACGCGGCGTTTGCGAAATCCCGACGTGCTTGAGTTCGAGAGGTTGTTAGCGATATTGTCCAGGTTCAGCTGTTGTGCGACCATCCCACTGGCTGCCGTATAGAGTGCGCGAAACATTCGTTCTCCTTACGATGAGCTAACCCGGGGGAGATCTTCGGTTGCAGTTTTATTGAATTGCGAATCAAACAGCGACAGAGCGCGCTGCGCAAGTTCGGCGTAGCGCTGGACCAGGATCAATTCCACCGCCCCGGCCACGGGGTTCACATTCGAGGATTCGAGAGTTCCCTGGCGAATCTCCGATGCGGTGGCTGCGATTTCGGAATCTTTGGGCGCCGAGTAGTAGCTCCTGCCGGCGCTTTGCAGATCAGTGCCCGGTTTGAAGTCGACGAGCTTTATTTTGCCCGCGATCGCTCCCTTCACCGAGATGGTTCCGTCAGGGCTGACTGAAAGCGGACCGTCAACCATCTTGATGACGCCGCCTTCTCCCATCACCGGATCGCCATCCGCCGTAACCAGTTGGCCATTGGTGACATGAAAGTTCCCGTTGCGGGTGAAGAAGCGCCCGCCGGCGCCCTGGACCACGAAGAAGCCCGAACCCTCAATCCCGAAATCGAGATCGTTGCCGGTGCGCTCCAGGCCGCCTTGCCCGAGATCCAGCCGGCTGCCGCCCAGAATTCCGTAGTTATTGGTGGCGCGATTGAGGTTGGAAACCGGATGTCCCCCGGCAGTTGCGAGGAGAGAGCGGAATACGCTGTGCTCGGTGCGATATCCGGTGGTGCTGGTATTGGCCAGGTTGTTGGCCACAACGTCGAGCGACTGACTCTGCGCCATCAGCGCCGTGCAGGCCGCGTAGAAACCGCTGTCCATGCCTTCCCCCCGCGTCCAGAGAAGCACGCGTCCCACCATCGGAAGGCAGCTGATTTACCGCTAAGTGATTGAGGCTGTGACAGGGTATGAAGGCACAATGAGAGCCCAGTTAGTCTTTGCCTCAGCGACTATGAATGAATGGCCGGCTCGATCCGGCATTCTCATGCAGTTCTACTTCAGGGCAGGCTGCAACGTTGCGGCTCATCCACGATCTGAGTGGAAACAGGCAGCTCGCGCACCATTGCCAGGAGCCAGGTGATCCCGAGTTCTACCAGACAGTATTCAATGCGGAGAATGAAATCGTCAGGATGACGGTCTATGTTGACCAGCCGCAGGAGCTGCGAAGCCAGGACGCTATCGCTCTGCACCAGATCGGCAAGCGCTGCCAGGTCCACAACCGGCCGATCGAGCAGCAGTTCCAATTGGGCCAGGGTTGAGGGCAGAGCCGTCAGATGCGGCAAGCAGGGAGTATTCCAGTTGCTGTCGGAACAGTGGAAGTATCCGGCTGCCGAAAAGCCACCAGTTGCGCCATGATTGCCGTTCTTCATCATATGCGGCTATCTATCGGCGCGAAACGGGATTTCCTTCAGTGCGGCTAAGCGGGCGGGGCTGGAGGAGTCTCCAGTTTGAAGAGCAGGTCTAACTGCTGCTCCGGGCTGGTGAGCCGCGCCCACAGGTGTTCACGGCACACCGCATAACGGACATCCTCCGCGTGAATCTGCAGGCTGTAGCTCCGCAGAATATGCGCAATCTCCAGATGACTGGAAGGATGGTCAAAAACCAGCTCGGACTCGTTGCGGTTGCCGGAGAACTGGCGCACCCGCGAACGAAAGTCACCAGCAGTCACAAAACACGGCGAGGCCACGCAATCCAGCATCCTTTCGACGCCTTGCAGCACGCCGAATTCGACGCGGGTGGCAAAGCCGATCAGCAGCTTGCGTGTGCCGTCGAGAAATTGCACCGGAAGCATCTGGTGCAGCTCCATCAGGCGCACCGGCACCAGCAAGGGCAACTCCGGGGCAGCGTTCTTGAAAGAAAAAACGGGATAGCCCCATTGGCTGGCAAGGGCGGCTGCAACCTGCTCTTCGTTGACAAAGCCAAACTGCAGAGCGATGTCGCCGACGCGGGCGCCGGAGTTGCGATGGGCTTCAAGCGCTGTGCGAAATTGCTCTTCGCTGAGGCAGCCGCGGGAAAACAACATCAGTCCCAGTGGCACGCGCGCCGGGCGCGGAGCCTGAACCGGGCGCGCGGCGGCCGAAACTCCCGACAAGCGCTCACGGAGGGCAAACTCCAAGCAGTCGGGGCCGCAAATCCACTCATCGAAAATTCGTACGCCTTTGCCCTGGAAAACCGAACGCAGCGGCGAGACATCACAACCTTCGTAGGCGCAGCGCTTGGACCAGTTCTCCCAATGGACACCCGATCCCCAGCGGGAAGACCGTCGGGCGGGCGCCATGGTGGCGGCAGTCTTCACAGGCTCTCCTGGTTGCCGCAGACCTCGGTGATGCGCAGCCCGTAGTTGCCGTCGACGATGACAACTTCTCCGCGGGCGAATACTTTGTCACGCAGCAGCAAATCGACGGGTTCGTGCACGCGCTTATCCAGCTCTACTACAGCGCCGGCATTAAGCTCCACAATTTGCTTCAACGGAAGCCGCTTCTGGCCGAACCGCAGCGTCACTTCCAGCTGAACGCCCATTACGAGATTCAGATTACGACTTGATGACATGGCGGGCGCGAGCTCGGGCGCTGCCGTCAAAGGCGCCCCGCCTGGTGCGGAGGCGACTGCTCCCGAAATCTGTGGACTCAGCAAGAGGTAACCGCGCCAGGCGTCGTTTGCGGCGACGAAGGCGAGCACGGTTTCCGGCTTCCAATTAAGTGCCGCGCCAGCGGCAAATTGCGCGCGGGTAGGACCATACTGCTTCTGAAAGAGGTTCACGGCGAGCACCAGGCTTTGCTTCACCATTTCCTGCAAGGATTGCTGCGTCGCATTGCCCCCGGACTTCGCCGCCAGGATTCCGGCATTCCGCTGATCCATCATGAAAGCCGCTTGACCTGAGATTGCGCCCTCGGCGCTGAGCACAACACATATGGAGGCCGGGCTTGGTAGCGCGCCCTCTTCCTGCAGGACCTGCACGTCGCAAGCAGAACCCACAAGCCGTGAAAGCGCGTCTGCCCAGGTCTTGCGGCAATTTTCTACAAATCCCTGAATCGCGGACTGCGCCGTAGCGGTTGTC
>Ga0335080_10009120_pt1 | contig 10364 bp, 9 predicted proteins | sample Lox_Sample_34_FD_206720 | JGI IMG/M metagenome (GOLD analysis project Ga0335080, IMG submission 206720) | Soil microbial communities from Loxahatchee National Wildlife Refuge, Florida, United States - Lox_Sample_3.4 | ecosystem: Environmental > Terrestrial > Soil > Wetlands | place: USA: Florida... | reverse complement strand
GCACGGGAATCGAGTCGATGCCGGGAATCAGGCCCTGCTGGGCCAACGAGGCGAGCGCAGTGAACTGGGCCTGACTGGCGGGGCTGTAGGCGATGCTGGCATTCTCATGAACGTATTCGAAAGAAGAAAAGAACCATAATTTTTGTTTCTTGACTGGGCCCCCGAACGTGCCGACGTAATTCTGCCGGGAAAATGGCTGCTTGGGATTGGGCGCTGGATTCTCGATGGGAAAACGCGCATTGAGGTCCGCTGCCCGCCCATAGAATGCGCCGCTGCCGTGCCACTGGTCGGTGCCCCGCCTGGTGGTGATGACTACTGAGCCGGCGGTGGTGCGTCCGGTGTCGGCGTCCTCCTGGGCGGTGCGCACGGCAAATTCCTGGATGGCGTCGGGAGAAAAATTCTGCAGGAAGCCGCCAATGTAGTCGTCGGAGTTGTCGCCGCCATCCACGGAAAGTTCGTTGTTCAGGCCGGAGCTCCCGCCGGTGGAGACTGCGGTGATGCGGGCTTTGGTCGGGTCTGAGGGCTCAACCGGCTCGGTGCCGGGAGCGAGATAAGCGATGTTGGCAAAGCTGCGGGCGGCGAGGGGAATGGTTTCGAGGTCCTGAGTGGTCACGACCGCCTGATGCACCGCGCTGGCCAGATCAATCGGCTGGGTGGTGATGGAAGAAGCTTCACCCGGGACATTCACGGTTTCCTGTCGCGGTTGCGGCTTCATGATGACGGTGACGTCGCGCACGGAGCTGATTACAACCGTGACGCCGGAATGAGCTTCGGCGAATCCTTTGGCGTTGACCGTGAGGCGGTAGTTGCCGGGAAGCAAGTCGTCGATACGGAACTCTCCGCGGTCGTCGGTGAGGGCGTGGCGGGTGATGGAAGATTCCTTAATCTCGATCTCCGCGGAGGCGATGCGGGCGCCGCTGGCGTCCTGCACCACGCCGCGAAGCGCGCCGCGGGGATTCTGGGACCACAGCGGTGTGCAGAGCGCGGTCAAGAGCAGCAAGAAGGTCGAAAACCGAGCGCTGGCCAAGCTGGAAAAAGACAGTCTGGCGGGTGGAATTCTTACAAGTAAAGACACAATGGGGACGAGGTTATCGTGGAATCGCGAACTACTACCACGGATCGTAGACGGGGCGGCGCTTGACGTTCAGTGGTTGTCTTGTGCGGAGTCGTTTTTTGCCGGGTGGTTCTGTGCTGAGACAACGCGAGGAATGCCTTGAAGATCGTTCACGATATGAACTTCGCTCCAGCCGGCGAGCGGTGGGTGAACCCGCTCCGCGATGGTGCCGCTGATTTCCATGACCAGCCAGCCTCCGGGTTTCAGTTTCTCTTTGGCTTGCGGGACCAGGCGTGCGATGACTTCGAGGCCTGTGGGACCGGCGAAAACGGCGTCGCGCGGCTCGAATTTGCGGACTTCGAGTTGGACCTGGTCTTCCTCGGACTCGCCCACGTATGGAGGGTTAGAGACGACGAAATCGAAGCTTACGGCCGGGAGTCCATGAAGCAGGTCGGTTGCGTGGAAATGAATGCGGGCTTCGAGTTGATGGCGCGCGGCGTTGGCGCGGGCGATTTCGAGAGCGGCGGAGGAAATGTCGGTCGCATAAATTTCGGCCTGGGGCAGTTCTTTGGCCAGGGCGATCGCGATGCAGCCCGAGCCTGTGCCTACGTCTGCGATGTGCAGGGGGCGCGCGGGCGGGAGCGCCCGCGCCACATGAGCCAGGACGGTTTCGATTACATGCTCGGTTTCCGGGCGCGGGATGAGGACTGCGGGCGAGACGATGAAGTCCAGTCCCCAGAATTCCTGATGCCCGGTGATGTATTGCGCCGGGATGCCGCGGGCGCGTTGGGTTAAGGCCTCGTCATATCTCTTTTGTTCGTCGGGACTGAGTTGGTACTCGGGATGAGCATAGAGATAGGCGCGGTCGTGGCCCAGGGTGAACATCAGCAGCAATTCTGCATTCATGCGTGGGGAGGGAACGCTGGCTGCGGCCAGGCGAGAGATGGCGGAGGCAAGCGTGTCGCGGAGGAGCACGGGTCATTTAACCACAGAGGGCATGGAGTACACAGAGAAAGTCAAGAGTTGAAATGCAGAGAGCAAAACGAGCAACCACAGAGGGCACGGAGAATTACTTCTGCATTCTTACTTCTCACGTCTGCGTTTTCGCTTCCGCATTCTTTACATCACACTCCCGCTCTCACCCTTGAGCTTTTCCGACTGATAATGGGTGGTCAGTGCCTCGACCAGCGGCTGGAGTTTGCCGTCGATGACTTGATCCAACTGATGGAGGCTGAGGCCGATGCGGTGATCGGTGACGCGATTCTGCGGGAAATTGTAAGTGCGAATCTTTTCGCTGCGATCACCGGAACCGACCATCGCCTTGCGCTCCTTGGCTAAGGCATCCTGCTGCTTCTGCATTTCCACTTCATAGAGGCGCGAGCGCAGCACCCGCATGGCTTTATCACGGTTCTTGATTTGCGATTTTTCGTCCTGGCAACTGACCACGGTGTTGGTCGGGATGTGGGTGATGCGGACGGCGGAATAGGTGGTGTTGACCGACTGGCCGCCGGGGCCGGAAGAGCAGAACGTATCCACTCGCAGGTCTTTGGCGTCGATCTTGATATCGACTTCTTCGGCTTCAGGAAGAACGGCGACGGTGACGGCCGAAGTGTGGACGCGGCCTTGCTGCTCGGTTTGCGGCACGCGCTGCACGCGGTGAACGCCGCTTTCGTACTTGAGCTGAGAAAAGACCCGCTTGCCTTCGATCAGGGCGATCACTTCTTTCAGCCCGCCTACGCTGGATTCCGAGGTGGAAAGCACTTCCACTTTCCAGCCCTGGGTTTCTGCGAAACGGGTGTACATGCGAAACATTTCGGCGGCGAAGAGCGTGGCTTCATCACCTCCGGTGCCGGCGCGGATTTCAAGCACGACGTCCTTTTCGTCGTTGGGGTCCTTGGGCAGGAGAAGGACTTTGAGTTCTTCTTCCACTCTGGCGACACGAGCTTCCAGTTGAGTAAGTTCTTCCTGAGCGTAGGCGCGCATGTCGGCGTCTTTCTCGTCCGCCAACACGGCCTTACTCTCGGCGATGCCCTTCTTCAGGTCTTTGTACTCCCGGTACTTCTCGACTACCGGCGTCATGTCGCTATGGGCTTTGGCAGTCTTCTGGTACTTCGAAGAGTCATGGATGACGTCGGGCGTGGCGAGGGTCTGGGTCAGTTCTTCGTAACGGGCTTCGATTTGTGCAAGACGTTCAAACATGCGCGCACGTCCTTAAATAACAGTTCTCAGTTGTTGGTTTCCAGTTCTCAGTTGGATTCGCGGCAATGGTTTTCGCGGGGGACCCGCTAGGCAATGACGAGATCGCCGCCGCGTTGTTTCTCGAGTTCCATGGCGTGCTCCAGGGCGGTGATGGCACACTGGGCCTGGTCGTCCGTCGGTGGCTGGGTGGTGATTCTCTGTAGCCAGAGGCCGGGGGCGGTCATGAGAGCGAACAGCGATCCACGGTGCTTGGCTGCGAAGCGGATAATCTCGTAAGAAAGTCCGGCAATCACCGGCAGAAGCGCGATGCGAATGCCGAAGCGCGACCAGAACGTGTGTACCGGAATTACGGTGTAGACCAGAATCGAGATCAGCATCACGGTCATCAGAAAGCTGGTGCCGCAGCGCGGATGGAAGGTCGAATACTTCTGCACGCTGGCGGTCTCGAGCGGGTCGCCATTTTCGAAGGCAAAGACGGTTTTATGCTCGGCGCCGTGATATTCATAGACGCGGTGAATATCCCGCAGCAGCGAAACGCCCCAGATGAAAAGCAGAAACAACGCGATGCGGACGATGCCATCGACCAGATTGAACATGATCTGTCCGCCAAATACCGGGTCCACTTTTTTCAGTTCGGTGGCCGCAAGCAGCGGCAGAAACTTGTACATGAAAATGAAGAAGCCGACTGAAATGACGATGTTGACCGCCGCCAGCCAGCCGCTGATTTCCAGTTTCTTTTTGTTGGGCGTGGGTTCAGGCTGCAGTTCCTCGAGCGCGACGTTTGCGGAAAAGCGCAGAGCGCGGAAGCCGAGCGTCATAGCGTGCCCCAAGGTGATGACGCCGCGGACCACGGGCCAAGCCATCCATTTGTGTTTTTCCGAGGGGCGTTCCAGCGCTTCGCTATGGGTTGAAACTTCTCCGGAAGGTTTGCGGCAGGCGATGGCCCAGGCGTGAGGCGAGCGCATCATGACGCCCTCAAGTACCGCCTGGCCGCCGACCAGAGTTTCCTCGCCGCCTTCGAGAGCAGGCAGGAGCTGAACCGAAATGAGGAAACGCCAGAATGTGCGCAAGAATCGCATGAAAATTAGATGTTCCTTTGGCCTGCAAAGCTTCCCGCGAGAAGGTCGACCGCTACTAGAGTAACACAGTGGGGAGCTGGTTCGGGACGGGACGAAGCGCCGCTAAAGAGCAGACAGGCCTAGACTTACGGCAAGAAGAACGGCAGAAACAAATGCAAAAACTAGGGCAAGCCTGCGAGCGGGTCGCGGCCACAAGCAAGAAACTGGAGAAGATCGCGATTGTTGCCGAGTACCTGCGCTTGCGAACGCCTGACGAGGCAGCCGTCTCGGCCGTGTTTCTGTCGGGCAAGCCATTTCCAGCCTGGGAAGAAGCGACTCTGCAAGTGGGGGGATCGCTCCTGTGGCGGATTGTGGGATCGCTTTCCGGAAAAAGCGAGGAAGAATTGCGCGCCGCTTATCGCCTGACCGGAGACCTGGGCGCTGTGGCGGGCGCGGTGCTACCTGACAATCCGAAAAATTCGAGGTTACACGTGATTGAGGTGGAAGAGGCATTTAGAGAAATCGCAGAGGCTCGTGGGCCCGCTGCCAAGGGTGCTCTGGTTCAGGATTTGCTGGCGCGAGCCACGCCGCTCGAAGCCAAGTACGTCGTCAAAATCATGACCGGCGATTTGCGTATCGGCCTGAAAGAAAGCCTGGTGGAGGAGGCGATCGGCAAGGCCTATGGCGCAGCTCTGCTGGAAGTGCAGCGGGCCAACATGCTGCTCGGAGACATTGGACAAACCTTGCGGCTTGCGGCGGAGGGCAGGCTGGCCGAAGCCAGGATGCGCCTGTTTCATCCCCTGGGGTTCATGCTGGCCAGCCCGGCCGAGTCAGCGGAAGAAGCGCTGAGCTACTTTGCCAATGGGCTGATTGAAGACAAGTACGACGGCATTCGGGCGCAAGCCCATTGTTCCGGAGGCGAAGTGCGTTTTTTTTCCCGCACCAGGGACGAAATTACAGAATCGTTTCCCGAGCTTCCTGATGCGCTGGCGGAACTTCCCGAAGATGTGATTCTTGACGGGGAAATCGTGGCCTGGAGTTCTGTGGGCGGAGAATCCAACGAGGGCCATGCGCTGCCCTTCAGCGCGCTGCAAGCCAGACTCGGCCGAAAGAAAGTGAGTTACGAACTGATGCGGCAAGTGCCAGTAGCTTATGTGGTATTTGATGTGATTTATCGTGCCGGCGATTTGCTGCTGGATCGGCCGCTGCGAGAACGAGCGGAAATTCTGGATGGGCTGTTGGCTGGAAAGCGCACTCACCGCGGAGGCACGGAGACACGAAAAAATTCCAAGAAGGGCCAAGCGCAGCTGATGTTTGAACCGGAAGGAGATGAAAACAGCGCCAGGATCATTCGCGCGCCCGTGTTTGGGGCGGCATCGGCGCAAGAACTCGAGACGCTTTTTGAAGCGGCACAGGCGCGCGGAAATGAAGGATTGATGATTAAGGACCCGGAGTCGCTTTACAAGCCCGGCCGCCGGGGGAAATCGTGGCTGAAGCTGAAGCGCGAACTGGCCACGCTCGACGTCGTGGTTACGGCGGCCGAATACGGCCACGGAAAGCGCATCGGAGTGCTGAGCGACTACACGTTCGCAGTGCGCGACGGCGAGCGGCTGGTGAATATCGGCAAAGCCTATTCGGGGCTGACCGACGCCGAGATCGCCGAAATGACGAAATGGTTTCTGGAACACACGTTGGAAGATCAGGGATTCCGCCGCATCGTCGAGCCGGAAATTGTGCTGGAAGTTGCCTTCAACAACATGATGCGCTCGGACCGGCATGAAAGCGGGTATGCACTGCGCTTTCCGCGGATCGTGCGATTGCGGCCCGATAAGCCGCCGGAAGAAGTAGATACGATTGAGAGGGCGCGAGCGATTTACGAAAAGCAAGCTCAGGGTTAAGCCGAGACGTCCTGACTCAGGACAGTCGCGTCACACCCGGGAACCCGTCAAACCCCGAATCAAAAGTCAAGATGTGTTCGATCCCGTGATGTTCCATGACCGCGAGATGAACGGCATCACGGGCAGAGACTCGTCGATGTCCGAGTACGATCTGCTTTGCACGCTCTGCCACGGACAAGTCGACGCTCAAAACTTGGTCGACAATACCCAGCAAAGAGTCGAACGCCGGTTGGATGGCATCACGGCGATCGATCGCGACGTAGCGGTGCAAGATCTCCTGCAATACCTCGGCATCGGTCACCAGACGCTGGCGGTTACTGACCAATTTCTCCAGCAACCGCTGTGCATCGCTCTTGTGAGGATGGGGCGCGCCCACCAGGTACATCGGAATGTTGGAGTCAATCAGAATCACCGATGCGTTCCGTATCCGCTTTCGATCTCCGCGAGCAGGCTGTCGATATCGCCTACGGGGTAGTCGTACTGAGCCGCGGAACGGATCACCTCGAGTTTCTTGCCGACGCTGCCCAGTGGTTCACGGCGTCGTGCTAAGGCCAGGGCCTGCCGCACCCACTCGGCAATTGACAAGCGGCGCGAGCGCGCCATCCGTTGAATCTCCCGGTATTCGGGATCCTGCAGAATCACTTGGAGCCGCTTAGCCATACCATGAGCTTATATGACTCATAGACATGAGTCAATTAGTGCAGCCAGTATTTTGGCAAGGGCTGAAGCGCAGTATCCCGAAGCACAAAACAAGGGCCAGAGTCGGTCTGGCCCTTGTTGTCACCGCTTGCTGTTGCCATGGTCGTTAGTTGGTTCCGGTTGAAGACATCGCATCGCGATCTTTCGTCCTGGCATATTTTGTCAATGCCCGAGGCGCAGGCAAGGTGAAAACGCCGAGCGGAGTCGCGATTTCGCGCAGGTAGTTCACGCCGCCCACTTGTTGAAAGGTGAGATGCGCATGGTCGGGAGCGGCACCATCGAAGATCATGGGAAGCACGATCGCCGTTGAATCGCCGGTCGCGTTGCGAATGATCACAAAACGGGAGCCCGCGGACTCAGGAGCCAGCCGATAGGTCCCTGCGGGGAAGGTTGCGCCTGCCGCCACAAAGTCCTGGTCAATGTGCGCGACGATAGCGTCGTCATCGGCGCGGAGTCCTGTGGTCAGGGCGAAGAGGCAGGTGATTGTGAGTGCGGTTAAAACAAGTTTCTTCATGATTTCTCCTTTTTCCTTTTTATGTGACTCTCTGAGCGCTTCGGTTCCGTCGCAGCCGGCAAAAACAGGCAGGGATCTGCCCCGGCACGGTTCGCTTTGTCTGGCTGTTCGGGCCTGGCAAAGCAGACCAGCGGCTTCACTCTGCGTTCAGTGTGTCTTGGGAGATTTGATTCGGAGGCGCGAAGCGAGACTCCGTGGACTTGTCATTTGATTGTCAAAGGTATGTCTGCGGAAGTTACGAAGTGGTGCAGCCGGAGAAAGCTCTCAGCCTCGTTAGTGACTGTGCCCGTGCGCTTCGCCTTCGCCCACCGGCATCACGCACCCGTGCGCTACTTCACATTCCACGTTCTCGAACTGGATGGTGGTGTGGTCGATGCAGAAGTCGCGGTGCAGGCATTCTTTTACGTCGCGCAGGATGCGCTCGCTGACGGAAGGCGGGATGTCGGCGATGGCAATGTGGCAGGAAAGGGCGTGGGTTTCTGATCCAATGCTCCAGACGTGCAAGTCGTGGACATCGTTGACGCCGTCAACGGTGCGAATCGCAGCTTCGACCCGGGCCAGCTTGATGCCTCGCGGCGTGCCTTCGAGAAGGATGTTCAAAGTTTCTTTGCAGATGCCGAAGGCTGACCACAAGATCAAAACGCCGATGCCGAAGGACAGGGCGGAGTCAATCCAGTAGCGGCCGGTGGCCATGATGGCCCAGCCGCCAGCGATGACGGCAGCGGTGGAGAGAGTGTCCCCGATTTCGTGCAAAAAAGCGCTGCGGATGTTTACGTCGCCGCCGGAGCGGTAGAGCATCAGAGCGATCACGCCGTTCATGACCACGCCCGCTGCCGCGACACTGATCATCACTCCCGCGTGGACCGGTTGCGGATTTTGCAGCCTGTGGAACGCCTCGTAGAAGATAAAAAACGAAACAGCCACCAACGAGGCTGCGTTGACCAAAGCAGCCAGCACTCCGGCGCGATGGTAGCCATAGGTGGCGGTCGAACTAGGCGGGCGTGATCCGAGATAAACCGCGAACAGGGAAAGCAGCAGGGCGAAAAAGTCGGAAAGGTTGTGTCCGGCCTCGGAGAGTAGAGCCAAGGAATGCGCCCGGATGCCGGCGACGATCAGCAGCACAATGTAGGCCAGAGTCACGACTAGCGAGGTACGGAGAACCCGTGAGGTCCGCTCGCCGGCGCCGTGGCTGTGCATATGCATCTCTCAAGTTTAAGTGGGCGGGACAAAGGGTTCAAGCAGGCAGGGGTTTTGCACTGGCCAGCACCCCCAATCAACCACCAAGGACACGAAGTACCACGAAGGAAAAAACTGGGCTTTCCGGCGATTCCCCGCTCCGCGTGTACACTACAGTTCTTTCTTTCGATCAGCAGGCTTGCACATGCAAACGGCGGAAGTGGTCATTATCGGCGGAGGGATTGTTGGCTCGAGCATTGCGTATCACCTGCTTGCTGCGGGATGCAAAGATGTTCTGGTCATCGAACGGGAATCGGCACAGGGCAAGGGATCCACGGGCAAGAGCATGGGCGGAGTGCGGGCGCAATTTTCGACGCCGGTGAATATCCAGATGTCGCTCTATTCGATTCCGTTTTATGCGTCGTTCGATGAGCGGCTGGGCTATCCGGCAGGTTACCGGCCGCAGGGATATTTGTTCTGCGCCACCCAAGAGAAACACATGGCGTACCTGCGGGCGAACTATCAGAAGCAGGTGGCGATGGGATTGAAGGACGTCCAGCTGGTCGCAGCGGACGACATTCGCGGCATGTTCCCGCAGTTGCATTCCGATGACATTGTCGGCGGAAGCTTCTGTTCGAGCGACGGTTTCGTAGATCCCTACAGCGCGATGAATGGCTTCATGACCTGGGCGGCTGATCACGGCGCGAAGTTATCCAAGAACACAATTGTGACCGGAATCCAGCTTGACGCCGCGGGGATCGCGGCGATCGAAACCAGCAAAGGGACGATTGCCACGCGCAAGGCGGTGAACTGTGCCGGGGCCTGGGCGGCTACAGTGGCGGAGATGGCAGGCATCGATCTGCCAGTCGAACCGCTGCGGCGTATGCTGGTCCCGACTGAACCGTTCGACCAATTTCCCCACACTGCGCCGATGATTATCGACATGTCCAACGGCTTCCATTTTCGACCGGAGGCGCTGGGGTTTCTGCTGGCATGGAACGATCCCGAAGAAACTCCGGGATACAAGACTGACTTTGATCCGGCATTCATCGAGAAGATCCTCACCCGGGCGGCCGATCGCGTTCCGGTGTTTGAGAATTTGGCCGTGAATCCGAAGCGGGCGTGGGCTGGCTTGTATGAAATGACGCCGGACCATCATCCGATTTTGGGGCTGGCGCCTGGCGTGCCCGGATTTTTTCTAGCCAACGGATTCAGCGGCCATGGCGTGATGCATGCACCTGCGACCGGAAAGATCCTGGCGGACCTCATCTTGACCGGGAAGACTGACCTGGTGGATGCTTCGTTGCTTGATCTCGCTCGCTTTACCGAGGGTCGGATGATTGAGGAGACGGCTGTGTTGTGACCACAGAGGACACTGGGGGCAGGAGGAAAGCCAATTCCGGCATGGCTCGCGAACACAACTACTGGCTGACGACCACGGAAATGCCTAAGGCTGATCTATCGCTGCGGCTTCCCGAGAGCGTCGACGTGGCGGTGATTGGGGCGGGATTCACCGGATTGTCAGCGGCGCGAACGCTGGCAAAATGCGGCGCGAAAGTTGCAGTTCTCGAATCGGAGACCGTTGGCTGGGGAGCCAGTTCCCGCAATGGCGGCATGGTGCTCACCGGGCTGAAACTTGGCGTCAACAAACTGATCTCGATGTGCGGACGCGAGCGCACGCGGCGCATGTACGCCGCCTCCCTGGATTCGATCAACTGTGTGGAACAGATTGTGCGCGGAGAAAAAATTGACTGCGATTTCTCGCG
>Ga0335080_10009118_pt1 | contig 10365 bp, 9 predicted proteins | sample Lox_Sample_34_FD_206720 | JGI IMG/M metagenome (GOLD analysis project Ga0335080, IMG submission 206720) | Soil microbial communities from Loxahatchee National Wildlife Refuge, Florida, United States - Lox_Sample_3.4 | ecosystem: Environmental > Terrestrial > Soil > Wetlands | place: USA: Florida... | reverse complement strand
CTGGGCCTTCGCCCAGGAAGGCATCTCGCTGCCGCACTACACCGGATCGCTGTGGAACTCCGGCATGCACGTGTCCCGCGACCAGCTTGAGCCAGGCGACCTGGTGTTCTTCTTCGCCGACATCAGTCACGTGGGCATCTACCTCGGCAACGGGCTGATGGTGGACGCGCCGAGCGCCGGGCAGGACGTCCAGGTCCAGGCGGTGTTCTGGAGCGACTACGTGGGCGCGGTCCGCATCGCCTAGCGGCCTGGGACCTAGAGGCCGGGCCTGACGAAGGGGAACAGGATCGTCTCCCTGATGTTCTCGCCGGTCAGCATGATCATCAGGCGGTCCAGCCCCATCCCCATGCCGCCGGACGGCGGCATGGCGTACTCCAGGGCCAGCAGGAACTCCTCGTCCAGCTGCATCGCCTCGGGGTCGCCGCCGGCGGCGAGCAGCGACTGCGCCGTCAGCCTGGCCCGCTCCTCCACCGGGTCGACGAGCTCCGAGTAACCCGTCCCCAGCTCCGCACCGAACGCCACCAGGTCCCACCGTTCCGCCAGCCGCGGATCGACGCGGTGCTGGCGCGTCAGCGGGGATACCTCGACGGGGAAGTCGCGGTAGAACGTCGGCGCCACGGTCTGCTTCTCCACGAGGCGCTCGTACATCTCGAGGATGACTTGGCCCCGGTTCCAGGAGGGCTGCAGCGGTACCTCCGCCTTCACGCACAGCTCCACCAGCGCCGGCAGCTCGGTGTCAGGCGTGACGGGCTCGCCGAGCGCCGCGGAGATGGCCTCGTGCACGGGGATCGAGGGCCAGGACCCGCCGATGTCGTGCTCCGTCCCGTCGGCCCGCCTGATCACCGTCGACCCGAACGCCGCCACCGCCGCCCCCTGCGCCAGCGACTGCGTCAGCTCGCCGATCGTGTTGTAGTCCCCGTACGCCTCGTAGGCCTCGAGCATCGTGAACTCGGGGTTGTGGGTGCTGTCCACGCCCTCGTTCCTGAAGTTCCTGCCGATCTCGAAGACCTTCTCGATCCCGCCGACGGCGAGCCGCTTCAGGTAGAGCTCGAGCGCGATCCGCAGGTACACGTCCACGTCGTAGGCGTTGTAGTGCGTGGTGAACGGCCGGGCGTTGGCCCCGCCGTGCAGCGGCGTCAGGATCGGGGTCTCGACCTCGAGGTAGCCGCGCGCCAGCAGCGACGAGCGTACCGACTGCGTGACGGCCGAGCGCATCTCCGCCAGCCGCCTGGACGCGGGGTTCACGATCAGGTCCAGGTACCGCTGCCGCACCCGCGCCTCAGGGTCGGTCAGCCCGGCGTGCTTCTCTGGCAGCGGGCGCAGCGACTTGGCGGTGATCGCGAACGAATGGGCCAGCACGGAAAGCTCACCGGACCGCGACGTGATCACCTCGCCGGTCACCCCGACGTGGTCCCCGAGGTCGACGTCCCGCTTCCAGTCGGCCAGCCGCTCGGCGCCGACCTCGTCGAGGCGGATCATGGCCTGGATGTCGCCGGTGCCGTCGCGGAGCGTCGCGAAGCAGATCTTGCCGCCGATCCTGGACAGCATGACGCGCCCGGCCACGCCCACGATCTCGCCGGTCGCCGCGTCCTTCGGCAGGTCCGGGTATTTCTCCCGCAGCGCCGCGGCGGTCGTCGTCCGCGGGTACCCCACGGGATAAGGGTCCGCACCAGACGCGAGCATCCGCGCGCGCTTTTCCAGCCGGACGCGTACCTGCTCCGGAACGTTGTCGTCAGCCACGCCCGAAGGTTACCGGCGATCGCCGCCCGGCGGCACATTAGTTTCCCTGGCGGTGTTGCGTTCCCACACCAGGCGCAGGCCGATCAGCGTGAGCCACGGCTCGTGCGCGTCGATGAGCGGCACCTCGCCGATGACCAGCGGCGCCAGGCCGCCCGTCGCGATCACCGTGACCGCGCCGGGGTCCTGCGGGGACAGTTCCGCCGCCATCCGGCGCGCGATCCCCTCCACCTGCCCGGCGAAGCCGTACACGATCCCGGACTGCAGCGCCTCCACGGTGTTCTTCCCGACCACCCGCGGCGGCCTGGTCAGCTCCACCTTGAGCAGCTGCGCGGCGCGCCGGGACAGCGCGTCCACCGAGATCTCGATGCCCGGCGCCAGGGCGCCGCCGACGAACTCGCCGCGCGCGCTGACCGCGTCGAAGTTGGTCGAGGTGCCGAAGTCGACCACAATGGCCGGCCCGCCGTACAGGTGCACGGCGGCGAGCGAGTTCATGATCCGGTCGCTGCCGACCTCCTTGGGGTTGTCCATCCGGATCGGCACGCCGGTCTTCACCCCAGGCTCGACGATCACGGCCGGCACGTCCGCGTAGTACCTGCCGCACAGCTCACGCATCTCGTGCAGCACCGAGGGCACCGTGGAGCACAGCGCTATCCCGTCCAGGTCGGACTCCTTGACCGTGCCCGACCGCGCGAGCAGCCCGTGCAGCAGGGCCGCGATCTCGTCTGCGGTCCTGTCCGGCACGGTGGCGATCCGCCAGTGCTCGACGAGCGTGTCCCCGTCGAACACCCCGAGCACGATGTTGGTGTTCCCGATGTCAATCGTCAGCAGCATCGCGTCCCGTCCCCACCTGGATCGTCACGTTGTCGATCAGCCGCGTGGTGCCGACCCGTGCGGCGATGGCGAGGGTGGCCGGCCCGGAAAAATCATCATCCGGAACGGGCTCGTAGGTTCCCGCCGAAACAAGAGCCAGGTAATCCACACTGAGGGAGGACCCGGCTTCGGCCAGCACCTGCCGGGCATCGTCGAGCACCGCGCGGGAACCGCGCGCGGCGGCCGCCCCGCCGGCGGAAAGGGCTTTGTGCAGGGCAGTCGCCACCGTACGTTCCGATGAAGAGAGGTACTTGTTCCTGCTCGACAGCGCGAGCCCGTCCGCGGCGCGCACCGTCGGCACTCCCTCGATCTCGATGCCGAGCGCGAAGTCGGCGGCCATCTGACGCACCAGCGCGAGCTGCTGCGCGTCCTTCTGGCCGAACACCGCGATGTCCGGCCGCACCAGGCTGAACAGCTTGAGCACCACGGTCAGCACGCCGTGGAAGAACCCGGGGCGGAACTCGCCCTCGAGGATCTCGCCCGCCGGGCCAGGATCGACGGTCACGAGCTGCCGCCGCGGGTACATCTCGCTGACGCCGGGCGCGAACACGAGGTCAACGTGCTCGGCCGCGCACGTTTCCAGGTCTTCACGCAACGTCCGCGGGTACCTGTCGAGGTCCTCGTTCGGCCCGAACTGGAGCGGGTTGACGAAGATCGACACCGCGACCGTCCCCGCGGGGCCCGCGATATCGCGCGCCCGCCGCAGCAGGGCGCGGTGCCCGTCGTGCAGCGCGCCCATCGTGGGCACGAGGACCACGGGACCGGGTACTTTGTCGCGGGCCGCAGTGAGCTCCGCGCGCGTGGTGGCGACGATCATCGGTCTCCCAGGACGCCGAGCAGCCGTTCCGCGTCGTTCGGCTTGAGCAGCCCGGTCGCAAGCGCCCGGTCGGCGGTCAGCCGCGCCAGCGCCAGGTAGGCGGGCAGCGCGCCAGGGTCCGCCTCCTGGATAGCCGCCAGGTGGGCGGCCACGGTGCCGTCGTCGCCGCGCGCGACGGGACCGGTGAGGCCGGCGTCGCCGAACCGCAGCGCGTTGTCCAGCGCGGCGCCGAGCAGCGGGCCGAGCATCCTGGCCGGATTGTCGGCGCCGGCCTTGCCCAGCATGTCGGACGCCTCGGCGACGAGGGTGACCAGGTGATTCGCCGCGAAGGCGAGCGCGGCGTGGTACAGGTGCCTGTTCTCCTCCGCGATGAACACCGGTTCCCCGCCCATCTCGATGACCAGCGCCTCGGCGGCGGGCCTGAGCTGCTCGGGCGCCGTCACCCCGAAGGAAACGCCCTTGATCCTGTCCACGTCGTCGTCACGCCCGGTGAACGTCATGACCGGGTGGATCGCCAGCGGCAGTGCTCCGGCCGCGGTAGCCGGGTCGAGCACCCGGATGCCATGCGCGCCGCTCGCGTGCGCGAGCAGCCGTCCCTGATACGGCGCCCCGGTCTTGGCCAGGCCCTCGACCAGCCCGGGCAGCACGTCGTCGGGCACGGTCAGGAGCACGAGGTCAGCGTCCTCGATGACCTGCGCGGGTTCCCCGAGCTCGGCGTCAGGGAAGTTCTCGTGCGCCCGCTGCTTGGACGCCGCGGATACCGCCGACGCCGCCGTGATCACGTGCCCGGCGCGCGCGAGCGCCCGGGCGAGAGCCGTGCCCGCCCGGCCAGGCCCGATGACGCCGACCCGCAGCCGCGCCGGATGCTCGCTTGTTCCAGTCTCCACCGGTACCGGACAGCCTCCTTCGCTGGCGAATCGCGCTGACAAGGATAGCCACCCCCGGGACTGCCCCGCCCAACGTGCCCGCCCAACGCGGTCCGCGCGTGCCGCCCGAACGTGGCCGCTGTGACATCGTCTACCAAAGAGTGTGGTCGATGGGACATCGACCACGTTCCGGGGTGAGCGGCCTGTGGCACCGAAGGGGGTCGATGGGCCATCGACCGCCATCCCGCGTGGACGGGCTGTGGCTAGTTGTGGAAGGGGGACTGGCGGGGCGGGGCGGGTTCGTCGTCTTCGTCCCCGTGGGGGTCCCCAGGGACGCGGCAGCAGTACTCCAGGAACAGAGCCGCGGCGATGAGGATCAGGCAGGCCCCGAACGAGATGCTCGCCGTGACCAGGTCGCTGCGCGGTGTAGCCGCGTCGGTCTTGTCGGCGAGGTAGCCGATGAAACCGACGGATACTCCGGCGAGCAGCGCGCCCACCTGCGAGCTGGCCTTCGCGAGGACCACCATTCTGGCCACGAACAGCGGCGACAGAGGCTTGGTGCCGGGGTTGTTGCCCATGATGCGCGCACGCAGGTCGCGGCCGGTCCACGCCTCGACCGCCGCCGCGAGCACCAGGGCGGGGATGCCCGTCCAGGTGAGCGGCGGCAGCTTGCTGTAGATGACGGTCAGCAGCGCCCACCAGACCGCCGCGGCGAGCACGCCGGTGAGCAGCAGGCTCCGCGCCCTGGTCGGCTTCATGCGCGCACCGTGCCGTTCCTGCGGATGCCGGATTGGTCGGCCGCGGCCAGCAGGGCCGCGACCGGACCGTAGCCGGGAAGCTCCGCGTCCTGGTCCACGTCGTGCCACGGGGCGAGCACGAACGCGCGCTCGTGCGCCCTGGGGTGCGGCAGCGTCAGGTCCGGATCCGCGCTGACCTCGCCGGCGACGGTGATGATGTCGATGTCCAGTGTGCGCGGGCCCCAGCGCACGGAGCGCTCCCGGTCGAACGCGGCCTCGATCTCATGCAGCCGGCCGAGCAGCGCCCATGACGGCAGCGTGGTACGGGCCAGCAGCACGGCGTTCAGGTAGTCCGGCTGGGGCGGACCGCCGACAGGCACCGTCTCGTAGACGGGCGATACCGCCATGACCTGCACCTCCGGTAGCGCGGCGATGGCGTCGACAGCCCCCTGCAGGATGTCGCGCCTCTCCCCGAGGTTACTGCCGAGCGCCAGTACGACAGACCTCGCCGCTGCCGTCATGACCGGGCCGCGGCGGCGCGCCAGGCGGCGGCCACGCGCACCGCGTCCGCGTTGGCGGGGACGCGGTGGACCCGCACGCACCAGGCGCCCTCGGCCGCGACGAGCGCGGTCACCGCGACGGTGGCGTCGTCGGTCTCGGCGAACGGCCGGGGAGTGCCGTCCGGCGCGGCGAGCAGCCGGCCGAGGTGCCGCTTGCGGGACGCGCCGACGAGCACGGGGAAGTCATGGCCGCCGAGGTGCGCGACCTCCCGCAGCCTGGTCAGCAGCTCCCAGTTGTGCGCGTCAGGGCCCTGCCAGCCTGGCTGCTTGCTGAAGCCGAGCCCAGGGTCCACCACGATGAGCGACGGGTCCACGCCCTCGGCGGTCACCGACCAGATCCGCTTGGCGAGCTCGTCCCTGACCTCCCGGACGACGTCCTCGTAGATGGCGCGCGAGTTCATGTCGTGGCTGTGCCCGCGCCAGTGCACGACGACGTAGGGCACCCCGGTTTCCGCCACCACCCGGGGCATGTACGGGTCGGCGAGCCCGCCGCTTACGTCATTGACCAGGCTCACCCCGGCCTCGAGGGCGGCCTCGGCCACCTGGGCGCGCATCGTGTCCACGCTGACCACTACCCCGGCCTTGACCAGTTCGGTGATGACCGGCATGACCCGGCGCAGCTCTTCCTCCGCCGAGACGCGCTGCGCTCCCGGCCGGGTGGACTCGCCGCCGACGTCCACGATGTCGGCGCCCTGCGCTACAAGGTCAAGGCCGTGCTGGATCGCGTCCGCGGCGCCGTACCACTGGCCCCCGTCGGAGAACGAGTCGGGCGTCACGTTGACCACGCCCATGACCAGGCAGCGGTCGGCGGCTGGCGCGCCGGGCAGACCCGGGAGCCCTGGAATCCCCGACACGTTCGGCATCTTGCCTAGCTTACCTAGCCGGGCGTGACGCCGGGCGGCTCCCGCCGCGCGGCGCCGCGCACCCGCAGCTTGCCGAGTCCCAGCGCGCGGGCGAGCCGCCTGGCGTACCGCTTGACCTCGAGCTTGGGCCAGACCAGGAACGCCTCCGCCTCGAGCGCCGCCATCGCGATCCTGGGCGTGTCGCGGGTGCCGGGGTACACGAAGAACCGCGGCTCCCAGACCGGGCAGAACTTGGCGTTGAACTTGTACAGCGACTCGATCTGGAACCAGCGGGAGGCGAACACCAGCAGCCCGCGCCAGGCCCGCAGCACCGGGCCGGCCCCGATTCGCTCGCCCCGCTCGAGCGCCGCGCGGAACATCGCGAAGTTCAGCGAGATGCGCTTGACGCCAAGCCCGGGGGCGGCCTTGATCGCTTCCGTGATCAAGAAGTCGTTCAGCCCTGGCTGGGCGGTCCTGTCGCGCCGCATCAGGTCGAGCGACAGCCCGTCGGTGCCCCAGGGCACGAAGTGCAGGATGGCGCGGAGCACGCCGTTCTCCGTGGCGGTCACCAGCACGCAGTCGCCGTCCCCTGGACCGCCGATGCGGCCGAGCGCCATGGAGAAGCCGCGTTCGGTGGAACTGCCCCGCCAGGAGTCCGTGACCTTGATGACGCGGTCAAGCTCCGCGCGCGGGATGTCCCCGACCCGCCGGATCTCGGCGACGTACCCGGCCTTGGCGACCCGGTTCACCATCTGCCGGACGTTGCGCATCGAACGCCCCGACAGGCTGAACTCCGCGACGTTGACGATCGCCTCGTCGCCGAGCTCCAGAGCGGTCAGGTCGCCTTCCCGGCACCACACCTCGGCACCGAGCTCGCTGCACCCCATGACAGCGGGACGCCAGGCGTGCCGTGCCGCCACGGTGAGGAACTCGGCGATGGCGCCTGGCCACGCCTCCGGGTCGCCGATCGGGTCGCCCGACGCGAGCATCACGCCGGACACGACGCGGTAGCAGACGCACGACTTGCCGGTCGGCGACCAGATCACGCTCTTGTCGTTGCGCAGCGCGAAGTAGCCGAGCGAGTCCCTGTCGCCCTGCCGGGCGAGCAACTCGCGGATCCGCGTCGCGTCGGCCGCCCCGAGGCGGGCCCGCGGCTGCGCGGGCCGCAGGAACAGGTACACGGTGACCACGAGCGTGAACAGGCCGAGCGCGCTGGTCAGCAGGTGGTACAGGTCGCCGCGCTGGTCGGATGCCCACTGCACGGGCCCGTAGACGCCGACAAGCTCGTACACCACATCCTGCACCCGCTCAGGGAGCGAGTAGCTGCCGTCCAGCGGTCCCATGGCAAGGTAGCCGAGCCCGATGGCCAGGTCCGCGACGGCCAGGATCCCGAATACCCGCAGCGCGTTCCACCCTCTGGTGCGCGGGTCACCGAGCGCATAGAAGTCCTTGTGGAAAAACAGCAGCACCGCGAGCAGGACGATCGCCACCACCGCGGAATAGGGCCGCGGGTCACGCGGGAAATGGAGGAAGTGGATGACGATATCGAACACGAGCAGCGCGACCACTGCCTGCCACGCTCGCCGCTTGCGCCGCCGCAGGCCGTGCGCGAGCAGCACCAGCATCAGTCCGATGATCACGTCCGCGCTGCGCGTGACGTTCGTCAGCGTGCCGGGCACAAAAGCGTTGACGTTATGCAGTCGGGCGTGCCAGGCAGGCTTGAAGATAGCCAGCACGTCAGACAACCCGATAACCAGACAGAGCAATGAGGCGATAGCCGGGATCCAGGCCCGGCGCCTGCCGCCCTTGGGCTGCGGCGGACCAGTCTTTTCCCTCCGATCCAGAAGATCGGCAGAGTTGTCGCTCATCTCGACTCTCTTGTCAGGCCCCGGACCACGAAGCAGCAGCGTACTCATGACAGGCTCACGACCTGCCGGTTTCGTGATCTGCTGAAGATTTTCATACCGGCCGGCTCGCGGCAACCGTCGCGGACGCCGCGGCGGCTCCCCGCCAAAACCGCCCGTCCCATAGACACGGTACCTCCAACCGCCCGCGAAAGACCTAACGACTCGTAAAGATGAGCCGCTATTACTTAGACGTGCAGGTTGCCGTTTTCGTTGGGTGTAATTTCGCCAATTTCGGTTACCCGCACAATGGGACTTAAAACCACAAATCCTCGCCGGCCCTCGCCCGTCTACCGATGGATACGTGCGAGCGGCGGCGACGGTTCAGCGGTGGCCGAACAGCATGCTCATCGCCTCGGAGCGGGTCCGCGCATCCTTACGGAAGATCCCGCGGACCGCCGAGGTGACGGTCTTCGCCCCCGGCTTGCGCACGCCGCGCATGGACATGCACAGGTGCTCCGCCTCAAGCACCACGATCACGCCCTTAGGCTCGAGGATCCGCATCAGCGCGTCGGCTATCTGGCAGGTCATCCGCTCCTGCACCTGCGGCCGGCGCGCGTACACGTCGACGAGCCTGGCGAGCTTGGACAGGCCGGTGATCTCGCCCTTCTCGTTGGGGATGTAGCCGATGTGCGCCTTGCCGAAGAACGGCACCAGGTGATGCTCGCACATGCTGTACATCTCGATGTCCCGTACCAGCACGATCTCGTCGTGCTCGGCGTCGAAGACGGTGGTCAGCACGTCTTCGGGCTGCTGCCGCAGGCCCGCGAACTGCTCGGCGTACATCCGTGCCACCCGGGCCGGGGTGCCGAGCAGCCCGTCGCGCTCCGGGTCCTCGCCGATGGCGAGCAGTATTTCGCGGACGGCGCGCTCAATGCGCTCCTGGTCAACCGGCGGCACTTCTAGAGTGAACTCGTCGGCCGCCGGCTGCTCGATCATCGGCGTGGCCCCTCAGTCGGCGTCGCCAGCCGGCGGGCCGCCGTAGCCGATCGCCTGGCCGTTGGACGGCGACCCGCCGTCACCGAGCCCAGAGCTCGCCGCAAGCGCGAGTTCCTTCGGGGACAGCACCGGCGGCCGGTCGGATGGCAGCCGCTTGCCGTACCCGGTGTACGTACCGCGAGCCGGGCGCTTCTGCACGGTGGCGAAGATCTCGAGGACCTCCTTGCGCGCCACGGTCTCCTTGTCCAGGAGCCGCAGCACCAGGGCGTCGAGGACGTCGCGGTACTCGACGAGCACCTCCCACGCCTCGTCGTGCGCCGACTCGATCAGCCGCTTGATCTCCTCGTCGATCGCCGACGCGATCTCCTCCGAGTAGTCACGGCCGTGCGACATGTCCCGGCCGAGGAACGGCTCGGCGTCAGCGCTGCCGAACTTCCGCGCGCCGAGCCGCTCGCTCATGCCGTACTCGGTGACCATGCCGCGGGCGATCTGGGTGGCCTTCTCGATGTCGTTGGCGGCACCGCTGGTCGGCTCGTGGAAGATCAGCTCCTCCGCGGTCCTGCCGCCGAGCAGCATGGCCAGCTGGTCCTGCATTTCGGCGCGGGTGGTCAGGAACTTGTCCTCAGTGGGCAGCGCCTGGGTGTAGCCCAGCGCGCGGCCGCGCGGGATGATCGTCACCTTGTGCACCGGGTCCGCGTGCGCCATCGCGTGCCCGACCAGGGCGTGGCCGCCCTCGTGGTAGGCGATCAGCTTCCGCTCCGACTCCGACAGCAGCACGCTCTTTCGCTCCGGGCCGGCCATCACGCGGTCGATGGCCTCCTCGAGCGCGCCCATCGAGATCTGCTTGCCGTTGGTCCGCGCGGTCAGCAGCGCCGCCTCGTTGATCACGTTCGCCAGGTCCGCGCCGGTGAAGCCGGGGGTCCGCCGGGCGATGATGTCCAGGTCGGCATCGGGCGCGATCGGCTTGCCGCGGGCATGCACCTTCAGGATGCCCTTGCGGCCAGTCAGGTCGGGCTGCGCCACCACGATCTGCCGGTCGAACCGGCCGGGGCGGAGCAGCGCCGGGTCGAGGATGTCCGGCCGGTTGGTG
>Ga0335080_10009117_pt1 | contig 10365 bp, 7 predicted proteins | sample Lox_Sample_34_FD_206720 | JGI IMG/M metagenome (GOLD analysis project Ga0335080, IMG submission 206720) | Soil microbial communities from Loxahatchee National Wildlife Refuge, Florida, United States - Lox_Sample_3.4 | ecosystem: Environmental > Terrestrial > Soil > Wetlands | place: USA: Florida... | reverse complement strand
AAAATTTCATCCTGCCGCTGTCGCATGACGAGGTGGTGCACGGCAAACGTTCGTTGTTGGGCCGGATGCCCGGGGACGACTGGCAACGGTTTGCGAACCTGCGCGCGTTGCTCGCCTATCAATGGCTGTTCCCCGGCAAAAAACTGCTGTTTATGGGCGGCGAATTCGGCCAGAGCGCCGAATGGAACGCCAACGGACAATTGGACTGGTGGCTGCTCGACGCCGGACCGTATCATCGCGGCCTGCAAAAGTTCGTCGAGGACTTGAACAAATTGTATGCCGCCTCGCCAGGATTGTGGCAATCCGATTACGACCACGGCGGTTTTTATTGGATTGATTGTGCCGACCGCGAAAGCAGCGTGCTGTCTTTCATCCGTCAAAATCCCGATGGCGCGAATCCGGTGGCCGTCATTTTGAATCTTACGCCCGTCCCGCGCCTGAATTACCGGCTGGGCCTGCCGCGCGCGGGCCGCTGGCGCGAGGTTTTGAACAGCGACGCCGCGATTTACGGCGGCGGCAACCGCGGCAACTTTGGCGGCGTCACTGCCGGAAACGTCGCCTCCCATCACCAGCCTCACTCCGCCGAATTTTGTCTGCCCCCGCTGAGCGTGATCGTCTTCCAACCGGAGTGAGGCCACGGAGCGGCAATTGACAATGGCCCGCCGTTTCAACGGTGGGGTTTCGGTTACAGGATGATGGCAAGTCCTGAAAGGACGGCCGAAAATCAAATTGAAAGTTGGACGACTCGCTCCTGTATCTGGCTGTTCCAGCGGTTGAAATAGCCAAACAAACGGTAAAGCTCCTCCATCTTTGGTAAAATTCCCCCGCGCGAATTCTCGCTGGCCACAACCCATTTCTCGTCGAGCGATCTTAATTCATTCGCCAGCTTTTCGCGCAGCCCGTTAAGTTTTTTATGTAGGTCATTCAGCCTTTCAATCCATTCCTGCGCGCGCTCGAAAAATCGAACTTGCAGTAACGGTGACATGGCTTTGCCCTTTTCAGTCAGAAAAGCGTCGGTGTCCCGGCAGAGCGTCGCGACCTCGGCGAACAAATCGGCGAGGACGGGCGGGATTTGTTGGACGTCCTTCGGCTTTGCGCCGAGTTCCAGTTCCAGCAGGTGACGCAACCGTGACTTCGGTTCGCTCAGGCATTGATAGGCGGCGTTCAACTTAGCATAATGGCGGTTGGCCGCATTTTTCTCCGCTTCATTCGCGCCGCGTTGTTTGTCCGGGTGCGCCGCCGCCGTCAACTTCAGAAATTTCGCTTTCAATACCTCCGGTTCCAGCCACGGACGGCGCGGCTCGTTGAGCAAGGAGAAGTAATCGGTCATAAATTCGGTGGGGCGAGACTCTGTCGAGCCCATTTATTTGCTCAGGGCTCGAGGGACTCTCGCCCTACCAATTAAACTCAAGCGCTGAAGCTCTCTCCGCACGAGCAGGTCGTTGCGGCGTTCGGATTCTTCACCTTGAACCCGCCGTCCAGCGCGTCGAGGTAATCCAGTTCGCTGCCGGTCACATATAACGCACTCTTAGGGTCCACGACCACCCGCACGCCGCCGGATTCGACCAGGATGTCGCGATTGGCCGGGGCGTCCTGCAAATCCATCTTGTATTGCAGCCCGGAGCAACCGCCGCCGACCACCGCCACGCGCAGGACACCGTTCGGACGGCCTTGTTTGGTCAGCAACGACGACACTTTTGCCGCCGCGCTCGACGTGAGTTTGACCAGCCGTTCGTCCCCGACGCGGAAATTCGGCGCGGCCGCCGGCTTATTGGTAGCGTTGGCAATCATCCTTAACCGGCAGCAACGTAACCTTTCACGCCTCCGGCGTCAACGAGCCTGAATCCTCCTCGTCATCGTCCTCGTCCTCGATTTCTCAGTTCCGATTACGAGGGCGAGGAGGAGGACGAGAACGATTTCTATATTTGAAATCCGTGTTTATCCGTGTCCATCCGTGGTTTAATCTTCTGCAGATGAAACTGATTTCGTGGAACGTCAACGGGTTGCGCGCCGTGCTGAAAAAGAATTTTCTCGATTATCTCACCGCCGGCAAACCCGACATCCTGTGCCTGCAGGAAACCAAATGCAGTCCCGACGACGTCGAGCAACTCTGGCCGGGGGCCTACACGACGTACTGGAATTGTGCGGAGAAGAAGGGTTATTCGGGCACGGCGATTTTTACCCGGTCGCGCCCGCTCAAAGTGGTGCCGCACATTGACATCGCCGAACACGACAAGGAAGGCCGCGTGCTCGCCGCCGAGTTTGCCGACTTTTATCTCGTCAACGTTTATGTGCCAAATTCCAAGCGCGATTTGTCGCGGTTGACGTACCGCCAGCGCTGGGACGCCGATTTTTTGCGCTACCTGAAAACGCTGGAAAAGAAGAAACCGGTGATTTTCTGCGGCGACCTGAACGTGGCGCACACGGAGATTGACCTCGCCAACCCGAAAGCCAACGTTCACAACCACGGCTTCACCATTGAGGAACGCAACGGGTTCACCGCCTTTGTGAACGCCGGGTTTCTCGACACGTTCCGTGAATTCGAAAAGGGCGGGGGCCATTACAGTTGGTGGAGCCAGATGGGCGGCGCACGCTCCCGGAACGTCGGCTGGCGCATTGACTATTTCCTGATCTCGAAATCCCTGCGCCCGCGGCTCAAACGCGCGTTCATCGAACCCGACGTGACGGGCAGCGACCATTGCCCGGTCGGCATCGAGCTTGGGTGAACAACTTTTCGGAGAATTTGCTCGCCAGGGCTTCCGGTCGGACTAGAATTTATTCTGCGACTTAAATCGCAGAGATGAATATACTTCTGGTCAGTCCTCGGACTCCTGACACGTTTTGGAGTTTCAAGCATGCCGTGCGTTTCGTTTCCCGGAAGGCGTCTATGGCGCCGTTGGGCCTGCTGACGGTAGCAGCCATGCTCCCCCCGGAGTGGGAACTTAAACTGGTGGATCTGAATGTGGAGCGGCTCAAGGACGCGGACCTTCGCTGGGCGGACTACGTGTTGCTGGGCGCCATGATCGTGCAAAAGGAATCGGTGCGCGAGATCGCGGCGCGTTGCGCAGCGTTGAAAAAAACCGTCATCGCGGGCGGACCGCTGTTCACTACCGGCCATGAGGCGTTCCCGGAAATCCAGCACTTTGTTCTGGGCGAAGCCGAGGAGGTGATGCCGCAAGTTGTGGAAGATTTACGGAATGGCCGGTTGCAGCCCGTTTATCATTGCACGAACCGGCCGGAAATCACGCAAACCCCCGTTCCGCGCTGGGACCTCATCCATTTCCGGCATTACGTGACCATGTCCGTGCAGTTCTCGCGCGGGTGTCCGTTCGATTGCGAATTTTGCGACATCATCGTGATGAACGGGCGTGTGCCGCGCACGAAAACCCCCGCGCAATTGATCGCCGAGCTGGACACGTTGTGCCAGCGCGGTTGGAAGGACATGGTCTTCATCGTGGACGACAATTTCATCGGCAACAAGCAACGGACCAAAGCGCTGCTGCACGCGCTGATCGAATGGCGGAAGCGCACCCGGCCCGGCATTGGATTTCTCACCGAGGCTTCCATGAATCTCGCCGACGATCCGGAATTGTGCGCGCTGATGGTGGAGGCTGGGTTCAAAAAAGTTTTCGTGGGCATCGAAACCCCGTCCGCCGAAGCCTTGGCGGAATGTCACAAACTCCAGAACCGGAACCGCGATCTGGTCGCCTCGGTGAAAACGTTGCAACGCGCCGGACTGGAAGTCATGGGTGGATTCATCGTGGGTTTCGACAGCGACAAGAGCGACATTTTCAAGCGGCAGTTTGAATTCATCCAGCGTTCCGGCGTGGCCACGGCGATGGTGGGATTGCTGAACGCGCTGCCGCAGACGCGCTTATGGCAGCGGTTGAAACGCGAGGGGCGGCTGGAAACCGAAAGCACCGGCAATAACACCGACGCCGCGTTGAACTTCAAATCAAAGTTGAACCGTGAGTTTCTGCAATCCGGCTACCGGGAACTGATGAAGAAGCTTTACGAGCCGCGGCATTACTACCAACGCATCGGCACGTTTCTGAAAGCCCATCGTCCGACCGGCCCGCGGTTGCGCCTGTCCTGGGCCGATTTCACGGCGTTCCTGAAATCGCTTTGGGTGCTGGGCGTATGGCATCGGGGGCGCGTGGGTTACTGGCGGTTGTTCTGGGGCACCCTTATCAGCCGTCCGCGCCAGTTCCCGCACGCGATCGAACTCGCCATCCTCGGCTACCACTTCCGCCGCGTAGCCAACTCGCTTCGCGTGCCTTCGGTCCGCGACCGGTAAGGGGCGATGAGCAAGCAGTCCAAATCGCAATGGGACTTTGGCGAATTGTTCCCCACGGAAGCCACTCGCAAGGTCCTGTCCGTTTCGGAATTGACGGCGCAGGTCAAACGGTTGCTGGAAAAGCAGGTCGGCGCAGTCTGGGTAAGCGGCGAAATCACAAATCTGCGCGCGCAATCTTCCGGCCATATTTATTTCACGCTCAAGGACGCGACGTCACAGTTAAGTTGCGTGCTATTTCGCGGCGAGGCGATCATGAATCGTAGCGTGTTGCAGGACGGGCAGAAGGTCCTGTTGCAAGGCGATGTGACGGTTTATGAAGCGCGTGGACAATACCAACTCATCGTGCATGCGGTGGAGTTGCAGGGCATTGGCGCGCTGCAAGTTGCGTTCGAGAAACTCAAGCAAAAGCTTGCGGCAGAAGGACTTTTCGCGCCGGACCGGAAACGTCCGCTCCCGGAATACCCCCAACGCATCGGTTTGGTTACCTCGCCCACTGGCGCGGCGATTCGCGATGTGTTGCACGTTGTGCAACGGCGCAATCCGGGCCTGGAAATCATTCTGGCGCCCTGCCGGGTACAGGGTGATGGCGCCGCGCAGGAAATCGCGGCCGCCATCCGGCTTCTCAACGAATTTTCTGTAGCGGCGGTCTGTGACCGTCGCACGTCGAGTGAAGAAGAAATGCGGCGGTCACAGACCGCCGCTACAAACAAATTGGACTTGATTTTAGTCACGCGTGGCGGCGGGTCGCTGGAAGACCTCTGGGCGTTCAACGAAGAAGTCGTCGCGCGGGCGATTTTTGAATCGGCCGTGCCGGTCGTGTCGGCGGTCGGGCATGAAATTGATTTTACCATCAGCGATTTCGTGGCGGACGTGCGCGCGGCGACGCCGAGCGCGGCGGCGGAAATCATCACGGAGGGCGTCTTTGCCAGCCGCGAGTTTGTGGCCGAAGCGCCCGCGTTATTGCGGCGAAAAGTCCGCCAACGGCTGGAGGGTGTGGCGGGGGATTTTGAACAGTTGCATGGTCGGATGACGCGGTTGCATCCACGGCGCCGGCTCAACGAAGCGTTGCAGCGACTCGATGATTTGCAAACCGGCTTGTCGCGCCGCACGAGACAGGGCGCGCGCGATCGCGCGATCGCCTGGCGCAACCTCGCCGACCGGTTGTTGCGGGTTCGCCCGGCGCAGTCGTTGCATCAGCGGCGCGAATCATTGGCGCTGAGCGGGCGCCGTTTGCGGGAGCTGATGCAGGGTCGCTTGCAGACCCGGCGGAATCGGTTTGAGACGATGGAGGCCCGGTTGCGTTTGCTGGGGCCGGAGCAGGTGCTGGCGCGCGGTTATTCGATCACCAGTGACGCGGAGACGGACAAAGTCTTGCGGAGTGCCGCTGAGGCTAAGACGGGACAGAGGTTGAAGACGCGATTGAAACAGGGTGAGATATCGAGTCGCGTCGAAAAATAATTCAAGTCGGCGCCCGAGGACACTCACCCCGACTTGCAATCACGGCTGAGAGACGGCGCGATAGAATTTTTGCGGCGCGGTCACGTCGGCGTCGGTAAAAATGAACGGTGCAACATTGGTCAAAACCGGAATCCAGTCCGTTCCCGTCAGATTCGTCGAGATTTGAACCACATAATTCGCGCTGCTGCTGCCGGCGACGGCGAAACTGAACTGGCCGTTGTTGAACGCAACCGATGTTAGTGTCGGCGCGGCAACGTTGATAAGAGAAATTCCCGAAACGCTCACCATGTCAAATCGCGTTGTGCCGGTGCTCGCATAAGTGCTGCCCGAACCGGCGGCCACATAGGCGGCACTACCCGAGCCGGTCGCCGTGCTCTGAAATTCAGCCACGATGCGAAAGACAAAATTCGAATTGTCGTTTACTCCCGGCATGGCCGACAAGTCGTTGGTGAAGGCATAAAAATTTGTCGCCAGCAGCATGACTACCGCAGTCGGTAAATCATTGAAGCTCGCGCCGCCGTTGGTCGAGTATTGCGGCCGGAAATATTTGCCGCCGGTCTTGCTGGATTGCTGGCTCCAGCTCACGACGATATTTTGAATGCCCGCCGTGCTGACAGCAAACTGCACACCCGCCGTTTTGTTGTTTCCGCTGGCCGGGTAACTGGTCGTGTTCCACGCGCTATTGTCCGTCGAGCCAGCCGGGTCGAGCGCCGCGTTGCCGGTGGCGAAGCCCGATCCATTCGCGGTCACGCCGCCCGCCATCGAAGCCGCGCCGTTGCCCAGGGAAGGGGCCGTTGAACCGGTTGTGGTGTCGCCATCCGGCGTGAGGCTGTTGAAATTCCACTGCGCGAAGACCACCGGATTCGTGAAGAGCACCGTAAGTGCGGCGGGCGGACTGGTCACGCTGCCCCAGAGATTGGTGATGACAACGAAATAATTTCCGGCGTCGCTGAGTTGAACGTCGGCGAGCGTGAAGGGGTTGGTCGTCGCGTCACTGATGTTTGTGCCGTTGAACTGCCATTGATAACTTAGCGGCGGCGTGCCGGCGGCGGCGACGCCGAAACTGGCGGGTTGTCCGACAAGGGCGGACTGGCTCCGGGGCGGGATCGTGATGGCTGGCGGCGCATTGGTCAGCAGCAGCACCGCATTCGAACTGGTGACGCTGCCATAAGGGTTGGTGACGATGACGGAATAATTTCCATTATTGGTGAGCTGGGCGTTGACGAGCACAAATGGGTTCGCGGTAGCGCCGTCGATGTTCGTGCCGTTGAACTGCCATTGGCAAGCGAGCATGCCGCTGCCGGTGGCGGTGAAGAAAAACGTGATCGCGGCCCCCACCGCGTTCGTCTGACTTTGCGGTTGTGTCACGATCGCCGGCGGATTCGTGCCCGAATCGGTCCCCCCCGAAATCGAAAAATCCTTCATCACCGCCATGTGCTGGGCATTGGTGGAGTCGCTGAACTGCACCGGCGGAACGTCGCTCAACGGCGTGTAAACGGTTGAATCAAAAACCAGCCCGTTCGGAAAGGAGTGCGACGGGAACACGGTCGCCGTTTCAAAATTGGTCAGGGTAAAACTCGGCAGCACGTAATCGTGGGGATGATTGCGATTCTGGCTGGTGTTGGAATTGCCGTTGTTATCCGCAGGAATCGGGTTATCGCTCAGGTAACTATCGAAAGTGGTCATAGTCGTGGATTCCATGCGGGTATCCGTATTAAAATCTCCGGCGACGACGATCCACGCATTGCTCGGGAAATTGGATTGGATGAGCGATTTGAGATTTGCCGCCTCGCTGGACCGGGCGGTGGCCGAGCTGGTCAATAAGTGCACGCTGACCACATAAAGGGCGTTGGTGCCGGGCAAGGCAATCTGTGCCCAGGCAAATCCGCGGTTCGGCTGCGACTGCACGGTATCCACCCACGACCCGGCGGCCAGAATCGGATAACGACTGACGATGCCGTTGGGGATGTCGCCGCCGCTGGTATAAGGCTCGCGGTAGTAAACGAAGTTGGTGCCGAACGCGGTATCCACCATTTCCCGAAACGCGGCGGGAGTATTCACTTCAAGGCCGTTGGTGCTCGTATAATTAAATTCCTGAATGGCGACAATGTCCGGCGTGAGTCCTTGAAAAATGCGGATGGCAAACGGCTGGTAGCTCTGGGTGTTGCCGTTCAGGTTGGCCGCCATAATCCGCAGGTTGACGTTGGTCTGGGCGAGCGCCGGAATTGAAGCTAAGAACGCAGCGTGAAGAAAAATTCTTCCGGCATGCCATATAATTCGCAAGTCGAGGTTCATTGACTGATTACCCGTTAATTATGCACACGGCTGGTGAAACGCAAGTGTACACTTGATCATTATTGTGAACTGGACGCCGCCGGTCTTTTGCTTTAACCTCCTTCTTGTGCCAAATCCAACCAAAGGCGCGGGTCACACCGGCCCCGCCAAAAGCCTGCCATTTGAAGAGGCCTTGAAGAAGCTCGAAGGCGTCGTCGAGGCGATGGAGGGCGACGAGCTGCCGCTTGAGGCGCTGATGGCCAAATACGAGGAAGGCACGCGGCTGGTGAAAATCTGCCAGGAAAAACTGGCTGAAGCGGAATTGAAAATTCAGCAACTGGAAAAGAACGCGGCGGGTGAACTGAAATTGAAGCCGCTCGCTGAAGAAGCGAATGAGTAATTCGTTAAATAAGTGATTTGTTAAATGGTCAATCAAATACTTGTTTGAGCAGCCGGTTATTTAACCAATCACTGATTTAACCGATTTAACAAAAATTATGAGCCGATATCTCGACATGGTGGCTGAACCGGCGCACGTCAAAAACCTGACGGCGTCGCAACTCCTGCAACTCGCCGATGAAATCCGGCATGAACTCATCACCGTGCTGGCCCGCAATGGCGGGCACCTCGGCCCCAATCTCGGCGTGGTGGAATTGACGATCGCGCTGCACCGGGTTTTCAACACGCCCAGGGACAAGTTTGTCTGGGACGTAAGCCATCAAGTCTATGTCCACAAGCTGCTTACCGGGCGCAAGGACCGGTTTAACGCCATCCGCACGACCGGCGGCCTGAACGGGTTCGCCTTGCGCACCGAAAGCCCGCACGATTGTTACGGCGCCGGACACGCCGGCACGGCCCTTTCCGCCGCGCTCGGCATGGCGGCGGCTCGCGATAAGCGCGGCTCGGACGAACACGTCGTCTGCATTTTTGGCGACGCGGCGTTGACCAACGGCATTTCGTTCGAAGCGCTCAACAACATCGCCCACACGACGAAACGGTTCATTGGCATTCTCAACGATAACGAATGGAGCATTGCCAAAAATGTCGGCGCGATTTCCAATTACCTGAACAAGCTCATCACCAATCCACGCTACAACAAACTGGCGCGGGATTTTGAAAGTTTCGTCCGCCGCCTGCCCAAAGGCGAACTCGCCCTGAAACTTGCGCACAAGGCCGAAGGCGGATTCAAGGGCGCCATCACTGACGTCGGGCTGCGGCAGACCGGCAGCCTGGTGGATGCGGATGGCCGCGGCGGCTATGGCAGCCCGATCATTTTCGAGGAAATGGGCCTGCGCTATCTCGGGCCGATTGACGGGCATGATTTACCGTTGCTCATCAGCACCCTGGAATTTGCCAAGACGTGCGATCATCCGATCGTGATTCACCTCCTCACCCAAAAAGGCAAAGGCTTCGATGCCGCGCTGAAATCGCCGGAAAAATTTCATGGCACCGGTCCGTACGATGTCACGACCGGGGATTCGTTGCCGGCCAAGCCCGGAGCGCCGCCGAATTATCAGGACGTGATGGGGCAGGCGCTGGTGAAACTGTGCCGGAAGGACAACACGCTCGTGGGCATCACTGCCGCCATGCCCAGCGGCACGGGCCTGAAACACCTCGAAAAGGCGATGCCAGACCGTTATTACGACGTCGGCATTGCGGAGGAACATGCGGTCATATTTGCCGCCGGCATGGCCACGATGGGTTTCCACCCCGTCTGCGCGATTTACTCCACGTTCCTCCAACGCGCTTACGACTGCCTGCACCACGACGTTTGCCTCCAGGATTTGCCGGTGATTTTTTGCATGGACCGCGCCGGGCTTTCGGCCAATGACGGGCCGACGCATCACGGCCTGTTCGACATCGCTTACCTGCGCTGCCTGCCGAATGTCATCGCCATGGCGCCGAAAGACGAGGACGAACTGGTGGACATGATGTTCACCGCCACGCATCAGCGGCATCCGACGTTCATCCGTTACCCGCGCGGCACGGCGGAAGGCGTGCCCATCAAGGACCAGCCGAAGCTGCTCGAAGTTGGCAAGGCGGAAGTGATTCAGAACTTTTCGAACAACGGCAAACATAAAGTCGCGCTGTTTGGCCTCGGCCCCATGAACACCCTGGCGCGCAAAGCAGCGGCGCAATTGGCAGCGGACGGATTCGATTGCGCCGTCGTCAATCCGCGCTTTACGAAGCCGCTGGATACCGGCACACACGAATTTTTCGGCGGGGCGGCCGATGTGGTTGTGACCCTCGAAGACCATGTGTTAATGGGCGGTTACGGCTCGACGGTCCTGGAACTGTTCAGCGAAAAGGGGGTAGCGACGCCGGTCGTGCGCATC
>Ga0335080_10009116_pt1 | contig 10366 bp, 9 predicted proteins | sample Lox_Sample_34_FD_206720 | JGI IMG/M metagenome (GOLD analysis project Ga0335080, IMG submission 206720) | Soil microbial communities from Loxahatchee National Wildlife Refuge, Florida, United States - Lox_Sample_3.4 | ecosystem: Environmental > Terrestrial > Soil > Wetlands | place: USA: Florida... | reverse complement strand
GAGGATCCCGATAAGGCCGTCTGCTTCCACTGCAGCAACCTCCCCAAGCATTTCTTCAACGAAGTCCGCATGGACTTTCAGCAGATCATCGCCGGCACGGTAGGGCGCGAGAACACTTTCGGCACTTGCGTAGGCCGCGTCAAAGCCGGGCCGATGAGTTTTGCGCGATTTTCCACGAACGATCGCGCGGGAGCCATCGAGGGCTATGTCGGCGAGGGCGAATTCACAAACGATCCGTTGGATACTTTCGGTGGCGCGGGCGTCGTGCACATTCCGCGGCTTCAGGAATTGCTGCGCTATATCTGCGAGCGCGGATTCGAGCATCATGTTGCGGCAAACCTGACGCGCGTCGCACCCGCCGTACACGAAGCCACAACGCGGTATCTTGGCTGGAGCGTTCACCAGCACAATTAACGTCCAGGAAGATCATGAGCATCGTAGCCGGCGTCGATTTCGGAACTCTCAGCGTTCGCGTGTCGATCTTCGACAGCGCCAAAGGCCGCCTCGGGTCGGGTGTCGCCGAATATCCGTTGATGCGCAGGAAAGACGACCCCGATCACGCGACCCAAAGCCATGCCGAGCACATGCGCGCGCTGGCTGAAGCAACGCATCGCGCCGTTCAAAGCGCGGGAATCGATGGCCGCGTGATTGAAGCTATCGCGCTCGACACCACTGGATCGAGCGTCATTCCCGTCGACGCGAATCTGAATCCGCTGGATGATTATTACCTCTGGTGCGACCATCGCGCCTGGCAGGAAGCCGCTGAAATCACTGCCACGGCGCATGCCCGTCATTTGAACGCCATCGAATGGTGCGGCGGAACGTATTCATCCGAGTGGGGATTCTCGAAGCTTCTGCACTGGCTGCGTCACAATCCCGAAAAGCGCGATCGCTTTGCCACGGCGCTCGAGCATTGCGATATGGTGGCCGCGGTGCTTTGCGGCATCAGCGATCCGGCCGCGGCGCCCCGCAGCGTCTGCGCCATGGGCCACAAGTGGATGTGGAACGCGAGTCTTGGCGGACTCCCCGCTGACGAATTCCTCACCGCCGTCGATCGGCGATTCGCAGGCGTTCGCGCCAAACTCAATGGAAGCTATTCGACGTCTGACCAAATCGCCGGACACCTCACCTCGGCTTGGGCCGAAAAGCTCGGCCTGCGCGCCGGCATCCCGATTCCAGTAGGTGCGTTCGACGCGCATTGGGACGCGGTGGGTGCGGGCGTTCGGCTCGGCGACGTCGTCAACGTGGTCGGTACATCCACTTGCATTATGGCCATCGGCGAGCAGCCTTCGCTGATTCCCGGAGTCTGCGGCGTCGTGCCGGGATCGATCCATCCGAAATATACGGGGATCGAAGCCGGACTCTCCGCCACGGGCGACATCTTCGATGCGATCGCGCGCCGCGCCGGAACTACGGTGGCCGAGCTATCGCGGGGCTTGGAAAACCTGCACGCCGGCGAGACCGGTTTGCTCCGGCTCACCTGGGACAACGGCGATCGCACGGTGCTCGTGAATCCGGAACTGGGCGGCGCGACGCTGGGCTGGCGTCTGACCACCACCGCGCAGGATGAGCTGTTCGCAGCGATCGAAGGTACCGCGTTCCACACGCGCATCATTCTCGAACGGATGGAAGAGCACGGCGTCCCCGTTCACCGGATCATCAACGGCGGCGGAATTCCGCAGAAGAACCCAGTGCTGAATCGTGTCTACGCCAACGTGCTCGGAAAGCCGATCCTGGTGCCGGATGGCGATGTCACCAGCCTCGGGTCGGCGATTTTCGCATTCCTGGCGGCAGGATCGTTCCGCGGTATCGAAGAGGCGCAGGATGCGCTATGTCCCGGCTACAAGACCATCGCGCCCGAACCGGCGGCGGTTGCTACCTATCAGGATTTGTATGCGCTCTATCGGCGTCTGTATTTCGGATTCGGCCGCCGCGGATCGGAGGCGATCCACATCGGCGATATTCTGCCGGAACTGCGCCGAATCGCAGCCAGCGCCCGAGGAGGCCACAGTGCTGGAAGCGCTGCGAGCTGAAGTTCTCGAAGCGAATCTCGAACTGGTTCGCAGAGGACTCGTCCTCTACACCTTCGGCAACGCCAGCGGGATTTCCCGAGCCGACAACCTGGTGGTCATCAAGCCCAGCGGCGTCCCCTACGAGAAGATGAAGCCTGCCGACATGGTCATCACCGATCTCTCGGGCCGCGTCGTCGAAGGCTCACTACGGCCTTCTACCGACCTCGCTACACACATTGCGCTTTACCGGGCATTCCCGTCGATCGGCGGAGTGGCCCACACGCACTCGCGCAACGCGACCGCATGGGCGCAAGCCTGCCGCGAGATTCCTTGCCTCGGGACCACGCACGCGGATTATTTTCACGGCCCGGTCCCGGTCACCGCGGCTCTCACGTCCGCCGAGATTGAATCGGATTACGAGGCGAATACCGGCGTGGCGATCATTCGCGCGATGGAAGGCCGCGATCCGCTGGCATGTCCCGCGGTGCTCGTCGCCGGACACGCGCCGTTCTGCTGGGGGAAATCGGCGGCGGATGCGGCGCATTCCGCGGTGGTGCTCGAAGAGCTTGCCGCGCTTGCCTTCCAGACCCTGACCATTAATCCCGCCGCGGCGCCGCTTCAGCAGGCCCTGCGTGACAAGCACCACTTCCGCAAGCACGGGCCCGGCGCGACCTACGGCCAAGGCAAGGCCTGAGGCTTACTCGACTCGCAATTTCAGAATCGTCAGCGAATGCGCCGGAAACTCATACGTGAACGCATTGTGCGCGATCGTCGCACTGAAGTTGCTCGTCTTCGGCACGGTTTTCTTGTCGTCGCCGAAAGTATGCGTCGCCTTGAGATCCGGATAATCCATCTGCCACACTGCGACCTCCGGCGCAAGCGCGCCCTGCTGATTCTCCAAGCGCGCTGAAATGTCCTGCGACTTGCTGCGATTCAGCACGTTCACATAAACCGCATGTTCGCCGGCATTGTAGGTGCTCGAAACATCCAGATACGGCAGATCGTGACCGCTCAGCTTGTACGTCGGCGATGCGACCCATGCGCTTAACGCCGTATTGCCACGTTGCTTTCCAAACTCGACGATCGGGAAATAAATCGGCTGGAGAAAGAGGCCCTGCTTGTTGGTCATGATCGGCGCGATCACGTTGACCAACTGGGCGAGATTGGCGATCTTCACCACATCCGCGTGCCGGAAAAACGTGTTGAAGAACATTCCCATCGCCAGCGCGTCTTCGAAGTTGTAGATCTCCTCGAGATGTTCCTTGTTCCCTGCCCGGTACCAGACGTTCCACTCGTCGTAGGCGATGTAAATCGGACGTGGATTCCGCTGGCCGATCTGCGCGGCGCGGATATCAGCGGCCGTTGTGTCGATATACTCCTCGATGCGCTCTGACGATCCCAGAAATTTTTCCAGATCGTTGTCGCGATTCCCAATATAGGTATGCAGCGCGACGTAGTCGATCTCGCCGCGCAATCCATTGACAACTGCTCGATTCCAACCCAGCCAGTCCGCGCCGTAATTGCTCGATCCGCTGGCAATCAGCTTGATGGACCCGTCCACGCCGCGCATCGCCTTGGCGGCTTCGAGCGCGAACTTCACGTAGTCCTCGGCGTTCTTATGACCGAGCTGCCAGGGACCATCGATTTCGTTGCCGAGCCCCCAGTACTTCACTTTGTAAGGCTCCGCGTGCCCGTTCTTGCGGCGCTGATCGGCCCAATAAGTGCGCTGCGAAGCGTTCGTATATTCCACCCAATGGCGCGCGTCATCCACCGTGCCCAGTCCGCCGTTGATGCAGATGTAAGGCTCGGCGCCGATCCGCTCGCAGTAGCGCAGAAACTCATCCGTCCCGAAGCGATTGCTTTCGACATCGCTCCAGGCCAGCTCCAGCCGAGCAGGGCGCTGATCCTTGGGCCCGATGCCGTCGGTCCAGTTGTAGCCGGAAGAAAAATTTCCGCCCGGATAGCGCAGGATGGTCACGCCGAGCTTTTTGACGGCATCCATCACGTCGGTGCGGTATCCGTCTTTGTCGGACAGCGGATTGCCTACGTCGTAGATGCCGCCGTAGATCATGCGGCCGAGATGTTCGGCGAAATTTCCAAACAGAAGCGGATCCACCTCGCCGATGGTTCGATCCACGTCGATCTTAATCCGGGCCGTCGGTGTTTGAGCTGCACACGCTCCGGCGATAAGCAAAGCGATGAGAGATTTCATGATGAAACCTCGATTATGCCATTCCGGAGGTTCTGGCGGAACTGCCGGTTGTCGTGTCTAACGTTGCACCGGCTCGGAATCCGGAACTGGAGGCAGCACGGGATGCGCAATGCTCGCGGCGAGCCCTTCGAGCGACGATATGGCCTCGGACGCCATCACCAGCCACTGCTGCGGATCCCGATACTCGGTTGCCATGCGCTCGGCATCTTCACCCAGGAACGCCAACTGGTCGGCGCCTGCGGCTTCCTTGGGATGATCTACCAGCGTCATCGCGCGGCCGCCGAATCGATGCACGAACTCGTCATTCTGCTGGGTGGAACCGTGCAACTCGATGATGACGTCGCACTCTCGCAGGGCCTGCACTACTTCCGCGGTGAATAGAGCGAATTCCCCACCGTCGATATCGCAGAAAACCAGGGCCCGCTTGCCGCGCACCAGGTCGATCAAGGTCTCGGGCGAACACCATTCCGAAATCGTCAGCAGCTGCGAGACTCCGTTCAACGCCGCCATGTCCGAAACAACTTTTCTCTCGTTTGGATCGGCGTCGAACGCCCGGACCGGACGGCCGGTCAACCTTGCCAGCCCCACTGCGAAGTAGCCCTCCGCACATCCGATGTCGATAATCGTCTCAGCGCGCCGCACTGCCTCCATCAAACATGGATACAGCTGCGATTCGTAGCATCCCAGCAAGGCGGGAGTCGAGTGACGCGTCAGCACAGCATCCTTGGTGTAATGCATACCCTGGAATGGGCCGGCCTGCACCTTGTAATCGAAGCGCTCGGCAACCTTCACCGCCAGATCGAGTACCCCCTGGCTGCGCAGCCATTGAACAGCGGTGCGGCGGCCACGGTTCATCTCAATGCTTCGATACACGCGCGGCGGCAAAGTCCAGCGCAAGACTTGGCCAACTCCGTGCCGCAGCGTCATCGAGAAGGATCCTCGCTTGGGCAAGCAACGCGCCGTAGTGAATGGCCCACCCGGGAATCGTAAAGCTGGTACGTCGGAATGCAACGTGACTAAGTGCGTTTTTCAGGCGCATGTACCGGCTCGAAGGGACAATAACGCACGGTTGGCGCCTCCCAAGAAGTCACTGTGCTATCGTGTCGATTTGCAGAAAGGCTCTCTTCAGTCCGCCGGCGTGCTTCTATGTATCTTCGGCGCGCCATGGCTCGCGGCTCAGCACGTTGAGTCTCCGGTCAACTTCGGCTTCATGACCCAACCGGAGAGCTTCCGCTCTTTTCAGCACATGGATCAGCTGGGATTCCGGCTCGACCCGGTGCGCCGCGGCAAAAAGATCTTCGCGCTTCGCCCGGCCGGCGTTGCGTTCTCCGTTGACTATCAGTGGCAAGGCAAGACTTACACGCTCGACGAGTACTTCGTGCGCAGCTTCGTGCTCGGCTTCCTGGTCCTCAAAGATGACCACATGGTGTTAGAAAAATATTTTCACGAGTCCGGTCCGAACTCGCGATTTCTCTCCAACTCGGTCGCGAAATCGATTCTCTCTGTGATGATCGGCCGCGCCATCGAATCGGGCCGAATCGAGAGCGTGAACGATCGCGTGATCCGCTACCTGCCCGATCTCGCTCAAAGCGGATACGAAGACACAACCATCAAGAACCTGCTCGAGATGTCGAGCGGTGTGAAGTTCGATGAAGCGTATCTCAATCCGGATTCCGAGATCGGCCGCTTCGGCCAGGCTCTACTCCAGGGGACTCAGTCATTTCGGGGATTTGCGGCGACCATCAAACCGAAGCGCGCGCCCGGCACGCAGTTCGAGTATCAAAGCGTGAATTCGGAGGTGCTTGGACTCATCCTGGAGCGCGCCACTGGGAAGCCGTTGCACCAGTACCTGGAGGAGAATTTATGGTCCAAGATCGGCGTCGAACGCGATGCCTTTCTCTATCGCGGCCCACGCCAGACAGATGAATGCGCGTTCGGATGCTTCAATGCCACCGCGCGCGATTACGCACGCTTTGGTCTGATGGCGCTGCACGGCGGCCAACTCAACGGCGCTCGGATCGTTTCCGATGCCTGGATGCACGAATCGACGACGCCCAGCGCCGCGTTCCTGAAGCCCAGCGCCGCGAACGGCAACATCGGCTACGCTTACCAGTGGTGGATTCCTGCCGGAACCGAAGGCGCCTTCATGGCCATGGGGATTTATGGTCAGATGATCTACGTGAATCCGCGGCGGAACGTGGTGATCGTCCAGACCAGCGCCTGGAAACTCCCGGATGAGGACGCCAGTTGGGCCGAGAGCGTAGCCGTGATGGGAACCATCGCGAGGAAGCTGGAGTAGAGCAGCATGTCATTAAGAATTAAGCCGCTTAGTAGTAATTTCGAAACTTGATCGGGATAAGCTGGTTCCCGAGACTCAAAGGTACGTTAAACTGATAGTTCAGGAGAAAAGTAGCCACGATGCCACTACGAATCAACGACGAAGCACCGAATTTCACCGCCGAAACCACACAGGGAACCATCAACTTCCACGAGTGGATCGGTGACGGCTGGGCCATTCTGTTTTCTCATCCGAAGGATTTCACGCCGGTCTGCACCACCGAGCTTGGTTATATGGCTGGCCTCCAGCCCGAGTTCGCCAAGCGCAACACTAAAATCATGGGCCTGAGCGTCGATCCGGTAACCAGCCACGGCAAGTGGGCCGCGGACATCGAAGAGACACAAGGCCACAAGGTCAACTATCCGATGATCGGCGACCCGCAACTGAAAGTAGCGAAACTCTACGACATGTTACCGGCTGAAGCGGGTGAAACCTGCGAAGGACGCACCGCCGCAAACAACGCCACCGTGCGAACGGTCTTCATCGTCGGCCCCGATAAGAAGATCAAGTTGATGCTGAGCTATCCCATGAGCACCGGCCGTAATTTCGATGAAGTCCTGCGCGTGCTCGATTCCATGCAACTCACCGCCAAGCACAAAGTCGCAACTCCGGTGAATTGGAAAAATGGCGATGATGTCATCATCCTCCCGGTAGTCACCGAAGAAGAAGCCAAGCAGAAATATCCGAACGGATGGAAGTCGCCCAAGCCCTATCTGCGGATCGTGCCGCAGCCTAAATAAGCCGCGTTTTCAACGGACAAGCCCGAAAGATCACGCTTCGGGCTTGACTCCATCTCTGACGTCGAATATCCTATGCATAGGAATCCGATGTATCAATGAACTTCAAAGGAACACTCCCGACCCTGATTCTGGAAGCGCTGGAACGCGAACCGAGCCACGGCTATCGGATCGCTCAAGGCATCAAGGAACGATCCAAAGGCGTGCTCGACTACAAAGAGGGCACGCTGTACCCGGCACTGCACAAGCTCGAAACGGATGGTTTGGTGGAATCCTACGAAGGCATCGAGAAAGGCCGCCCGCGACGTTACTATCGAATCACCAAACCCGGCCGCGCAATTCTGGCCGAGGATCGAGCGGAGTGGCGACGGGTTTCGCGCGCGGTGACCGTGATTCTTGGGGAGGCATAATGAGCGAATTGGAGAGTTGGTTAAGACAAGCGACGCGCGGCCTCGCGAGCGAATCCGTCGCCCGCGTTCGATCGGAAATCCGCGAGCATTACGAATCAGCTTACGAATCCGCGGTCCAGAATGGCTCGGCGGCCGACGAAGCAGACCGGCTTGCGGTCGTCGCGCTCGGCGATGCGGGGACGGCGAATTGCCAATATCGCAACGTGCTGTTAACGTCGGCCGAGGATCGGCTGCTGCGCGAATCCAATTGGGAAACGCGCGCGTTGTGCTCCCGGCCGTGGCTCAAAAAAACGCTCGTCGCGGTTCCCGTTGTTCTGTTGTGGAGCTCGGTGGCTTTGTTCTTCACCGGCCCAATCGATGCCGCCAGGATTCTTCTTGCGGCCGGCATCGCTTTGGGGCTGATGATTATCGGGCCGCTAATGCCGCTCTACACTCCCCGACGCGCGCGCATCTTCCGGACGATCAAAAATGTCGCGCTCGCGGCGGCGCTATTGATCGCCTTTGGCTCGGATTCACTGAAGTACTCCTGGCTTCTGGTCTCCTGCGCCTGGCCGATGATCTGGAGCGAAATGACCCGCGTGTCCATCCGGCGCAAATTGCCGATCGCGCAGTGGCCGAAGCAGCTTTATCTCTAAATCGAATCCGGGCCACCGCTGGCGAACGCACTATCATGAGATGGAATGCCTCCGCCGGCGCCATCCATGCGTCCTCACCGCGCCGTGTGGAACGCCCTCTTCCACCACTTCGTTCCTGCATCGCTCTACGGCGGAGCGACCGCGTTTACGGCGCTCAACGCTATTCAGCGCGATCTCGAGCACGCTAAGTCGTCCGCAGATGCCGCAGTCACGCTCCGTGAATCAAAAGCGAAATTGTTCGCGGATCTCTCCGCCCGTTTCGACCCGGCGGCCGCGAAGGCACTCACCGTAAAGATCCTGAATCTCTTCCTTGCGCATCATCAGTTCAACGCACGCAGCACCCATCTGATTTCGCGACCCTTCGGACTGGTCATCGATCCCTCGAATGTCTGCCAGCTCGCTTGTCCCGGCTGTGTGCATTCCACGCGTAACGAAGCGCTCAAGATTTTCGACTGGCCGAACGGTACGCTCTCCCAGGATCGCTATTCGGCTCTACTCAGCCGTTACGGACCTTATGCGATTGGCGCATATTTCTGCAATTACGGCGAGCCTCTGCTCAGTCTCCAAACTCCCCGGCTGATCCGTCTCGCGAAAACATATCTGATGCGAACCGCGCTCTCTACCAGCCTTTCGGTCCGCAAATTCGATGCGGAAGCCTACGTTGAATCCGGCCTCGACTTCATGGTCATCTCGATCGACGGTGCGACGCAGGCTGTCTACCAGCAGTTCCGGCGCAATGGCGATCTCGAACTCGCCTTGAGCAACATACGGAAGCTCGTCGACGCCAAGCGGCGGCTCGGCAAACGCACGCCTGTGCTGTCCTGGAACTTTCTTGCCTTCGAGCACAACGCGCACGAGATCCCGCAAGCCGAACGTATGGCTCGACAGCTCGGCGTCAATCTATTCCGGATCGTCAATCCGTTTGACGTCGGTTGGGACGATCCCGAGATCCAGCCGGCCGCGATCCAAGGCGGCGTCCGTCGCCTGCATTCATTCACCATCGCGGGCGACGTGGAGAATTGGAATCCATTCCCCGGCGAACTCGCGCCGGCGATCGCATCCGCGTTCGACGAACTTTGGGACATACCAGCAGCGCCGGCTGAGTCATCCGCGGCCGCCGGCCACACCTGCCACTGGCTTTACAAGAACATCGTGATGGATGCCACCGGACGCATCATGCCTTGCTGCGGCGGCCCACGCCCGGATACAAACCTGGTGTTCGATCACTACAACGGCAATGGAGGCGATCCGTTCAACTCGGAGCGCTATCAGCAAGCCCGTGCCTGGTTCCGGGGCGACCTCGCGGCGTCACCGGAGTCGCCGCACTGCACACAGTGCGAATGGGATCAAACCACGGTGAATATCGGCAGTCCTGAAATCGAGAGCTTCTTTCGCGCCGCCGATCCGGCTTTTTTCGATCGCCGCAGCCTGCGCCTGCTGAAAATGTGGTGACAGTCACCACATTTCTAGGATTCCAGTTGCAGCCGCGCCTCGCTCAGATCCAGCTCGCGTTCCAGCTTGCGCAACACCCCATCGCTGATCCGGCCTTGATCGCGAAGCTGGACCGCAGTCTGGCGTTCGACGCGCAGCAGGTCAGCGGACAACCGGCGATGCATTGCCAGATCGACCGCCCCCGCCGGTTGGTCTTCGCTCTGCCCGTCGACTTCCAGCAGCCGCTGCCGATAGTGACTTGATAAATCGTCGTAAACGGCCGCCGCCTCTTCGCCGTCTCGAGCGCGAGATTCTTCCAGATGGCTCAGTCCAGCGTGAATCACGATCCGGCGCGCTTCTTTCTCCTCGCAATCCGGTCCGGCGAACCTCACCAATCCCAGCTTGCGGATCAGGGGCGGGAGCGACAAACCTTGCAGCACCAGGGTCACCAGAATCACGCTGAACGTCAAGAAGATAATCAGGCTTCGATGCGGAAATGGTGTTCCATCGGAAAGCGTGTAAGGAATCGATTGGGCGGCAGCGAGTGAGACTACGCCGCGCATCCCGGTCCACGCGACTACGAAGATCATA
>Ga0335080_10009115_pt1 | contig 10366 bp, 9 predicted proteins | sample Lox_Sample_34_FD_206720 | JGI IMG/M metagenome (GOLD analysis project Ga0335080, IMG submission 206720) | Soil microbial communities from Loxahatchee National Wildlife Refuge, Florida, United States - Lox_Sample_3.4 | ecosystem: Environmental > Terrestrial > Soil > Wetlands | place: USA: Florida... | reverse complement strand
TTCGTCCTCCATGCGCCGCAAAGCCTCACGCACGACTTCGCTGGCGCTATTGTAGCGCCCGCTCTTTACTTTCTTGCGAACGTAGCCTGCCAGCCGATCCGTCACGGAGACGTTCATCTGGTCCATTAGCCCCCCTGTTTGCAGGCTATCCCGAAGATTCAAGGATGTCAATCTTTGACATGAAAGAAATCGGCGCATTATTATCGGCAGCGATCCAGAGCAAAACAGGGCCGCCAAATACTCTCATGGAGGCAAAGCTCTATCGAGAGTGAGCCGCAGTCAACGCCCGTAGCGCCGGGTATCGGCAGGTCTGTTCACAACAATCACGCCGTAGCATAATGCTGCTAAGGCAGCGGAACTCAATAAGCTGACAAATTCGTTGTGGGTAGCCAAAATTACCGTGGCAAGAACCGCACGTTCCGACGACTCCATCCCCGGGGCGTCGTTCCCTCTTGCTATAATGAATTGTTTCTCCAGGCAAAGCCCCTCTTATCGCGGAGCAGCATTCGATGGCCAGCACTGATCTGGTTGTTCAGGAAGTATCGCGACACGATGATTCTCGTCGTTTTGTGAACGATTTCAGCCTGCAAGTCGCCACCGTCAACGGATCCGGTTCGCAGAGCGCCAACATGATCCTGTTGCGCGGCATTTTCCTCATGGGCGTGCCGGTCTCGGGGAAGAACCTGTTTCCCTCGAACATCGCCGGCCTGCCCACGTGGTTCACCATCCGCGCCAACAAGCACGGCTACATCGGGCGCAAGAAGGAAATCGATTTCCTTATTGCTATGAACCCGGAGACGGCGCGCGAAGACGTGCTTTCGCTCTCGCCCGGCGCCGCCGTGCTCTACGACGAGCCCATGAACCTGTCGTCGTTGCGCCCGGACCTGACGTTCTACGCCGTGCCCTTCGACAAGATCGTCGCCGCCGTCTGCCCGGAAGCCAAGCTGCGCAAGCTGGTCAAGAACATGATCTACGTGGGCGTGATGGCGCACCTGCTAGGCATCGACCTGGCGCAGGTGGAAAAGGCGCTGCGCAAGCAGTTCGCGCGCAAGGTGAAGGCCGCCGACCTGAACTGGGGCGCGGCCAAGGCGGGGTACGACTATGCTGTCTCGACCCTGACCAAAAAGGACCCGTGCCGCGTCGAAAGCATGGACAAGACTGCGGGCAAGATCATCATCGACGGCAACACGGCGGCCGCCTTGGGCTCAATGTTCGCAGGCGTGACGGTCGTGACCTGGTATCCAATCACGCCGTCGTCCTCGCTGGTCGAGACGCTGATCGACTACATGAAGAAGTACCGCATCCGCCCGGACGGCAAGGCTACCTTCGCCATCGTGCAAGCGGAAGATGAACTGGCTGCAATCGGCATGACGATGGGCGCGGGCTGGGCTGGGGCGCGCTCGATGACCGCAACCGCGGGACCGGGCATTTCACTGATGGCGGAGTTCGCCGGCCTTGGCTACTATGCAGAAATTCCCGCGGTGATCTGGGACATCCAGCGCGTCGGTCCCTCGACCGGAATGCCCACGCGCACGGCGCAGGGGGACATTCTCTCGACTGCGTTTCTGTCGCACGGCGATACCCAGCACATCATGTTGTTTCCAGCGTCGGTGGAAGAGTGCTTCACCATGGCGCAGGACGCCTTCAACCTTGCCGAGTGGTTCCAGACGCCGGTGTTCGTGATGAGCGACCTCGACCTCGGCATGAATAACTGGATGTCCGATCCCTTTACCTATCCCACGCAGCCGATCAATCGCGGCAAGGTGCTGAGCAAGCAAGACCTCGACCGGCTGGGCGGGTTCGCGCGCTACAAGGATGTTGACGGCGACGGCGTCGGCTACCGCACGCTGCCAGGGACCGACCATCCCGCGGCGGCGTACTTCGTGCGCGGCAGCGGCCACAACGAGAAGGCGCAGTACACGGAGCGGCCCGACGATTACGAAAACAACATGCTGCGCCTGGTGCACAAGTTCAAGACCGCGAGCCAGCATGTGCCGAGGTCGGTGCTGACGGGCTCGGGGCGGGAGCGCGCAGGCATAATCGCCTACGGCACTTCGCACTGGGCGATCACCGAGAGCCGCGACCAGCTCCGCGCCGAGCACGGTCTTGAGACCGATTATCTCCGCATTCGCGGTTATCCGTTTCCCGGCGATGTGCAGGATTTCGTAGAGAGCCACGAACGGGTTTACGTGGTGGAGCAGAACCGCGACGGCCAGTTGTTCGATCTGCTGCGGCTGCACCTGCCGGTCGAGCAGGTAGCGAAGCTGCACTCCATCGCGCGCTGCCACGGGCTGCCGCTCGATGCCCGCTCGGTTACAGATGAGCTTATTTCCCTGGAGGCAAACTGATCATGGCTACCACGCCAGCCGCCGAACCCAAGAGCAACCGCATCGGCCTGACCGTTATCGAGTATAAGGGCAGCAAAACCACGCTGTGCGCCGGCTGCGGGCACAATGCCATCTCCGAGCGCATTATCGACGCCATGTACGAGATGGGTGTGAAGCCCGAGCACGTCGCCAAGTTCTCCGGCATCGGCTGCTCGTCAAAGAGTCCGGCGTATTTCATGAGCCGCTCGCACAGCTTCAACGCGGTGCATGGGCGCATGCCGTCAGTGGCCACCGGCGCGCTGCTTGCCAATCACAATCTCATCGCGTTGGGCGTTTCCGGCGACGGCGACACCGCCTCCATTGGCGTCGGGCAGTTCGTCCACCTCATGCGCCGCAATCTGCCGCTGATTTACATCATTGAAGACAATGGCGTCTACGGTCTGACCAAAGGCCAGTTCTCGGCAACGGCCGACATCGGCTCCAAACTGAAGACGGGCGTCATCAATGATCTGCCGCCGATTGATACCTGCGCGCTGGCCATTCAGCTCGGCGCGTCGTTCGTGGGGCGTTCGTTCTCCGGCGACAAGCGCCAGCTTCTGGCGATGCTGAAGGCTGCGATCGCCCACCGCGGCACGGTGATGCTGGACGTGATCTCGCCCTGCGTCACCTTCAACGACCACGAGGGCTCGACCAAGTCCTACAAATACATGAAGGACCACGACGAGCCGCTGCAGGAGATCAACTTCATTCCCTCGTTCGAGGATATCGACGTGGACTACGATCCTGGCTCGACTGTGGACGTAACCATGCACGATGGCTCGCACATGCGGCTGCGCAAGCTCGATGCGGATTATGATCCGACGAACAAGCTGCGCGCAATCTCGACGCTGACCGAGGCGCACGAGAATGGAGAAACCCTTACCGGCGTGTTCTACATCGAGCCTAACAAGCCCACCTTCATGGACCTGTTGCATGTGACCGATGAGGCGCTGGCTACATTGCCGGCGGAGGCAGTGCGGCCGCCAAAGGCGGTGCTGGACGAGGTGATGGAGAGCTTTAGGTAATCGTTTCGTGCTCGACTCGGCTAAGGGCGTGGGCCGCCGTTTAGCAGATGCTGCACCAGCTCGACCACACCTTCTCCGTGTCCGGCTGAGGTCACAATGTCGACCTTGCGCTTTAGCTTGGGAAGCGCGTTGGCGACGGCCGCGGAGTATCCGCACAACGCGAGAAAGTCTTCATCGTTCTCGGCGTCGCCAACTCCTACAGTATCCTCAGGCGCGAGGTTCATCTCGTTCAGGGCGTCGCGCAGGCCGCTGGCTTTGTTCACGCCGTTGGGCAGCACCATCAGCGAGCGCTTGTTGAGGATGATGTGCAGCGGGAGATCCTGCTCGCGGATGATCCTGGAGACCACGTCCTGGTGTTCGCGGGCGGTGGCCACGATCACGTGCCCAACCGAGAGCGGCTTTACGCGGCGGGCGCGCAAAGCATCGGCCAGCTTGCGCGGCAGATGTGCGAGCACGCGGCGAGTGCCCGTAGCCGGGTCGTAAACTACCGCTCCGTTCTCGGCGACCACGCGATCGAAAATCCCAATAGGCGGAAACACGTCGAACAGCTCTTTGAGCTCACGTCCAGTCACCAGCAGCAGCTTGCGGCCGGAGCGCCGCACCTGGTGCAGGGCTTCGAGGGTAGCGGGCGCGACGCGGCCACCGTTGGCCAGCGTGCCGTCGTAGTCGGACGCAAGCACCGCCCAACTCAACCTGCCTTCAAATTCCAACTCGGCTGCGCGAGGCGTGAGACTCATCGCACCGCCGCCATCGGCCGGGGTTCTTCGCGGGCGCTTGTCGGCGCTTCCAGGCGCGTCTCGCACAGGTCACCGATCAGGCTGGCGGCCCAGCGATAGACATTGTTCTCCTTCACTGCGCGGCGCATGCGCTGCATGCGCGCCTTCTTCTCGCGTGGCTCCATCTCCAGCGCCTGGTAGATGGCGTCGGCGAGCTGCTCCGTGTCGTAAGGGTTGACGATAAGCGCGTCGCGCAGTTCGCGCGAGGCGCCGGTAAAGATGCTGAGCAGCAGTACGCCTTGCTCGTCGTCGCGCGCGGCCACAAATTCCTTGGCGACCAGATTCATGCCGTCGTGCAGCGAGGTGACGAGACAGAAATCGGCGGCGCGGTAGAAGGGCATGATCTGCTCGTGGCTGTGGTGTCGCTTGAGAAAGACAATGGGCTTCCACTTGCCTGACTGGAAGCGCCAGTTGATGCGGTCGGCTTCGGCTTCCACTTCCGCCAGCAGATCGTGATAGCGCTTGATGTGGGTGCGGCTGGGAGCGCCGATCTGCACGAACGTCATCTTGCCCTGGTACGAGGGATAGCGCTCCAGAAAATTTTCGATCGCGAGGAAGCGCTCGAGGATTCCCTTGGTGTAATCCACGCGATCGACGCCCACGCCCATGAACAGCGCCTCGACGCCCAGCTCGTTCAGCAGCGCCGACTGCTTCTTGTACACCGGGTTCGGTTTCCCGCCCTGGACCGGCTCGTCCCACACGATGCTGATGGGGAAGGGACGCACCGCGGTGAGATGCTCATTGCGGTTGACGGCGAAGTGCTCCCAGTCGACGCGCGACTCCAGCGCTCCGTCGACTGTCTCCAGGAAATTATTACAGTGCGACTGGATGTGAAAGCCCACCAGGTCGGCACCGAGCAGGCCGTCCAACAACTCGCGCTGCCAAGGACAAATGCCGAACGCCTCCGGATTCGGCCACGGAATGTGCCAGAAGATGGCTACCCGCGCATCCGGCCGCCGCTGCTTGATCAGGGCGGGCAATAGCGCGAAGTGGTAATCCTGCACGATCACCACCGGCCGCTCAGTGGTTGCCATCTCCTCCAGCACGGCTTCGGCGAACTTCAGATTTGCCTGCCGGTAGAACTCCCAGTCGCTGGTGCGGAATACGGGGCGCGTGTGGGCGATGTGGCACAGCGGCCAGAGGCCTTCGTTCGAAAAACCGAAGTAGTATCCCTCTTCTTCTTCCTTGGTGAGCCAGACGCGGCGCAGCGTGTAGCGCTGGTGTTCCGGCGGGACGCGCACGCAATTACGTTCATCGACAGTGTCGCGGTCGGCGTCGCCACTGCCGTGCGCGATCCAGGTGCCGTCGCAGGCGCACAGAACGGGCTCCAGCGCCGTCACCAGGCCGCTGGCAGGAACGATGGTCTCGATGGCTTTGCCGCGGCGAACATGCATGTACGGCTCGCGATTGGCAACAACGAATACGCGGCTGTCGCCCAGCTTGCTGCGCAGGGTCACACTCAGGCGCTCCGCCGTCCAGGAGGAATCACCGGCGACGCGCAGTTGGGCTTCCTTTTCCGCAGAGGCCCGCGCTTCCGCCAGACTGGCGGCGAACGTCGCCACCTCGCGGGTGAGGGGATTGAAGATTTCGGCGGAGGCCGCATCAGGCGCACCCGATCCCCCCGCGCCAGACGCGCTGCGGCTGCCGTCAGCGTTGGTGCCCATGCGCAGGGCGCGCATCCACTGGGCGGTGCGGGCCAGCGGAGCGAGAATCTTGCGGCTCACGATGAGCGCGCTGATGAGCAGCACCAGTATTGCCTGCACCGCAATACTGAGGAGAAGATATTGCCACAGGTGCGTGCCTTGGCGGCCGATATAGCTGGTGTCCTGAATAATGGCAAGCGCACCGACCAGTTCTTTATCGCGCTCGAGCGGTAGGGCATAAACATAGGTCGGGCTGTCCTCGAGAGTGATGTTTTCGTCGCTGGGCGCTTCTTTCTGCAGGGCGCGCAGCACGGCCGGCGGCGGGGCACCCAGCAGCTTGGAAAGTCCGGAGGTTATGGCCAGAGTGTGTGCCCGGCGGTCATAGATAGCGACCCCGGTAATGCGCTCGTGGTTGCCCAGGCGCTCCACCAGCCGCTGCAGCTCCGCGCGCGAGCCCAGCAGCGGGGTGACCGTTTCGTCGAGGCTATCTGCGAGCAGCTCGGCGCGGCGGGAGAGGTCGCGCTCCTGGATGCGGCGATCGCGCCGTACCTGGTAGCTGGAGAACAACAAGGAGACGGCGATTACCGCCAGCAATACGGGCACGAACAACCGCAGACTTACGCGCATGAACGTTCCCACAATCCCCTTAGATTCGCTCGGCCCATCCGCGCGCCGTCCAAGGTCAGCAGATTTCCCCGCCACAGACCCTCAACCAGTCTACCAAGAATTGCACAAAAGCCTGCCGACAGCGGGTGTCCAGATCGGTACAGGCATCGACCACAGCGGGCGAAAACGGGCTGAGCGGCCAGTCGCGGTCACTGAGGTAGGCCACTGCGGCATCGTTCCCAAGCCTTGAGAGCATTGCGGGCAGCATGACATCCGGGCTCATCCGACCGGTGATTTCCCAGACTTCAGGCGCGGGACCCGGCCCTGAACGGACGAACTCAGTCCGCTCCTTTTCCGTGATGAGCACCACCTGGGTGCCGGTGGTCATGATGCAATCGAGAAGCTCGGAAACGGTAGGGCAGGGAATGCCGCTTCCGCGGCCGGCGGGGGAGCCGATGTGGTCACAATCCAGCAGCAGCACCCGCTGCTTGGCGCGAGCTAAGTCATGGAAAAAATGAGCGTTATCGTCATGAACATCCAGGATCTGCATAGAGCCTCCGGGACGCGTGGCGCGAATGAATGTACAGCGTCCGGCAGACTGGGATCCGAACTTAGTCTAGACGAGGTGGGCCGTGATTGGGGTTAGTTTATCGCAGAACGGGGAAGCTGCTTTACAAAAAAAGGCCGTAGGGCCTCTCAGGACTATACCTTAGCTTCGAGGTGAGGGGGTCCGACCTTGGTGCTGCCGGAAAAGGCGTCATCATGGGCTTCAGGCCCCTGTGCACAAGGCCCGGGGGTTGAAGCCCTCCAGCGCAACTCTACGGCGCTATTTCACATCGAGCAGTTCAACATCGAACAACAGGGTCGCATTCGGTGGTATAACCCCAGCATAGCCGCCAGCGCCGTAGCCTAGCGTGGGCGGTATCTCCAGCCGGCGCTTGCCGCCCACCTTCATTCCGGCAACGCCTTCATCCCAGCCCTTGATCACCCGGCCGCCGCCGAGCTGGAAGGGGAACGGTTCTTTGCGATCCACTGAGCTGTCGAACTTTTTTCCATTGGTGAGCCAGCCGGTATAGTGCACGATCACCTTGTGACCCGCGGTAGCGGTGGCGCCGGTGCCAACCTTGGTGTCCCAGTACTTGAGTCCGCTGGCAGTGGTCACGGGCTTGCCGCTGACTGGCGGTGGTCCGCCTTCCGCCCACATCATTCCCACCACTCCCAACATAAGGCAAAACAACTGTACGATCCTCAAGCTCATTTCGCCTCCCATCAAAGCCACGGAATCATAGCACCCTGCGCACGCGGAAACCACACCGCAGCGGGAAGGCAATGCACGCACGCCAACCTGTTCCAACGTCGGGCCGGCTACAGAAAGGGGAAGTTGTCTAAGGCAAAAATAGGGTTGTAGTTAGGAATTTTTCGACAGTATAGTCGCCGCCAGTCCACAACTTTCCTAAGGATCTCCGATGAAAATTGTCCTGCTGTCAGTAGTGTTGTTGGCCGCGTGTGCGGCGTGGGCGCAAACCTTTTCCAACCTCGATGACTCGACCGCGACCGACAGCGGTGCTGCCGGCGCCGTGGGCTGGGGTTCGTGCGTCGCCTGCGCGGGCGCGGGTACGAACGCAACCATCGCCAGTTCTCCTTTCCAGACGACTCCCTCCGTGACCGGCTCGAGCCGCGACTTCGACATCAACGGCGCCGCATATACCAACGGCTTGTGGTGGTACAAGGTCGGTCCGCATGATAAAGACACACACTTCCAGTTCGATTTTGATCTCTGGGTGGCTGCAAACACGTCGGCCGCGCAGGCATTGGAGTTCGACCTGTTCCAGTTCGTGAGCGGGCGGGAGTACATGTTCGGCACGCAGTGCAACTACGCGGCCGGAGTTTGGGACGTGTGGAACCAGAAGACCCTGAAGTGGACGGCCACGCGCACCGCCTGCGCCAGATTCAAAGCCAGCACGCGCTATCATCTGACCTTTGTCTTTCATCGCGACTCGAGCGGCAACGAGCACTACGACAGCCTGAAGATCGCGCAGTACAACGGCCAGAACAGCAACAGGATTGTGAGTTCTTCTACATACTCCTGGAACCTCAGCTATCCGTCCGGCCCGACGCCCGCGGGGTGGACCGACAACCTGGGGGTGCAGTTCCAGATGGACATCGGCTCGCAAGGCGCCGAAATGCAGGAATGGGTGGACGAGGTTACCTTGACTGCCAACTAGGCGCGTCGAAAATCCGCGATGGGATTTGCCGGGGTTCGCGCAGGAATCGGGGCTCGGGTGGTGGAGGGCGTGCGTTCTCTCCATCACCCGGGTCCAGGATTGAGGGCTTTCGTTAGATTGGCGAAGTGCCGGTTCCGCAGGTCGAGATGTTGGAAGCGCTGTATTGCAGAACAGCCGACGTATCTGTGCAGAAATAACGCTGCCCGGTGGTTCCGGGCGAGACCGGGGCAGCAATGTATTGATAGCTGCTCTTAGGTGTTCCGTTGCAGTTGCCGATCCCGAAGGAGTATCCACTCTTGACCCCACCCGCCAGGTTGGAGTCGATGAGTCCCGCCGCTGACGACGTGGGGGACGCGCTGCCGCTGGGCGGCGCCAGCGAAGTCAGGCTGCAAGCAAAGCCCACGTTCGGATAAGTTGTGTTGTAGGTGATCTCGGCGGTATTGAGCGTGCGCAGCGAGCCTACGGCCGAGGCTTCGTTGGCCGCTATGCGCGAGCGCAACAGATTGGGAATAGCGATGGCGGCAATAATCAGGATGATCGCCACCACGATAAGCAACTCGATAAGTGAAAACCCAGCATGCTTTCTCGTGTGTTTCGTCATGTTCCGTTGGCTTCTCAAGGAATTGAACGCAAGAGTTATGGCACCCTCGGTGGAGTTTAATTGCAGCCCTGGTGCCAACTTGGCATCTGGAGGTGCAGGTTTTTGGATTCAGTAGGTTACAACCAATTCGGCGGCGGGCAGGCAAGGCTCAGGTTTGGAGTTGCCATTTCGCAGCAACTTGGGGTGACAAAATTCGGCAACCGGGCGGAGAAAACATGACTTGTCCCGCGGACTTGAACGAGGTCGCACCCTGGAAATTGGCACGTAAACATTTGTAGACGCGTGTACTTCAGTAATCTATGGGTTGAAACAGGCCATCGCTATCATCGCTCTTATGGCCACCGCTCCCGCCGTTGACAATCTCTCCGCCGACCGCCGTTGGCAGCGCTACCACTTCGATGTTCCTATCCGCCTCCTGTTTGAGAACGGGACTACCACGCGAGTCGCCGAGGGCCGTGGCACCGAGCTAAACGAAGGCGGCCTCGGACTTTACGCCGGCATCGAGCTGGAGATCGGTGACCAGGTGGAAGTCGAGCTAAGCGTGCCCTTCTACTCCATGGCTATGCGCCTGCTGGGCGTCGTTCGCAACCGTCCAGGCAATGGCTACTACTACGGCATCCAGTTCATCGAGACCGACGCCACGCAGAAGGGCGAAATCACCCTGCTCGCTAAGATGCTGGAGACTGCCGCCGGACAGATGGACTCCTAGTTCCACAGCACGAGTGATTTACAGTTTCTTCTGCCACACAAAAAACACACGGAGATTTTCTCTGTGCCTCTGTGGCTAGGACGCAGGTATGGCGGGCCGCTTCTCCGGCATTCTCACTTGCATTCTTGGGCTGGCAACGGCCGCCTCCGCCGCATGCAAACCCTGCACGCTTTGGGATTCGAGCAGCGTGCCCGCGATGGCCGACAGCGGTCCCGACCAGGGAGTAGAGGTCGGAGTCAAGTTCAGAGCAGAGGTCAACGGCACGGTCAGCGCGATTCGCTTCCACAAGTCCAGCGCCAACGCGGGACCACACGAGGTGCGGGTGTGGACGCTTGCGGGAGTGATGTTGGCCTCGGCGACGTCCAGCAACGAGACCGCGTTCGGCTGGCAGCAGGTGGAATTTTCTGCGCCGGTG